>ENA-OQDE01000650-OQDE01000650.1-human-gut-metagenome-genome-assembly--contig:-NODE-650-length-18973-cov-2.881460_pt1 | contig 18973 bp, 17 predicted proteins | sample MGYA00242768_ERZ504595 | MGnify/ENA primary metagenome ERZ504595 (study PRJEB26092, sample SAMD00036307) | human gut metagenome | host: Homo sapiens | study: EMG produced TPA metagenomics assembly of...
TTGGCTGTACACTACCGATCACTTTACGGTCATTATCCGCATCGATCACACCGTCATTATTCTGATCCTTCAGTTTGATAAAGCCAGGACCAAAGTTAGGCAGGTCATTAGAGAACAAAGCCCTGTCGTCTACTACCCCTTCATTCAGTATCCATTTTTTCGTATTCTCATCAAACGTAAAGTCGTCTACAGAATAAAAGCCCTCTACTTCGAAACCATAAATCTGTCCTACCGCCTGACCTACAATAGCACGAAAATCATCAGAGCCGATATCCGGTCGCCAGTTGGATTGCGCACTCAATACGGTTGCCGTTCCATCCAGTTTATTCACTATATTTTTATTGAATGATATATTGAAGTTAGCGCCCAGATAGAAATCTTTACTATTGATAATCGTTCCGCTAAGCGTAAGTTCAACTCCCCTGTTCGTACTGCGGCCTACATTCTGATACTGATATTCATATCCCGAATTTGAAGGAAGATCCATGCGTAAGATTAAATCTTTCGTTATATCATTATAGAAGTCAACCGTCACATTCAAACGGCTATTAAAGAGGCTGGCATCTATTCCCACATTAGAGGATAACTTCGTCTCCCAAGTCAGATTCTCGTTCCGCAAGGTGTTCTGCAATTTCAGGGCACTCTGTACTGTTTCATTCAGATAATATTGCCTATTGGCAGAAGATTCCATTTTATAATCCTGTCTCCAGTATGAATTGACACGCGCATTACCAACTGACCCGTAACTCACACGAAGTTTCAGATTATCCAGCCAGTCTTCCGTCTGCTTCATAAATTTTCCTGGGAAATGCGCCATGCCAATGCCATACCCGGGAAAAATCCCCAACGGTTTTCAGGAGCGAACACATTCGTTCCGTCGGCACGGGCTGTAAAAGTGAACATGTACCGGTCTTTGAAAGCATAGTTTAAACGACCGAAGTAAGATGCCGTACGAGAAGGTTCACCAAGAGTGGTATACGTTGGTTGGGATTCTCCATAGTTCCACATAGCCAACACTTCGCTCGCCGTAAAATCCATAGGATAATATTTGGATGAGGCAATCATCTGATTTCTGTAATTACTCACCATTTCATGTCCGGCCATCAGATCAAGACGGTGATTCTTTTTCAGAGAGAACCGGTAACTCAATATGTTCTGCAAGTTCCATCGTGCACCTTTCTCATCCGTACGTTTGGCTACGGGCTGACCGGCATTGGAGCTCGACTCTCCGGTTTTCTTTAACCAGACATTATCGGTATAATTATAAGTGTAGGCGTAACTACCTTTCAGCTGATAAGTCAATCCTTTAACAATTTCCCAGTTAAAGCCGGCATTATAAGTCATAGAAAACTGGTTTTGCTTCTTATACTCATTCACCGTATTATATACAGGATCATTCAATGATGATAACAATGCATCATCCGAGTAATCAATTTCACCCCCCAAAGCATCTCCCGCATCTATACTTGCAAGGCTGTTGATTGGCGAGAAAAGAACGGCATCTCTCAATTTACCTCCATTGGTACCCGCACCGTCAATCACCATTCTAGTCAAACGGCTGGAAAACTCAAACTTCAATTTGTTACTCAACTTTTTATCCATCTTCACACTCAAGTTATCCCTCACATAATTGGAGTTGAGCATAATGTACTTCTCATCATCCCGCGTATAACTCAAATTATAACGCAATGTGGCATCCGTTCCTCCTGTTATACCAACGTTATAGCTTTGTTTGAATCCGGTGTTTCCATATACTTTATCCTGCCAGTTCGTGCCTTCTACCGAACGATAAATATTGCGGTCGTCCCAACGTCCATACATCGAATTAATGCTACTGGTCAGAGAGGTGCCCGGATCAAGTTCTTTCTGATAACAGTAGTATTCGTAAGGTGAAGTACCCCCGTCAGATTATACACATTACTGACACCCCAGTGAGCATTGAATGAGATTTCTGTTTTTCCCGCCTTACCGCTTTTTGTAGTAACAAGAATAACGCCGTTCGCACCTTTAGCTCCATAGATGGCGGTAGAAGAAGCATCTTTCAAAACATCAATGCTTTGAATATCACCGGGAGGAATATCATTGATATTACTCACCTGAAAACCGTCAACAATATATAACGGTGAATTGTCCTGGGTAATAGAACCACCACCACGTACTGTAATCTGGATTGTTGCATCGGGCGATCCATCAGTAGCCACTACATTCACACCTGCCAGTTTTCCTGTAATAGCCGCAGCCGCAGAAGTTATCGGAATATCCTTCAAAACCTTCTCACTCACTGAAGAAATCGCACCGGTCAAATCTCCGCGGCGTGAGGTTCCGTACCCTACCACTACCACTTCGTCCAAAGTCTGATTGTCTTCTTCCAACACAACTTTCAGATGTTTGCCCGGTTTCACAGTCGCAACAACTGATTTCATTCCTACAAAACTAATTTCCAACTTTGTTGCATCTTCGGGAACAGACAAAGTGAAATTTCCATCCAAGTCGGTAATTGTACCGACGGAAGACTTTTTCAACACCTTCACACTAGCACCAATAATAGCATCGCCGTTGGTATCCACCACCGTTCCTTTCACAGATACCTTCTGTGCATATACTGTTGTCGCCGTTATAAAGCACAAGAGCAAGCAACATATATACGCAAAGCATCTTCTCAAAAATAAATGTCTTTGTACATCCATAGTATTATCTTGATTAATTTGTTTCATTTTTGATGTTACAAAAGTCACACTTTTACATCTGTTTTCCACTCATTATTTATGCAAAAGCGTGGACTTTTTATATAGAATGTCTTATTTTACTGTAACAATAATCACCTCTCCTTCGCGTGTATCCACATCATACAAATAAGTATCACGTAATGCCACTCCTTTTAAAGGCGCTTTTTCACTAATCATCGGGCGTGAGATTTGCTGTACTTTAAATAATGCGTTCGGATTCGCTTCCTCTTCCTTCTTCTGTTTCAACAATGCTCCTTCAGCAGCCAATTTCCAGTAAGAGCGCAGGCGCAGATTGCCTCCGGTTTCCGAACGTAACACAGCTTTTACCAGCTTACCGTCCTTCCAGATCAATTCATCAATCAAAAAACCTCCCCGGGCACGCAACCCTTTCACTGTCCCGCTCTTCCATTCCGAAGGCAACGAAGGCAACAGATGAATCGCACCATCATGACTTTGCACCAGCATTTCGGCAATACCAGCCGTGCAACCGAAGTTACCATCTATTTGGAAAGGTGGATGCGCGTCGAATAAATTAGGATACGTTCCGCCTCCCTGTCCTTTTTGTATTTCAGGGCTGACATAAGTCAGCTGATTCTTTATCAACTGATAAGCATGGTCCCCGTCAAGCATACGGGCCCAGAAACAAACTTTCCATCCCATTGACCAACCGGTAGAAGGATCTCCCCGTTGTATCAATGTGTTTTTTGCCGCTTCAAAGAGTACCGGAGAACGATAAGGAGAAATCTGATAACCGGGATATAGCCCCCAAAGATGAGAGATGTGCCGGTGACGATCATTAGGATGATCCCAGTCTTCAAACCATTCCTGCAATTGTCCGTACTGCCCTACCTGCATCGGAGGCAACTGCCGGCGCATATTCTTCAATGTATCACAAAAATCAGTATCTGCGTTCAGCACTTTGGCAGCTTCGCATGTATTTGAAAATAAATCAAAAACCAACTGATTATCCATTGTGATTCCTGCAAAAAGATTACTTTTCTTCTTTATCCAGCGCGGAGAATTCTCGGGTGAGTTGGAAGGAGTGACAACCAGATAACCCGTGTTCGGGTCGCGTACCAGAAAGTCGACAAAGAATTCCGAAGCACTTTTCATCATCGGATATACTTCCTCCAAATACTTCTTATCACCGGAAAACAAATAACGGTCCCATAAATGCTGGCAAAGCCATGCATTAGCCACAGGCCATGTCCCACAATAAGGACGGTCCACCGCACCCGTCATACGCCACAAATCCGTATTATGATGCAACACCCAGCCACGACAACCATACATTCGACTGGCAGCTTCACGCCCATTCTCGCTCAATTCACGTACCATCTGGATGAATGGTTTATGAAGTTCGGCCAAGTTAGTGATTTCCGCCGGCCAGTAATTCATTTCAGCATTAATATTCGTTGTATAATTGCAGCTCCAGGGAGGTCCCGGGTTATGATTCCATTTGCCCTGCAAGTTGGCGGGCTGGCATCCGGGCTGTGAAGATGAAATCAATAAGTAACGTCCATACTGGAAATACAATGCTATCAATGCCGGATCATAGGATGAAGAAAATTCCTTGATACGTACATCCATCGGCTTATTGGCTTGGGAAGTTTCACCCAAATCCAAAGTTACACGATTGAATTGTTTCTGATAAGCAGCAATATGAGCGGCTTTCGCTTTACTATAATCTTTCGCTGCATTTTTCAAATAAGCTTTATTCCGTTGATACGGATCGCCCGATATATCTTTATAGTTGACAAAGTTAGTCGCCATCGAGATATACAATGTAAGTTCACTGGCTCCTTGAACGCTAAGCAACGTGTCATTGGCAGTTATCACTTTCCCACCTTTATGTTTCACATCCAAATCGGCACAATAGTGCACTTTACCCGGAAAATAACGGCTGCCATGTGTAATACCTTCCAGCCGCAAACCTTTCTTTCCATAAATACTACGTTTCGGATCTCTCATCGGGGTATTAAAAACAGTTCGCAATTGATTGTTCCCGGTTTGGATGCTTTGATATGCCTGATAACCAGTTGATCGGTAAATGATGCAAATGTTTCTTCGGTAAATTCCACTCCGTCTACTTCGTAGCGAGCCACAGCTACTGCATTGCTTATATCCAGATCACGATAGTAATTATTTACCTTTTTGTGATCTTGATAACGGATATTCAGACGACCCACTGTCTGGTAAGGCATTTCATTCCCCACTTGTGAAAGAATCTTCGTTGCCGCCATGTTCTGCGCTTCTTCGTACTTTCCTTCAAAAATCAACCGGCGCATTTCCGGCAAAGCCGTTTTTGCTTCTTCATTATAGTTCTGGTAAGGAGAGCCCGCCGACACTGTTTCTTCGTTCAACTGTATTTGTTCCAGTTGAGGGTCACCGAACACCATTGCTGCAATCCGTCCATTACCAACCGGGAGTGCTTCTTCCCAATAAGAAGCGGGTTTGTCATACCATATTCTATAGATGTTTTGTCCTTCCACATTCCCCAACAGAGAAGAAAAAGCCAACATACAACTGAATACTTTACTTATCATTTTCATATTTTAAAGTTTTAATTGTCATCACTCTTTTGAAGGTTCACTCAAAGACCCATACTCACTAACGGCCTTCACCTGATATGTCTTTCCTTCCTCAACATTACAAGACGTTTCCTTGGTTATTTGTACAGTTTCATCGTTCGCAATTACCAAATAACAAATTGCATATTTTGAAGCATCCCAACTTAATATTCCGTTTTCTCTTTTCAGATTTTCCGGTGCGGATATTTGTTCCATATATTTCTTCGGGTCCCAATTATCGCCCTCACGAACAACGTTTCATACGTATACCGAGCTGCTTCACCTGCCGTAAGGACAGCCTGACAAATGCCTGTCACCGGATTCTCTTGTTCATCCTGATAGGTATATTGCGTTTTACGCTGGCTTAAATCTACAGCATTCCCCTCCTTATCCTTACTGTTATATTCAGCAAACATCTGAGGAATAGCTCCCATATCCGTCCATCCTTCCGGAGCTATCTTTATATTAAAAATCGTATTGAGATATACAGCTATCGGAGAATTATGCCAGGGACGCCCCAACTTGACACTTTCTGTATCAGCCAATTCATTTCCATCCACAATGCAATTATTCAACACATATCCCAACGTGTTCCTACTTTATGAGAAGGAGCAACAATAATTGCGCCATCCCTCATATTATAAAAGGTGCAATGTTCGAGAAAGCAATTCCCGTTTCCATAGAAGTAATCAACGGCTCCTTCAATCCAGCAATTCTGTGCATACAGTCTGCCGTTATCCGACTTAGGTCTGTCTGCCAGGTGTCTTGGTACGAGAGGAATTTGCAATTATTGAATGAGTTGCGGTCATTCTGGGTATACATTGCCAATGCCATAGGACCTTTCTGTAATTCTTTGCCATATCCGTTTACAAAAGATATATTCTCTGCGTAAAAATCCGTAGCTTTCACTGATACCATAGCAGCTTCCGTTTTTCCTAAGTTCTTATAAGAGTACTTCCACACATCCGGATCAGTCGCACTGGCTTCGGTTGAGCTGTTAATTCGTAACTTGACAATTGTCTTATCCACATCCTGTCCGATGAGATGAATATACGGTTTGTCTTCAGGAATAATAATTTGTTCTTCATACGTTCCGTTTGCCACGAAAATGAGCCAGGGTTCTGTTCTTTTCGAGGGGACATTATCTATTGCTTTCTGTATACTGGTATAGTTTCCTTTTCCGTCAGGACTGACCACCGCATCAAATATGCGTGCTTCCGGTTGAGGACGTTCTCTGATTGTAAACTGAATACTGACACCTTCGAATACATTTCCCTGAAAGTCTATGACTGCACCTTTGGGGAGGCTGAACTGACAGGCTGATTATAGTCCAAAGCAGTATAAGCGTAAGACGCTGTTTTACCTTTGAAAGTCAACTCCACTTCCTCGCCATTAAAATTCGCTTTCCCTTCTCCCGCTTTCACATACTCGTTAAAAGTAAGCAGAATCGTATTGTTTTCTTCGGCCGTTTCACCATTTGCAGGAGTTACAGACACCAAAGAAGGGGCTTCATGGTCGGGAACAAAAAAGTTATTGCTACTTTCCTTGCAACTTGTTGCCAGCAAAGCTGATAACAACAATAGTCCTTGGGACATCTTTGAAAATAAATGTGCTTTCATAAATTATTTGTTATATTCTTAATGATAGATTCTTATTCCATTATTATTTGGTCGCCCTGCCTTGAGCAGTTACTATTTCACGTTACAAAAGTATACGGAACAACATGAATACTTTCTCACTATTTGTTTGTTTGCGTGGACTTTTTTAATATCATTCAAAAGTTGCGGACTTTTTGTGCAATCTGGTGCACTATCTATGCAACCAGTTGTCTATCAAATTCTATCCACTTACATTTGTATCAGTATCACTATCATCACATTTTATAAAAAATCAGGTAAGATATGAAAAACAACAAGGTAAAATTCATTTTCGTGGCACTACTGTTTGCCACACAAGTAGAATCGTTCTCCTCCTGTTCCACATCTTCAGTCAATGAAGATAATAAAGAACAGGAGACTCCACCGGATTCTCCCTCCGTATCTCCACCAGTAGAAGAAACAGCATATGCCTTTCCCGGAGCTGAAGGAGGAGGAATGAACACTACAGGAGGAAGAGGTGGAAAGGTATATATTGTCAGATCCCTGGAAGACTCCAAAGCACCGGGTACCCTCCGGTATGCCATCGAACAAAAGGAGCCTCGTATAATTGTCTTCTGTATATCCGGCACCATTTATCTAAAATCAACACTGGACATTCGGAACGGTGATGTCACGATAGCCGGCCAGACAGCTCCCGGAGACGGTATCTGCCTGGCTCACTTTCCAGTAAATGTATCGGCCGATAATGTAATTCTACGATACCTGCGTTTCCGAATGGGAGATACGGATTTGCTGGGCTCTTCGGCTTCCGACGGTGCAGATGCTCTGGGAGGACGCCAGAAAAACAATATCATGATTGACCATTGTTCCATCAGTTGGAGCACTGACGAATGTGCTTCATTCTATGATAATACTAACTTTACTATGCAATGGTGTATTATTTCAGAAAGTCTCCGCTTATCGGGACATACCAAAGGCCCTCATGGATATGGCGGTATTTGGGGAGGAGTCAACGCTTCCTATCATCATAATCTGATGGCACACCATGACAGTCGCACACCACGTTTCGGTTCCGGAGTAAAATATCAAGGTCAGGAACGTACTGATATGCGTAATAATGTTATTTATAACTGGAGCGGTAACGGATGTTATGGCGGCGCAGCAATGGGTATTAACATTGTGGACAACTACTACAAACCCGGACCCGCTACGGATGCCAAAGTGGCCAACCGTGTGATGGCTATCGACATCAGCTCTTCTGATGGAGATTTTGCACCGATCAAAGGGGTATTGGGACAGTATCATATCAGCCGGAATTACTTCGAGGCAGGAAACCAACTGACAGAAGCATCCGCCGCAAAAGTGAACAAAGACAACTGGACTGGTATCCGTAACAACACCGGTCACTCTCTCGATGAACTGAAACGAGATACTCCGGTAGAAGTAGATGCGGTAACTACCCACACAGCACAAAAAGCTTACGAGCTGGTGTTGAAATATGCGGGTTGCAGTCTCAAACGAGATGATATAGATACTCGTATCGTTGAAGAGACACGCACAGGAACGGCACAATTCATCGGAAAGAACGAACACAACGGATTAGGAGATGCCCCCTGCCCGAACGGTCCTTGTGAACATTGCGACAAAGGTATCATCCATTGGAAAAGTCAGAATTATCCTAAGGGCGGACTTATCGATAGTCAGAAAGACCTAAAGCCTTCCGGAGCTGGTAGCGACTGGAGCGCATGGCCAACATTAAAATCATTGACACAAATTACTGATTCTGACAATGACGGCATGCCTGACGAATGGGAAACCGCCAACGGATTGAACCCAAACAAATATGATGCAAACGGAAGAAATCTAAGTACTGCCTATGATAATATAGAGGTTTATATCAATAGCCTTGTAGAAACAATAACAAATACGCAAAATAAGAAATGAATGATGTGAGGGAAAACAACTCTTATTAACGCAAAAAACTGGTCAATTAATACAAATCCTGATTCAATGAATCATTTGTATACTATATATGAAACAATATTGCACCTCTATGTTGCTTTTCTCTCTTATCTTTGTCGCAGTAAAAATAAAAACACACTATAAAGATCATGATTACAAGTAGAAAGATTTCTCAAGTCAAAGTTTTTGCTGGTAGTCCTTGGGAGGTAGCCAGCGTAAAGAGTTTGTTGAATGCAGCTTATATTCAAGTGTCAACGAAAGACAATGGTTTAAACAGTATTTTGATTTCTGTTCCTTGCGAATACTATACTGCGGCCATGCGTGTAATTAATAACAGAAAAGTTTCATAGGTTTTAGGTTTACATATAAATTGGAGGGTTCTTATTGTCAGCAGGAGTTTTGGCTGGATAATACGGTGACTAGCAACTCATTGCACCCTGACAATAAGCTATGACAATAGGCTGACAATAAAAAGATCGTACTTTTATTGTCAGCCTGTTATTTAATAGATTAAATTCACAGCAGAATTATAGAATTCGTTTCAATCTCCTGCATATCTTTCTGATCCAGCAGTTGCTACAAATAGCATTGTCCGACATAGAATTCTTCTCGAAGGATCGCAGTCTTTCGTATTGTTCCTCCACCATTTTCCATAAACCGTCCAGTCGCGAACTTTGTCCTCTAATTGCCATTAATTCCTGATCCCGCATATTCAAGAGTGAAGCATACAATCTGCTGGTTTTGTTTTTTTCCATGCAAAGTTGCTCTAACTCATCGATATATTCAGACGTAATTCCCAGCTTAGTCCGTTTTATGAATTGCTGGATACTATCATCATCTATGGAAACTGTATCGTTCTCATAAGACACTGTGATTTTTTTCATTTCCACCCAGAGCCAGATATACTCTTTTTCGAGTCGGTATTTCTCGGCTGCCGCTTCTATGCTAATCCATTGTGACATAGTGTTTGTTTTTAATTTGTTATACAACAAGGAATAAATAGTGCTCTGTTGATGTTGATTCAACAAACATTCGCGCTTTTGTATTCCGGGCGGACAGGAGATTGGGGTTGGGGATTTTTAAGGGTTATGAAACCAACCGGATACAAAAAAGCGTGAATGCTGTTGAATCATTATCCGTATTTGAGGCCTAGCAAACCCGTCCGAAAGATAATGATAACAACAGACATCCACGCTAATTGTGTATATATAACACATCTTTCATCGATATGTTGACATACGACCGTTCACGTGGAATATCTGTTGCCCCCCCTCTACGGACAGAAACTTGCTAGATTTCAAATACGAGGGATAATGCAATAATATTCCTATTTATAAATAAAAAACGCTTCTTACCTGTTTCATCACGCTGGTGAACAGAAAGCGTATGACAAAGATATGCTTTTTTTCGAAACAAAGTGGAAATACGGAAATAAATACAGGAAGTTTTGTATTGAAAGAGAGGAAGTTCAATATTAGCAAAGAGTCTATAAGAAATATAAACTCGCTACGAAGCGAATGTCGCCCCGTTAAATGAGTACTGCACATCCGGTATCTTTCACTAAAGAAGCAGGTATTGTTCTGCTAAAGTAACAGTATTGTTCCGTTAAAGCAGCAGCATTGTTCGGCTAAAGCAGCAGTATTGTTCAGCTAAAGTACCGGTATCTTTACCTTCCACGCCGTGGTTACTTCTTTCCACAGCCGTGACGAATTCCTACCACGCCGTGGGAAGATCTCGTCACGACCGTGGCGAACTACCAATACCGGTAAGTTAACGTAAGAATAACGGTGTCTTTATGCAACAATACACAGTGGCGAGCATATCTTTACTTGCTTGTTAATGTTTCAAGTCCGCCTTCTTGAATAGAGTATAACAAGAAAGCACATTCTTATCGCGATAAAGCGCAAATAGTTTGCTTTACAGATACCTTATCCGTACCTTTGAAACCAATAACAAACACTTACTCTCATTAAATATCAAGAGAAGAAAAATGAAGATTACACAAATCAGGGAAAACGGAGATACGGAGGCACTAAGCGTAACAGACATCGACCTGCTGATAGAAAAAATGAAAAAAGAAACCAAGCTCCGACCCGGTAACCGGATTACGTCAGGCCCTGCATTTTGTTCTACCCGATGAGCCTTGTTCCCTCGCCAGCAAACTACCACGAGTGATTCCCGCAGCAGCCTTCGGGCGAGTGAACGGAGTGAAGCGAATGAAAACCTACAATGGCATTGTAGAACTGACCATCGGTCCGCTAGCCGGAAAGACAGAAGTGGAAATCGTGAAGCAAAAGGCTGCCGAACTTCCCCAAACAATGCTGGCTTTTATGGGAGCAAGTGGTAAAAGCGTCAAGATATGGACTTGCTTCACCCGTCCGGACGCACTTTACCGCAAACAACGGAAGAAGCCGAAGTGTTTCAGGCACATGCTTACCGGCTTGCCATTAAATGTTATCAGCCTCAACTTCCCTTCAACATTCTATTAAAAGAGCCGAAACTGGAACAATTCTCACGTCTTAGTTATGATCCGGACTTGATTTATCGTCCCGCTCCCGTACCTTTCTATCTTTCACAGCCCATCGGTATGCCCGGCGAGATGACTTATCATGAGAAATCGAGCACTGAAGCATCTCCGCTGAATCGAGCACTGCGGGGTATGACACGGAAGATACGGTAGCATTGCTTTATGAAGCGGCATTGCGGAAAACATTCGAAGAAATGGAAACGGACTGGCATCGAAACGATCATGATTTGCAAACATTAGTAGTCCCGCTTGCCGAAAATTGTTACTACTCCGGCATCCCGGAAGAGGAGGTAACCCGACGAACCATCACGCGTTATTACAAAAGAAAAAATCCGATGCTGGTACGCGAAATGATAAGAAACGTATATAAGGAATGTAAGGGAGTGCCCAAAAGCAGCTGCCTGACTAAAGAGCAACGTCTTAGCCTGCAAATGGATGAATTTATGAACCGTCGTTATGAGTTCCGTTATAATACGCAGATCGGGGAAGTGGAATATCGGGAGCGTTTCTCGTTTCAGTTTTACTTTCATCCCATTGACAAACGGGCACAAAACAGCATCATGCTCGACGCACAATCCGAAGGTATTGGCGTATGGGATAGGGATATAGACCGATACTTACATTCCAACCGTGTGCCGATCTACAATCCGTTGGAAGAGTTTCTGTTTCATCTGCCTCATTGGGACGGCAAAGACCGTATTCATGCTTTGGCAAACAGGGTTCCTTGCAAGAATCCGCATTGGGAATTGCTTTTCCACCGTTGGTTCCTGAATATGGTTTCACATTGGAGAGGGGTAGATAAAATGCACGCGAACAATACGTCACCCATATTAGTGGGCCGCCAGGGAACTCATAAATCAACTTTCTGTCGTGAAATGATTCCACCTGCACTTCGCGCTTACTATACAGACAGTATTGATTTCAGCCAAAAACGGGACGCAGAACTGTATCTGAATCGATTTGCGCTCATCAACATCGATGAGTTTGACCAGATTACCCTGCCACAACAGGGATTTCTGAAACATATTCTTCAAAAGCCTGTGGTCAATCTACGGAAACCGCACGGTCGCTCGGTACTTGAATTGCAGCGGTATGCTTCATTTATCGGTACAAGCAATCAGAAGGATTTGTTGACTGATCCTTCGGGAAGCCGCCGTTTCATTTGTATTGAAGTGACAGGAAACATCGACACTACACAGCCGATAGATTATGAACAGCTTTATGCACAAGCCATACACGAGATTTATCATGGTGAACGATACTGGTTTGACAGTGAAGATGAGCAGATTATGACTGAAAATAACCGTGAGTTTGAGCAAACACCAGCTATGTTGCAATTGTTTTATCAGTATTTTAAAGCTGCGCAAACGAAAGAGGAAGGAGAATTTCTTACTCCAGTCGAAATCTTGAATTTTCTGAAGAAAAAGCGGTATTTCATTGTCCGATAACAAAGTATATCACTTCGGGAGATTGCTGCAAAAATGCGGCATTCCTTCGAAGCATACTTATAAAGGTACTGTTTATCAGGTTATAAAGGTATTATAAGAGATAAAAGTAAGGCTGACAATAAAGTCGGGATATTTTATTATCAGCTATTATCAATGGTTATTGTCAGGTGACAGAGTGCTGATATTCATCTACTTGAGTGTATCCCTGACAGTATGACAATAAAACAGGTACAAATCTTATATGAGTAGTAACATACGAATCATAAGAGCCCCTCTCACATTCCCTGTTTAGAATAAATCCATTGCAAAGCCTGTGACCAATGTTCCGGATAAGCATAGTGCTCGGCTTCCTCCATTATCACAATCTCTTTAGGGGAAGTAATTACGTTATATACAGAAAATGTGGAAGTAGGAGGACATACCATGTCGTTATATCCTAAATAGAAGAAGACCGGGACTTTCAGCTGCTTTGCGAAATTAGCCACATCATAATAAGAAGATACTTCCAATTTCTTCTTTCTGATTTCGACAGCATCGGTGGAATCTCTGAATAAATGCGGCCATCCACCTGCCGTCCTTTCTCATAGCCGCTCAAATCGCTAAGTGCCGGAAAGAAGCTAACGACTCCTGTCACACGCGGATTAAGAACCGCCGTGACGATGGCCAACGCACCTCCCTGACTACCTCCCTGCACCAAGAGGTTGCTGCCATCAAATTCTTTCATAGAACAAAGATAATCTACCGCACGTACACATCCCATATAGACGCGTTTATAATAAACTTCATCACGATTGTCCCAATTCTGATATTGATATCGATAAAGACCTCCCTGGCTCAAACTAGCATAAACGGACGGTTCTAATGTTACCGGAATACCATGAATGCCAATTTCCAACGTAATCATACCTTTTTCCGCTTCTACAATTGCACCGGCATATCCCCGTACTCCCGCCCCCGGTACCCGCAATAAAGCAGGATACTTCCCGGGCTTTACCGGCACACAAAGAATACCATATACCCGGCTGTTCAAACGGTAGTTCTGTACATTCCATTCATAAACATTCACCTTCTCGGTACAACGTTCGGGCAGTAAACGCAATTTCGCATTCATAGGAATTCGAACATTCTCCTGTTTGGCATTTTCCCAGAAAGTATTGAAATCGTTTGGCAAAACAGCTGTCGGTTTTATCTTCTCAGGTTCAAAGGCAGCCGTAGCCCGTCCTTCAACAGTTCTACCGTCATATTTTGTCCAGACACGACAACGCAAAAAGCCAGGAGTTTTCATGGTTCCGGCATCCAATGTCAGCACACCATTTTCCAAGACAATGGTATCTTTGAGTAACGGATGCATCATATCCTGAGCAACTTCATACCATACAGTCACATTTTCTTGAGGTACACGATTCTTTGTCACCACAACGTTGAATTTCACCTTCTCACCCAGTTCGTACTTCCAATCGACATGATCAGGTACAACATTCACTTTAACCATTCTTTCCTGCAATTGGGCGGACAGAGCCGCCGCCATGCAGAAAGAAATGAATATAAAAAACAGTCTTTTCATAAACTACTATTCAAAACCTTCGCTACAATACAGAAAAGTCCCATACCCCAAATGAGCAATATCAGTACCGGCGTTTTCAGGACGAACCTTTGTTTCTAAGACTTCTTTCACATAAGGCATTCCCAATCCTAAACGTGTCGCATAATGATTGTACACCCGCTCATAGACAGGAGCAAATTTACCACGTCTTGATTCAGGTCTCTGACCACTGGCTACCTCTTTCTTGTCTACTTCGTCTATTTCATACCAATTATACTTCCCGGTGAGTTCCGGCATATACTTGAATGGCACATCATACCCTAAATTATATTTAGCTGTATATTCATAGCCTTTCAGCAAGCGGTTGTCTAACACACCGTAGAGATCAGTACCTTGTTTCCAGGCCGTCTCACAAAGCATGGACATCATACCTAATCCCAACTGTGCATGTGTTTGGTCACGACCACTTTCCTGACATTGTCCAGTTTCTCCATCTATATAATAACGTATAGAACCATTTTCATATCCGTAAAGATAAATATCTATAGCTTTCTTATACATTTCCATATCATCCAATACAATCGCCATGGCCATGTAACAGTTAATGGCAGATGCGCCAAAGTTACCGACTGCCTTATTCTTAGGCTCTGTGATAGAGAAGAAATCATCTAATACGGGAATAAAACACCGCTTAAACATATCACATGCTCCCTGAAAGTCCTCATTCGTCATCCCGGAACCATCAAGATATCGCATAAGCTCAACAGCATAAACTAGTTTTATGCATAAGTTACCCACCATCAATACATGATCCAAACCGGCTTGTCTCGCACTATAGACAGGCTTTTTAAGGCTGGCGGAATAGCCACGTATTATCTCCATTGACTTATCAGCATAGCCTTTTTGTTGTGTAGCAGCAAACATAATGGCATTCTGACAAGCTGCCGCAAAATCGTTTCCAAATTGATTCATGATGTTCGGATGAGAAGCATCTTCACCGGCATAAATTTCATCATAAGGACCATTCATTATATATGTACTTTGAGAGAGTTTATCCGCGCTCAATAATTCATAACCCGCATATTGTGGTTGTATCTGTTGGGTAGCAATCTTACGAAAACGCTCGATGTCTTCTACAGTAAAAACAACTCCCGGGTGTTCAAATTCCGTAGGGTAGGTCACTTCTATGCGAGGCAACGGCCAACTATCTATATCGGTCGTCCCATCTTCTATTTCACTGTTACACGAGCATAGTGAGGTGCAGGCAATCACCATGCCTGCTACCTTTATCTGATTCTTTATATAATCTATCTTCATAATCATTTAACTATAAGGTGAATATAAGTCCATATTATTTCCCAGCCTCAACCTCTGAAAACGTCATCATTTCTTCTACACTCTTAAATGTACGTATCCAGTCTGCCGAGAATGAAGGAATATCGACTTTTAATATCTTGAACATAAAGGCTCTAATCGGAACGACCCCTTCTGTATTGGTAAACTGTGCTAAGGAAGATGCGTCATAATAAACCAGTTGTGTACCATCTGACAATTTCTCAACTTTCATAGCCGGTGCGATATTTATGGTATTTCCCAAGTTAGCAAGATTAAGAGTATATTGTGCACCCGATGGTATATCTGTGCATTTCATGGCAATCACCGGATAATCTTTAAAATTCATATCCATCTGATTAGCTACCGTACTATAGACTCTTTGCATATACACGCGCTTATTATTATCAGCAGTCACGGTCATAACCAGTTTTCCGTCTTTACGCTCCATAGAGCCAATATTACTATTGATAGCCCATCCCTCAAAGTCTGTTGTGGCATCCCATACATAAAAACCTGAGGCTACAGTCAAGTCGATAGTCGATTTATTGCCAGTCTCTATACAAGTGGCAGTAACAGTGGCTGCTCCGAAGCCCATGGCTTTCACTTTTCCTCCTTCCACAGTCAATACCTTCTCATCGCTTGATGTCCATTCCACAGAACTTACAGTAGCTACTTCCGGTGTTAGCGTAAAGTCTAAATCAAGTTGCTGTTTCCAGTAGAGAACATCCGTATGAGGAACAATCTCAACATTCGTCGCAGGTTCATATTTCATCACTTTCAATGAATATTCTCCTCTTACATTACTGCCATCGTGCGTATATGCATAGATAGTCACATCTCCGGCTTTTATCCCCGTCACTACTCCATTCTTATCTACCGTCGCAATATTTTCATTGCTACTTGCCCAAGTCAAATAAGAATAAGTATGGTCAGCAGGCAATATATCATATTTCAACTGTAATTTATCAGTTTCGTAAACTCCTTCCTCAACGTTTGTAAACTGAATCCCGGTAGTCTTGATTACTTCCGGAATCACTGTTACCTCGATAGTCCGTACAGTGGATGCTGTTCCAAATCCTACCGATGGAGTTACGGTAATCATCGTTTTTCCCAACGATTTAGCAGAAATCGTTCCATCTTGTGATACTGTAGCTACCAATTCGTTAGTAGTCGTCCACTTCAACTCTGTATGATCCGCATTTTCGGGAGTAATATGATAGACAATAGTTGTATCTGTTCCCAACTGCACAGGCAGTTCACTACTCACTTCCAATGAAATAGCTGTAATCAACTTGTTCTCGGGCATGTCAGTAGTAATTCCTTCTCTCCGCAGGAAGCTATTAACAGACATAAGCCAAGTAATACACCAGCCTCCCAATATCCTTTCTTAAACAATGAATATCTGTTTTCATGTCACTTACAATTATTTGTTTTTATTATTATTCCCATCCGGGATTCTGTTGCAAATTAGGATTCAACTGCAACTGGTCACTCGGCAACGGGAACAGATAGTTCTTTTCTTCCCATTTACGCCCCTTTTCAATAATGATACAACCTTCAGCATTGGTCTCATAAGGACAATTCGCCCACACTTTTTCATACTCCGTACCTTTCCACTGAATTCCTACAATATCCATCGGCATTTCTGTTTCTGCTGTCTTCCAACGTTTCAGGTCATCTAAGCGGAAGCCTTCATTGAATAGTTCAATGGTACGCTCACGGCGGATTTCTGTCCGCATATCCATACCCGCATTTTGGGTAATCAGTTCATTAGTCAATGGAGTCATAGCCGGATTAACACGGAGACGCACCAAATTCAAGGAAATATTCAGGTCAGTATTCGAGATCTTGTCGTCCCGTTCATACACTGCCTCTGCATAATTCAACAAAACTTCAGCATAACGGATTATAGGAAAATCATAACCTTCTTTTTTATCTTCCACCTTACGCTCTGTTGCCCATTTCTGATTGTGATATCCGGTCCCCGTCTTCGGCACAAAATTAGATATATATGGGTTCTTATCCTTTCCATCCCAAGAAGTACGTGGTTTCTGATTGTTCCAAAAGTTATCGTGAGGACGCATCATTGTATAACGCATACGATTGTCACGATCCTGAAATTCATCATCTATTTTCATATACCTTTGAATTGAGGGTTTGTTTTTCCTCCATAAGTGATGGGAAGTCCATTTTGACAAAGATACATATTGGCGAATTTACGACTAATCCATATTGCATTATATAATGAACTTTGTGTAATATTCCAGTTGATAGGTGCCAATATTTCATCAAAGCGCCGAGCAAATATATATTCTTTATTAGCACTTTTCTGTAATCCGGCAGGATTAGACTTCGCATCCTCCAAGATGAACATATATTTCTGTGCACTGTCACCCAATGCTTCCGGTTTGAACAAACTGAATGTTTTGCTATCGATCACGTCTTTGGCAGCTTTCGCCGCAATATCCAGCAGTTCTTTTCCACGTTCTACGTTACCACGACTTTTTTGCCAGGTACCTTCGTACAACGCCACTCGTGACAAGAATGCCTGACATCCTTCCCGACTTATGCGCCCATACTCTTGTATTTCGGAGAACTTCGGTAACAGAGGAACGGCTTCTTTCAAATCTTTAATGATGAAATCAGCCACTTCACTACGATCATTCTGCTTGACATACATTCGCGCATCAGTTACCTCCATAGGTTCCTTCACCAAAATAGCATTGCCATATAGTTGCAATAAATCGAAATAAGAATAAGCACGAAAGAATTTTGCTTCACCCACATACTGGGCTATGTCACTCGGAGTGGCATATGACTCTGCATTTTTCAATAACAGATTCGTACGGCGGATGTGCGAGTAATTGCTGGTATAGTTAGCATCCGCAGGCTGTACAGCATTGCTTCCATTGCTAAATAAATTACGTTCATCTTTATTGGTAAACAGATCTGAAGTATAATCAGAATGTACCGGTTTTGTCGACTTATATTCCATTGCTCCTGAAAAGTGACGTGTCCAGCCATAGAATTGATTGGCAAATAGCAGATAGTCATCCGGTGTGTTCCAGTAGTTCGTTTCCGCCAACTGTTCTTGCGGCTCGAGATCAAGGCAAGAGTGTGTGGACAGTCCCAAGGTTAAAACGACAAACAGATTTTTTATTTTAAGCTTCATAATACTTCAATTTAAAAATTAACGTTAACACCAACAGATATCACTCTTGCAAGGATACAACTTACCGGATCCTGTTCCGGCCAAACTTCCGG
>ENA-OQDE01000651-OQDE01000651.1-human-gut-metagenome-genome-assembly--contig:-NODE-651-length-18936-cov-2.320113_pt1 | contig 18936 bp, 24 predicted proteins | sample MGYA00242768_ERZ504595 | MGnify/ENA primary metagenome ERZ504595 (study PRJEB26092, sample SAMD00036307) | human gut metagenome | host: Homo sapiens | study: EMG produced TPA metagenomics assembly of...
CCTAAATTTGATTATTCAGATATAAAATTCAAGGATAATGGTAAATTGAAGCTGATAATCGTTGTCGGCACTTCGTCCCGAGATTATCCGTTTGGCGGCTGTCATCACCAAATGTCGTCAGTATTTCGATGTGATTCTTGCTCATACCGGTCAGAATTATGATTACAACCTCAACGGCATATTCTTTAAAGATTTGAAGTTGGCAGAGCCAGAAGTATATATGGATGCCGTAGGTGATGATTTGGGAGCTACTTGTGGTAATATTATCAATTGTTCATATAAACTCTTTGCTCAGACAAAGCCGGACGGAGTTCTTGTACTTGGTGATACCAACTCATGTTTGAGTGTAATTGGTGCGAAGCGGCTGCATATTCCAATTTTCCATATGGAAGCAGGTAACCGTTGCAAAGACGAGTGCCTTCCGGAAGAGACCAACCGTCGTATTGTTGATATCATCAGTGATGTAAACATGGCGTACTCGGAACATGCACGAAGATATCTTGCCGATTGCGGTTTGCCCAAAGAGCGTACTTTCGTTACGGGTTCACCTATGGCGGAAGTACTTCACAATAACCTTGCGGAAATTGAAGCGAGTGATGTGCATCAACGTCTGGGTCTGGAGAAAGGAAAGTACATTCTACTCTCTGCACATAGGGAGGAAAATATCGATATTGAGAAGAACTTTATATCACTTTTTACAGCTATTAATAAGATGGCAGAAAAATATGATATGCCGATTCTTTATAGTTGCCATCCTCGTTCACGTAACCGTCTTGTAGCTTCCGGTTTTAAACTTGATTCTCGCGTACAAGTACAACAACCACTTGGTTTCCATGATTATAATTGGCTTCAGATGAAGCTTTCGCTGTAGTAAGTGATAGTGGTACGCTTCCGGAGGAATCTTCATTTTATGCTTCCATCGGCAAGCCTATCTCAGCGGTATGCATCCGTACCAGTACAGAACGTCCAGAAGCTATTGATAAAGCATGTTTCATCCTCTCTGGGATTGACACTAAGGGACTTCTCCAATCGGTTGATCTTGCTGTTCAAATGACAAAAGATGGCAACATGGTATTCCTGTTCCTAGCTACACAGACGATGTATCTAACAAGGTTGTTAAGATAATTCAGTCATACGTTGGAGTTGTCAACAAGATGGTTTGGCGTAAGGAGATTTAGGCTTTAGCAATCAACATTTGCAATATAAACTTAATCTGCAGCAGTATTTGTGTGAAGTCTTTCGTCGGTTAAAGAATACTGTGGAAGATGAATTCGTATATCTTCTTCTCCATAAATGGCAGCCATAACTTGTTATCACACGAGGTCAATATATGAATAATAAGAACAAATGTTTCCTCCCCCCCCTAACTGAACTAAAGTGAGTACTTAGTTTGAACGAGTTTGAGGAGAAGTGGATGTTTACCGTTTATTTAAGTTAATGTCAGACAGATCATCACATAATAAAAGAATAGCAAAGAATACCCTCTTTCTCTACTTGAGAATGGGATTGGTACTAGTGGTGTCGCTTTTTAGTAACTAGGGTAGTACTACAGGCTTTGGACATTGAGGATTATGGAATTAATAATGTTGTCAGTGGCTTTGTGACAATGTTTGCGTTTTTGAATACCTCAATGTCTAATGGTGTACAGAGGTTTTATAACTTTTCTCTTGGAAGAAAGAATGGATACAGCATTAAAGATGTATATAATACAGCTCTCCAGATACAGGCTATTTTAGCTGTAACCTTATTGGTTCCTCTTGAAACATTTGGTATGTGGTATATCCATACTCAGATGGTTATTCCAATAGATCGATTTGCAGCTGCACAGTGGGTATTTCAGTTCTCTGTGCTATCACTGGTACTTCTTGTTCTTCAGATACCATATAGTGCTGCTATTATGGCGTATGAAAAGATGGATTATTATGCATACCTCAGTATCTTTGATGTGTTGGCAAAGTTAGGCATCGCTTATATAATCAAGTATACAACATTCGATAAACTGATTCTCTATGGAGCTCTCAATATGCTTGTATCGTTAATCTGCTTCTTCTTGTATTATGGTTATGCCAAATCTCACTTTCAAGATTTAAAGTCGGATTTTATTATCAGAAAGCAACTTTTTAAACCTATGTTGTATTTTTCTGGATGGAATGGGTTTGGTTCGTTTGCTTACATGATAAAGAGTCAAGGTCTAAATATGCTCCTAAATGTATTCTTTGGACCTGTAGTTAATGCAGCTCGTGGGGTTTCGAATATGGCGATGAGTGCCATTCAAGGATTCCAATCAAATATCGTAATTGCTTTCCGTCCACAATTGATACAATCTTATGCAACAGGAGACAATGAGAGGGTATTAAAATTATTTTATAATTTGTCAAAGGTATCTTTTATTCTTTTGGCTATGCTTTCAATTCCAGTTATTATAGAGATAGAATATATTCTTCATCTATGGCTTGGTGATACCATTCCTGACTACACTATTCCTTTCACAATATTAGTACTTGTGAATATGGTTATCAGTAGTTTGAATACTCCTGTTTCTCAGGTTGTTCATGCAACAGGAAAGATGAAGAACTATCAGATAGGAACCTGTTTGATGGTTTGCAGTATCCTACCAGTTTCGTGGGTGTTTTTGAAATTAGGCTTTGATCCTGTTGCAGTTTACTGGGTAAGTCTTATTATTACTATCATAAATCAATTTGTATGTAATCTGCTGCTGAAAAAGGTTTATCCGTATAGTTTGAAGGAATATTGCAGAAAAGTAATTATCCCGTGTGTGGCCTTTGTAATCCTTGTACCTTTGCTTCCATTGGCTATTACAATGATATTCCTGTTTCCTTCTTACGTTTGCTCCTAACTGGGGCTATTAGTGTCTTGATATCTATTACAGTTTCATATATTTTAGTCCTTGACAAGTCTGAAAGGACTATGTTTTTGAACTTCATTAAACGAAAGGATGATAAAAGAATTATTGACTAAATATTTAGATACCCAAAAGATTCAATATGAGACTCACGTTGATCTTAAAAAGAGAACGTGGATTCATAGAGGTGGTATAGCGGGTATATATATATCGCCTGCAAGTGCAGATGAACTGGAGACGATTGTGTCTTTCCTTTATTCGGAAGACATTTCATTTTTGTTAATAGGGCACACTTCCAATCTTTATATTTTGAATGAGTGTAATATCCCTGTTGTGGTCTCTACTGCAAAGTGCAGGTATTTCCAAATAGAGGATGGGCAACTCTTCTGTGAAGCCGGTGTGGGAGTAATAAACCTCTCCAAGCAAATGATAAAGCAAGGTATCAAAGGCTTTGAATATCTAACAGGACTTCCGGGTACTATTGGAGCAGCACTTGTGAATAATAGCTCATGTAGAGAGAATAGTATTTCAGAATTACTTGTGAGTGCAAGAGTTGTACTGAAGGATGGCTCCATTAAGATTTTTCTCCCTGAAGATTTCAAATATGAATTTAGAAACTCAGTATTCAAGAAACATGAAGTTGAAGGCACTATCATTTCTGCTGTCCTCAAGGTGACTCTTGGTGATGCTGCAAGATGCAACAAATGCAGAAGAAAACGATCAAGATAGAGCTAGGCGATTGGAAGGACATACCAAAAATCTCGGCTGTACTGTAAACCGATGCTTCATTAATGGAGGATGGCCTTGTGGTTAAGAATAGTCTTATTTGTAAATGGATTATTCGCTAGGCTATTCATAAAACGGAAGATGGAAGAAGCAATCAAAGAAAAAATTTGATTTGCACTCTCACAGGATATAAATCTATATCCCCCTATGTAAGCCCAAAGAATCCAATTATTTTTAGTTGGATTGATGAAGGTGCCGATACCGCATTTCCCCTTTACCTTGAGTTTATGAGGAAGGTGTACAAGACAGATAAAACGGAAATTGAAATAATACGATAATATGACAAAAGTTAAATCTTTTGACTATACAATTATGGTAATGCTATGGTGCTGTTATGCAGACATTCGCTACTTGCAGAATGTTAGAGCAAGCAGGTCATACTGTTAGGGTAATCAATCTGATCAATCCTTCTCAAAAAGGAAATTGGAAGAGTATCCACTATTGGATGGATTGTGTCCGAGAATTTCAGTTCTGGCTTTTCAAGAAAAAGTATTTTTCGAAACTTACAAATAAAGCATATTCTATTAAGGACATCAATCTACCTAAATCGGATGTTACTGTTGTAGGAAGTGATCAAGTATGGAATCGTGACATTACAGGTTGCTTTGGAAATCCTTTTTTTCTTGATTTTGCAAATGATCAACGAAAAGTTGCTATGTCATCAAGCTTTGGAAAAGGGATATGGGACGAGGACAAAAAGTATACAGCGGCTGTGAAGGCTTTGCTTTCGCAATTCAGTGTTATCTCTGTTCGCGAATCTTCTGGAGTCAAGATAATCAATAACATAATGGAACTTGAAGCAATCAATCTTCCTGACCCTACAATCGGATATGGTAAGTTTGAGGATCTGGTTCTAAATCACAAACCTTTGCATCAAGTGTTTTCATTTCTTCTTTTGGATGATAGTAAGGCGAAGGAGAAAGCAAATCATATTGCAAACACTCTTGATTTGCCCTTGTTTGTACACTCTTCTTTTTCTTCTAGGATTCTAAATGGTCCAAGACACTGGCTTACGCGAATTAGAAACTCTGAATACGTTATTACAGATTCATTCCATGGATTGGCTCTTAGCCTCATATTCAATAAACAGTTCTTTGTGTTCTGTGCATCAGAAAAAAAAGTTTACTCGACTTCGCTCGCTATTACAGCTATTTTCGCTGGAATATAGGTATGTAGAAAGCATTGAAGATTTCGAAAGAAGAAAAGAGGAACTTCTTTGTCCAATTGATTACGTTCACGTAAATACAGTCTTACAAAACGAACAAGAGCGTTATCGTACCTTTATTCAGAACTCAATATGAAAAAAATACTAATAGTAGTACCGGGGTGTCGAACTGGTGGAGTGTTGTCTTCATTGATTGCATTACTTAATTCGACATTTGTTGAGAGATACGATATCCATCTTTTCGTGATGAACACCTATGGTGAACAACTACAATCAGAACTTGCCAAATTCTCTATTGGAAAGAATCTTGGTACATCTTTGCTTAATGCCAATGTAGTAAATAGTTCTGGCATTCGGAAGTTGATATTGATATTATTTAAACTAATATTGCAAATGCCTTTTTGGGGAAACTTTCTCTAATTGCATAGAAATATCAACCATAAGGAGTATAGAAAAGGACAGCTATGATTGCGTTATCTCTTTCAGGAGAGTGCGTCACTACCTTTGTTGCTAAGTTCTCTAATCCCAATAAAATAGCATGGATACATTGTGATTACTCGAGAATATTTACAAATAAAATGTATGAATTTGCAGTATTTTCGAAATATTGCAAATTGTAACAGTTTCAGAGTATACAAGAGTCTCATTTTGTAAATTACTTCCATCTCTTGAATCGAGAGTAGTGGTTATTTATAATATAATGGACTCGAGTGCGATTATCCAGAAGTCAAAAGAACAAATGGATGATGATCGTTTTAGTATAGAAAAATTTACAATAATTTCCGTTGGCAGAATATCTGCTGTTAAACAATTTAATCTTATTCCTTCAATTGCATCAAGTCTAAAAACAAGAGGTCTTGCTTTTAAATGGTATATACTTGGAGGAAAGCATGAAATAGAGCCATATCAGAAACTGATGCAGGCCATTTCAGATTATTCTGTAGAAAATGAGGTCATTTGTTTAGGTAATAAAACTAATCCATATCCATACTTCAAGGTGGCAGATTTGTTAGTTTCAACATCCAGCTCAGAGGCATGCCCTATGATTTTTAATGAAGCTAAGATATTAAATCTTCCAGTAGTGACGAATAATTTTGGTTCAGCGCATGAATTCATTGTAGAGGGACAAGATGGGCAAATATGTTCATTAACGGTAATGGCAGATGTTATTGATAATATCATTCGTACACAAAGAAGATTTAATCCGCATATTTCTACTGATTTTGATGAACAGCATATATTATCACAAATTGACAAACTTTTGATTTAAAAATACATGAATGAAACAAGATACTATAAATATTATTTCTTTTTGCTGGTAATATTGTGTACATGGTTCAGTACAATCGTTGCTCCTCCTATGCCTATTCGACTGGTGTATTTGGTTGCTCTAATTATGCCTGCATATTTGTATGCACCCAATCTTTTAGTGCCGGTATTGGCATGTTTCACAAGTGTAGCAGCATATGGATTTTCGTGCTCGTATATGCCAACAGAGTTACATTATTATTTAATAATAATGTTCCCTTTATTGGGTTTTGGTTTGCAAAAAAACTTGAAAACACAACGCCCGTCAGTCTTGTTTACCTGCTTCTGTTTATATGTTTTATGTATTGATCTACTGAAAGGAGGAAAGCTAGAGAACATTGATTATAGCATACTGGTTGTATTAATATCTTTCTTTTTCGTGAGTAAAGATGGGCATGAGGAAAGCTCTTATATTTTAAGCTTTATTATGGTATCTCTGATTATATGTCTATATTTCTTTACTTATGGACAGAGTGGAGCTGTAGAAGTTTCTGAAGATGGTCGGACAGCTTGGAAGGATTCTAATTATCTTGGTAATGTATGCGGTATGGGTATTGTTCTTGCCTATAACGTACTTGTAAATAACCTTTATACGAACAAAAAATTTAAATATCTCTGTTTGCTTACCGTTATTGTTGGGGTGATGATGATTGTTCTTAATGCCTCACGAGGAGCATTCCTTTCAATGACCGTTGCAATTACGATTATCACGCTATTCGCGAGAATCAAAACGATTTCAAAATTTGGAATAGTTATAGCTGTTTCTTTGAGTGTTGTTACAATGTATAGTTTGGGATTATTTGAGGTACTTGAAGAGAGAGTTATGAGTGATGATGGTACTGGAAATGCTCGAACAATTATTTGGGCAGCGAAGTTAGATGCATACTCACACCTGTCTTTACTTGAAAAAGTATTTGGATCAGGATATAGGAAGGGTTTTGAACTTGCAATTCCTGGAGGCTTTGGCTTTCACTGCGATTATATTGCATGGTTGGTTGACTATGGCATTGTTGGCTTGTTGTTCTTTATATCCTTATTAATATATCCTTTAAAGCTAGTATGGAATCGACAATCACAAAGACCAATTGTTTTATCATTGATACTCTTTTTAGTGACTTGTTGTTCTACATTAGAACCACTGACTGCTGGGCGATTGGCATATTGGTATTTCTATATGCTTATAGTTCTGTTTGCTCGTTGGAGCAGTCAACAAGCTAATTAACATTGATAAATTATGTATAGGCAAAGGTCTGCTTCTTTCTACGGGCTCAATGATTACTGGTGGTGAAGTGTTGGGTAATCATATCGTTGTTGCTACCAGTTCGGTTGTCACAAAGTCTTTCCTAGAAGGTAATGCTTTGTTAGTCGGAATGCCTGCGGTAAAGAAGGTAGACCGACCAGACTACTATTTATTGTTTAAAGGTGAGAGCAAACAAAGAGTCGATGCGATAGAGACTCTCGAAATCAAAATGGAATTTGAATAAATGAGTAAAAAAGGAAAATTCTATATACTAAACTGGATTTTTAGTTATGGTTCTGCCAGTAGTAATAGATTATTGGCGTACGCTAATAGTGCTGCTGAACTGGGATATGATGTCGAAATTGTAGCGTTTTTGAGGCTTGACTTGAGGAATTGTCAACCCAGAAATGGTGTAATTATTAGAGGACTTAGGCCTTGTAAAGTGGAGAGTAAAGTTTTCTCAAAACTTTATCTTTCTTCACCACGATTTGGTTCTTGCTTGCAGATGTGAAGAAAGAAGACAGATTGCTGTTGTATGGAGCTGCTGAATATCTGCCATTACTGGTGTGGATCAGACGTAAACAGACCTATTTTGAAGTGACAGAATGTCCTGATTTATTCAAACCAAGGACTTATCCGTGGAGATACTACAAGAGCCTGTGGAAACGATTGAACGGGATCTTCGTTATCTCAGGCAATTTAAAGCAGTACTTTGTTGATTATGGGGTCAGTCCGTATAAGGTTCATGTCATCAATATGATAGTGGATCCAAAGCGCTTTGAAAGCGTTCAACGTAACCCTAATGCAGAGAAATACATAGCGTATTGTGGAAATGTAAACAAGGATAGCAAGGATGGTGTAGGTGACTTGATTGCCTCTTTTGTCAGATATCATGAGAAGTATAGTGATAGAAAACTTTATATCATTGGACCAATCGTTTCGCAGGAACAAAAGCAGGAGTATGAAGAATATCTGAGACTATACAAAGCTCTGGATAGTGTGGTATTTACAGATTCTGTATCTCCTACCACTATTCCGCAGTATTTCGTGGATGCAGAAATGCTTGTTCTTGCTCGTCCAGACAATATTCAAGCTAAGTACGGTTTCCCCACTAAATTGGGTGAATACTTACTATCAGGCAGACCTGTTGTACTTACTGACGTTGGTAATATTACAGACTTCCTAAAAGATGGCGTCAGCGCTTCATAGCTAAACCGGGGGATATTAATTGTATTTCTGATAAGATGATGGAAGTATCTGCAAATCCGGAAAAAAACGATTCTGTTGCCATTGCAGGAAAAGAGGTGGCTATGAAGGAGTTCAATAGTTCAACAGAAGTATTGAAGATTATTAATTTGATGTATAAATAATGAGTATATTATGAAAGTCGTTCTTCTCGCCGGAGGCTTCGGTTCCCGTATCTCTGAGGAATCTCAATTCAAACCAAAGCCAATGATTGAGATAGGTGGCATGCCTATCCTTTGGCACATTATGAAAGAGTATGCCTACTATGGCCATACTGAGTTTATTATCTGCGCTGGTTATAAGCAGGAGTATATCAAGGAATGGTTCGCTAACTACTTTCTGCACAACTCTGACATCACCTTCGATTACCGTAATGGTAAGAACGAGATGACCGTTCACCAGACCAATATGGAGCCATGGAAGGTGACTGTGGTTGATACAGGATACAACACCATGACCGGTGGGCGTATCAAGCGCATCCAGAAGTATGTTGGCGATGAACCTTTCCTCATGACCTATGGCGATGGTGTATGTGATGTGGAGATTGACAAGCTCATCGAATTCCACAAGAGGCATGGTAAGCTCGCCACCCTTACTGCAGTCAAGATGGCGCAGGATAAGGGCATACTGGATATCACCAAGGATCAGGCTGTACGTGCGTTCCGTGAGAAGAATGCTGCAGATGGCGCTCCTATTAATGCTGGTTATATGATTCTCGAACCTTTGGTGTTTGATATGCTTGAGGGGGGGGACACTTGCGTCTTTGAGAAGACCGTTCTTGTGAAATTGGCAGAAATGGGCGAACTGATGTCATACGTTCACACTGGCTTCTGGCAATGTATGGATAACATTCGCGAGAAGTCATTTCTTGAGAAACTTCTTGCAGAAGACAAGGCTCCTTGGAAGCGTTGGGATCGTTCTGTTCCAGACATCCCTGATTATGCAAAATAAGCAAAGGTAGCAGTTAATAAGTTAACATTTAACAATGGAAAATATATACGAATTCTATAAAGGCAAGCGTGTGTTTTTGACAGGTCACACAGGTTTCAAGGGCTCTTGGATGTGTAAGATGCTTGCTAATGCTGGTGCTATCGTAACAGGCTATTCGTTGGAAGCACCTACAGAGTCTTCGCTCTTCAAGATTGCCAATATCGAGGGCGATGTGTATTCTGTGATTGGCGACATTCGCGATATGGCAGCACTCAAGAAGGCTTTCGATGAAGCACAACCTGAGATTGTACTTCACCTTGCAGCTCAACCTATCGTACGCGATTCATACAAAGATCCTGCTTACACTTACGAAACCAACGTGATGGGTACAGTCAACATCCTTGAATGTATGCGACAAAGCAATTGTGTGAAGTCTTTCCTCAATGTGACTACCGATAAGGTGTATCTCAACAAGGAATGGAACTGGGGCTATCGTGAGAACGAGGAGTTGGATGGCTATGATCCTTACTCAAATTCTAAATCATGTTCAGAGCTTGTTACCCATTCCTACAAGCGCTCGTTCTTCACCGATAAGGACGGATTGCCAATTATCCCTATCTCTACTGCTCGTGCAGGTAACGTGATTGGTGGCGGCGACTTCGCCACAGACCGCATCATTCCTGATAGTATTCGTGCGGCTGCAAAACATGAGGATATTGTTGTTCGCAATCCTTATTCTACTCGTCCTTATCAGCATGTATTGGAGCCTCTCTATGCTTACCTTGTGATTGCTATGAAGCAGTATGACGATAGCAAGTATGCTGACTACTACAATGTAGGTCCTGATGATGTCGATTGTTTCCAGACAGGAGCGCTCGTTGATCTCTTTGTCAGCAAGTGGGGCGAAGGTATGAAGTGGGTGAATAAATACGATGGTGGCCCTCATGAAGCAAACTTCCTTAAACTTGACTGTTCAAGCTGAAGGCTACTTTCGGTTGGACTCCACGTTGGAATATTGATGAGGCAATGGATAAAATTGTTGAGTGGAGCAAGATCTGGCTCGCTGGTGGCGATGTACGTGCTTGTATGGATAAGCAGATTGCAGAATTCTTAAATGCGTAAATGAACATGAAGAACGTAATAGTGACAGGCGGCAATGGCTTTATCGGCAGTTCGCTCATCAAGAAGTTGGTGGCGAATGGCGTTAATGTGGTTGCTGTAGATATAACTTTTGCAGGCGACCGTTTGCCTGAGTCGGAGTTCATTACAAAGATTGAGTCTGGAGTAGACGTTTCACTTGCTAAGAAGATACCATCTGGCGAGTATGATGCTTTCTATCATCTGGCTTGGAGAGGTGTGAATGGTGCCGATAAGGCAGATCCTACCGTTCAACTTGCAAATATTCAGATGGCGGTGGATTGTGTCAACATCAGCAAGCAACTCAATGTGAAAAAATATCTTTGTGCAGGTACCGTAGCAGAGAATGCAACCTTCAGTCTCCCTAACCTGGAGAAAACCTCTGGCGGTATGATGTATGGTGTGGCAAAGCATGCTTGCGACTTATCCTTGAGGACTACTGCAAAAACATCGGACAGCAGTTTGTATGGATGCAGTTCTCGAATATCTATGGCGTAGGTAACAAGACTGGAAACCTTGTGAGCTATACTTTGGGTGAGTTGATGGCAGGTAAGGAAGCAACTTTTGGACCTGCTCTTCAGCCATATGACTTCATTTATGTGGATGATCTCATTGAGGCAGTATATCGTCTTAGTGCCAACGATACCAATAAGGCATTCTACTATATCGGTTCTGGTACTCCTCGTATTCTAAAAGAATATCTCTTTCGCATTGGTGAACTTGCTGGTTGTGCAGACAAGGTAGGTGTGGGTATCCGTCCAGACGATGGCATCAAGTACTCGATGGAGATGTTCGATAATAGTGACCTTGTGGCAACTGTTGGTGAGTATGTCTCTACAGATTTTGATAATGGTATCAACAAGACTATTGATTGGTTGAAGACTCTTTAACCTTTTACCCTATTAAACTTTTACAAGAATGATTCAGAAATTTGAATTCAAGGAGCTTGAAATGAAGGGAGCCTACGAGATAACTCCCTTCTACGCTACCGACGAACGCGGTGGCTTTGTCAAGGATTATAATATTGATATGTTCAAGGCTAACGGCATTGAGCATGAGTTGAAGGAAGTATTCTACACTATCTCTAAGAAGGGTGTGATCCGCGCAATGCACTTTCAGCTTGTGAAGCAGCAGGCAAAGCTTGTCCGATGCATCAGCGGACATGTGTATGATGTAATCATCGATCTCCGACTAGACTCTCCGACCTTTGGTAAGTGGCAAGGTTTCGACCTTACCGGCGAGAATCAGAAGACTCTCTACATTCCTCAGTTCTTCGGTCATGGCTACCTTGTACTTGAGGACTCTGTAGTCAGCTACAAGTGTGGAGAAGTGTTTTATAGCGAGGGAGATGCTGGCATCATGTACAACGATCCTGATATGGCCATCGAATGGCCTTTCGAGAAGATCGGTGGCATCGATAACGTGATTATCTCTGAGAAGGACAAGAATCTGATGAGTTTGAAGGAGTATCTAGAAAAAGTGAAGTAAAACTTATGAGAACAATAACGCTCATTTATGATGGTACGTTCAATACCTATCGTTGGCTGAAAGCCATGATGTGGGCTCGTAATGAATTTCACGATTTAGGATATAAAATAAAATATGCCAGCATTTTTGACTATGTTCCTTACCCTAAATCTACAAAAGTTCCTTATGAGGGAATAAAGTTGAAGTGGGATACAATAGGTCGTTTTGATATAGTTTTTCTGGCTTTTCATCATTCTCAATCCCTTATTGGCCAAAATTCTGAAAAAAGAATAGCTCTCGTAAAATTCTTAAAACAGAAATGCAAATTGTTGTGTTGGCTAGATACAGCAGATAGTACAGGAACATGTCTTTTTGATGTTCTACCTTATGTGGATTTGTATTTCAAAAAACAACTGCTGAAGGATACCAATCTTTATACAAATGAGTTTTATTGTGCCCGTCTCTATTCTGATTATTACCACCAAAAGTTGGGATTAACAGATGAATCTCTTGCTTCGATTCATTATCATACAGCTCTAAAAGAATATCTTCACAAATTACGTGTTTCATGGAATGTTGCTTTTTATGACAGAATGGGTGGAAAGACTTGGATATATAAGCATCCTTTTAAGTTTGCAGACCCTAATGTTATTGAGAGTGATTCAGAACGGACTATTGATGTTCATTACGGAGGTCAAACCCAAAAGTGTATGGCGATGTAGTTGGTTACCAACGTAAAAAAATGCTTGAATTGATAATGAATCTTAGGGACATCACACATCCTGATGTATATAAGAAAATATCAAGAGAAGAGTATTTGGAGGAACTTAAACACTCTAAGTCGATTGCATCTCCATTTGGATGGGGAGAGTGCTGTCTGAGAGATTTGAAGCGTTTTACAATAGGGCAATTCTGTTGAAGCCTTCTATGGAGCATTGTGTTACCTATCCTGACTTATACAAACCATTGAAACCTATATTCCGATAAATTGGGATTTTTCAGATTTCGAGAATATTATCAAAGAGGTTCAAATAGGTAAGTATGATTATGTTGCAATAAATGGTCAGCAAAATTATCAAAAATATCGCATTGGTATAAATGCAAGGAAGTTGTTTGCGGAGCATGTAGTAGACCAGCTTCAAATATCATAGTAATTCAAGCATAGTGTATTTGTAAACAATGTTTCAATTTAACGTAAACGATATTAGTAAATACCGTACCAACTAATGGGGATTGCCACGCTTTTAGTGATATTTGGTCATTCTGTTGGCAATGGTGTTGTGATGCCAAGGTGGATGGAGTCGCTCTGCGGGCTTGCCTCCGTAGGAGTGGATATTTTCCTTCTCGTGAGCGGCTTGGGCCTTTGGTATTCATTAAAAAGTATTGATAGTCAAGTAAATTTGTGGGGGGGGTAAAGTGCTGGTATATAAGAAGATATAAACGTATTCTGGTTCCGTATTTTATCATTGCAGGCATAGGAAATATTCTTGCTGTAATGGGAGGCAGAACTATTGCGGAAGCTGTGCTTAATATATCCACAATCAGTTATTGGCTTGAACATAAAGGAGCTTGGTATATTGCAATGCTTATACCGTTGTATGCTATTACCCCGGTTCATGATGCGATATGTAAAAAGATAAAAAATCCAGTATATTACACGCTGGTTATTGTTATTATAATAGTGGGCATTTCGAGTTTGCACTTTGAATGCCCGAATGTGGGCTTATCACAATTTATAGAAAATGTAAGACATGTGTTTGTTCATCTTCCTGCATTTTTCATTGGTTTTATGTTGGCTCCTATGGCTAAAGAGGAAAAGTGCATTTCGTTTCTGTGGATGATAGTTGTTCCATTATTTCTTGTTATTATGATGAAGTATTTGCATTTTGGGTATTGGCCTGGTTTTTTGGTATTTCATTTGTCCCTTTACTTTGCAGATTGTTTTGCTACAGTGGAAAGACTTTTATGAATGTACTTAGTTTTTTTGGTAAAATATCTTTGGAATCTTATTTGTTTAATGGAATCGTGGGTTCTTGGATTATTGTATACTTACCTTGGATTTATGAATCGCCAGTGAATAAAGGTTGCTATTTACATTATGCTTTGGTTATCATTGTTGGAACAGCGTTGGCTTATTGGGTGAATAGATTTTGTGAGAAGGCTTTGAAGAAAATTAGATAGGGTAATTATTGCTTGATTACTCATAGTTATATCATTGGCTGTGAAAAATGGTAACGAATATAGGTGCTCTGTTTACCAAAGTAATAACTGGATAAGGAGAGTATGTTAAGATTTTCAGTAAGACTATTCTTGCAAGAGGTATGATGAGCTTGGTGTTGAGACTGGAAAACAATTCTAAATAATAAAAAAACAATATGTCAATAAAAAACTTTTTTGTAGTATATTCTCCTAAACGTATGTGGTGGAAGATATGGCTGGGGCTTGCTTGCTTCCTATGTTACCGCAACATAGAGCTAAGTTATTGAAAATGGGGGGGAAAATGTCTTAGGTCGAGCATTGATATATGGTGGTGTAGGCATTGATACTGTTGCGCCAAATAAAATATTTATAGGTAACAATGTTGCCATTACTGCTGGTACTAGAATTTTAACCCACTATCTTGATCCATCGCGTTCAGGAAGAATGTTTCGTATCGGTGAAGTTCATATTGAAGATGATGTGTTCATAGGTGTAAATGTTGTCATTTGTAATTCTGTAACTATTGGCAAGGGAGCAATAGTAGGTGCAGGAAGTATAGTAACAAAAGACATTCCGCCTTATCAAGTATGGGCTGGGAATCCTGCAAGGTACATTAAAGCTCGTGAACATTAATACGTAAATGATAATGAAGAAAGTTTCTATATTAGTTTCGACAATAGATTCTGGAGGGGCAGAGAAGCAGGCTGTATTGCTTGCGATTCAGCTTTCAAAGCATACGGATGTGAATCTGATTGTGCTTTATGGCGGTCACACTGAATATAAAGGAAATGTAGATTTGTTAACCAAGAGCTCAGTTAAGGTTCATCGACTGAACGGCAGCATGCTTTTAAAGACTATACGGATTAGAGAACTTTTGAAGGAATCTCATACTGATGTGCTTCTTAACTATCTGACAATGCCAGATCTTCTTGGTTCATTTCTTGGTAAGAGATTAAAAATAAGCGTATATAATGGTATACGTAACTCTAGACTTCCAAGGAGTAAGATGTTGATAGAGAAATGGGCTCATAATCATTGGGCTACAGCGACCATTTACAACTGTTATTCTGGGGCTGATTATTTTGAGAAGTTAGGTTTTCGGAAAGACAAGAATATTGTCATTCCTAATTGCTTCCCGGATATTGCCGAACCAATTATAAGAGACAATCATTCTCAAAGGACAATCATTACAGTTGGTCGCTTCGACCCTCAAAAAGATTACGAAACTCTTATTAAAAGTATTTCATTGCTTGATAGAAAAGATTATCGCCTCTGTATTGTAGGCTATGGAGTGCTTGAAGCGCAGATTCGTGAATGGGTTGAACTGTATGGCATCAAGGATAGAACTGATATCCATATCAAACCGAATAATGTATCAGAACTTGAACGTAATGCCGACATATATATATCTACTAGTCTATTTGAGGGTACAAGCAATAGTATTATGGAGCTTTGAATTGGAGTTTGCCGGTGGTTGCTACTAACGTTGGAGATAATAATCATTTAGTAATTGATGGTGTGAATGGTTACTTGCATCCAACTGGTGATGTTACGGGACTAACTACTTCTTTATGTAAGTTGCTTGATTCAGTAGAACTCAGGAATCAAATGGGAGTGAGGAGCAATCAGAATCTTCGCGAGAACTATTCTATGGAGATTTTCGAGAAACGATATTTGGATTTGATAGAGGGAAAATAATAGATGAGAACAGTATTCATAGGTGCACATGAGGAACCGAACGGAGTGAATTCATATACTTATAATTTGGCTCTTGAACTGAAGAAAAGAGGCTTTGAGTCGTTTGTGATAAGTTTTGGCTCGTGCAATAAGGTAACAGATTACAAAGGGGTGAAAATTAAGCAGTATAGGACTTGGGGAAATACGATGACCAGTATTCCTGTTTTGTATCTAAAATCATTACCATATTTGATCAAGCATAGGAAGGAAATAGATATGGTAATGTATCAAACGGTTACATTCTCAGTGATTCCTTCACTGATTGTACGTTTGTTTGGTATGAAATCAAGTGCTATTATTCATAGCCTTGCGGAAGATAGCCCGAAACATGGAAAGATGATGAAGAGATTTCTTATGGCTTCAATGAGGTTAGCTTTGGCTTTCACTAAAAATGTGGTTACCATTAGCTGTACTAAAGCAAAAGAGGTGTACAACAGGTATCACAAAAGTTGTAAGGTTCTTCCTTGTGGTGTATTCTTGCCCATAAATAAAGAATTAAATACAGATATTCTTGAAAAAATGAAATACAAGTTGGAAAATTCTTTCTAACTATCGGTCGCATTGATCCGATTAAGAACTATGAGGTCCTAATTGATGCATTCAAAAAGCATAATCATGTAAATTATCAGTTGGTTATCGGTGGAGATATTAATAATGCTTACGGTCGTACCATTGTTGAACGTGCAAAGGGATGCAAAAATATTATTTTTCCTGGAATTGTATATGGAGATGCTAAAATAGCATTGCTTAAAAATTGTATGGCGTATTGCTTGTGTCTTCGTCAGAGGGGCTTCCGATAGCATTGTTAGAAGGAATGTCATATGGTAAGATTCCTGTAGTCACACGTATTCCGTCAATTCAAGAGGTACTTGAAAAATACAAAATTGGGCTTTGGAGTACGGTAAAGAATGTGGAGGAAGTAACCGCTAATATGATAGCGATTGAAAAGGATTTTAACACACTGAAAGTTCAGGGTAAAACTGCACGTCAAATCGTTGAAGATAATTATACATGGCCGCAGATATGTGACCGATATCTGGAATTAGTTAAAGAGTTTTAGTTATGAATATCCTCATTACCGGAGTCCACGGTTTCGTCGGCTCAAATTTAGTGAAAGCGCTTTCGCCTGAGAATACAATATATGGTCTGGACATTGTGGCTCCAGAGAAGGACGGTATAGTAAAGACTTTCTCATGGAATGATCTGGGTGGCATTGATTTGCCGCAGATTGATGCTGTTATCCATCTTGCTGGTAAGGCACATGACACTCGGAACAAGAGTGCGGCGGATGTATATTTCAAGGTAAATACAGGTCTTACTCAGCGTATTTTTGATTGGTTTCTTTCCAATGAATCTGCAAAGAAGTTTATATTTTTCTCTACCGTAAAGAGTGCTTCTGACAAAGTGGAAGGCAAATGCCTTACAGAAGAATGCGTTCCCACTCCCGTAGGTCCTTATGGAGAGAGTAAAATTAAAGCGGAGGATTATATAATCGGGCATTTCGCACCTGAAGCTCTCAAACGTCCTTATCACAATTTTGATGATGGCGACTCTCTTGTAAAAGGGAAGAATGTGTACATTATACGCCCTTGTATGATTCACGGTCCTGGAAACAAGGGTAACCTCAATCTTCTTTATGGAGTAGTGAGCAAGGGGATTCCATGGCCTCTTGGTGCTTTTGAGAATCGTCGTTCGTTTACCAGTATTGGAAATCTTTGTGTAGTAATTGACGGATTTTTAACTAAGAATGTACCTTCGGGCATTTACCATATGGGAGACGATGAAGCTCTTTCAACTAATGAACTCATTCAGGTTATTTGTGAGGCTCTTGGTAAGAAAACTCATATATGGTGCATTCCGAAAGGTCTGATGAACGGAGTTGCAAAAGTGGGTGGGTGGTTTCATCTTCCGTTCAATCCTCTTCGGATGCAGAAGCTCACAGAAAACTATGTAGTGAGTAATGCCAAGATCAAGGCTGCTCTTGGCATTACGCGGATGCCGGTAAGAGCGAAGGATGGATTGATGGACACTATTAGAAGTTTTAAGCAGTAGAATGATTATGAATGCATACTTGACTTACGGAATTATTTTTGTGATTCTATTGGCATTAGAGTTATGCTATTTCAAGGTGGCTGACCACTTTAACATTATCGACAAACCTAACGAACGCTCATCGCACTCTACGATTGTATTGCGTGGCGGAGGTATAATCTTTTTAATTGGTATCTGGATTTGGAGCGCTTTCTTCGGATTTCAATATCCCTGGTTTCTGGCAGGCCTGACGCTTGTGGCAGGCATCAGCTTTGTAGATGACATCCATTCATTGCCGGACTTAGTAAGATTGGTCGCTCAGTTTGCAGCTGCCGCGATGGCATTCTATCAGCTCGGCATATTGCATTGGTCAATGTGGTGGATAATATTACTGGCACTGATAGTCTATGTCGGTGCCACGAATGTGATCAACTTCATGGATGGAATCAATGGTATCACAGCAGGATATTCTTTGGCTGTATTGATTCCGTTGGCTCTGGTGAATACGAATGGTATTTTTGTAGAACAGAGTTTGATTATATCAACGGTTCTTGCTTCATTGGTGTTTTGTATTTTCAATTTCCGTCCGAAAGGTAATGCGAAATGCTTTGCCGGTGATGTCGGCTCTATCGGCATCGCTTTTATCATACTGTTTCTGTTAGGTAATGTGATGATCAAGACAACGGATATTACCTGGCTGATATTCTTGTTAGTATATGGCGTGGATGGCTGTCTGACCATTGTACATCGTATTATGTTGCACGAAAATTTGGGTGAGGCGCATCGTAAGCATACTTATCAGATTATGGCTAATGAGTTGAAAGTAGG
>ENA-OQDE01000653-OQDE01000653.1-human-gut-metagenome-genome-assembly--contig:-NODE-653-length-18878-cov-1.417631_pt1 | contig 18878 bp, 35 predicted proteins | sample MGYA00242768_ERZ504595 | MGnify/ENA primary metagenome ERZ504595 (study PRJEB26092, sample SAMD00036307) | human gut metagenome | host: Homo sapiens | study: EMG produced TPA metagenomics assembly of...
TGTAAAAGCATTTGAAAATTCTAATGTTTTTACAGCACTCTATTTTTATGATGCTTACTTGGTTGCTCCCAAAAAGAGCACCTCCCCGCCCGCGGAACAATTCTCCGCCTCCGAAAGGTGCTCTTTCCTATATCAGATTCAAAATCCCCCTGTCTTACAACATTTGTCAGTCTTACATCATCCTTCTGCCTACTTCTCCACAGCCGCCCATCATCCGCGAACCGCGAATCCACCACCGGATAAAATTCATCCGGCTGAGAAACGAATACAGCTGGCGCTGTAAGGCGCATGTTCAGCTTCAGCATGCCATTCTTTATGCGGTAGAGCATGACCTGCATTGTACCTGTCTCAGCGGTCAGGATGGGCCTGCCTAACACCATGTCGTCAGTAACGCCCAGCTGCCATACCGGAATGTCCATGGTCTGGCTGTCCGGGCTGTTGGATATGACCACCACGGCCTGATATTTGCCGTACATACGCCCGTAGGCAATCTTCTGGTATCCGGCCAGAAGGGGCTTTACCGCACCCTTTCTGATCGCTGGTATCTTGCGGTGGATTCCGGTCATATAGCGGTGGAACTCTATAAGCTCTAAATCCTCTTTCCCCCATGGATAGGTACGCCTGCTGTCCGGATCCGTCCATCCGCAGACTCCGGCTCATCGCCGTAGTAAAGCGTGGGGCTCCCGGCCAGGTCATCTGAATCACCACTGCTCCCTGAACACACAGGCTTTATATTCTGTCCTGCTTTTTCCGGACCAGCTGTCTGGATACGGCCTACCATCTGGTTGGTCCTGGTTAAGAAACGGGAATGGTCATGGTTGGACAGCTGGTTCATGGCCGTCATCACCGTGTTGGTCTGCATACGGCTCATATGGTATCCCATGGCGTTAAAAAAGCCTCACCATCTCCCATATGCCCCGTTATAACTGTCGCTGTGTTTCTCCATGCCGGTCAGAAACCACGTGACCGGTTCCATGAACGCGTCGTAATTCATGATAGAATCCCACTGATCTCCCTCCAGCCAGGAAGCAGGATCCCGTAGTGCTCCGCCAGAATCAGCGCTTCCGGATTAGCCTCTTTTACGGCCTGGCGGAACCTGCGCCAGAATTCGTGATTGTATTCTGCCGTGTGTCCCAAGTCGGCAGCCACATCCAGACGCCAGCCATCAATGGAATAGGGCGGGGATACCCACTTCCTGGCCACGTTCAGTATATACTCCACCAGTTTTTCAGAATTCTCGTAATTTAACTTGGGCAGGGTGTCATGTCCCCACCATCCGTCATAGGTCCTGTTGTAAGGCCAGGCCCCGTCGCTGTCGTCATGGAACTGGAAAAGCTGTGATAGGGGCTGCTTTTGCTCTCATAGGCCCCTGCCTCATAGTCGCCGGAATGCTCATAGATTCCCTCTGCGTCCAGCCATTTGTTAAAGGAGCCGCAGTGATTGAACACTCCGTCCAGAATTACCCGCATCCCCCGCTTATGGACTTCCTCCACAAACCGGGCAAAAAATGCATCGCTGGCTTCCAGATTCTCCTTGCCTGCGCTGCGCTGCACGTACCGGTCAGCCTCCTTGTTATCCGTGGCGTCAGGCCTGACCAGACCTCCCCCGTCCTTCTCTATTCTGGTAAAGTGGGGATCAATGTGCTCGTAATCCTGACAGTCATATTTATGGTTGGAGGGGGATACAAATACCGGATTCAGATAGATGGCCTCCACTCCCAGCTTCTTGATGTAGTCCAGCTTATCCCAGATTCCCTGCAGGTCGCCTCCGTAAAAGTACCCCACATCCATGGCGGCCGGGTACCGGTCCCATTCCGTAACCTTCTGTACCGGACGGCCGATATAGACATACTCATATGATTCCACATCATTGCTCTCATCTCCATTGCAGAAACGGTCCACAAAAATCTGGTACATGACCGCACCCTTTGCCCATTCCGGCGTGTGGAATCCCGGGGTAATCTTGAAATCAAAGCATGGCTGGCCATCCTGTGTGGGTCCCAGCCGGTTATAAAGACAGACATCCTGTTCGGATACCACTTTAAAGTGATAAAGCACCTGATCGGTGCCTACTGTAATTTCATATTCATAGTAATCAAACAATTCATCGGACTTGGCCTTGGTCATCTCCACCTCGGCTTTATCCTCCACATAATATACATGATCCACATTGCCCTTAGCTGTCCGCATGCGAAGCAGCACATCGTCATCTGCGTCCGGTTCCATTGGCATGCGGTAATCCTCTGTCTCAGAGGAAAAAAGGGCATCCCTGTTGATACGTCCCTTCAAATTATCTTCCACGTTTTATATCCTTTTCCTAATTTGCTCATAATTACAATCCTGTTCCTTTATTGTATCTGAATTTTCTCAAATATACAAGAAAAATTATACCAGAAAAATCTTGATAACATTACACCTTTTCCATGGCTTTCTCACAAAGTGAAAAGCCTGGCGGGGTAGCCAGGCTTTTCAGGAGAAGGTATTTCGTTTCTTATGGGGTGTAGCAAAAACTATATAATGTATTGGGGGGGTTACGTCTATTATAATAGCATAGGAACGAAAAAAGTGTGCACAAAGATGCAATATTTTCCAGTGTATTTATGAGCAATATAGACAAGGGAGGGGGCTTTATAGCTCCCTCCCCTTTTTATACTATTTTCCATCATTCTCAGCCCAAAACAGAACCGAAATACTATGCTACTGCACCGGTGTAAACAGCGCCTCAAACTCAGACTGGCTGAATTTTCTCTTTCTCAATCAGCAAATCAGCGCAGGCATGGAGGACATAATCATATTGCTTGATGATATCCTTTGCCTTCTGGTAGCACTCGTCAATGATCCGCTTGACCTCACTGTCAATGGTGTCAGCAACCTCATTGCCGTAGGACTTGGTATGGGCCAGGTCCCGTCCGATAAATACCTCATTCTCATCGCCGCCGTACTGAATCATTCCTACCTTCTCAGACATGCCGTACTGGGTCACCATAGCCCTGGCAATCTGGGTGGCCTGCTTGATATCCTGGGATGCGCCGGTGGTGATATCGTCAAATATCAGCTCTTCCGCAATCCGGCCGCCTAAATCCACCATGATATTCTGCTTCATGCGGCCCTTGGTATTGAACATCTCATCCTTTTCAGGCAGGGGCATGGTGTATCCGGCTGCCCCGATTCCCGTGGGATGATGGACACAGTGTGCACCGGTCCCACGTCCGGAAGCACATGGAACAGGATGGCGTGGCCCGCCTCATGGTAAGCCGTTATCTTCTTATCCTTCTCGGATATTACCTTGCTTCTCTTCTCAGCACCGATTCCCACCTTCACGAAGGCCCGGTCGATATCGCTCTGCTTGATGAACCTGCGGTTTTCCCTGGCGGATATAATGGCTGCCTCATTCATCAGGTTTTCCAGGTCAGCTCCTGTGAAGCCTGACGTGGTCTGGGCCACCCTGTGCAGATCCACATCCTCGCTGAGAGGCTTTTCCTTGGAATGGACCTTAAGGATTTCCTCGCGCCCCTTCACATCGGACGTCCCACTGCCACCTTTCTGTCAAAACGGCCCGGTCGAAGGATAGCCGGGTCCAGGATATCCACGCGGTTCGTGGCCGCCATGACGATAATGCCTTCATTGACGCCAAAGCCGTCCATCTCTACCAGCAGCTGGTTCAGTGTCTGCTCCCTCTCATCGTGGCCGCCGCCCATACCTGTACCTCTGCGGCGGGCAACCGCGTCAATCTCGTCGATAAACACGATACAGGGAGAGTTCTTCTTGGCCTCCTCGAACAGGTCACGGACGCGGGAAGCGCCCACACCCACAAACATCTCCACGAAATCAGAACCTGATATGGAGAAAAACGGTACTCCCGCCTCTCCTGCCACTGCCTTGGCAAGCAGGGTCTTACCGGTTCCCGGAGGGCCCACCAGCAGAAGGCCCTTTGGTATCCTGGCTCCCACGCTGGTATACTTCTGGGGATCTTAAGGAAATCCACCACCTCTTCCAGTTCTTCCTTTTCTTCCACAAGACCGGCAACATTGGAAAAATTAACCTTGCTGTCCCGGCTCATCCTGGCCCTGCTCTTGCCAAAGTTCATCATCCTGGCATTGGCACCTCCGCCGCCCGCACTCCGGTTCATGACCATGATGATGGTAACCACCACCACAATAGACAGCATGAAGGGAAGGATGATGGTCACCAGATAATTCTCCTGAGGCACATCCATGGTCGTATACGCCATGTCATGGGCTTCCAAAAGCTTCTGTGCGTCCTTAACATCCGAAACATAAAGCCGCTTCACCTGACCGTCCAAAAGGGTCAGTACCACTTCTCCCGTGGGAGTCTGCGGATTCTGGTGGATGCTCACGTCTGCCGCCTGGCCATCCTCCAGTATCTTGATAAATCCTGATTGTGACCTTATCCGCCTGCCTTGCGTAAGGGAATCTCACCGCGGTGGCGATTAAGATCAGCATCAGAAGTATGAATATAAATCCTCTAAATGTCTGCTGCTGTCTCACCGAATTGCCTCCTTAGACCTTCTTATTCTGCATCCAATTCTACTACTCCGATGTAAGGCAGGTTACGGTATTTCTGGTCATAATCCAGTCCATATCCCACTACAAATTCATCCGGTATCGTAAAACAGGTATAGTCCACCTTCACCTGCTTCTTCACCCTGCGCTCCGGCTTATCAAGAAGTGTACACAGATGGATGCTCTTTGGACCTCTCTGCTTCAACACCTCAATCAGATATGCCAGCGTACGGCCGGAGTCTATAATGTCCTCCACAATCAGTACATCCTTGCCTTCCAGGGACTCATCCAGGTCCTTTACAATCCTGACCACGCCGCTGGACACAGTGCCGCCGCCGTAGCTGGACACGGACATAAAGTCCAGGGACACCGGAACCGTCATCCTCTTTGCCAGTTCGCAGGTAAAGAATACTCCGCCCTTTAATATGCATATCATGTGGACCTGCTTTCCTGCATAATCCTCGCTGATTTTTGCCGCTACTTCGTTAATCCTTTTATCGACTTCCTCTTCCGTCAATAAAACACGAATTCTGTCAGCCATTACCTTATCCTCCGTTTCACCTATTCTTCTCTCTCTCCAGTCTGGCCTGCCTCTGCCTGTAGCACCCGGACCGTATCCGTCCTATCTTGTAATACTCGCTGATGCGGTATCCTATAATCCACATCACATGGCTGCCATCTGCCAGAAGGGGTATCTTATCCCTCATCTGTCTGGGTATCTTCTCATCAATCATAAAACGATTAAGCGCCTTGTGGTTATTGTCCGACAGGACGATAAAATCCCCCGGACGCCTGGTTCTCACCACGGGCGTACCCTTTATTTTATCACAGTCAAACCATTTCGTATACACATTTTTAGGAAATTCCATCCCTTTTTTCCGAGAAAAAACCTCCATATCCACAATAGGCAGGTCTCCCCATTCTTCCTCTGACGCCGGGTCTCCTCTGCCCATCCAGATTCCCTCGTACTCCCTTATGGCTGACAGCCCGTAGGGCAAATCCACCTGTTTTCCCACGGCCCGCCCGGCCAGCTCCATGACCTGGCTCACGCATGAACCAGCCCCAGGTCCCTGGAGGCTCCTCCCAGCTCCTTAAGGAGCGACATCACCACATAGGACCGCAGTATCTCCGGCTCCTGCAAAAACGCCTCGGCCGGAATGTATGCCCCTGGGTTTTTCCTCACATGGGCCTTAATCCAGGCAGCCGCCTGGCTTTCCAGGTACTCGTCTGCCTGCGCCGCCAGACGCCCCAGACGCAGTATATTGCCCGCGGCTCCCCTGTTTACATACTGCTCAATCTCCGGCAGCAGCTGATTGCGTATCCTGTTGCGCGTGTAGTGAAGGGTATCGTTGGTGGAATCCTGCACATAGGCAGATCATGGTCCGCCAGCCACTTAAGGATACAGTCCCGGTCCACGTCCAGCAGCGGCCGGATAATCCTGCCTCTCCGGTAGACGATCCCCTTCATTCCAAAAAGACCGCTTCCCCGGAACAGATTGTGGAGAATCGTCTCCACCTGGTCCCCGCTGTGGTGGGCCACCGCGATTTTCACGGGACTGAGACTGCTGCCAGCCAAACCGCCATCTGCCAAATCTCCATCTGCCGGACCTCTGTCCGCCGAACCGCCATGTGCCCAATCTCCGTCCTGTCCGCTCCGGGCCCCGCTGGCCCGTCCTCGCCTTCCCAGTCCAGGGCCTCCTTTTCCAATGCCTCATAGCGCAGAAAACGCCCGGCCTCCTCCTCAGACATGCCCTTTTCAGCCGACCAGGCCGTGCACATCTAGCCTTTAGGATATGACAGGGGACATGAAGCCCTTCACACAATGACCTGACAAAATCCGCATCCCGATCAGCTTCCTCCCCCTGAGCCCGTGATGGACATGGAGCGCCCTGATACTGATTCCCCGCGGTTCCCTCCATGCGCATAACAACGCTAAGAGGCAGACGGAATCTGCCCCTCCTGAAACTGCTGCAATAACCCGGTCACCCGCTCCAGCATATGATATTGTTCCATGGTCTCCCTGACCCTGTGCTCCAGTCCTTCCACCTGTCTCTCCTGTGTCCCATATTGTTTATCTCTGTCTATTTCTTATAATATACCCGCAAACGTCCCTCCTTGCAAGCCTGTCATTGTAAATTATGAGCGTCTTTTCCAGATTCCTGCTGTCAGGACCGTCATATCATCCCTTGGCGCCGGAATAAAGGATACCGCAAAATCCAGTACCTGGTCCGCCAGTTCCTGGGCCCCATCTCCTCCACACTCTCCAGATACTGCTGCATGGCCTGCTCCTTATCATCTCCCGGCAATGCATCCAGCACCCCATCGCTGACCATGACAATCCGGTCGCCCTCCCACAGCTTCCTGGACATGAGAACGGGTTCCACCCCGCTCAGTATTCCCATGGGCACTTCTCCGGCTTCCATGATTTCCACTCCCTCTTCTCCTATTATGAAGGTCGGCACTGCTCCCAGCTTCATGGCTTCCAGAACGCCGGTATGCAGGTCGACGCAGCTGAGATCCAGAGTAGCCGGGTGCTGTTCCGGACCAGCCAGCAAAAGCACTGTATTCACCAGTTTAAGGGCGGCTCTTGGTGAAAATCCGGTTTCCAGAAGCTGCTCCGTCAGTTCCACCACCTGTTTGCTCTCCCTGGCCGCTGTCTCCCCGCTTCCCATTCCGTCGGAAAGGCTCATAACCACCTGGTTTCCCGGACTTTCGCAGAAGGTATAATTATCCCCGGAATACTTTTCGCCCTTTTTTGGAATCCTGGATGCTCCATAGAGCATACGGTACCCTCCCTCCTCCAGAAAACGCACGGTTTCATACTGCTTGGTGATAATGCTGCGGCTGTCCTTGGCCGGACTCCACCTTGTCCCATCCATGACCTCTCCCATGATCAGCGCCGCATCCTTGGATGTAATGCAGCGGCCGTTGGTGGTCCTGGCCGTTAAAAAAGCTTCCTTCTGCCGTTCTCGTACTCCAATAACAGCAGGTTGCCCAGGGCAACATGATAGCGTTTAAAATATTTTTTCAGTATGTATTCATACTCATCCGTAATATCCCTGGCACGGTCAATCTGGTGGGAAAATTCCTCCAGTATCACCGACAGTTCCCTGAACTGGGATATGACCGCGTCCCTGCTCTCCAGGAAACGGTTCTTCCAGGACAGGTTCATGGTAGCCCTTCCCAGGCTCCGGTTCAGCTGGGCAAGATAATCCTCCTTTTTCCGGCACCCGCTCTGAAACATCTGAGGCATGTCCTCAAAATCAATATGGCCCTTCTGCTCAAATGCCCGCAGAAGATAATAGAGGTAATAGCTGTCCTCCTTCTCGCTGTCCGCATACAGATTACACCTGCTGCAGTTGTCGCACACCAGGGCAGCGCTGGCCTGCATGGCGGCCAGTCCATCGTCCTTTGTCAGCTGTCCGTTTTTCTCTATACCGTCGTCAAACGCTCTGGCCAGCTGGTTTAAGGACTCTGATATCCCCAGTCTCCTGGCCGTATAATAATTTACATCTGTTCTTCCCTTTACTTCCCGCTCTCTGATAAACACAAAAATCCCTCCTAATCCGCGTAACTTTCAGTATACGCACCCAGGAGGGAAATATATGTCAATTCATGCATGAATTTTTAAAAATCGTTCGCCTGTTTTCGCCATCACTCAGTGGGCTTTAACAAAATCTCATCCGGATTCACTAACCCCAGCTTTTCTTTGGCCACTTCCTCCGCATACTGCTTGGTCTTGACGTAAATCTTGTATTCCTGAAGCTCAGCAGTCCGCTTTTCTTCCTCTTCCTTCTGCTGCTCCAGGTTCTGTTCACGGATGCTGTATTCCAGGTCCGATTTCTTAAGATCAGCGCCCTTTATATTGATTGCCACAGCCAAAAACATGACTACCAGGGTAATACCCATGATGGCCATGCGGTTCGTCCATTTATCGCGTTTTACACGCCTTGATTTACCGTAGGATTTCATCTGCTCAATCACCAGCTCCGTCTTTTTCCGGGCTGCAGACAGCTTTCTGTCTGTGCCTGCTAATAATCATTCTAAGGCATTTGCGCTTTCAAGCACTTAAAGAAAATTCTGCTGATAAACCTGTCATACAGAATCATCCCCGCAAATACCCCTCCTATGACATAGGCCCTGAACACGCCGTCATTCTGCTCATAGAGAAGAATAAAGGTCACCAGCCCCGCATAAAGCCAATACAAAAAATCCTCCACCCCTGTCCAGAAGGGGCCGTGGCGGATAACCAGGCGGAACACCCTGAGGGTATCATAGGCCAGCATGAGCCAACCGCCCGTGACCAGGCTGAGCACCATCAGCCAGGCTTCATACTGAATCCTGCTGCTCATGATGCCCCCTACTTAAACAGCCGGGTGAACAGGGATTCCCCCGACTTCCTGAGGGCTTCATTGGAACTGTAGACCATGCTGTCTATGGTTCCCTCTATGTCCACCTCTCCCTTTTCCAGGGTCAGGCGGCTTACATGAAGCTCCTTCCCCTTGATGGTAAGCAGACCCATATCCGTGTCCAGGACAACTGCATTTTCATCAAAAGACACCACATCGCATATGCCGGTTATGTTTCCCTTGCCCCGGTTCTGCAGTATAGCTTATGCTGACGATTGCTTCCAATCTTTCTTCCATGCAAAACCTCCCGTATATCTAACCTATGTTAAATATATGGGAGGTTGGCCATTCTATGCCACTTATCTTAAATATTGCAGCAGTTAAACATCCAATGCAAACTGCCGCTAAATATAACGGTAAGTTCCTTAGCCTCATCCTTCTTCACAGTTTCCTGTACGTCCAGAACCTCCACCTTAACAGCCTTGGCTCCGAACTGGATCTCGATGATATCACCTGTTTTTACACTGACGGACGCCTTTGCCGGCTTATCATTTACCAGAACACGTCCGGCGTCGCATGCCTCATTGGCAACGGTCCTGCGCTTGATAAGGCGGGAACTTTCAGAAACTTGTCCAATCTCATGGATTATTTATTAACCTCATCCTTTAATGCCTTGCCAGCTTTGAACTTTGGAGTCTTGGAAGCCTCGATGGTCATCGTCTTACCAGTCTTGGGATTTCTTCCCTCTCTTGCAGCTCTCTCAGATACTTCAAAGGTTCCGAAGCCTACTAACTGTACTTTTCCGCCTTTAACCAGCTCCTCAGATACAGCGTCTGTGAAAGCCTTAACTGCCTTCTCTGCGTCCTTCTTGGAAAGCTCTGCCTTCTCAGCAACTGCTGCAATTAATTCTGTCTTGTTCATCAATTTTTCCTCCTAGATATTGTCCGGGAAAGGCCCCGGAATCGTTACATTTTAAAGTCATAGTGTACTTAATCATTTATATCTGTTTTACTATGATTTGTCAAGGTTTTTTGGCTTTTTCCTGCATTTTTATCTGATTCCAGAGGGCGGTTCCTTCCTCCACGGAATTCACCTTTACACCGCCAAATACGTGGGGGTGCCTTCGTACCATTTTCCGGCATAATCCGTCAATTACATCGTCAATCGTAAACCTGCCTTCTTCCTTTGCAATCTGGCTGTTCAGGATGACCTGGAGCAGTACGTCCCCCAGCTCCTCACACAGGTTTTCCATATCCTTGTTGTCTATGGCCTGGAATACTTCCTCGGTCTCATCGGCCAGACATTTTTTCAGGCTCTCAAAGGTCTGCTCCCTGTCCCAGGGACAGCCCTCAGGCGACCGCAGCTTTGCTATTATTCCCACAAGGTCATCAAATGTATACATAAAAGCCTCCTACACCTTCTCTTTATTGCGCTTGATTACCTTCAGGCGGGTAAATTCCTCCCTCTCCTTTTCCTCCAGCGCATTGGAAATAGAATACACAAGTGCTGTATAAGTCGGTATTGTGATATTCTTTAATGCATTGGCACGTTTCTGTGTCTTCTTAATATTTCCCGCAAGGCGGTACGCAGCATTCTCTACCATCGACAATTTGATTGTCAGATCTTTTACCTGCTTAAAGGCCTCACGCGCCACATCAATGGATTCTTTTGTCGTACTGAAAGAATAAGTCGGCGCCTCCATCTCCGGCGTATAAGTGACCAATGGAATTTCTGTTCCCATAATACTTCGGCTTTTGATCCGGATTGATTTTTCAATTGGAACGGTGTAGGCAATCTGAGATACGAGATTGATCCCATGTTCGATGTTCGCACGCTGCAGACATTTATAAGCATATGTGAATGTCGAATCAATTTCTCCTGAATCTCTTTTGCCTGATCAATCAGATCCATCAGCTCACGGATCAGAATATTTCGTTTCTTGTCCATCAGCTCATATCCCTGATTCGCAAGTGCCAGAGAATTTTTTGCAAGAATCAGATTTCCTTTTGTGGGAAATGTACGTGGATCCATAACACACTCGGCTCCTTTCCAGATATTCTAATCTTCTTCTCTTTCTTTTTTATGCTTCCTTCTTCTCGTAGAAGCGTTCCAGAATCTTCGTGTCAATTCGGTCAAGCTCTTCTCTTGGAAGCATACGAAGCAGTTCCCATCCAAGATCCAGTGTCTCCTCGATCGTCCGGTTTTCTTCCATACCCTGTCCGATGTATCTTGCCTCAAATTCCTTACCGAATTCGAGATATTTTTTATCAATCGGCGAAAGTTCATCTTCTCCGATAACCGATGCAAGGTTTCTCGCCTCTCCTACTTTTGCATAAGAAGAGAACAGCTGATTTGCAAGATCCTGATGATCCTCCTCGTATATCCTTTTCCAATACCATCCTTCATCAGACGGGAAAGAGATGGGAGGATATTGATCGGCGGATAGACAGACTGTCCATGAAGGTTTCGATCGAGAACAATCTGCCCCTCGGTAATGTATCCTGTAAGGTCTGGGATCGGATGCGTAATATCATCGTTTGGCATTGTCAGAATCGGAAGCTGTGTCACAGAACCGTTGACACCTTCCACGATTCCGGCGCGCTCATAGATTGTTGCCAGTTCGCTGTATAAATATCCCGGGAATCCCTTTCTACTTGGAATCTCTCCTTTGGAAGAAGATACTTCTCGCATCGCCTCCGCAAAAGATGTCATGTCTGTGAGAATAACAAGAATGTGCATGTTCTTCTCAAATGCAAGATACTCTGCCACAGTCAATGCTACCTTCGGTGTGATCAGACGTTCTACCACCGGATCATTTGCGAGATTCAAGAACATCGCAACGTGATCGGCAACCCCGCTCTCTTCAAATGTTCTGCGGAAAAATTCTGCAACATCATGTTTCACACCCATCGCCGCAAATACGATCGCAAACTGTTCATCCGAATCATCTCCCAGCGACGCTTGTTTTACAATCTGTGCCGCCAGCTGGTCATGCGGAAGTCCATTGCCGGAGAAAATCGGCAGCTTCTGTCCTCGGATCAGTGTGGTGAGTCCGTCAATCGCTGAGATTCCTGTGCGAATGTAGTTACGCGGATATTCTCTCTTTACCGGATTTAACGGAAGTCCGTTGATATTTCTGCGGAGTGTGGAAGTGATCGGTCCGAGATCATCGATCGGTTCCCCGATACCGTTAAATGTACGTCCCAGCATATCCGGTGACAATGCAACTTCCATCGGATGTCCAGTCAGCTTTGTATGCGTATTAGTCAGGGACATATTTTCTGTCCCCTCAAACACCTGGATCACCGCTTTGTCCTCGTAGATTTCAACAATACGTCCGATCTTTTTCTGATTGCCCTCTACAACAAACTCTACGATTTCTTCATAGAAAGCATTTTCTACGCCCTCAAGCACGATAAGAGGGCCGTTGATATTACTCAGTCCTAAATATTCTATTGCCATGACACAGCCTCCTTATGCGTTCTTTTCCATAATACGGTCATAAAATTGATCGATGGCTTTCATGTAGTCATCAAACATTTCCAGTTTATCATTCGGGACATCATACTTGATCGCTATGACACGCTCAAAGATGTCTTCCTCTTTCAATACCGAGATTGGCATTCCCATCGTGATCAATGCCTTTGATTTATCATATAAGTGAAGGATGACCTCCATCATTTTAAACTGTTTCTCCAGAGAGACACATGTATCATCTGCATGAAATGCATTCTGCTGTAAAAATCCAAGACGAATCACTTTTGCAATCTCCAGTACCAGCTTCTGATCATCTGGAAGCACATCGCTTCCGATCAGTTTTACGATTTCCATCAGACTGCTCTCCTGATTGAGAAGTGCCATCATCTGATTCCGGTAATCAATAAATTTATCTGAGACATGTTTTGCATACACGGTGCAAGATCCATCAGATACTCACTGTAACTTGTCAGCCAGTGGATCGCCGGGAAATGTCTGGAGTATGCAAGACTCTTATCCAGTCCCCAGAAGCAGCGGACAAATCTCTTTGTATTCTGTGTAACCGGCTCAGAGAAATCTCCACCCTGCGGAGATACCGCACCGATGATCGATACAGAACCATCTGTTCCATTTAAATTGTGCATCATTCCGGCACGCTCGTAGAATGCAGAAAGTCTTGATGCAAGATAAGCCGGGAATCCTTCTTCTGCCGGCATCTCCTCCAGACGTCCAGACAACTCACGGAGCGCCTCCGCCCAACGAGAAGTGGAATCTGCCATGATCGCGACATCATATCCCATATCACGGTAGTACTCTGCAAGTGTCAGACCTGCGTAAAGACTCGCCTCACGGGCAGCCACCGGCATGTTGGATGTATTGGCGATCAATGTTGTTCGATCCATCAACGGATTCCTGATTTCGGATCCACAAGCTGAGTAAACTCTTCCAATACCTGTGTCATCTCGTTTCCACGCTCTCCACATCCAATATAAATGATAATGTCGGCATCCGACCATTTTGCGATCTGATGCTGTGTCATTGTCTTTCCAGTACCAAATCCACCAGGCACACAGCTGTTCCGCCCTTCGCGATTGGGAACATCGTATCCAGAATACGCTGTCCGGTCACAAGCGGCTTGGATGCCGGAAATCTGTGATGCGTCGGTCTCGGCACACGAATCGGCCATTTCTGAGTCATGGTCAGGTCGATCGTCTCGCCGGAGCTTAGCTCGACTGTTGCGAGCGGTTCATCAATTGTGTACTCTCCATCCGGCATGACTTTAGTGATAATCCCGCTGATATGTGGAGGTACCATGCATTTGTGCACGATGGCTGTTGTCTCAGGAACTTCAGCAATGATATCACCTCCGTGAACGGAATCTCCGATAGAGACCGTCAGATGTGTCTTCCATTTTTTTTCTTTATCCAGCGAATCTACACTCACACCACGGCTGATAAATGCACCGGAATTTTCGGCGATTCGTTCCAGCGGACGTTCAATACCGTCAAATATATTATTGAGAATTCCCGGGGCGAGGGTTACGGAGATGGCATCTCCAGTAGCCTCAACAGTCTCTCCCGGACGTAACCCGGTCGTCTCCTCAAAGACTGAATGGTTGTCTTATCTTTATCAAGCGCGATAACTTCGCCGACTAATCTTTCTTTCCCTACATAGACCATCTCTGACATTTTAAATCCGGTATTTCCTTTCAGATAGATGACAGGACCGTTTACTCCATAAATTGTTCCGGTTCTAAACATAGTTGTCACCTCCTAAAAACAAGAAATTGTCGTATTCTTCCGAGAGTGCTGATTTAAACGAGTAGTCGATCAGAATACGTCGTTTTTGCATGACGGCACGTGTCCCACCGATAAAATCCTCTCGGCTTACGATGAGGGAGGAACCGGTTTTTGCTTCTAAATCATCTTTCAAATGCGCATCACTTGGATTGATGTAGATCAGAATTTCTTCACCATCTGCAAAATCCAGTGATTTTTGAATACGTTTTTCCAGAATTTTTTTGTAGTCATCTGTCTTCATATATTCTTTTACAAGTACAAGAACACGTTTGAACAAGCGGTTTTTTAAGTCTGTCTGGCATTTTCCCTGTTCGCGTTTGAGTTCGATCTGTGCTCTTGCCATGGCTTTGTTTAAAGATTGTCTGGCGTTGGCGGTCTCTGTCTTTAAGGTGAGTTCCGCCTGACGGATGGCAGTTTCTTTATGCTCTTTTAGTATCTGGTCTAAAGCTCCTGGTGTTCATTTATAATCTCGTTGCCCATTGCTCTGGCATCTTCCATGGAAGCATCCTGCAGATACTTTAATTTTTCTTCGATTGTCAAGATTTCACCTTCTTTTACTATAGTTTTAAGCCGATGGCTTCATTTACATAAGATGTGATAAAGTCTTTTTTACGGCCGGTTCCGTGACGGTCAGGAATTTCGACAAGCAGCGGTAGTTTTCGTTTGAGCTTGATCTCATCGATAAGATCGGGAAATTCCGCCCGAATTTTTCGGTGAGCAAAACGATACCGATGGATTTGTCATCCATAACTTTCTGCAGAGCGTCGTGAAGTTCGCTTCGTTCGTGTACAACAACACCGTCTACGCCGGCGAGTCGCATTCCTGTGTACGTATCGACATTATCACTGATCAAAAACATCTTCATAATTACAATTTACCTAAGATCATGAAGGAGATGATCAGTCCGTAGAGACAAACACCTTCTGCAAGACCTGCAAAAATTAAGGATTTACCAAAAATGCTGGAGTCTTCGCTGACTGCTCCAAGAGCAGCGCTTGCAGCACTGGCAACAGCGATACCACCACCGATACATGCTAAACCGGTAACAAGAGCGGCGGCGATATATCCAAGTCCTGTGGCGGTAGAAGCAGCAGTTGTAGCTGCATCAGCAGCCTGAGCAGAACCGCCAAACATCATAATACCTGCAATTACAAAAGCGCCAAAGTAAAAGAAGATATTGACGCCGATTGCCTTTTTGTAGCGCTTTTTGTTTTTTTCACCGATCAGATAGTATCCGAAAGGAAGAATGATGCTTAAGATTAAAGTTACGATAAGAGTTAATTTTACTGTTAAAGTCATAATGAAAACCTCCTGAGTTTATACATTTTTCTGATTATATGGTTTGAATTCGCGTCCGCTTCCTTTATAAAAGCGGCTGAACATTTCATAATATTCCAGTCTTAACACCTGGATTCCGACAACAAGCCCTTCCATCAGGCAGACAAATATGTTGCCGGCTACAATGACGATCCAATTTGGACTGCTGTTTTGTGTGGCGCCGCCAAGCATAAGTACAACTTCCATCATCGCTGCATGGCTGACAGCAAAAGCGCCGATACGCACAAAAGAAAGTGTGTTGGAAAAGTAACTGAGCATTGTTTCGAATAATTCGAAGAATGCCTGTACAAAAAACATGACTTTTCCGCCTTCTGTTTTTCCGGTGCGCTTTTCAAGTTTTTTTGCGAGCGGTTCCTTGAAGACCATCATCAGAACCGGGACACCGAAAAGCACGGCGAGCAAATGTTAGCAGGCATCTTGTGACCTGTCATAAACAAGACAATCGCCAATACGACAGAGCCATAGAAAATCAGTCCGGCGACCCCGTTCGGTGAGAACCATGCGTTTTCTAAATCATGCGCCCGCAGGGAGTTGATAATCTGGAAAATCATGGACAGGAGAATGATTCCCATTCCAAATGCGATTGCAACGATAAATACGGTGTTCAGTTGACCGACAAACGGAAGGCTCGTCATAGCTGAAATCGGATGCAGCCATTTTGCCTCGATGATATTTTCAAATCCAAATACACTTCCGAACATAAAGCCGAAAAAGGTGGAAAAGATACCGGCAAGCGAGATGACCCCCGCAAGATCAATTTTTTGAATTTGTAGAGCAGTCCGCCCCCGATTGCGAGACAGAGTCCCTGGCCAACATCTCCGAACATGGCGCCGAAGATAAAGGTGTAAGTCAGCGCGAGAAAAATCGTCGGATCCATCTCATTGTGTGCCGGAAGTCCGTACATACGGATAAACATCTCAAATGGCTTGAAGATCTTCGGGTTCTTCAACTTTGTCGGAGGCTCCCCGAAATAGGTCTCGTGGTCATCTTCCACCACTACAAACAGGTTCGGATCGTGCTTGACGTCTTCGAGGAAGGAACTTGATGTCAGCCTCGGACATCCATCCGCATAATATAAAGAAGTTATCGTGTTTGTCTTCCACACAGGCAGCAAGCTTTCGCACATCGAAGTTCTTGGCGAGTACCTGCAGACGTTTTGTGCCGAGACAAGTTTGCGCTGTCTTTTGAGAGAATCTCAGCAATCTCTTCGTCGATATGCCGGATTTTTTTCTCAATCGAATGAATACTTTTTTCCAGTGTGCGGCACGCATCAGTAGGCGTGGTATCATACTCATCCGGCAGGAAAATACGCTCAAAATGCAGTGATTTTAAAATGGCGTCGATGCGTTCGGAGTCGGAGCGGGAGGAGAAGTATACGCCGTATACGTAGCTTGTATCTCTTCCGCCCTCTAAAAAGATTACATTAAGGTCCTCGCTTACATATTTTTCTACTTTGTGATAATAGTTCAGTGCAACACGCCCAAAACGGAATTTGATAAAGTGATACTGCATCACGTCGTGGATGTTGCATTCGAGACCTGAAACGGTTCGATCACTTTGAGTTTGTCTCGCAGTGCTTCTTGTTCCTCTTTCAGGTTCTGTTCTTTTTCTTTGAGATCCATATAGTTGTTGTTTGCTGTACGGATTGTCTGGAACAGCTCCTCCATCGAAAGCGGAACTTCCGGAAGAGATTCTTTGTCAGACAGATATCCGACGAACTGATTCGCCTTTTCCAGCGCATCTTTATATGGATTGATCTCGATAAACGGCTGAAGGTTATCGACCGTTTTTAATTCCGAAAGAGCATTTTCCAATTGAATCTCATATTTTGAGAAATACAGATCCGTTACCCGGTCAATGTCATTTTCGGTCCGGTGATACTTAAAAATTTCATTTTTACAATCATTGTGGTCTCACACCCCCTATATATTTTAATGTTTCTCCAGCGGACAGACCATAGCGAATACATTCCAATGCCGTTGTAAGTTTCCTTAGTTCCTCTTCTTTTGGAAAGATAGGAGTTGATGGAAGCAATGGAATACGGATGTTCTCTGCGGTCGGTGGAGTACAGGCGTGACAGGCAGTCCGTATACATCTTTTCAATGGTAAATGCATGATCTAAGGGCTGCCGTCTGCCGTAATAAGTCTTTCGGAGCAGTTCCATGAACTCGTCCAATGACTCGCTTTCGATCAACGTTTTTATCTCAGGAAGTTTGATGTGAAAATAAACCGGAATGATAAAAGCGTAAATCTGAATGGAATCCATGTTGTAATATTTTTTGCACGGTAAATCCATTGTAAATTAATCAAATCGATCTTCGTTCCGCAGTCGCGGGTAAAAATCTTAAGTTCCAATCCTTTGAGCGTTTTTTTTCGCGCTTTCCAGACGGAGGTAAATTCATATAAGTTGAGGGCGAGGTCGTAATCAAACAGATCGACGGGGTGCCCGGATTCCTGTAAAATTTTCAGTGGAGCGTAATATTCTGTGCCTTGCAGATTGTCTACTAATTCTTCCATGGTCTTGGAAGTGATCAGACGGTCGATTGAGATCTGGGAGTAGCGGTCAAAAAACGGCTTTTTGTGATTCAGATCAAACGGTTCCTCATAATGGTTGTAGACAATTCGCAGGCAGTAGTTGATCAAATCAACTTCATAGCGCTTGAGGTACAGTCTTAAAAATCGTTGGTGTTCCAGACCTGAGAAACGATACAGTTTGGAGTAATCGTTGTAAAGGGACTGGATGAGGATCTTCTCGACATCTCCACGGTGAAGTGTATTCTCATCTACAGTTTCAAAGGCTTTTGCGTACGCGGGAAGTTCTTCAATAAGTGACCACCTCGCAACGTTGCGCAATTGTGCAATTTCCCGGAAGTGGTCATCTGTTAAAAGCTTGGCCTGCATTGCATGTATCTTTGTTACGATTCCACTATATGATAGTAGATTTCCCATAATTATACCTCTGTAATGCGTTTCAATATTTCGTGAGCGTATTGCTCATGCTTGATTTCGTATTCCCTTGTGAGTGAATGAATGGTTTGCTCACTTTCTGACTGCAGCTGCTGTAGCTGCGTATTCATTTTAGAAGTCAGATTTTGCTGGATTGCATCCAGTTTTTCTTTTGTGCTTGCAGCCAGATCTTCGTCGAATCTTTGTTGGTCTTTTTGCATCTTTTGATCGAGCCTGTCTTTTTCTGATTCGGCATGCTTTACAATGGCTGTAGCGGCTGTCTCAATTTCTGACAATTTGCTGATAATAGAATTCATTGTGAACCCTCCTTTTGTGCAACCTGATATGAATAATGTAACACAGTAGAAGAATAAAAAAAGGGTTTTGCGAAAATAATGCAACTATAAATTGACGATATATCTCCGACGAGATATACTGAGAAAAAAGA
>ENA-OQDE01000655-OQDE01000655.1-human-gut-metagenome-genome-assembly--contig:-NODE-655-length-18855-cov-2.888616_pt1 | contig 18855 bp, 20 predicted proteins | sample MGYA00242768_ERZ504595 | MGnify/ENA primary metagenome ERZ504595 (study PRJEB26092, sample SAMD00036307) | human gut metagenome | host: Homo sapiens | study: EMG produced TPA metagenomics assembly of...
CGCTATAGCCCCGTCTGGACATCCAGGAACTCATACCACCAAAAGTGGTATGCTGATCGCGGCAAACATCGGCTAAAGAACAATTGTAGTCTACTTTCAATACTTCAAGGAAATGTTTCCAAGTTTTCCAAATCGATTTTCTGCTAAATCCATAATGCTTCATTTTTATACATAGCAAAAATATAAGAATGAAAAAAGGGCGACAAGATAGAATCGCGGAGACGCTTACCGTGAAAGGATGGGTGAAGGGAACACCCTTCACCTATAAACTGCTTATAGATAGGATAATACAAGGAAAAGTGAAGGGTGAAGAGATTGTTCATTATAACTCTTTGCATACCCGCATTTCCATACCTTTATATACCACTACAATCTTGTGTAGTTGCGTGGAGCCAATAGCTTGTTTCACCGTGTCCGTATCGGCATAGCGGTTGGCCTGGGCGATGGCTTCCTGACGCAATTCCTCCACACGGTTTTCAGAATCGCGATATTTGGCGTATTTCAACTCAACGATGTAGCTGTGCTTCATGTCGGAATATATGTCCAACATGGGACAGAGGAAAATATCGACGTAACCCGCTTGTGTATCTTGCTCGGAGATAGGACGGTAGAAGCGGTTTTGCGCAGTCATGGCCAAGGTGAAGCCGTGAACGAAGAATTCGCCCTTTTGCTTGTCACGCTGGGATGCATAACGTTTCAGGCAGTCGGCAATGTAACCGAAATAGGCTTGCCAATTGCATCATAGGCGAGCTGACTTGAAAGTTCGCTCTTTTCGTAGCTGCTGAAATTTAAGTCTGCGTCGTTGTAGGTATTCAGCAAATAAGTGTAGAGCTGCTCTTGAACCACCAGGTTCGGAATGGTCAGTTTGGTCTTGCCTTTATCTATTCCGCTAATGGTCAACATTCCGAAATAGTAGAGCAGGCTTATAAAATTGTCTGGATTGGTGATGTTGACGGCAGGGAAACCCTTCTTCAGTTCACCGGTGATATAGCCTTGACTCACTAAAGTTTGAATGACGGAAGCATCGTGTGCAAACTCCTTATCCTTTCGAATGAGCATACGCAGCTTTTCATAGTCGATACGTATATTATCTTCTATCATTCTCGTGGTGCTTTGCCGTTATCTATGTAATTCTTCACGAAGTAGAGCACCATGTTGGAGTTGTACATGGTAGTTTCACCGTAACAATCCTGTGCGAAGCAATAATTGTCGTACCACGGTTTCATTATTTCAATTAGTTCGTCAACAGTATGGCGGAAAGGGCTGTTTGTTGAATAGTAAGTCAGCATTTCGCGCACTTCTTCTTCGGTGAACCCCATCATTTGGTTAAATTGGGGTGTAAGTGAGTAGTTCGTGCCGATGTTGAAGCCACTCGTCAGGTCATCCATCGTTACGGGGCTTACGCCGGTGATGAAACAACGCTCTATGCTGGAATAAGTTCCTGCCTTCACCTTATTGAAGAAAGCACGCAGATAACCTTCGCCATGCGTTTCATCAGTGTAGCGGTGCAAGCTTTCCGCATCGGAAGGATGGCGTTGGTGAAGTGGTCGTATTCGTCGATGAAGAGATACATTTTCTGTCCGGCACGTTCGCACTCCGAAACCAAATAGTCCAGTTGGTTGACAGCCCCGTCCTTTTCGTCCAATCGTTCTCTGATGCCGTGTGGTAGAAGGTCGGAGTAGACTTCACAGAAGAAGTCGAAGCGGATTTGGCAATGTGCATCCAGTCCTTTTCGATAATCGTTCAGTTCGCCGGTGATGCCTGAAAAGTTAAGGTAAAGCACCAGGTAGCTGTTGCGGTTTGCTGTGGGATGCTTCCCGATGTAGAGGTCGCCGAATAAATCGTTGAACTTATCGCGGGTACGCACATCGTAGTAGTGTTGCAGTATGTTCAGCGTGAGGCTTTTGCCGAAGCGGCGGGGACGGATGAAGAAAAAGAACCGGTCTGCCTGCTCTATCATAGGAATGAAGCGGGTTTTGTCTACATAATAATAGTCTTCGCGGCGGATGACTGCGAAGTTCATCATACCGTAAGGCAAACGCTTTCTGTTGGGTACTATATATTCCATTGGATCCATTTCCTGTCCTCCTGCTGATTTCTTATATTATAACTTGCTTATTAATAGCGTTAACGACACAAAGATAGTAAAAGTTCTTGTTGGGTACGAGGCATCCTCAAAAAAGTATTGGAAAAACTCATTCACACTAAGAATTGCAGCCTTCGCAAAACTATTCTGAAACAGCTGTGAAGGGGCGGAAATAATTCTCGGGGTTAGCTTGTTTTTACTGAAAGATACTGTATTTTTGTGCAGAACTAAAAAAATAGATTATGTTGGACATTATTTTGATTGTAATTAGTGCCCTTTGTATGATAGCCGGGTTAGCTGGTTGTATTCTGCCGTTTCTTCCCGGTCCGCCTATTGCTTATGTCGGGTTGGTTATTCTGCACTTCACGGATAAGGTACAATATTCTACGACACAATTCATCGTATGGTTATTGATTGTAGCTGTTTTGCAGGTATTGGATTATTTCACTCCGATGCTGGGAAGTAAATATAGTGGCGGTAGTAAATGGGGTAATTGGGGATGTATCATAGGAACCCTTGTCGGTCTTCTTTTCTTGCCTTGGGGCATTATTCTCGGTCCGTTTCTAGGGGCGGTGATTGGTGAACTATTAGGAAATAAAGAGTTCTCGCAGGCACTTAAATCAGGTGTGGGCTCTTTACTCGGATTTATATTCGGAACTTTACTGAAGTTCGTTGTCTGCGGTTATTTTTGTTATCAATTTATCATAGGTCTTATTCGGTAACCTATTTGATGTTGTAAAACATTCGTAAGAATAACCTATCTATTGCCTTTACATAGAGTACTAAATCGATGTGTGTTCGTCTTTATTGAAGTAGCACATTGAGGTAGTATCATGAAAAAGACTTTTACTTATCTTTCTTTTATCATTTTCTTGGGGTGGTTTCCCTCGCTTTTTGCGGGAGAAATTTATGTATCCCTGCAGGGGAATGATAAGAATCCCGGGACAAAGGAAGCCCCGTTTAATACATTAAACCGGGCAATCAAGCAGGCTCGTGAATGGCGTAGACTGAATCGGCCAGAAGTAGCCGGAGGAATTTATATTCGTTTGGAAGAGGGTGTTTATGCCCAGCGCAATTCTCTGTTTCTTCGTCCGGAAGATAGTGGGACACCCGATTCTCCAACAGTGATTTGTGCAGTAGATGGTGCTCATCCTGTGATTAGTGGTGGAGTTGCTGTTACGGGGTGGAAGCGTGGATGTAATCATCCGGCAATTCCTGAAAAGCTAAAGCAGAAGATATGTCGGTAGAGGCTCCCCTAATAGGAAATAGAAGAGTAGAAACCCGGCAAATGTGGGTGAACGGTCATAAAGTTCAAAGAGCTGCGCAATTTCCTGACGGAGGATTGGAACGAATGATTGACTTCAATCCGGAAGAGCAGACAATTACGATCCCCGTTTCTCAAAGTGTAAATCCGAAAAGACTACAAAATGCCGGTCAATTGGAAATGATTGTCCATCAACGCTGGGCAATTGCTATTTTGCGCGTGAAAAGTATAGACGTGAAAGACGGACAAGCTGTAGTTCGCTTCCATGAACCTGAAAGTCACCTGGAGTTTGCGCATCCCTGGCCGCAACCCGTCATCGGAGGAGAGAAAGGAAATTCTTCCTTCTGCCTGACCAATGCACTGGAATTGCTGGACCAACCCGGTGAATGGTTCCAGGAATATCCTTCCGGCACGATTTACTATTATCCGCAGGCGAGCGAAAATATGGAAACAGCTGAAGTGATTATCCCTACCTTGGAAACTTTAGTGACCATAGACGGTACATTGTCTCGTCCGGTAAAACATATACAATTTAACGGAATTACTTTTGAACATACCTCTTGGATGCGTCCTTCTTATCAGGGACACGTCACCTTGCAAGGGGGATTTCCTTTATTGGATGCCTATAAACTACAAGAACCGGGGCTTCCGGAAAAAGCGGAACTGGAGAACCAAGCCTGGATCACCCGTCCCGAAACAGCGATACGTGTAAGAGGTGCCGAGCATATTGATTTCAAGCATTGCACCTTCCGTCATTTATCGTCCACCGGACTGGATTATGAATGGGCAGTCACAGCATCGAGCGTCGAAGATTGTCAATTTACGGATATTGGAGGAACGGCTTTACTGGTCGGTGCATTTCCGGACGGAGGATTGGAGACGCACATTCCTTTTATTCCTGCTGACGTACGGGAATTATGTTCCCATATTACTATCAGAAACAATTTCATCAGTAATGTGACTAATGAAGACTGGGGATGTGTAGGTATCGGCGCCGGATATGTCAGAAACATGGATATTTCTCATAATGAAGTCTGCCATCTGAACTATTCAGGGATTTGTGTAGGCTGGGGATGGACATCGCTGGAGAGCGGAATGTGCAACAACCGGATAGAAGCAAACTATGTACATCACTTTGCCCGTCGGCTATACGATGCAGGCGGTCTGTATACTCTTTCCAACCAGCCGGGTTCCGTCATGCGAAATAACCGGATCGAACATTTAATCGAAGCCCCCTATGCTACGAATGACCGGGCTTTTTATATCTATCTGGATGAAGCTACGGACGGATATACAATGGAAAACAACTGGTGTCCCGCTGAACGTTTTGATTCGAACCGCCCCGGGAAAAAGAATGTGTGGAAGAATAACGGCCCTCAAGTGGCGGACAGTATTAAGTACAAAGCCGGAAGAATAAAGCAAGATTGAAACAAATCAATGGATTAACATAGTCATCAATGTACTAATATAGCAATCAATAAACTAGTGTAATAATCATTAGAACTAGACTAGTATGGTAATCATTCAAACTAATATGATAATTATAGTAATCAATAAACGATATTTAATCAATAAAATAGATGAAACCAACGAACTACCACTTATTTGATTTCCTTGATTTCGATACCGAGTTATCAAGGAATGAGTCGCTTTGGAAAGCATACAAGCCAACGGCTGTTTATGAAAAGGAAGGAGATATTTACGTAACAGTTCCCTTTCAGAAGCAAAAGCTGGCTAACGATATGATGGCGGATACCGATGTTCCCCAGGAGGAATATACGTTAATCATCCGTCAGTATAACATCGGCATCACCCGCCTGTTTCTTGGCTTCGGCGATTATGTACTGACAGATGAGTCGGAAATGCTGCAATTCAGTGACCGGATTCAGAAAGTGCCCCTGTTTATAAAAGAACAAAAAGGAAAATGGATTCTTTCAACGGAAGACGGAACGAAGCGTGCCGTTATCAATGTGGAAGAGCCTCTATTAGACCGATGGAGCGAATTGCTACCCGACCCTCAAGAAACGCTTGACATCACTTTATACCCTGACGGAAAGCGTGAAATCCGCTTGTCAGCCTACGACCATTTTTCGCCTCCCCGCTACGATGCGCTACCTGTTGCCTTTTGCAAACGCGACGGTCGGAAAGAACGTGCAACGCTTTCTTTTGAATGTAAGCCCGATGAATGTTTTGCCGGAACCGGAGAACGTTTCTTTAAAATGGACTTAAGCGGACAGACTTTCTTCCTGAAAAACCAAGATGGGCAAGGAGTCAATAATCGGCGTACTTATAAGAATATCCCCTTCTATCTATCCAGCCGCATGTATGGAACATTCTACATACATGTGCTCATAGCAAGCTCTCGCTGGCCGGACATTCCACCCGTTCCGTCCAGTTTCTAAGCGACCAGGCATTGTTGGATGTATTTGTAATAGGCGGTGATACGATGGAAGATATTCTTCGCGGTTATCGTGACCTGACCGGCTATCCGTCTATGCCGCCTCTTTGGAGTTTTGGCGTTTGGATGAGCCGTATGACTTATTTCAGTGCCGATGAAGTAGACGAAATATGCGACCGCATGCGTGCCGAACACTATCCCTGTGATGTCATTCATCTGGATACGGGCTGGTTCCGTACCGATTGGCTCTGCGAATGGAAATTCAATGAAGAACGGTTTCCCGATCCGAAAGGATTCATCGGGCGGTTGAAAAAGAACGGCTATCGTGTCTCTTTATGGCAACTTCCATACGTTGCGGAAAATGCAGAGCAGATTGATGAAGCCAGAGCCAATGATTATATAGCCCCATTGACCAAACAACAAGCGACCGATGGTTCCAACTTCTCCGCCCTGGATTATGCCGGAACAATCGACTTTACTTATCCGAAAGCAACCGAATGGTACAAAGGACTATTGAAACAACTCCTGGATATGGGAGTAACCTGTATCAAAACCGATTTCGGTGAAAACATTCACATGGACGCCCTCTATAAAGGCATGAAGCCGGAATTGTTGAACAACCTGTATGCCCTGCTTTATCAAAGGGCCGCTTACGAAATTACGAAAGAAGTGACAGGTGACGGCATTGTCTGGGCACGTTCCGCATGGGCGGGATGCCAGCGTTATCCTTTGCATTGGGGAGGCGATTCATGTAGCTCTTGGGATGGAATGGCAGGTTCTCTGAAAGGCGGTCTGCATTTCGGTCTGTCGGGATTTGCTTTTTGGAGCCATGATGTTCCCGGCTTCCATACATTGCCCAATTTTATGAACTCGGTAGTAGCAGATGATGTGTACATGCGTTGGACTCAATTCGGCGTATTCACATCGCATATCCGTTATCACGGAACCAATAAGCGTGAACCCTGGCACTATCCGGCCATAGCTCCGTTGGTGAAAAAGTGGTGGAAATTGCGTTATTCGCTCATTCCATACATCATAGAACAAAGTAAACTAGCCATAGAAAGCGGCTATCCGCTCTTGCAGGCACTCATTCTGCATCATCCGGAAGATAAACTTTGTTGGCATGTGGATGATGAATACTATTTCGGCAATGATTTCCTGGTAGCTCCGGTGATGAACAGCGAGAACCGTCGGGATATCTATCTTCCCGAAGGAAAATGGGTAAACTTCTTTACGGGAGAACGTCTGGAAGGAGCATGCTGGCTGAAAGACGTATACGTTCCATTGGAAGAAATGCCCGTATATGTGCGTGCAAATGCCGTGATACCCATCTATCCGGAAGACGTGGACTGTACGGATGAAATGGATTTAAGCAAGAGCATGGCTTTACGCATAGATAATGATTATAAAGGATTTTGGACTATGATAGATTGTGGTAGAAAATTAATTAATTTAGTATAGTATGAAAACATGGAAGAGTAATTTAGAAGAAACAAAACAACGTTATATAAATTGGTGGAACATAAAGGAATCATTCTCAATATGTGGGAGCACTTCCAGGAAGGAGTGCAACCACATGCAGAGATAACGCCTCCCGCACCGGCAAAAGACCTGTCACAAAAGTGGTTCGACCCTCAATGGAGAGCGGAATATCTGGACTGGTACGTAGCGCACAGCAGCCTGAAAGCGGATATTCTTCCGGTTGCGAATACCCAACTGGGTCCCGGTTCTCTAGCCGCCATTTTAGGCGGAGTGTTTGAAGGCGGGGAAGACACCATTTGGATTCATCCCAACCCGGATTTCACCGATGAAATAGTCTTTAACCCCGAACACCCGAACTGGATTCTTCATAAAGAACTCTTGAAAGCCTGCAAAGCGAAAGCCAACGGACACTACTTTGTCGGTATGCCCGACCTGATGGAAGGACTGGATGTCCTGGCCGCACTGAAAGGAACGGATAGGGTATTACTGGACACAGTGATGCAGCCCGAAATCTTGGAACAACAGATGCAGCAAATCAACGACATCTACTTCAAAGTATTTGATGAACTATACGACATCATCCGTGAAGGCGACGAGATGGCTTTCTGTTATTTCTCGTCCTGGGCTCCCGGAAAGATGAGTAAACTGCAAAGTGATATTTCGACCATGATTAGTCAGGATGATTATCGCCGGTTTGTGCAACCTTTTATTCGTGAACAATGTCAGAAGATTGATTATACCCTTTATCATCTGGATGGAGTGGGAGCCATGCATCACCTGCCTGCCTTGCTTGAAATTGAAGAATTGAATGCGATTCAATGGACTCCCGGAGTGGGCGAACCACAAGGAGGATCTCCCAAATGGTACGATTTGTATAAGAAGATTCTGGCAGGCGGAAAGAGCGTGATGGCTTGCTGGGTGACATTAGACGAACTAAAACCTCTATTGGATCATATCGGCGCGGACGGTGTACATTTGGAAATGGATTTCCATAACGAAAAGGAAGTGGAGCAGGCTATGCGGATTGTTGAAGAATATACCGGTTCTTCTACCGCTGTAAATACCAATGAACATCAACAGGATACCGACTTGGCAGCTACCGGACAGGAACGTATTTGTATACGGGAAGAACAACACCAGCAAGAGGATAAACTGAAACCTCTGTATGAAGCCATTGTTGCCGGGAAACTGGAACCTGCGGTTGAAATCACCCGGCAAGCCATTGCGGAAGGAGTAGCTCCCCAAATGATTATCAATAATTATATGATTAAAGCAATGGGCGAAGTGGGACAACGTTTCCAGGATGGAAAGGCTTTTGTTCCCCAACTGTTGATGGCAGGACGTGCATGAAAGGGGCTTTGGAACTACTGAAACCTTTATTGGCAGGAAGTGCTTCCACTACAATCGGTAAGATTGTCATCGGTACAGTGAAAGGAGATCTCCATGATATTGGTAAAAACCTGGTGGCTTCCATGCTGGAGGGGTGCGGCTTTGAAGTCATAAATATTGGTATTGATGTGACTTGTGACAAGTTTGTGGAAGCTGTGAAGGAAAACCATGCTGACATCTTGTGCATGAGCGCATTGCTGACTACTACCATGACGTATATGAAAGAGGTTATTCAGGCATTGGAAGAGGCCGGTATTCGTAATCAGGTGAAAGTGATGATTGGCGGGGCACCCGTCAGTCAGGGGTTTGCTGACGAAATCGGTGCGGACGGATATAGTGATAATGCGAATACAGCCGTAGCAGTTGCCAAAGAACTGATTGGAAATAAAAAATAGAATAAAAAGCACGGATACACGGATCAACACGCTCTTAATTACATAGCCTATTAAAACCGTGAAATCCATGTAATCCTTGCCTAAAAGAAAATTAGATTTAACTTACGTTACTTATTTAATACTTGAATTATGCATGTGAAATTCTTAGAGACATTAGATTGGAGTATTCTGATTGCCTACTTCCTTATTTTGATAGCTATTGGTATATGGGCAAGTTCTAAACGAAAAAAGGGGAGTAGTCTTTTCCTTGCGGAGAATTCGCTGAAGTGGTATCATATCGGCTTCTCCATGTGGGGGACGAATGTGGGACCTTCCATGTTGATAGCTTCCGCAAGTGCCGGATTTACTACCGGTATTGTTTCGGGGAATTATGCCTGGTATGCATTTGTCTTTATATGTCTGCTTGCTTTTGTCTTTGCTCCCCGATATTTGGGTAGTCGTATCACGACATTGCCCGAATTTATGGGAAAACGTTTCGGACAATCTACCCGTAACATCCTTGCCTGGTATACCATTATTACCATTCTTATTTCATGGCTTGCATTGACTTTATTTGCCGGTGGAGTCCTGATCCGTCAGGTCTTCGATATTCCTATGTGGCAATCGGCATTGCTGTTACTTGTCATCTCCGCTTTCTTCACGATGCTCGGCGGACTGAAAGCTGTGGCCTACACGAATGTATATCAAATGATACTGTTGATTGTAGTATCAGCACACTGGCTATCATGGGAATCTATAAAGTAGGTGGTGTAGGAGCACTGGTGGATGCCGTTCCGGCTGATTACTGGAATCTTTTCCATCCAAATGATGACCCGGCTTTTCCTTGGCTACCTATTATCCTGGGTTATCCTATTATGGGAGTTTGGTTTTGGTGTACGGATCAGTCGATGGTGCAACCGGTTCTTGCTGCCAAGAATCTCAAAGAAGGACAGATGGGAACCAACTTTACCGGATGGTTGAAAATATTAGATGTACCTCTTTACATTCTTCCCGGCATTATCTGCCTCGCTTTATTTCCACAATTGGAAAATCCCGATGAGGCTTACATGACAATGGTGACTCATTTATTTCCGGTAGGGATGGTCGGTTTGGTGCTAGCTGTGCTGACAGCAGCGTTGGTAAGTACTGTAGGCTCTGCATTGAATGCATTAAGTACGGTATTCACAATGGATATCTATGTGAAGAAAATCAGACCACAGGCCAAGCAAAGAGAGATTATCAGGATGGGACAAGTGGTTACAGTAGTCGGTGCACTGATCTCTGTCATAATAACCATAGCAATCGATAGCATTAAGGGGCTGAATCTATTTAATGTTTTCCAGTCTGTATTGGGATTTATAGCTCCTCCGATGGCAGCCGTATTCCTCTTTGGCGTGTTCTGGAAACGCACCACTACGCTGGCTGCTAATATGGCTCTGACATTGGGAACTGTGTTCAGTATCGGAGTGGGAATTTTGTATTTATGGGTATTTCCGGCCGAACAATATAATGCGTGGCCTCATTTTATGCTGCTTTCTTTCTATTTATTCGTTATCATCGGAATAGGCATGATAGTAGTCAGCCTGTGGGATAAGTCTCCGCAACTGGGAACCTTGAATATGGAAAAGATAGAGGACAAACCTGCACGAATTGTTCTTATCCTATGGGGATTACTTATTGTGACTATGATCGGGCTTTACATCTTCTTCAATGGCCACTAGTTTTTATTCACCACAGAGGACGCAGAGATTATTATCTAATAATAAAAGACTCTGTGTCCTCTGCGTCTTCTGTGGTGAAACTATTTTCTGCGAAAACAATTTTCGTACGTACACAGCCCGCAAGTATATTCCAGCTTACGGACATGAGAACCCACTCCGATAATACCACTTACAGATTTGATGGGAATCATCAGGCTGGAATCTGTCAACTGAATACCACAGGGCGAAGCGACCGGAAATAAGGAGAATAGTTTTTGTTGTTCCGATACGTGCCATCCGCAATAGCCGGGGCTGTATCTGTTAGTGTGCTTCCAACCTCTCTTTTCGATAAATGCAGCCAACTCCTCTTCCATGCAATCAGCAGCCTTTTCTGCAATGATGCTCCCCAATGAGTCTGCTATATATACTTCACCATGTCGTCCTCTTGCTGAAGCAGATGTTGAAACTTCTCAAATTCAACTCCGGCAGTTGCAGTAAAAAAGGCAAAGGCTTCCGAACCCCGTAGTTGGCGGGCAATGGTTTTACCGATTGAGAGAACCGTATCTTTTACAGTCAGTGTTGCTTTTTCAGTGTCAAGCAGTCCGTCAGTGAGGAAAAAGAAAAAACAGGGACGGAGGAGGGGAGTGATACGGTCAAGTAACGTATTTATTTCTTCTATGACCATTCCATCCGGCATAGAATCTTTATATCCCATCGCTTCGTAAATATCAGATGATGGGATTTGCAGTTTTTGATAAGTAAGCTCCTGTTCAACCATTGGTGGATGCATTGAAATATATAGGTTGTTGTAATCCTGCGGACACAGAATTAAACTTGTGTTTTATTGAATTCTTCCAATGCAGTATAAAATGCGTCTATATTAATAGAAGACGTATGTGGCGGAATATCACAACCACTTGACAATACGAAATTCGGATATGCACGGGTAGCCTCCAATAGTTGCAAAGTCGCTTCCTTCATAGTCTCCGGACCTGCCATCTTGAAAAGGCTCACCGGATCCAGATTTCCCATTGCCAGTGCATCGGTCGGAACCTCTTTCAACGCTTCCTCCATTTTGATTTTATTCCCGAAATGATAAGCGGCTGCACCGGTATAAACCATCGCTTGTGTGCAATTCCCTGTGTTTCCGCAATTATGAAGTACTACGGCAAAGTGATCATCCTGTACCTTCTCTACTATTTCTTTCACAAATAAAGAAGAATATTGCAGGCAATCTTCGTTGGATAACAATCCCGCAGCAGGTTCAGCCATGATTACACCGTTCACACCGGTTGCTTTCAATGCCATACAATAGCGGGTGATGAAATCATTGCATTTTCTTAACAACGTATTGGCTGCTTCGGGATTGATATAAATCAGCATCATGATTTCCGACATATCATACAAACGTCCGGCCAGCGAATAAGGACCGATGCAACCGGCAAAAACCGGGCGGTCTGTAATATTTCTGGCTGTCAGCATATTCGCTTTAAGATATTCCGGGATTCTTCCTTTGTTTAATGCCGGAATATCCAGTTTCTCAATAGCTGCCTCGTCTGCCAGTAAACGACCGGATACACTGGGCACCTCATTTTCCGGAAAGATAATTTCTGCCCCGAAAGCTTCCGCTTCTACCGTCAGATCCATGATGACGGTTGCGGCCGCCGCCGGTACTTGCCACAAAGAGCCTTGATTGCCTCATAATGAACCTGCCCGTTTGTCACTGCATCATGCACCGTTTTCCCGATAAACTCGATACCCGGATGTGTCATGATCGGAATGGCAATCGTTTCCTTACGTTGGATCGTTTGGCTGATCCATTCTTTCATATTCAGTCTACCCATAATTTTAGTTTTTAATATCGTCTTGTAATAAAGACGAAGTTACCCCTCTTTTGTAATCTCGTATATGATAAAATCTGATACCGGTATAAAAATAAAGCTGCCCTTCAGAAAGAAGAGCAGCTTTACACCTATTTGATTTATCTTCGAGCTTTATTTTACCGGAATCTTATCAATACGATTCTGATGACGGCCACCGTCAAATTTGGTAGAGAAGAACTCTGTCAAAATCATATCCGCTTCTTCAGTGCTGATGAAGCGTCCCGGCATAACCAGTACATTAGCGTCATTGTGCTGACGAGCCAGGTGCGCAATTTCTGCATTCCAGCAGAGAGCAGCACGAATTCCCTGGTGCTTGTTCAGCGTCATATTGATTCCGTTTCCACTGCCACAGATAGCGATACCGGGATAACATTCTCCCGATTCCACTGCAAGAGCCAGCGGATGAGCATAATCCGGATAGTCTACGCTTGCGGTAGAGTTAGTTCCGAAATCCTTGTAAGCCCAGCCTTTTGCTTCCAGCCAGCCGCGAACATATTCTTTCAGTTCAAAACCGGCATGGTCGCATGCTAATCCGATTGTTTTCATTAGAGCATTGCTTTTACTTGGTTATATACGTTCTCGGCAGTAAATCCAAGTTTCTCATCCAATACAGTGTAAGGAGCAGAGAAACCGAAAGATTCCAATCCCCAAACTTTACCGTGGCAACCTACCAGACCTTGAAGAGTGACAGGCAGACCGGCAGTCATACCGAAAATCTTCGCATCTGCCGGAAGGATAGCTTCCTGATATTCTTTCGGTTGGTTACGGAACAGACCTTCAGACGGAGCAGATACAATGCGTACCTTTACACCATCTTTGCGAAGCAACTCTGTGCCGGCTACCAATGTAGCCACTTCAGAACCTGAAGCTACCAGGATTACATCCGGATTTTCGTCAGAACCTGCTACGATATAAGCACCTTAGCTGCCTGTTCGTAATCAGTTCCTGCCGGTAAGTTGGCAATATTCTGGCGAGAGAAGATCAATCCTGTCGGAGTAGACATATTTTCCATGGCAAGTTTCCATGCAATAGTTGTTTCTTCTGCATCGGCCGGACGTAGTACCAACATAGAGTTGTGTCCCTTATGGTTCTTCAGTTTTTCCATCAGGCGGATTTGTGCTTCCTGTTCTACCGGTTCGTGAGTAGGACCGTCTTCACCTACGCGGAATGCGTCGTGTGTCCAGATGAATTTCACCGGTTGTTCCATCAAAGCAGCCATACGTACAGCAGGTTTCATGTAATCGGAGAATACGAAGAATGTACCGCAAGCAGCGATTACACCACCGTGTAAAGACATACCGATACAGATACAAGCCATTGACAATTCAGATACACCTGCCTGGAAGAATGCTCCGCTGAAATCGCCTTTCTTGAAAGAATGAGTCTTTTTCAGGAAACCGTCAGTCTTGTCAGAGTTAGAAAGGTCGGCAGAAGCAACGATCATGTTTTCTACTTGTGTGGCAAGTGCGCCCAGTACGGTTGCAGATGCAGCACGGGTAGCACTACCAGCTTTCTGTTCGATAGCAGCCCAGTCCACTTTCGGAGCTTTGCCCGAGAAGAAAAGTTCCAGTTTGGCAGCCAGTTCCGGGTTTGCTTTCGCCCACGCAGCTTTTGCTGCATATTTTTCAGCTACAATTTTCTTCAATTCTTCTGCACGTTTTGCATACAGTTCAGCTACTTCCGGGAATATAACGAACGGGTTAGTAGGATCACCACCTAGATTCTTGATTGTATTTACATAAGCGTCGCCACCGAGAGGAGCACCGTGTGTAGCGCAGTTGGCTTCATAGCTGCTACCGTCTGCCTTGCGTGCACCTTTACCCATAACCGTTTTACCGATAATCAGTGTCGGGCGTTCTTTTTCAGCCTGTGCTTCTTTGATTGCCGCACGGATTTCGTCAGGATCATTGCCGTTGATGCTAAGTACGTTCCATCCCCATGCTTCATATTTCATGGCAGTATCTTCAACGGTTACGTCTTTCGTTTCTGTAGAAAGCTGAATATCGTTGGAATCATAGAACATAATCAGGTTGTCCAATCCCAGTGCACCGGCAATACGTCCGGAACCTTGAGAGATTTCTTCCTGAATACCACCGTCAGAGATGTAAGCGTAAATGGTCTGATTCATCACCTCGTCGAAACGGGCTTTCAAGAATTTGGCAGCGATAGCAGCACCTACTGCAAAAGTGTGTCCTTGTCCCAGCGGACCGGAAGTATTTTCAATGCCACGCATGATGTCCACTTCAGGATGTCCCGGAGTAGGGCTTCCCCATTGACGGAATTCTTTCAGCTCGTCCAGAGTGAATTTTCCTGTCAATGCCAGCGTAGAATAAAGCATCGGAGACATGTGCCCCGGGTCGAGGAAGAAGCGGTCACGTCCTTCCCAACGGGGATTTTCAGGATCATATACTAGAAACTCAGAGAAGAGTACATTTACAAAATCAGCACCACCATGGCGCCACCCGGGTGACCGGAATTGGCTTTCTCAACCATTGAAGCAGCAAGAATACGGATGTTATCCGCTGCACGATTCATAAGTTTGTTATCGTTCATATCGTTAAAATTTAATTGATTTCTGTCAGATTGTTCGCAAAGATAACTCTTTATGTGGATTTAACAATCCAAAAGAGCTATCTTTTTATCGACAATTTTACGGTCTTCTTGTTTGTGATACAATAAGTAATTGCTCTAAAATTACTGTAACTCTAAAGTAACAATGGACTTAGCAGGAAGTTTTACCTTCATTGTACCTTTATTGATTTTTACCTCTTTGAAAGGTGCCGGTTTTACAATATTAGGGTTTTCAAAAGAATTGTAATCGGTCAGTTTTGCAGAGGTCAGAATCTCTCCGACTGCTTTTTTTGCTTTCGTATCACCCAGATTGATGGTGATTTCCTGTGCTTCGTCAGCATCTACATTGGACAGAGAAATGTGGATCACTCCATCTTTGTTTTTGGAAGCTGTGGCGCTTACCATCGGAACGGTGCGGTTATCACGTACACTCATCTTTTCGCAAGTCAGGTCGATGGGAAGATAAGTGGCATCCTGATGTACTTTATACATCTTGAAGACATAATAAGTAGGAGTGAGCACCATTTCTTTGTCTTTCGTCAGAATCATGGATTGAAGTACATTGACAATCTGTGCGATGTTTGCCATCTTCAGACGGTCTGTATATTTGTGGAATACGTCAAGGCTTAAAGAAGCAACGAAAGCATCGCGCAATGTATTCTGCTGATATAGGTGTCCTTTGATGGTTCCCGGTTCTTCATCCCACCAGGTTCCCCATTCGTCGAGTAAAAGAGCGATCTTTTGTTCTTGTCATATTTATCCATGATGGCACAATGCTTCTTGAGCACATCTTCCACTTCCAGGCATTTACCCATTGTCCAATAATAGTCATCCTTGTTGAATTGAGTGGCTGCCCCTTTGCTGCCGCTCCATCCGGTTACGGTGTAATAGTGGAGAGAAAGTCCCTGCATGCGATGTCCTACACGATTCATCAATACGTCTGTCCAGTTGTAGTCATAGTCACTTGCACCACTGGCAATTTTGAACAGACGGTTGCCGTCATAGTTACGGCAATAAGTAGAATAACGACGGTATAAGTCCGCATAATATTCCGGACGCATGCTGCCACCACAGCCCCAGCTTTCATTTCCTACTCCCAGATATTTGAGTTTCCATGCTTTGTCACGACCATTCTTACGACGAAGATTGGCCATGGGAGAGTCCCCGTCGGAGGTCATGTATTCCACCCATTTGGCGAGTTCTTCTACGGTACCGCTACCTACATTTCCACTCACGTATGGTTCGCAACCCAGCATTTCGCAAAGATTCAAAAACTCGTGTGTTCCGAAACTGTTATCTTCAATGGTTCCGCCCCAGTTGTTGTTCACCATCTTCGGACGGTTCTCTTTCGGACCAATGCCGTCCATCCAGTGGTATTCATCGGCAAAGCATCCGCCCGGCCAGCGAAGGACGGGAACGGACAAGTCTTTCAGTGCATTGAATACATCTGTGCGGTATCCCTTAATATTGGAATATCCGAGTTTTCGCCTACCCAAAGACCGCCGTAGATACATGAACCCAGGTGTTCGGCAAACTGGCCGTAAATTTCCTTCGGTATGATTTCTTTGCCTTGGTCGGCATGTACGGTTATGGTAGCACTCTTTTGTGCAGAAAGAGATACGGATGCTGCCAGAAAAGCCGTGCTGACTAATAGTTTTGCTTTCATAAATGGTATTTGTTTAATGATTATTTTTACCACAGATTACGCAGAGTATCACAGATTGATTTTATTCTGACTACTATCATGTTATAACCCATAAATAATCTGTGTTAATCCGTGTAATCTGTGGTGACTTCTATTTTAGTAAACGAACTTCATAAACGGCAGAGGTCCATTCCGTCCCGTTAGGGATAAAACGTATCGGACAACTACCCGTATTCAGTTTTTGAGGCAGAACATAAGAAAGGGTTATGAAACCGTCTTTATCCGCTTCACTGATAGTCGGATGAACAGCCAACTTTTCGTTATTCAAAAGAATAGCCACTTTATTGCGGTCATCTTTCCGTACCGTAATCAGGAGGCGGCTTGCTTCCTCTTTTACCTTCAATTGATAGCCGAACCAACCTTTGGCACGTCGGAAATGCCGATCTTTATTCGTCCCTGTTTCTGCCTGTTCATACTGGATGCCATGGTCAGACTCCGGTTGCTGTTCGCCAGGGAAGATAAGGTCAATGGTTTGATTAGCCAATTCCGTTGCTTTTCGTTCAGCCGTTGCCATCTCTTCCTGAATCGCTTTAAACTGCTCTTCGCTTGCCTGCCGGAAATAAACGGCATAACGGGAATTATGTAGGCGGAAGAAGGGAACAAGCTCCAATGCTTTGCCTTGTACAGGATAAACATCTCCGTTGTAGCTGAAAGCGATCCGGCTGCCTTGTTCTTTGTGAAGAGATTTACGGATGGAATCGGGATTTCCTATCAACATCGGAACTTCCTGTAAAGGAATCTGTTTGCCATGGGCGATATGTCCGCCACGACTGTCATCGGCATATAAACCATCGAGGTGTTCAGTGCCTGTGGAAGCTGCAAGAACGATAGGGCCATATAAGAAAGCATAATAGTCTTTCTTATCAGGAATTTGTTCCATGCTGACTCTCATAGGCAAGTTGAAAGTAATGACATCTCCTTTTTTCCATTTGCGGGAGAGGGGAAGATACTGGTTACCTTTTGCCATAACGAACATTTTTCTTTTTCCATTGATGCTGACACTATATCCTTTGGATTGGTTCGCCCATTCCGGAATACGTATCATTAAAGTACGTTTTTTCTTAGGCGCTTCATCTATTCGCAAAGTTACCTTGTCGTCATCAGGGAAACGGGTTTCCTGTCTCAAAATAATGCCTTGCTCTTTCCAGGTCAGTTGTGAAGGAATGAAGAGATTGACATAAAGTGTGTCTTTCCGATACGCATAGATAAATTCACCGTATTTGGTATGATTCTCCAAGCCTGAACCTACACAGCACCACATGGATGTTTCCGGTTGTGAGTATACACGATAGTGTCCTGGACGCATAGGAGTGAAGTAGACAAATCCACCTTTATCCGGCTCTTGTGACGCTAGGATATGATTGTAAAGCGCACGTTCGTAATAGTTTACGTAGTTGGGATCAGGTTCGTTTGTTTGATTCGGATTGTGAGAATTCTGATAAAGCATTTTGGTAAGACGGAGCATGTTGTAAGTATTACAGGTCTCCGGTCCTTGAACGTCGTTCAGCATGGACGTGAAGTTATCCGACGGATGGAAATGTTCGCGGACGCTATTTCCTCCGATGCAGACGGAACGGTGATTGACTACCGTGTTCCAGAAAAAACGGGCGGCATGATCCCATTCTGCAGCATGATTCCAATTCTTGTCGTCTTGTGAAAGTTCGGCTATTCGCTTGTAGCCGATCACTTTCGGAATCTGTGTGTTGGCGTGCATCCCCGTCAATTTGTCTTCCTCTTTGATAAGCGGGTCTAAAATAAGCTTGTGAGAGAAACGGCGTGCCAGTTCCAGATACTTCTTGTCGCCTGTGATTTCGGCCACGTCAGCGAATGTTTCGTTTAATCCGCCATGTTCGCTACGAAGCATATCCTGCATTTGTTCGTCACTCAAGCCGGAAGTGATATCAATCATCCAGTCTGTAAAAGCGATAAGCATTTGGCGTGCAAGGTCGCTTCCTGCATAGATATATGCATCCCGCAATCCGGCGTAAGTCTATGTATATTGT
>ENA-OQDE01000656-OQDE01000656.1-human-gut-metagenome-genome-assembly--contig:-NODE-656-length-18842-cov-25.562543_pt1 | contig 18842 bp, 16 predicted proteins | sample MGYA00242768_ERZ504595 | MGnify/ENA primary metagenome ERZ504595 (study PRJEB26092, sample SAMD00036307) | human gut metagenome | host: Homo sapiens | study: EMG produced TPA metagenomics assembly of...
TTGCGGCCGCCCCACCGGTGCTCGAGCCGGGACGTCACGCGCCCACGCCCACGCCGCCATCGACGGAATTCGATTCGCGCGCGGGCACGCCCTTGCCGCCCGCAGCACCCGTGCCTGACCCCGCATGTTCCACGCGCGCGTACACGAGCACGCCGTCGGTCACATCGGCATCGTCGCCTGCGTCCTTTCGCACGGCGCACTGGGCGGACCCCTCGCCGATGCATGCGTCGACCACGTTCGCCTCGACGGGCAGCCCGCCGGGGGTGACGATCGACACGCAGCCGACGGGCTTTCGTGACAAGAGCATCTCGCAGGCCGCCTTCGCCGCGAGCGTGGCGCAGCTCCCCGTGGTATAGCCGCAGCGCAGGCGGGTCGTCCCCGTATATATGTAGTGCTCGAAGGCCACGTTAGCTGCTCGCCTTCCGATACCCCGTGGCAAACGAAGGGTCGTAAAGCTTGCTGCGCTCGTACGACTCCGCTTGCGCGCCGTCGTGCGCAAGTCCGCCGCGAGCTCCGAGCACGCGGCCCACCACCACGAGCGCCGTGCGGTCGATGCCCTCTCGCGCGCCCGCATCGGCGAGCGTGCCCACTGTGCAGCGCACCACGCGCTCCTCAGGCCAGGTCGCCTTGTACACGAGCGCCGCCGGCTCGTCGGAGCTGCGGCCCGCGGCCAAAAGCTCGGCGGAAAGCTCGGCGAGCATACCCGAGCTCAGGAAGATGACCATAGTCGAGCCGCTTTCCGCCATGGTGCGCATGCCCTCGCCCGCGGGCATGGGGGTACGTCCAGAAAGCCGCGTGATCACGACCGACTGGCTGATTCCCGGCAGCGTGTATTCCTGGCGAAGCGCCGCCGCGGCACCGCAAAAGCTCGACACGCCGGGCACCACCTCGTAGTCCACGCCGCGCGCGTCGAGCGCGTCCATCTGCTCCTGGATGGCGCCGTACAGGCACGGGTCGCCCGTGTGCAGGCGCACCACTTCCTCGCCCCGCGCATCTGCCGCGCACATCACGTCGAGCACTTCCTCCAAGGTCATGTGCGCGCTGTCGTAGACGATGCAGGATTCCTTGCACTCGGCGAGCAGCTCGGGGTTCACAAGGCTTCCCGCCCAAACGACCACGTCGGCCGCGCGCAGAAGGCGCGCCCCGCGCAGCGTGATAAGGTCGGCGGCGCCCGAGCCTGCGCCAACGATATGAATCATCCGAGCCTTCCCTTCCCGTTACTCATCGCAACCGTTTACGCCGCCATTCGCGCAGCGGGCAAAACACGGCGCCTGCGGCAGCAATCGGCGCAAATACGCAGGCAGGAGCGCAATGCCGCCCGCCCTGGCTTTGACACGTTCACAAGTGCCCACTATCATAGTAAAAGTTTCGGCAACGAGCATATGACAATCGGATAAAAGGAAATGACCGGCGCGGCGCCCGCACAGCCCGCGCTGGCTTGCGGAGGGAACCAGGTGGGAATCCTGGGCAAGGGACATTACTGTATAGGACGCGCGGGCGAACCGCCTCGCGCCCCAAGCCAGACTGCTTCGCCTTTTCCTCACGGCATCGCCGTGGCGTTAGCTCCTTGTGAACCCCGAGGGGTGCGCTTTTCTTTCGCTTGTGCCGACAAGCAACTGTCGCCGGGGGACCGGCAAACCGAGGAAAGGAAAAACCATGTCCGACCAGATGTCACGCCGCGGCTTCATGAGCGCCGCAGCAACCGGAGCCGTCGCGCTCGCCGGAGTCGCGCTCGCGGGCTGCTCCAACACCTCCGCAAGTTCCGAAAAATCGAGTGAAAAGGAGAAGGCCGTGAAGCCGGTCATCCTCGTCACGAGCTTCGGCACGAGCTACAACGACTCGCGCCACATCACCATCGGCGCCATCGAAGACGCTATCCGCGAGAAGTACTGGCAGGACTACGACATCCGCCGCGCCTTCACCGCGCAGATCATCATCGACAAGCTGAAGAAGCGCGACGGCATCACGATCGACAACATGACCGAGGCGCTCGACCGCTGCGTGGAAGACGGCGTGAAGGAAATCGTCGTGCAGCCGACGCATCTCATGGGTGGCCTGGAATACACCGACGTGAAAGACGAGCTCGACAAGTACGCCGACAAGTTCGACAAAATCTCGCTCGGCGACCCGCTGCTCACCTCCGACGACGACTACAAGAAGGTGGCCGCAGCCATTAAGGAGAACATGGCGTCCTTCGACGACGGCAAGACGGCGCTGTGCCTCATGGGCCACGGCACCGAAGCCGATTCCAACGCCGACTATGCAAGATGCAGGAAGTGTTTAAGAACGAGGGCTTGACGCAGTTCTTCGTCGGCACCGTCGAGGCTGAACCGACCTGCGAGGATGTTATCGCCGCCGCGAGCGCCGCAGGCTACAAGAAGGCCGTGCTCGCGCCGTTCATGGTGGTCGCGGGCGACCACGCGAACAACGACATGGCAGACGAGACCGACCCCGACAGCTGGGCTGCGAAGTTCGTGGCCGCCGGCTTCGAAGTGACGTGCCTGCTCCAGGGTCTGGGACAGAACGTCGCGGTCGACGACATCTACGTCTCGCACGTGGACGACGCCATCGCCAAGCTGTAAACTCGCCGCGCACGGGGGCGCCGGTCGCGTCCCCGTGCAACGGGCATGCGCCTTCCCCGACTGACGGCGCATGCCGTTGCATTCGCATCCCGCCCGCCCACCGCACGGCGCGGGCGGTCGAAGCGATTGAAAGGAACCCCTCCATGTTGAAGAAAACCCTCGCCTTCGCCCTTTCGGCGGCGCTTTTCGCGTTCTCGCTCGCCGGCTGCGGCGGAAATTCAATCGACAGCGCAAAGGCAAGCGATGCCGATTCCCAGGAAAAAACCGAACAGGCGGCCGATGCGCCCGAGGACGCAAGCGCTGCCCCATCACCGCCGACAAGGTGGCCGACGGCACCTATCCGATCACCGTAGATTCCAGCTCGAACATGTTCAGGATTGTGGACGCCCAGCTCATCGTGGAAAACGGCTCCATGCACTGCGTGATGACACTTTCCGGCACGGGCTACGGCAAGCTCTTCATGGGCACGGGCGACGAGGCTGCCGCCGCGAGCGAGGCCGACTTTATCCCCTATGTGGAAAACGCGGAAGGCAAGTACACCTACGACGTGCCCGTTGATGCGCTCGACGAGGACACCGCCTGCGCCGCGTGGAGCATTAAAAGGGAGCGGTGGTACGACCGCACGCTCGTATTCGAATCCGCCGGCGTCGATCTGCGCGCCGACGCACTGAAGTAACGCCATGCGGTCGATTCTTCCAAAGGGGGAAAACAGGAAGCGCCGCAGCATCGCGGCACGCGCGATCGCCTGCGTTCTCGTCGCCCTGCTCGCGCTTCCCTTCGCGGGGTGCAGTGCGAGCTCGAACGCGACCGGTGCCACGGCGGGCTCTCAGGAATACACTGTGAGCGTCTCGCTTTCCGGCGGGTCAGGGCGAGCAAGCATCGCCTCACCCACCACAATTGTGAAGGATGGCGACACCTACACCGCGACCATCACCTGGTCGAGTTCGAACTACGACAAGATGACCGTCGACGGCGTGGACTACGCGCCCGTAAACGACGGCGGCAACTCCACGTTCGAGATACCCGTCACGCTCGACGAGGACATCGCCGTGTCGGCCGAGACCGTCGCCATGTCGACGCCGCACACCATCGACTACACGCTCTACTTCGACTCATCCACCATAAAGGAGAAATCGGGCGACGATGCAAGCGGCGGCTCCCTGCGGGAACGGCTTCAAGCGCCGCGGCCGACTTCCACAACGCCGATTTGGGCTGCGGCTGGGAGCCGACGGGGACGCTTCAGCTTGAATACGCCAAGCACTTCACTGTCGACGAGTTCGAAGGCGGCTTGCGGCTTATCTGCGTTTCGAACGGGGAGCGCTTCCTCGTGGTGCCGCAGGATGCGAAGGTACCTGATGGGTTGAGCTCCGACATCGCGGTCATAAGGCGCCCCGCCGACAAGGTGTACCTTGTGTCGTCGGCGACGATGTGCCTGGTCGACGCGCTCGATGCGAACGACAATATCTTAATGTCGGGCACGAAGGCCGACGATTGCTCGGTCGCAGGCTTCAAAAGCGCGCTCGAAAGTGGGGCGATCGCCTACGGCGGCAAGTACAGCGCGCCCGACTACGAGCGAATATCGGCCTCGGGCTGCACGCTCGCCATCGAGAACACCATGATCAACCACACGCCCGATGTGAAGGAAAAGCTGCAGAAGCTCGGGCTCGTCGTGCTCACCGAACAGTCGTCGAGCGAGCCCGAAGCACTCGGGCGCGTAGAGTGGATTAAGCTTTTCGGCGTCCTGTTCGACAAGGAGGACGAGGCCGCACGCCTGTTCAACGAGCAGAAGGCCCGCGTCGAGCAAACGTCGGGGCTCGCGTCTTCAGGTAAAACCGTGGCGTATTTCTACATTAACTCGAACGGGGCCGCCGTCACGCGGCGGGCAGGCGACTACGTGGCGCAGATGATCGAGCTTGCAGGCGGCAGCTACGCGCTCGATGACGCGCAGACGGCGTCGACGTCAGGTTCGTCAGTAACGCTCGAAATGGAGCGCTTCTACGCGACGGCGAAGGATGCCGACATCATCGTCTACAACGGCACCATCGACGAATCGGTTGCCACCTTGAACGACTTCGTAAGCAAAAACGCGCTATTGTCGCAGTTCAAAGCCGTGAAGAACGGCAACGTCTGGGTCACAAGCGCCGACATGTACCAGCAGATGACTTCTACCGCCGACATTATCGACGAGCTGCACGGGGCGTTCGCCGGCGATGACGCGAGCGACTTCCATTATCTGAGGAAGCTCGGCTAGCACCATGAGAAGCCGACTTTCCATGGCATACGACGAATCGGGGCGCGCCGCGCGGTGTCGCGTCGTGACGGCGCTGCTCGCTGTTGCCCTCATCGTGCTCGTCGGGACCAACCTGTGCATCGGGAGCGTGCTCGTGCCCGCAGACCACATCCCCGGCATCCTTTCGGGCGGCGCGGCCAATTCCATGGAAAGCCAGGTCATCTGGGAGATTCGCCTGCCGCGCGTGCTTTCAGCCGTGCTTCTCGGCGGGGCACTTTCGCTCTCCGGGTTCCTGCTGCAGACGTTTTTCAACAACCCCATCGCCGACCCGTTCATCTTGGGCGTCTCCTCAGGCGCAAAGTTCGTCGTCGCGCTTACGATGATCGTACTTCTGGGCGCGAACCAGGCCATGTCCTCGCCGGCCATGGTGGCCGCAGCGTTTCTGGGCTCGCTTATCACCATCGGCTTCGTACTCCTCATCGCACGGCGCATAAGTTCCATGGCCATGCTCATCGTAGCGGGCGTCATGGTGGGATACATCTGCTCGGCGGGGACGAACTTCCTCATCGCCTTCGCCGACGACCAGTCCATCGTGAACCTGCACAACTGGTCTTTGGGCAGCTTCTCGGGTTCGAGCTGGGACGACATCGCGGTCATCGCGGTCGTGGTGATCACCGTGAGCGCATGCGTATTCGCGATATCGAAGCCCCTTTCCGCCTTCCAGCTGGGAGAAGCCTACGCGAAAAGCGTCGGCGTGAACGTCGCACGCTTCCGCGTGGTGCTCGTCCTTCTAGCGAGCATGCTCTCCGCCTGCGTGACCGCGTTCGCTGGTCCGGTGTCGTTCGTAGGCATCGCGGTTCCGCATCTCGTGAAGTCGGCGCTAAAGTCGTCGAAGCCATCCGCGTGATTCCTGCGTGCTTCTTGGGAGGCGCCATCTTCTGCGCGGGCTGCGATTTGATCGCGCGCACGCTGTTCTCCCCCGTCGAGCTTTCCATCAGCGCCGTCACCGCCATCTTCGGCGCGCCGGTGGTTATCGCACTCATGTTGAAGAAGCGGGTGAGGTAGATGGGGAAATTCGTGCCGCAACCCAAAACGCTCGGAGGGGACATTCCATGCTTAGACAGTCCAAAGCTCGCACGAAAGCGCCAGAAGGCACTTTCGGCTCGTGCGGAACTGCGCGCGGAACGCCTCCTCCGAGCGGAGTCGAACCTCGAAACCCCGGTCGAAACGCAGGCTGACGGAGCGCCGCTTTTCCGCATAAGCGACCTGACGGCGGGCTACGACAAGAAGGTCGTAGTCGAAGGCGTCGATCTGGAGGTTCGCGCGGGCGACGTCATGGCGCTCATCGGGCCGAACGGCTCGGGCAAGTCGACCATCTTAAAAACCATCACACGCCATCTTGCACCGCTTGCCGGCGCGGTCGAGCTCGACGGGCGGGAGATTTCCCGATGGAAGACGGCGGAGTTCGCAAGGAACCTTGCCGTTATGCTGACGGATCGCCCCCGGACCGAGCTCCTCACCTGCCGCGATATCGTAGAGGCGGGAAGGCATCCCTACACCGGGCGAATGGGCACACTCTCGCCCGACGACCATAGTCGGGTCGATGAGGCCATGAAAACCGCACATGTGGAAGAGCTCGCCGAGCGCGACTTCATGCAGATAAGCGATGGGCAACGCCAGCGCGTCATGCTCGCACGCGCCATCGCGCAGGATCCGCGTGTGCTCGTGCTCGACGAGCCCACGTCGTATCTCGATATCCGCTACCAGATCGACCTGCTGCGAATACTTCGCCACCTTGCGAAATCGCGGAATGTGGCTGTCATCATGTCCATCCACGAACTCGAGCTCGCGCAGAAAAGCGCCGACAAGGTGATTTGCGTGAAGGACGGCCGGGTCTTTCGCGCCGGCGCACCCGAGGACATATTCACGCGCGAGACAATTGGCGAGCTCTACGGCCTTCAGCATGGCACCTTCAACGAGCGCTTCGGCAGCGTGGAAATTGGGCGCCCACACGGTGATGCGCACACGTTCGTCATCGCCGGCGCAGGTACGGGGTCGGCTGTGTTTCGCCAGCTCATCCGGCAGGGCAAGGCGTTCTACGCGGGCGTTCTGCACGAAGGGGACATCGACTGCGAGCTCGCGCGCGACCTGGCGACGGAATGCGTGGCCGAGCGCGCCTTCGAGCCGATCGGGGATAAAACCATAGCCCGCGCCAAAGAGCTCCTCGTCCACTGTGCGCGCCTTATTGTGTGCCCCGCCGCCTTCGGCACCATAAACGCCCGCAACGCAGAGCTCGTCGAGTTCGCACGCTCGCATGGTATCGAGGTCGTGCGAGCGTGCGAAGGCGCATCGGAGGATTCCCAATTAGAGTGAGAAGGATAAACTGGACTTTATTTTAAGGATCCTCAGGCTACAGCTCCTACGCCGGCGAGGTCTACAAGGCGCCGGAGAACCTCGTGAACAAGAATTTCCACGCCGACGAGCCCAACTAGGCCTAGTCCAAGCGAGATTCCAGACTCGACAGGCCGTTGAGAGTCAGATCGTTGGCGACCTCAGAGACGCGCTCGATAGGAACCGATCCGTCAGACAGTGCCCACGTGCGATAGATGCCGATGATACCCGACAGCAAAAACGCCAGATAGTAATCGAACATCTCGTCGTTGAGACCTTGTGGCAGCAGATCGCGCTCGGCAATCTCGTGCTCGAGCGGCGCACGAAGACGAGCCATAAAATCATCGAGCGGAATATTCTCGATCAGCTGACGATTGAGCACCAGGTTGTTGCACAGCGCCTCGTTTACGGTTTTAAAGAAGGTCGCCGCCGCGCCCAGGGCGCGCTCGTTGGTGTCACCGTCCATGGAAGCAAGCGTTTTCTCGACCGAGTCGACAATCATCTCCACCACATCGACGGCAATGGCATCGAGCAGGCCGTCAACCGTGCCAAAGTGCACGTAGAAGGTCTTGCGGTCGACATTGGCCTCGCGCGCGATGGCACTCACCGTAATGTCTGCCAGCGGCTTTTCCATGAGCAGGCGCTCGAAAGCGGAAAGGATGGCATTACGGCTGCGAACAATGCGGCGGTCAAGACGCGGTTTGCTGGTTGCCATGGGCGTGTCCCTTCGATATGCGAGCATTCATCAACAGATGAGAGATAATCTACGTAAGAGGATTATCCCCCATACAGCACAAATATGCCCCGCATCATGAAGAACGCACGACTGTCCTACTGCGACTTAGGGCGCTTCTTCTTATTGAGTGCCGACGGAGATACGCGAATACCATCGCCTGTCTGGCGCACATAGGCTTTATGAGCCGGCTTAGCGGCCCCAGAAGCCTTCTGAGCGTGCTTCTTGGGATCAACGGTAACAGCATTCGTGGGGTGCGGCATAGTGGGCGCAGAGGGCGTCTGAGGCGTGCGGCCGAGCTTGCGCATCACACGATCCCAGCGCGCATGGATGCTCTCGTTGTGGGCGCTCTTAAGTCCCAGCAGGGGCGCAGCCAAAATGGTCGGCGCAATAAACGTAATGAGGCGCCACAGCAGATAGCCGGCGTCGAAGCCGACCCAAAGAAATGACCCAAGAACAATGCAAAGCCGCCCTCAGCGCCACCAGTTCCACCGGGCAGGGGGACCGCAGAGCTCAGCAGCTGGACAAAGGCGCTCGCGGCCATGACCGAGAAAAAGTCGACCTCGTGGCGGCCAAAGGCAAGCATCAGGAAATACGGCACCAGATAGAAAAACGCGAGCTGCAGCATGGTGATGACCACCGTGAGCAGCATGGAAGAAAAATGTCCGGCTGAAAGCTTGAACTTCTCGGAGAAGGAGTAGATCTCGCCATCGATAAACGTGCGCCATCCCTCGATCTTAGTGGCCGAGACACCAATGCGCTCAAGCCAATTGATGATGCAATGGGCGACGCGCGTGACGGTCTTAGGCATGAGCGCGACGGCGAAGATGCCCAGCAAGATGCAGCAGTGCCCACCAAAGCTAAAGACGCACAGCAACGTCATGTCGCCATAGCGCTCGGCAAAAAACGGCATGCGAGCAAGCAGTAGGATAGCGCCCCAGGCAACGAGGCCAAACTGGTACACGATAAAACGCGTGAATTGCGTGGCGCCGGCCTCGCCCACGTTTTGGCCGGCCTTGGTCAGGCGATAGATTTGAGCCGGGGTGGAGCCCATCATCATGGGCGTCAGGTTACCAAAGAAGATGCCACTCGCCTCGACCGAGATCAGGTCGCGGATGCCGACGGGCGAATTGGGATCGAGCCAGACGGCGATCGCATAGGCCACAATGCCAAAGAACAGGTACATGAACATGCAAAGACACGCGACAACGAGCCATGACGCCTGGACGCTCGACATAGCGGCCCAGAACTGCCCCATCTGCCCGGTTACCACCAGATAGACGATATAACCTACCAGCACGACGCCGATAAAGATGGCGCCGCGGCGTGCGCTCTTATTGTCATCTCCGCCCGAGGCCTCAACCTCGACCTGGGGCTTAGACGTATGCTGAGAGGACTCCGTCATGAGACTCCTTCTAACAGTCAAAATATCTTGGATATTGTACCCGTAAGGCCATAGGCAGAACGCAAAGCTCTGGTTCAAACGGGAATTGCAGACGGTTGTTTGAAAATAAAAAAACCCGGCCTTCCATAGGAAGACCGGGTATCAGATGCGTGGTAGCCCGTACCAGATTCGAACTGGTGATCTCCGCCTTGAGAGGGCGGCGTCCTAAACCGCTAGACGAACGGGCCATAAGCCTCAGCAGAAAAGAAATGGTAGCCCGTACCAGATTCGAACTGGTGATCTCCGCCTTGAGAGGGCGGCGTCCTAAACCGCTAGACGAACGGGCCACATGACATCTGCACTGCCGTGCTGCGAGGAAATATATTACGGGACAAAAAACGTCAGCGCAAGAAGAAATTCCAAATTGCCGAAAAATTGTCGGCAGGTTATGGAATACGCAGGTAAACTTGGTAGCTAATTCAAGTTGAGATGAACCAAAAGAGCTTCGCGCTCGTTGGGAATATCGTCTTCGATCACGGCGTCGAGGGCGGAGTTGAGAAGCTGACCCAGTTCCGGCCCGGGCTTGACTCCGGCACGGATCAGGTCGCCGCCGTTGATGGCGAGCATCTTGAGCGTATAGGGCTCCCCTGCCTTCAGCAGCTCGTGCGCCAGCGCGCGCATCTCCTCAATCGTCTCAACATAATAGAAGCACGACGGGGCCTTGCCAAGTGTGTCGGCACGCTTAAGGTCCATGAGCTCGTCAATCAGGCGGGCCGTGTCGACGCCCTCACCCGAAAGCGCGCGCATCATATTGAGCAGGCAGGAGCGCTCGGGGCGCAGCGGCTTGTCATGGTATTTGATGAGCAGGCACACGTCGCGCACCAGGTCGTGCGAGAGGGCCAGGCGATCCATAATGACGCGCGCCTTCTTGGCGCCGAGCTCGGGATGACCGTAGAAATGTCCGCTGCCGGCGTGATCGACCGTGAAGCACTCGGGCTTGGACACATCGTGCAAAAACGCCGCCCACATAAGGCTCGACGAGGGCGCGACGCCGTCACACAGCGCGAGCTCCCCCGCCACCGTCAGCACACGGGCGATATGCACGTAGACGTTAAACGCATGATAGACACTGCGCTGATCAAACCCGCGACCCGCTGCCAACTCGGGCACGGCGGCGCAGATGAGCTCGGGATAGCGGAGCATCGCGTCTCCCCCATGACCGGTCGAAAGAATGCCCTCGAGCTCAATACCCACACGCTCACGCGCCACGCCTTCGAGCAGCGGCGCGCACTCGGCAAGCGCACGCTTGGTCTCGGGCTCAATCATAAAGTCCAGACGGCAGGCAAAGCGCACCGCACGCAGCATGCGCAGGGCGTCCTCGTTAAAGCGACGCTTGGGATCGCCGACAGCGCGAATCAGCTTGCGCTCCAAGTCACCCTGGCCGTCGTAGCGGTCGACAAGCCCGCGCTCGGGATGCCAGGCCATGGCATTGACGGTAAAGTCGCGGCGCGCCAGATCGTCCTCGAGCGAGGCGGCACGCTCCACACTCTGGGGATGCCGACCATCGGTGTAAAAGCCATCCAGACGGTACGTGGTGACCTCGATACGCTCGCCATCGGAAATAGCCGTGATTCCGCCAAATTTAATGCCCGACTCCACAACCGCGATGCCGGCGGCCTCGAGCGCCGCTTTGGACTCCTGCCACAGGCCGCTACAGCACATATCAACATCGTGGCTGGGGTACCTCATCAGGGCGTCGCGCACCCAACCGCCCACGTACCAACCTCAAGACCAGCCGCCTCAAGCGCGCGCAGGACGCGCAGGGACGCATCGGACGGTTGAGTACCGTTGAGCGAAACATTGCACATGCCTATGGCCTCCTGCGACTATCAAATTGGCTATCGATTGCGTCTGCAAGAAGTCTAGCAAGAAACAGCCTCCACTGCACACGCAAGTCCGATAAACAAAAACGCATCCGTCCTAGTCTAAGACGGATGCGAAATAATCAAACTATTCAGACAAGGTGCCGGAACTAGCAGACCTGGCGAACCTCGATGTGCTTCTTATATTCGTCCACCTTGGCAAAATCACCCAGACCGGGGCACTCGACCACGTTGGCGCCAGTGGCCATCGAAAGGCGCAGGGCGTCCTCGACGCGCTCGGGGGCGTCGTGCCACACGGACAGGAAGGCAGCGAGCGAGGAATCGCCGGCGCACACCGTCGACAGCAGCTTGACGTCGAAGGTGCGGTTGGCAAACCAGATATGCTCGCCGTTGGAGAAGTACGCACCGGCGCCACCAAGGGTCAGCAGCACGTTCTTGGCGCCCTTGGCGTGCAGCTCGGCCATAGCGCCCTTGACGGACTCGTCGTCGCCACCGCTCACCTTGATGCCAAAGATGTCAAGCAGCTCGTCGTCATTGGGCTTGATCAGCAGTGGCTCCAGAGCAATGAGGTCTGCCAGCTGATGGCTCGAGATGTCGAGGACGAACTCGGCCCCCTTGGCCTTGACACGGCGCAGGACCTCGGCCAAGAAGCCTCGGAAGTGTTGGGAGGCAGCGAGCCGCTGATGACCAGGCAGGTCATGTCATCGAGCGAATCGATAAGTTCAAACATCTCCTGCTCGTTGGCCTCATTGATGGCGGCACCGGCATTGACCATGTTGTACTCGGTGTCGGGACCGGCGTTGAGGAACACATTGACGCGCGTAATACCGTCGGTCCACACGGGCTTGACGGGCACGCCCAGGGCCTCGGCGCCCTTAACGATAAACTCACCCGAGAAGCCGGCGAAGAAACCCAGGATCGTGGGTCGACACCATAGTGGTCAAGCGTAAACGAGACGTTGAGGCCTTTGCCGTTGGGCGTGTAGACGGCATTGCGGGTACGCGTGACGGTATTGGCAGTAAGGCCGTCGCAGGCGATGTTGTAATCAATGGCGGGATTAGCAGTGAGCGTGTAAATCATGAATGTTCCTTTCACGAAGCAACGTGTTAATGAAAGTATATTCCACGCATCGGTAAAAGGCTAGGACAACTCGGTGAACGGTGTGGAAGCGATGAAGTACGGCAGGACACCTCTCCCCCATGGCGGAACAAAAAGGCGCCCCGGCCGAAACCGGGGCGCCGCATGCGCACGAATATGTCACGTTTCGATTACTGACGATCGAGCTTGCGGACAGCAACGCGCTTGCTGTACTCGTCGACGTGACCGAAGTCACCAATGCCGACGGACTCGGCAACGTTGGCGCCGGTGGCCATAGCGAGCTTCATGGCCTCCTCGACGTTGTCGCGATCCCTGTACACTTGTGCAGGAACGCAGCGAGGGTGCAGTCGCCGGCGCAGACGGAAGAGACCAGCTTGATGTTGAACTCACGCTTGGCGTACCAGATGTCCTCGCCGTTGGAGAAGTAAGCGTCGCCGCGGCTACCACGGGTGAGCAGCACGTTCTGAACGCCAGCGTCGTGAGCCATCTTCATGGCGACACGAACCTCGTCGTCGGTGTCGACCGGCACGCCGAAGATGGCCTTCATCTCGTGATGGTTCGGCTTGATGAGCAGCGGCTTCTTGTGAGCGAGCTCCTTGAGCTTGTCGGAGGACAGGTCCAGGACGACGTCAGCGCCACGAGCCTGAGCGTGCTCCATGACCTGAGCCAGGAAGTCGGGCGTAGCTTTGGGAGGCACGGAGCCGGAGACGATCAGGCACTCGAGATCGCCCGCGGTGTCCAGGATGTTGTAGAGCTCCTCCTGGTGCTGCGGCGTGATCGGGGCGCCGGGGTTCAGGATGCCGTACTCGTGCTGGCCATCGTTGACGTAGGTGTTAATGCGCGTGATACCGTCGGTCCAGACCGGGCGGCAGAGGCAACCCAGGTTCATGACCTCCTCGACGATGAACTTGCCCGTGAAGCCAGCGAAGAAGCCGAGCGCGACGGTGTCGACGCCCATCTTCTTAAAGGCGAAGGACACGTCGAGGCCCTTGCCGTTAGCCGTGTAGCTGGCCGAACCGGTGCGGACGTTCTCGTCGGGCTCGAGCGGAGAGCTCGAAACCGTCATGTCGACAGCCGGGTTAGCGGTTAGCGTGTAGAACATTTACAGTACCCCCTGTATATGTGAGGGCCGCGTGGCCGGCCCATTCCAACCACGCGGTTACCTCTGATACCAAATTAGCGAGCTGCGGACTCGAGCAGTGCCTTGACCTCGGCGGCGGTGTTGCAGGCGAGCGCCTTCTCGGCGAGCTCGTCGCACTCGGCCTTGGTCCACTGGCTGATGGTCTTACGGGCGCGCAGGATCGACGGAGCACTCATCGAGAACTCCTCCAGGCCCCAGCTGATCAGCAGCGGCTCGAGCAGCGGATCGGCAGCGGCCTCGCCGCACATACCGACCATGATGCCGGCCTTCACGCCGCTCTCGATGATGTTCTTGAGCGAGCGGAGCACGGCGGGATAGTAAACCTGGTACAGGTTGGAGATGGTGTCGTTGCCACGGTCGGCGCACATGGTGTAGCCGATCAGGTCGTTGGTGCCGATGGAGAAGAAGTCGGCGACCTCGGCAAGACGGTCTGCGAGCAGCGAAGCGGCAGGCGTCTCGACCATGATGCCGACCTCGATGTTCTCGTTGAACTTGCGCCCCTCTTCGGTCAGCTCGGCCTTGCACTGCTCGACGAGCTCCTTGACAGCCAAGACCTCCTCGACGCAGGTGACGAGCGGGATCATGATCTTGACGTCACCGAAGGCGCTAGCGCGCAGCAGAGCGCGGAGCTGGACCTTGTACTGGTCGGGATTGGCCAAGCAGTAACGCACGGCGCGGAAGCCCATGAAGGGGTTGTCTTCCTTGACCATATGCAGATACGGAATCTCCTTGTCGCCACCCACATCGAGCGTGCGGATGATGACCGGAGCACCCTTGAGCGCGCTGGCGACCTTACGGTAGGCGTTGAACTGCTCCTCCTCGGAAGGAAGCTCAGCAGAGTCCATGAACAGGAACTCGGAGCGGAACAGACCGATAGCCTCGGCGTCGTGATCGAGCGCGTTGGGCACGTCATCGGGGTTACCGATGTTGCAGGCGATGATCTTCTTGATGCCATCAGCAGTCACGGACGGCTTGCCACGGAAGGCCTCGAGGGCTGCCTTCTCGGCAGCGAAGGCCTCGGCCTTGGCGGTGTAGGCAGCGAGCGTCTCCTCGTCGGGATCGGCCTCGACGATACCCTTGCCGCCGTCGACGACAACGGTCATGCCGTTGCGCAGTGCGGTGCAGCTGTTGGAGACCGAAAGGACAGCCGGGATCTCGAGGGCGCGCGCAATGATCGCGGAGTGCGACGTGCGGCCACCGGTCTCGGTGACGATACCGGCAACGTGGGCCTTATCGATCGTGGCGGTCATGGACGGCGTGAGGTCGTGCACGACAACGACAGTGTTCTCGGGCAGGACGGAGAGGTCGACGACCTCCTTGCCCAGCAGCTCGGCCAGAATACCGGTGCGGATGTCGGCGATGTCAGCCGCGCGAAGACGGAACATCTCGTCGTCCATGGACAGGAACATGTTCTCGAACATGGTCGAGGTGTCCATGAGCGCCTGCTCGGCGCAGGTACCGCCGTCAATGGCGGCGTTGATGGCGTCGGTCATACCCGGATCCTGAGCCAGAACAATGTGTCCGCTCATGATCTCGGCCTCGGCCTCGCCCACCGTCTCCTTCATGTGGTCGGCCTGAGCCTGGGTCTTCTCGCAGAAGACCGAAAGAGCGGACTGATAGCGCTCCTTCTCTGCTGCCGAATCAGCAACCTCGTGCGGCTCAAACGTCAAGTCGGGATCGACGGCGACCATGACGGTGCCGATACCGATGCCCTCGGAAGCGTTGACTCCCTGATACATTCCCATTCCTCTCTCCGTGTCATGTGATAAAGCGTTGCCATATCCATGACAAAAGAGCGCAGTTACCTTACAACAGGTCACTGCGCCCCCAAATATGAACTTAGTTGTTCAACATGCGACCCGTTTGAGTTCTACTCGCCAAGACCGCTCTTGATGAGCTCGATGGCAGCAGCCAGAGCCTCGGCCTCGTCGGCGCCGTCGCACTTGACCTCGACCTCAGTACCGCAGGGGATACCAGCAGCCATGAGGGCCATCGGGGACTTGCCGTTGACCTCCTTCTCGGGGGTGACGACCGTCACGTCACAGGCGTACTTGCCCATGGTGGAGGCGAACAGACCAGCCGGACGCATGTGCAGACCCTGAGGATTAACGAGGGTAGCCTTCTCAGAAACCATAATTGACTCCTTTTTGTGTTTAACCCCTGTCATGCATGTGGCAGGAGTCAGATTCACGACGTTCTTTATATTAACTCACATCAAACGGTTTTTCATTATGTTTCGGACGAATTATTGGACAGATGTGTTTGTCGTCCGCTTGCTCGCCCACAGGGGCCCGTGCGCGAGCAGGCTGCGGAAACTCGGTCGGTCCAGAGCAATATCGTGCAAACGGAAATCTGGCTGATGATCTGTTCGCGACAAAGACTCGATAGGTAGCCCCCTCTATGCCCTTTTGTAAGTTGCGGTGAATAGGGACTGAATTTGGGGTTGAATCGTTTAAACAGTCCCTATTTCACCGCAACTTATGGGAGGGATAGAAAAAGGCGGAGGCCCTGGAGAGGGACTCCGCCTTATATACAGGGGGCGATGGTATTCGCGTGTTGCGGGATTAGACCAGGCGGGCGTTAATCGTCTTGGCGATCTTGGCGCGTCGGTGGAACCTTGACGGTGGCACGGAAGTCCTCGTCCATGAGCGCCTCGGCGACTTGGACAGGATCTTAAGGTGCGTGGTGCCGGCCTGGGCACCCGGGATGAGCAGCGCGATGGCCACGTTGACGGGAGCGCCGTCCATGGTGTCCCAACCGGTCACACCGGACTCGTCCTTGACGACGATGACGGCAGCTCGGTAATGGCGTCGGACTTGGCATGCGGATGGCAGAGCTCCATCATGCCCGTGGTGCCCTCGGCCTCGCGGGCCAGGAAGGCGTTCATCACGGCGTCGGCGTCGCTGGCGATACCGGCCTTGACAGCCTGGTTGGAAACGAAGCTCAGAGCCTCGTCACGAGAAGCGAAGTCCTCGGCGACAAAGACATTCTCGACCTTCACGAAGTCGGCAGCCTCGGCCTTGGGGGCCTCGACGGCAGCGGCCTTGGGGGCCTCAACGGACTTGGCTACAGGAGCGGCCTTCTGATTCTTCTCGAAGTCGTACTTCTTGAAGGCCACGAACAGGATACCACCGACCACAGCGCCGATGAGGATCGCGAGGACCCACAGCGGACCGTTCTCGACAACGGGCAGGACCAGGAAGCCGCCGTGAGGCGCCGGATCGTGAACGTTGAAGAAGATGGTCAAGATGGAAGCGATGGAAGAACCGAGCATCATGATGGGCATGACGGGCCAGATGTTCTTGGTCATGAACGGAATGGCGCCCTCGGTGATGTGGGTGCAACCAAGGATGAGGTTGACGATACCGGCGTCATGATCCTCCTGGCTGAAGTACTTCTTGCCGACAACGACGGCGAAGGTGGTGATCAGCGGCGGAACGATGCAAGCGGCGGAGACGGCAGCCATGAAGTTGGTGCCGAAGTTGTAGGTCTCGGTGCCGACGCCAGCTTCGAGAGCGGTACCGAGCAGGAAGGTGCCAGTAGCGTAAGCAGCCTTGTTGACCGGGCCGCCCATATCAAAGGCGCACATGCAGCCGATGGCCAGGCCAAGGATCACCGGACCGGAGTTACCGAGGCTCTGCAGGAAATCCATCATGCCCTGGTTAATGGCAGCCATGGGGCCGGAAATACCGAGCATGACCAGGCCGACGATGGCGGTAGAGCACAGCGGATACAGGAAGATTGCCTTCAGGCCATTAAGGCTCGCAGGAATTTTAGAGAAAACCTTCTCGAGCAGCAGGATGACATAGCCAGCGAGGAAGCCGCCGACGATGCCGCCTAGGAAGCCAAAGCCCACACCTGCGCCACCGGCGTCGATCATGCCGGTATCGGCGTTAACAGGCAAGCCCTGGATGGCAATCATACCGGCGACGAAACCGGGGACGAGCGCCGGGCGCTTGCCGATGGACTCGGCGATGTAAGCGGAGAGCACCGGAACCATGAGGTTCATTGCGATACCGCCGATAATCTTGAGCATCGCGGCAAAGCTGTTGTAGTCGGCAGCCGTCGAATCAAAGGACGTGATGCCCCACAGGAACGAAATGGCGGTCAGAACACCACCGGCAACGACGAAGACCAGCATGTGGCTGACGCCGTTCATGAGGTGCTTGTAGATGACGTGACCGATGGACTCCTTCTCCTCGACCTCGTCCTCGACATCGGCGGCAGCGGCAACCGTGTCGTCGCCCTTGGCGGCGAGCGCGCGGTCGATCAGCTTACCGGCGGCCTCAACAGACAGGGCCTTGGAAACACCAACGGAAACCATGGGCTTACCGGCGAAACGCTCAGCCTGGACATCCTTATCGGCTGCGACGACGACGGCCTTGGCACCGGCGATCTCGCTCTTGGTGAGCTCGTTCTCGACACCGACCTGGCCATGAGTCTCGACCTTAATGGTCAGACCTCGCTCGGCAGCAGCCTTCTCCAGCGCCTCCTTCGCCATGAAGGTGTGCGCAATGCCGGTCGGGCAACCGGTCGCGGCGATGATGTCAAACTTAGCCATGTGTCCCTCCTTCTTGAGTACAGCGCCCGCGGGCGCTCCCCTACACGCGCTTCGATGCGCGTTTTTCCACACTTGAAAGATACCAACCTACCGTCCGCGTGAGAAGAGACAAGGCGCAATTCTCCGGTGAAAGGTTCTTTCATAACCGTAAACGGCAAGTGAAAGTTTACCATCAACACTTGAAACGGCAAGGTGTATCTTGTAATTGAAAATGCCCGTATACTATGCATTGCAAATCAAGCTAGATTTTCATGCCAACCAGGAGCCATCCATGACCGATAGTAGCAAGAGCGCACTTTCCCTCATTAGTACCCATCAGGGATACAGCGAGTCCGAGCAGCGCATTGTCGACTATATATTGGAACACCAGTCCGAAGCGCCACGCCTCACGCCGCTCAGCTCTCGCGCGCTGCCGCCACGTCCGAGGCGACCGTTTCGCGCTTCTGCCGAAAGCTGGGCTTTGGCAGCTTCCGCAGCTTTCAGTTTTCGTTGGCGAGGGATTTGGAAAGCCAGCGCAACGAGGGCCTGACCGACGAGGTCTCGCTCGATAATATGGAGCAGAGCCTAAAAAATATCCTCGCCGCCAAGGTGAGTGAGCTTAATGCGACCATCGACGGCATAGATCACGACACGTTGGCCGCAGTTGTACACGCGCTTAAGAATGCCGGTGTTATTGAGTTCGCCGCCGTGGGCAATACGAACGCGGTCGCGCTCGATGCGACATTTAAGTTTTCGCAGCTGGGCCTTCGCTGCATGGCAAGCACCATCAGCGAGACATCAATCGGCTTTGCGCTCACGTTGCGCCCCGGCGACGTTATCGTGCCTGATCTCGAACTCCG
>ENA-OQDE01000657-OQDE01000657.1-human-gut-metagenome-genome-assembly--contig:-NODE-657-length-18812-cov-3.353225_pt1 | contig 18812 bp, 17 predicted proteins | sample MGYA00242768_ERZ504595 | MGnify/ENA primary metagenome ERZ504595 (study PRJEB26092, sample SAMD00036307) | human gut metagenome | host: Homo sapiens | study: EMG produced TPA metagenomics assembly of...
AAGGAAAATACTGACAACCGAATATCCATAAACCGCCAAGTTGGAAGTCTGCCGTTCGGACAAGGAAGATTAATCGTAAGATTAAAATCAGGAAAGCCAACAGGACAGCAGCCGAACCGACAAATCCTTGCTCCTCACCCACTGTACAGAATATAAAGTCGGTATCCTGTTCGGGCACGTACTTTAATTTTGTTTGCGTACCATTCAGGAATCCTTTTCCTGTCAACCCACCGGAACCGATGGCAATCTTGGACTGATTCACGTTGTATCCGGCACCGGTCAAATCTTCTTCCAAACCGAGCACTACTTTGATACGGACTTGCTGGTGAGGTTCGAGCACATTATCAAATACATAATTGCTGGAATACAGGAAGCCGACAGAACCGATTGTAAACAGGGCAATCAGAAAATAAGTACGCTGCCGCTCACTTAATGCCAAATAAATCAGATAGCCTATCACCACAATACAAAGCGCCCATTGCACCCAAACGAGGCTAAAATGTACCCAATATTCGGATATTAAATAAGCAATCAGTAATATAGCCAAACTTCCACCAATGATATTGCGGGTAGCAGACCATTTCTTGCGATATACCCACACCATACCACCGGCAAATAATAAGATCAATAGTAATACGATAAATTCTCCCAGTGGTGTAGGAGTATCGGCGATAAAGACTTCATCAAAACGGATGCCGACCACAAAGTAGATTACCGCACATACGCCCGCAAAAAGCACTACTCCCGGCATTCCTTCACGATAAAGCACCAGAAAAAAAGCAAGATAAACCAATGCAGATCCTGTCTCCCGCTGACCGATAATCAATAACATCGGGAGAAGAATGATGAATCCCAGAATAAAGGCACACTTTTCTTTCTTGATACTGAATGAATAAGAATTCATGTATTTAGCCAACGCCAAGGCCGTAGCGAACTTGGCAAACTCGGCGGGTTGCAGGCTCACAGGCCCCATGACAAGCCAGGAGCGTGATCCTTTGGTGTCCGGTGCTATGAAGATGGTAACAATGAGCAAGAGAATCATCCCCACATATATAATGTACGCGAACATATCATACATACGGTCTTCCAGCATCAATAGCACGAATCCGAGCCCGAAGGAACAGATAATCCACACGAATTGCTTGCCGGCACGGGTCGAGAAGTCGAGGAAGTCGCGTTCGCCATAGTCATAGCTGGCTCCGCAGACGCTAAACCATCCGCCAACAATCAGGAGCAGGTAAATAAAAATCGTTACCCAGTCCAGCGTTTTCCACAAACTATCGTTCCTCGTTACCATATAATATCACTCTGTTACTAAATTCTTCCGCCCTCAACTCGTTCTCCGGCGAGAGCTTGCCTTTCAAATACTGTTCCATCATCAGTGCGCCGAAAGGAACTCCGTAAGTAGCCCCCCATCCGCCGTTCTCTACATAGACGGCAATAGCTATCTTCGGTTTGTTCATCGGCGCAAAGCCCATAAATACCGAGTGGTCGTGTCCGCGGTTCTGCGCAGTACCCGTTTTTCCACAGGCCTCCAAATCCGGAACCATCACTGACAGCATACGACAAGTTCCTCCGGTAGCTGCGCCACGCATCCCTTCTACGACTGATTCATAATGTCTTTTCTCAATAGTGGTATAGCGTGGTACGCAATAGATGCTATCCAACTGATTGTCTTGGATTTCCTTTACAATATGCGGTGTCACAAAGTATCCTCTGTTAGCTATGGTTGCTCCCAAGTTAGCAATCTGGAGGGGAGTGGATAGAATTTCCCCCTGTCCGATAGAGATACTGATTACTGTCAGTCCGTTCCAATGTCCGCGATAGGCTTTATCGTAGAACTGCGCATTCGGAATCAGCCCCCGTTTCTCTCCCGGCAAATCAACTCCCAGTTTGTAGCCAAATCCTTGCGAAACCATGTGATCTTTCCAGACCGTAATGGCGTTTTGCGGCGAACCGTATTTACGATCGCCAAACATACGGAACAATCCCCAACAGAAATAGGAGTTGCACGATGTAGCAATAGCCGGAATCAATGGCAAGGGAGATCCGTGAGCATGGCAGCTACTGTCAATCTTCCGTAATGGAACCCATGTGAGCAAGGGAATGCCGGACTTTGTTCGGTTATGATTCCTTCTTGCAGGAACGTCAGTCCTTGCGCTGTCTTGAACGTAGATCCCGGAGGATACACTCCCATCAGGGCACGATTCAAAAGCGGCTTGGTCATATCACGTTGCAAAGCCAGATGATTCTTGCCACGCTGGCGGCCAATCATCAAATGCGGGTCATAATTGGGAGAGGATACCAGACAAAGGATTTCTCCGGTTTCCGGTTCGATAGCCACAATACTTCCAATCTTATTCTTTAATAAACGTTCACCCAGCATCTGTAAGTCAATATCCAGACTCAATGTCAGGTTCTTGCCGGGAACGGAAGGACGGTCATATTCACCATCCATATAATGCCCCTGGATACGACCGTGCGCATCACGAAGCAGAATCTCAATCCCTTTCTCGCCACGCAGGTACTTTTCGTACGATTTCTCGACTCCTAACTTGCCGACATAATCCCCACGGATGTAGTATCCTTCTTCATCCGCTTCCATTTCTTTTGCGGAGACTTCTCCTATATCTCCCAAAGCATGGGCGGCAGCATTGTACGAATATTGACGAATGGTACGCCGTTGGATATAAAAGCCACGAAACTTAAACAGCTTTTCCTGAAAGACACCACATTCTTCCGCCGAAAGTTGCGACATAAACAACTGGTTGGTATAGCGGGAATACCCCGGATTGCGGCGACGGTCTTTCATATCGCTCATAATTTTGAGAAACTGCGCACGGGTGATATTCAACGATTGGCATAAATCGAGTGTGTCCAGATTCTCTATTTCCTTTGGCACGATCGTTATGTCGTATGCCGGCTGGTTGAATACCAATAGTTTACCGGTCCGGTCATAAATAGCGCCACGCGAGGGGTATTGGATCTTATTCAGAAAAGCGTTACTGTCAGCATTCTTCTTGTAGTCATCGGTCGTGATCTGCAATACAAAAAGACGTATCAGATAAATCAAAACAATGGAGATAGCAATGCCTCCGATTACAAATTTGCGCTTCTCTAAGATATAATCTTTTGCCATCGTTACTTCTTAATCCCTTCTATAGCTATGATACAGGTTACAGTCAGAATAGTGCAAAGAAGCACTCGCAACAGTAACAGCCAAATGCTGGTAAATGAGAAGAACTCAATGGAGAGTAATGCCAGACTGTGCACAAAAACACTTGCAGTGGTATATTTTAAGAAAGGACTGATTCCCATCGTCTTAAAAGAGGGAATAAAGCTATCCGGATTATCACGGGGCGTGAACAGACGAAGTAAAGAGGGACGAAGAAAGGCTAGCAGCACAGTAGCCGCCGCATTCATTCCCGGAGTATCGGAGAATATATCAATGGTCAGCCCGAAGAAAAAAGCCCACAACATCAGTTCATTCCGGGAAGTGCCGGAGCTGAATTTCAGAATAAAATAAATATAGAGAAAAGGAGTAGCATAGCCGGCAATATGTACACTATTAAGGATTAGCACCTGAAGAAGTACCAAGCCGATAAACCATCCGATTCTATGTATATAAGTAATAATCATTCTTTCATCACCTTATTTTCAAGTTTCTTCTGTTCTTCCTGACCTGTCCGGGCTACCACCCGAACGTCACTCAACTTACCGAAATCAGTAGCCAGCTTGATTTTCAACAGATAGGAAAGTCCGTCATTAGAGTCGGACATATCATCTACCGTCCCCACCATTATACCTTCGGGAAAGACGGTGGAGAAACCACTGGTAACGACTGTATCTCCCAAATTAAACTCTGCATGACGAGGCAAGTCTTTCAGATAAGCATAGCGCGAATCTCCATGTTCCCATTTCAGGTAGCCGAAATAATCACTGCCGATAATCTTGCAACTGATATTCGACTTGCTGTTCAGTACCGAAATCACCACCGAGTAGGAAGGAGAGGTTTCATAAACAATCCCTACAATCCCATTACCATCCACCACTCCCATTTCGGAGCGAATACCGGAAGAGGAACCTTTATCGAGCGTGATATAATTATCAACCAGATTCAAACTGTTCTTTATCACATGCGCTTTAAACAACTGATAATCCGCTTGCGGCACCTGCCGGATGCTGTTGATTGCCATAGAATCGAGCTGCTGCTCTCTCAATGCTTTTTCCAGATTAGTGATCTGTTGTTCGAGCACCATGTTGCGATCCAACAGATCTTCATTGACCGATTTCAGATGAAAATAAGAGGAAATCCCTCCCGAAACTTCATAAACCGCCCCCACAACCGTATTGGCAGAAGTGAAGAATGCACTCTGCTGATAACGGTTGAACCGAAATAACAAAACAAAACTGGCTACCTCCAATAAGATGAAGAGGAACCAGTAATTGTATTTCAGAAGGAAGTTTAATAAATTCCTCATCCCCGGTTTATCTCATTAAGAAAGAGAAACGGTCTACGTTCTTCAATGCCACTCCTGTACCTTTGGCAACTGCATGCAAAGGATCTTCCGCAATATGGAAAGGAATGTTGATCTTATCGGTCAATCTCTTATCCAGTCCACGAAGCAATGCACCACCTCCGGAGAGATAGATACCATTGTGCACAATATCAGCATACAGTTCAGGAGGTGTATTTTCCAATGCACTCAAGATAGCAGTTTCGATCTTTGAAATTGATTTCTCCAGACAGTGGGCTACTTCCTGGTAGCATACAGGCACCTCCATCGGAAGAGCTGTGATACGGTTCGGCCCGTGAACGATATAATCTTCCGGAGCATCATCACCCAGTTCGGTTAAAGCAGCACCTACATTGATTTTGATACGTTCTGCCATACGCTCGCTGACTTTCACATTGTGCTGACGGCTCATATATTCGCGAATATCCTCTGTCAGGTCATCACCGGCTGTGCGGATGGAGTTGTTGGAAACGATACCTCCCAAAGAGATAACAGCAATTTCCGTAGATCCACCACCTATATCGACAATCATGTTTCCTTCCGGAGCTTCTACGTCGATGCCGATACCGATTGCCGCAGCCATCGGCTCGAAAATCAAATAAACATCACGACCGCCGGCATGTTCCGCAGAGTCACGGACAGCACGGAGTTCAACTTCCGTACTCCCAGAAGGAACGCCAATCACCATGCGAAGAGAAGGTGAAAACAAATGGTTGCGAGTATTCACCTGCTTTATCAAACCGCGCATCATCTGCTCGCAAGCATAGAAGTCGGCAATCACTCCGTCTCTCAACGGACGATGGTACGTATGTTTTCGTGGGTTTTTTCATGCATCAACTTCGCCTTTTCCCCCACGGCAATCATCTTTTCTGTACGGCGATCCAGAGCTACAACCGAAGGCTCATCCACCACGATTTTTCCGTTCGTGATGATGATAGTATTGGCTGTGCCCAAGTCCATTGCTATCTCTTGTGTAAAAGAAAATAATCCCATTCTTAATTCTTGTTTTTAGTGTTTAAAATGACGGATACCGGTAGTCACCATCGCCATACCGTGCTCATTGCAATAAGCAAATGATAAATCGTCTTTTACCGAACCTCCCGGTTGGATAACAGCCGTAATACCTTCTTTATCTGCAATTTCCACACAGTCGGGGAACGGGAAGAAGGCATCGGAAGCCATTACTGCACCATTCAGGTCGAAACCGAATGATTTGGCTTTTTCAATTGCTTGTTTCAATGCGTCTACACGTGAAGTCTGTCCTACACCGCTTGCAAGAAGTTGTTTATCCTTTGCCAATACGATGGCGTTGGATTTGCTGTTCTTTACAATTTTGTTAGCAAACAACATATCTTCCACTTCTTCCGGAGTAGGAGCTTTGTCTGTCACAGTTTTCAGGTCGGCTACCGTTTCAATATTAGTATCTTTATCCTGCACCAATACGCCATTCAGCAAAGCACGGAATTGTTTCTTAGGCAATTTAGCTTCCTTACGAACGAGGATGATGCGGTTCTTTTTCTGCCCCAGGATTTCGAGTGCATCCACATCATAATCCGGCGCGATAACCACTTCGAAGAAAATCTTGTTGATTTCTTCCGCAGCTTCTTTGTCGATGACACCATTCGTAATCAATACACCTCCGAAAGCAGAAACCGGATCACCGGCCAATGCGTCTTTCCAAGCTTCCAAAACTGTAGCACGGGAAGCTAATCCGCAAGCGTTGTTGTGTTTCAGGATAGCGAAAGTGAGGTCATCGAATTCGTCGATCAGATCAACGGCTGCGTTGATGTCGAGAAGATTGTTATAAGAGATTTCTTTTCCGTGAATCTGGTCGAACATTGCTTCCAGATTTCCGTAGAAATAACCTTTCTGATGTGGGTTCTCACCGTAACGAAGTTGCTTCTGACTATTAACAGAGCAACGGAAAGCAGAACCTTCGCCGGCATCGAAATAGTTGAAAATAGCTGAATCGTAGTGAGAAGAAACGGCAAATGCTTCTTTAGCCATCCAGCGGCGTTCTTCGAGTGAAGAAGTAGCGCCGTGCTCCATCAACATATCCAATAATGGTTTGTATTGAGCTTGAGAAGCTACGATGATTACATCGTTGTAGTTCTTGGCTGCGGCACGAATCAGTGAGATTCCGCCTATATCGATTTTTTCAATAATGTCTGCTTCAGATGCACCGGAAGCTACAGTAGCTTCGAACGGATACAAATCAACAATAACCAGATCTATCTCGGGAATTTCATATTTCTCAATCTGTTGCATATCCTGTTCCAGACCGCGACGACAAAGAATACCTCCGAAAATTTTCGATGTAATGTCTTTACTCTACCACCGAGAATAGAAGGATAAGTGGTCAAATCTTCCACTGCCTTGCAAGGATATCCCAATGATTCAATAAACTGACGAGTTCCGCCTGTTGACAAAAACTCTACTCCCTCTTCATGAAGTTTGGTAATAATTTCATCCAAACCTTCTTTATGGTATACAGATACCAATGCAGTTTTTATTCTTTTAGACTCTGACATTGAATTGCTTATTAAGTATTTGGTGTGCAAAGTTACGAAATATTGTTTATCGTACGTAATAAATAAGGTGTGAATTAATAAAAAAAAGCGTTGACTCTCCTCAACGGAAAATCAACGCCTCTTCGCATATATGTTCTCTATTCAAAAACTATTACCAGATAGATACTCGTTTTTCTTTAGGTACGAACATCGAATCCTGTTCGGTAATTTTAAATGCTTCATACCAATTCTGGATATGAGGAAGAGCACCGTCCACACGCCATTTGCCTAATGAGTGAGGATCAAGTTTGGTTAATCGGAGAATTTCTTCCGGACGGATATTTCCTGCCCACACATTAGCGTAAGCTAGGAAGAAACGTTGTTCCGGAGTAAATCCGTCAATAATTTCCAGCGGTGCGGCTTCTGTTGCATTCTTGAATGCCTGGAAAGAAACTTGCAAACCTCCGTGGTCGGCAATGTTCTCTCCAAGTGTCAGGCTACCGTTTGCGTGTACGCCCGGAGCTACTTCAATGCTGTCAAAGAAGTTAACCATCACCTGTGCCCGTTCTTCGAACTTTTTAGCATCCTCTTCTGTCCACCAATCTTTCAGGTTTCCGTCTTTGTCATATTGACGTCCCTGATCGTCAAATCCATGAGTCATCTCATGCCGATTACCACGCCGATTGCACCGTAGTTCATAGCATCGTCCGCATTCATATCGAAGAACGGAGGTTGCAGGATAGCTGCCGGGAAGCAGATTTCATTGGTAGTCGGGTTATAATAAGCGTTCACTGTTTGAGGAGTCATCAACATTCATCCTTGTCTACCGGTTTGCCGGCTTTGGCAATCATTTCGTTGTAATCCCATTCGTTGGCACGCTCGATATTTGCCCAGTAAGAATCATCTTTGATCTCCAGTGCGGAGTAATCTTTCCATTTATCAGGATAACCTATTTTTACATGGAAGGTTGCCAGTTTCTCCAACGCTTTTTCCTTGGTCGGTTCACTCATCCATTCCAAACCTTTGATACGTTCTCCCAAAGAAGTTTGCAGGTTCTTCACCAGTGTAACCATACGTTCTTTGGCAGCAGCCGGGAAGTACTTCTCTACATACATCTGTCCTACCACTTCGCCAAGAACGCCATCTACGGTGCTCACGGAACGTTTCCAGCGAGGTTGCATTTCTTTCTTTCCAGACATTGTTCTGCTGTAGAAATCGAAGTTCTGTGCTTCAAAATCATCGCTTAGATAAGAAGCGGCAGCATCTATCAATCCCCATTGAAGATACAGTTTCTGATCGTCCAGTGATACGGTATTAATCACATCGGCTACTTCCTTCATGGCAGCAGGCTGACCTACGTTCACTTCTTCCAAATCTTTCAAACCGGAAACGGTGAAATAAGTATCCCAGTCAAAAGTCGGGAAGTTCTTTTTCAGCGTCGCCCTATCCATCTTGTTATAATTAGCATGAGGATCACGCAATTCCACTTGTGAACGAGCCGCTTTCGCCAGGCGAGTTCGATGTTCATCACTGCTTTCACAGCTTTCTGTGCAGTAGCCTCATCATAACCTGCCAACTGGAACATTTTGGCGATATGTTCCTGATATTGATTACGGATATTTTTAGTCTGCTCGTCATTCTCCAGATAATAGTCACGCTGTCCCATTCCGATACCACCTTGATAAGTCTGTACGATATTCATGGAACTGTTCATATCATCCGCACTTACGAACATGGTGAAGTAAGGACGGATGCCTTTCTTCTGGCTCTCTGCGATATATGCGTAGATTTCTCCTTTATCCTTGAGAGCGTCAATGGCTGCCAGTTCTGCTTTGATCGGAGCTACACCTTCCTGGTTCAGCTTCACGCTATCCATTGCGATATTATAAAGATCGCCTACTTTCTGCGCAGCACTGCCCGGTGCGTTATCTTTCTTCGCTGCCAATTCGGCAATCAATGCTTTCAGTTGTTCACGACTGTTTTCGCGCAACATATCGAATGTACCGAAACGTGAATACTCGTCTGTCAGCGGATGATCTTTCACCCAACCTCCACAGGCATATTAGATAAAACTTGTACCCGGCATAGCGTGGTATCCAGATTAGCAAGTCGATACCGGACGTCAGCACGGCCTCTTTCTTACTGTTACATCCTGTTGTCATAAGGCATACGGCAAGAATTGGTAAATACTTGGTTACTTTCATATTGTATAAATAATTAAATAGTCTCTCTAATCAACAATCATCTACCCGCAGTCCGGCACCGAGGAAGAAGGTGACCGACACCGAGGAACGCCTCGTTCCTCAACGAGAAACACCTGTTTCGACACCGAGAAACAGATACCCGCCAGGAATACCTTCTACCAAGGTATAACGTTTCTCTCACATAGTGCCCGGAAGCATGCGTTTTGTTCTAATTTTTCGTTTCTTCCAGTTCCATCGAAACCCGTTCCCACTCTTCAACAATTGTATCCAACTGCAGTTTCAGTTTTTGATGCCGTTCATAGAGCTGCATATCCGAAGCTCCTTCGGGAGTTGCCATCTTCGCTTCTACGATAGCAATCGCGGATTCGGTTTCCTCTATTGAGGCTTCGCAGTCCGCCACCTGGCGTTCGAGTTTCTTAATCTTCTTATTAAGTTCTTTCTGGGCTTCGTAAGAGAGCTTATTCTCCGAAGGCTGAACGGTTTCAGGTTCATTACCTTTAGCTGAAGCCGTAGGAGAAGCCGACAATCCCGCTCCTTTCTGAAGCTCGTTCAAGCTATCTATCTTTTTCTTTTGCAAGAATTCATAGATACCTCCAAGGTGTTCTTTTACAAGTCCACCGCCAAACTCATATACTTTAGTCGCAAGTCCATCCAGAAAATCACGGTCGTGGCTGACAAGAATCACTGTTCCGTCAAATTCGCGGATAGCTTCCTTCAAAACATCTTTCGAACGCATATCCAAATGATTGGTCGGTTCGTCCAGAATCAGTAGATTTACGGGTTCCAGCAGAAGTTTAATCATCGCCAATCGCGTACGTTCTCCTCCGGAAAGGACTTTCACCTTTTTATCCGAAGCTTCGCCTCCAAACATGAAAGCTCCCAGTATATCACGTATCTTCAAACGGATATCTCCTGTCGCTACCCGGTCAATCGTATCGAATACAGTCAGGTTCTCATCCAACATTTGTGCCTGGTTCTGCGCAAAAATAACCGATTTGTACATTATGTCCGATCGTTAGTTTGCCTTCGAAATCAATTTCGTCCATGATACATTTCACCAAGGTAGACTTACCCTCTCCGTTCTTTCCGACGAAAGCCACTTTCTCTCCCCTGTTGATAGTCAGGTTGACATCATGGAAAACGACATGGCTGCCATACGCTTTGCGCACATCTTCGCAAATCACAGGATAGTTTCCGCTACGACTGGCTGGAGGGAATTTTAAACGCAAGGCGGAATTATCTTCCTCGTCCACTTCGATGCGGTCTATCTTTTCCAGTTGCTTGATACGGCTTTGCACCTGTACGGCTTTCGTTGCTTTATAGCGGAAGCGTTCGATAAAGTCTTCCGTATCTTGTATTTGTTTCTGCTGATTTTCGTAAGCACGGAGCTGTTGCTCACGGCGTTCTTTACGCAAGACTACAAATTCATCGTACTTCACTTTGTAGTCGTAAATCTGACCGCAAGTGATTTCGATGGTGCGGGTAGTTACGTTATTCAGGAAAGCACGGTCATGGCTGACTAATACGACTGCATTGGCACGTGTAGACAAAAAGTTTTCCAACCATTGGATACTTTCAATATCAAGGTGATTGGTCGGCTCATCGAGCAAAAGCACGTCCGGGCGTCGTAAAAGCAGTTTTGCTAATTCGATACGCATACGCCATCCACCGGAAAACTCCGAAGTAGGGCGCTCAAAATCTTCCCGGCTGAATCCCAATCCAAGAAGTGTCCGTTCGATTTCCGCCTGAAAGTTCGTACCGCCCATCATCAGGAAGCGGTCGTTTTCATGCGTGAAACGGTCTATCAACTGATGATATTCTTCCGAATCATAGTCTGTCCGTTCCGCCAGTTCCTGATTCATCCGTTCCAACTTCGCCTGAAGCTCAAATATATGTTCGAATGCCAGTTCTGCCTCTCCCATCACCGTCCGGTTGTCGGAAAGAATCATGACCTGTGGCAAATATCCGATGGTTACATCTTTCGGAGTAGCTACCACTCCGCGTGTCGGTGACTGCAAACCTGCCAATATCTTCAGCATGGTTGATTTGCCGGCACCATTTTTGCCGACCAATGCAATGCGGTCTTTCTTATTAATTACATAGCTGACGTCCTCAAAAAGCGGCGTCGCATTAAATTCTACTGATAATCCTTCTACTGAAATCACTTCTGCTTCTGATTTATAACATTTTGGACTGCAAAGATACTGAATATTTATTAGATACTACTTAGTATGATACGTTATGAAAAACAAAAAAAGCAGTCATTCTTATGAATGGCTGCTCTCTATCTTAATCAATGGCTCTTCTTTAGAACAACTTAGCAGGATATTCACCGGCATCTACCAATGCCTGAATCTTGTCTACTACGCTCTGACGGTCTTCCGGATAAGTGACGCCGAACCACTTGCTGGTAGTATCCAGTACTTCAACAGTGGCAGTTCCGTCATTAATCAATTTATCTACCATCAATGGGATGAAGAACTCGCTCTTCAGGTTTTCCATATTCTTCGGATCGCTAAGGAAAGTCTTGAAGAATTCCTGGCTGTAAGCGAAGTAATCAGGAGTGAATCCCCAGAAGTTCATACTTACCGGAGTCGTGTCGGGAGTAGCCGTCCATTCGCCATCATCACCGATATATTTCACTTCACCGTCCAGACGTTGAATCTTCGTACGTTCTACTACAGATGTCAACAATCCTTTAGCATCTGTACTACAGATACCACGAGATACCGTACCGCTTTCGCTCAATGTATTTCCTACACGAAAACCTACCATTGAATAAACGTTCTTTGAATTTTCAGGAAGAGCAGAAAGGAATTTGCCCATTACCTGGAAAGAATCACGACCATAGAAGTCATCGCAGTTGATCACTGCAAACGGTTCTTTAATCACATCAGCACCCATCATTACTGCATGGTTAGTACCCCAAGGTTTGGTACGGTCTGCCGGGCAAGTAAAGCCTTCCGGAAGATCGTCAATTGACTGAAATACCAGTTCGCAAGGAATGTGACCTTCGTATTTGGAAATAATTTTATCACGGAAATCTTGTTCAAAATCTTTGCGGATTACAAATACAAGTTTGCCAAATCCGGCATTGATAGCATCATAGATTGAGTAATCCATAATAGTTTCGCCATTAGGACCCAGTCCGTCTAATTGCTTCAAGCCTCCATAACGGCTACCCATACCGGCTGCCAATAAGAATAAAGTTGGTTTCATAAATTGTGTAATATTAAAAGGTTAGTGATGTCAACGGCATCAGATTTCGTTGCAAATTTACAAAAACTTTCTTTCTTTTGTCTTGAAACAAAAGAAAGAAACAAAGAAAAATTCAAGACTGACTTTTTTCTCCTACTCACACCCTTCACTACGCTAAAGGGCAGAAACTCGCTTCGCTCAAACAATCTGCCCTTTTTAACGCTTCGTTACGGGTGTTCGCTTAACGGAGAAAGTAGGTCGGAAAACCTTTCGGCATGTAAACCCATGCAGAATCAAAAGTACATCAATGACAAATCAAGAAATCCGGTAATTCATTAACCTATGCAGCAAACACGCCGAAAGGGGATCGGCCTCGTTTTCCGGCGTTAAGCGCAGGCGTTTTCTCCAGCGTTAAAAAGGGCAGACTGTTTGAGCGAAGCGAGTTTCTGCCCTTTAGCCGGAGAGAACACCGGAGTAGCCGGAAAAACGCAGCTTGAATTTTCTTTGGTTCTTTCTTTGTTTCAAGACAAAGAAAGAACGTTAGAAGGGATAACCGATAGCAAAATGTATTCCCAGATTTTTCATAAAGGATCCTGTGACATTGTAATATCCGCTTCGTTCTGTATCGTAAGGCAGATGCAAAGGAATACCGAAATCAAGACGGAACACAAGAATATCCATATCATAACGAATACCGACACCGGTGCCCAAAGCGATCTGTTTCGGGAACGTTTTCAGTTCGAGTTGTGAATTGGGACGGGCCTCATCCTTGCGCATCAACCAGACGTTTCCTGCATCCAGGAAAGTGGCTCCCCAAATGCTCTTAAAGATACGGAAACGATATTCTACATTTGCCTCAAAACGGAAAGTACCCGTCTGGTCGAGGTAAGAGTAGCGGCTTTCTGCCGGATGGTATCCGCCCGGGCCGATGCTACGTACCGTAAAAGCGCGGATGCTGTTGGCACCACCCACATAGAATTGTTCGCTGTAAGGGGCTATCGTTGCATTACCGTAGGCGAAGAGAGCACCCAAAGCTACACGGGAAGCAATCTTATTATTCTTGTCCATATTCCACAAATGGCGAAATTCCGTATTCAGTTTCACAAACTGCGCGAAAGGGACGTTCAGCAAACGTTTGTCCTCTTTGCTGAAAGACTGACCGAAAGCACGGTAAATCACCGAGGTCAGGTTACCGGCAGAGGTTACAGTCGATTGCCACCAAATCGGATTTTTAATACCGCGTGCGGAAGCATTATCATAGGTATAGGTATATTCCATAGCAGGAATAAACTGGTCTTTCAAACTGATATATAATGCAGGATTAGCATCGGCAATTTCCCTGAACTCTTCCGATTGGTGTTGCAGGACGTTGAATGTCAGTTTGAAAGGGGTGATACTATGCCGGCTTGTACGTGTCGGTTGGAAATCGTAGGTAGCATTTCCGCCGAATGACAATAGTTTATAATACCTGGCACGGTTCAACTGGTCGATGTATAAACGGAATGTAGTGGTAGCTGGGAAGTCAAACTCCCTTTTCCCCCAATGCGGGAAAACCACGCGCGGGAAAGTCAGAGAAGTAGAAACTCCCATCTCCCAGCTGTTCATTAAAGAGCTTTTTTCTCCTCCGCCGGTTTGCCATTCATAAGAGCCTTTCAGCTTCACGTTCCAGCTTTCGCCACCTCCGAATACATTGTTCCGGGTGACGCCGAATGATGCCCCGGGACCGGTTTGGTCGTTACTTTTGGTTACGACATTCAATTCCAGTTCGGCGTCCAGCGGCTTAGCAAACGTGGCCTGCATGGTTACGTTCAGCGTATCACAAACGGCTGTCGTATCTTTCGGAGCATATTGTAAATCCAGATAACTGAAGATTCCCAACTGGCTAAGTTTCTCCTGCACCTGCTCCTGTCGATACTGACTGTAAAGACGAGTGCGATTGGAAGCCCGCATCTGTGCATTCCGCACAAACTGTTGATAGTTCAACCAACGATAAAGCATATTCGGACGTACCTGCAATTTCTTATAATAATGTATATTCAGATTCTTATACATCATGCTGTCATTGGGCGCCTCACCATTCTTGCCAAACAGGTAAACAGAGGCATCTCCTACATAGTAAGGACGTTGTGCCGCAGCGGGTAATCCCGGAACGGGAATCAGACGAAGGCTGATATGTCCACCGGGAACCAATGTCGTATCTGCCTGATAAGTCATATAATCGGGACGGAAGTAAAAATATCCCCGGTTACGCAACAGCGTACTGATACGGGTAGCTCTTCATCCAGATCGACCACGTTGAACTGCTCGCCGGGACTTATATAAGACATTCGACGTCCCCGTTCCATAATGCGCAACGTTTGAGGAGTGAAACGCTGATAATAAACCGTATCTATAAAATAAGGATTCTTCATGTCTACCGTATACAGAATACTTGCTTTCAGGCTGTCTTTCTTATCGACCAATGTTTCATAAGTCACTTTCCCATTGAAGTAACCATAATCACGGAGCAAGTTTGTAGCCACCTTGATGCGGACCTCCGGATTGACAGTGGAAATAAATACCGGAGGGTTAGCAGCCAGACGGTTGAACATCCACTTTCCAAATCCTTTTTTATATTTCACAAGTCGTTATACATCCACATTTTAAAAGGAATAGGCAGAAGGCTCCTAACATCTTTGTACTGGGAGTTTTGTCAAGAGCCGCATCAATCTCTGTTAAAGCCGTCTCTCCTACCGGTGTTGCCGACTTATTCTCTACCACCGTTTTTCCTCCTGTATAAAGTACCTCCCCTTCAGGCAGGTGTTTTGTCACCGAACAGCCCGAAAACAAAATGATACCAATCAGACAACTTGCTAATATGTTATTATATATCCCTTTCATGCTTACTTCTTTTTCTTAAAGATGAACAGTTCACTGAGTTTGTCCAGTTTCTTGCGAAGTACCAGACCGACTCCTGTTTCCGTAATCTCGCCTTCGAGTACACTCTCGTAGTTTTTATCGTAGAACAGACGAACATAACGGGTTCCGGTTCTATCCAAACGATATTCCAGAGAGATGTTATCGATAAAGGATTCCGCATCATTCGTCGCATTCTCACCTGTAGACACCTTACCTCCGATTACAATCTGGAAACGGTTGTTAAAGAGACGTTGTGAATAACGGAAACTGTAATCCGTACGCTTACCACCCGTATCCGACAAATCGTGATCTTCGATACCGACAGAAACACTGGCATTTTTCAAATTTCCCATCAATGAGTTGATTTGGCTGCTTAATACGGAGTTCAGTGCGGAACCCATATTCAGTTTACCCAATCCACCACCTCCGCCACCAATCGGTCCGGTGCCAAGATAGGTTTTCATAACCATAATATAGAGGGCTTGTTTACCTCTCTCTTCCGCCCCCATAGCTGTCAACTCGTTTTGTATGGTTGCATCTTCGGGAGCAGATACATCAAATGCAAAAGAAAGATTATCCAACCGGTTCTTGACAACGATGGACACATCGAAATTAACCGAACGTGTTCCGCCGTTCTCTCCCTCGGAAACAGAAGCACGGATACGATCGGTTGCTTTGAAGTTCAACATCGGGTCCATGGGGTTTCCTGTCCATTCCACATAGCTACCGTTATCGATAGCAAATTCTTTGGCAGCAATGACAGGTAAAGCATATTTCATCAAACCGCCGCTCAACGTATAGCGTCCGGTCAATGTCAGATCACCTTGCGGAGTATATTTCATAGAGAGGTCACCTCCCCCTTCCAGTTCGACACGATTGTCATTGCTTGCATCCAAATCGACTTTCAAACGGACGGATGGATCGATATGTACCATCATCACCATGTCCAACCCGCCTAAAGAAACAGTCGGCACTTCTTGTTGGACAACCGTAGTGGTGTCGCTAAACGAAGTAAAGGTTACCAGACTTCCCAAACGATCCTGTACCGTCAACGGCGAGTCGGTCAAGATATAGGAAACGTCTGTATTACCCAACAGGCTCATGTTTCCACGCATATTCAATCCATCCAACGGCCCTTTCACTGTTGCCCGGAAATCGGCAAAGACTTTTCCGTAGACCAGACTCTCACGAGTGCGTTTGGCATCCAGAAGCGTATAGTTCTGCGCCAGCAGATTCAGATTCGCCATCGGTCGGGACATATCCCTGAAATCAACATAACCGTCAATCGTGAATGGAGTTTTTCCTGTTGTATAGATAGCGAATTTATCAAATTCCAACCGATTATTCTTTATCTGTACCGGACGGTCGTCGAACCTGAAATTAGCACCATATTGGCGGGAAAGAACAGAAACGCTATCCAATATCAGTTCGCCATTTATCAAAGGCTGCTCGGTGCTACCCGCAATATTCAGATTACCATCATATCACCGGCCAGCGTAGCCATTTTATCAGGAATAAATACGTTAGCTACACGTAGCGGGAAATGCTCCAGAGTAGCGTTTACTTCCAGACTGTCTTTTCCTGTCTGGGTTGGAACCAGCTTACCATCCGCCACCATCACTTCCACTTTGTCATGATTCAGATAGGCGTTAAGATATTGTTTCCCCTGTTCTCCCGGTAACCAAGTAGCTCCTAATGTTATATCACCAATTCGTTGATGTTCATAAGTCAGCTCGTCAATAGATGATTCAACCGAAAGCTGAAGATCTTTTTCAGTCTGTACGTAGTGTGCTTCCGCAGAGAACAAACCGGTTATTTCCGGGAAATAAGGTAGTACCTTGCTCAATTCGGCTAAACTGATTCTTCGGATTTCGACATCAATATTCTGTAAAGAAACAGTGTCTCCCCGCACCGAATGTACACGGAATCCCATTCCTTCATCATCCCACATATCTACATTAGCGTATACACGCATATTCTTATGCACATAAATCCAGTTGTGATTTTCATTAAAGTGGAATTTTTGGAAGGCTATTATCGGCTCTTCCGGAATTAATGTGAAAGCTAACCCATCGCCTTTTCCATGACCTTCAAACAGAGGACGAGCATTGACACCGAGCAGTACGCCTGTTTCTCCTTTTCCATTCTTAAAGTCTACCAACAGTTCTGCATCCCGGTCACGAATCTCTCCCGTCAGTGTAGTAGAAAAAGAGAATTGCGGATTCTTCGGTCCGTTAATAACGCCGGCACGCAATTTCATGAGTGTAGTATCTTGTTTGACGGTAAAGAAAATCGTGTCTAGTTGTAAGGTGTCTACTTTCAAAGCGTGAATAGCGGCTTTTCCATTGATTCCCCAATCAGGAGCCGTTCCAAATTTCACTGAAGCATCATGGTAAGCAATCTTTTTAGTAGCCAGAAAATACGCCAAGGGGTTTTCTTGCCCTGCAGAGAAAGAGAAAACTGCCGTCGGTAACGCCTTACGCAATTCAGCGTGATTCAATGCTTTCTCATCAATCTGCTTCATCAATACATCCACAAAATGAGTAGATTGGCGAATTAAAGGATTAACACCGGAGCGTGCGCTCAAGTCGAGTTTCATATCACCGGAGATTAAATGTGCCGAAACTAAATCCCGACGGGCTTCGGCAACTAAGTTAAAAGTCAACGGACGCTTCATTGGCTGCGGCATAATTCCCAGTTCATGCAAATCCAGTTGAGTAACATCAATCGTTATTTTACCGTCGGGGTAACTGTGTGCCAGATTATATTCAGCATCTGTTATCATTTTCAATAAAGCATTATCGCTTGTCAGATGTGCAGTGACCAATGCGCCTTTAAGTTCTCCCGTCAGATCAAGATCGGAAAGATGGTATTTAGCATAATGAAGTTGATCTAATGCAAGATTCAATTTGGCAAATGAATGGTAGGACATGACATCTAATCCACGACCATTAGCTGCAGCCGAGAGAGAAAGTTCATAGATAGAGTCTTTCGGGAGGAAACTATGAAGTTGCAGATTGTCTATTTTCAGATCAGCCTTATAGACTTCGGTAGCGGTATTTAAGGCCGCATTCACATCCATAGCTCCTTGTCCTTCTTTCAAACGGAGATTTGCTTTATATTCAGGACCTTTGATATCCACTTTCGCCACCAGATTCATACTGTCAGGAATAACAAGCGTGCCATTAGGGGCTTCTCCCGACAGAGCGGTCAGGAAGTTTAGGTTTTGAGTGGTCATTTTCAGACCGATGGTTCCGGTGCGTGTGAGGCTGTCGGCGAGGTTTTCCAAAAGACCACCGCCCTCCAATGCAAAAGCCCCCGGCAGGTCTACTGTAAAGCGGGAAATCTGCATTTCTTTCAGATTGCCATCCGTACCGGCACGGATGACGAGCGGGCGGAATGGATAGGCTTCTTTGAAGCTTTCAGGTAGAGCACCGGCAAATAGCATGACGTCTTCTTTGCCAATATAGGCATTGAGACGGGCA
>ENA-OQDE01000658-OQDE01000658.1-human-gut-metagenome-genome-assembly--contig:-NODE-658-length-18806-cov-1.957439_pt1 | contig 18806 bp, 21 predicted proteins | sample MGYA00242768_ERZ504595 | MGnify/ENA primary metagenome ERZ504595 (study PRJEB26092, sample SAMD00036307) | human gut metagenome | host: Homo sapiens | study: EMG produced TPA metagenomics assembly of...
AGCGGCAGCAAGAAGAAGTAGAGTGCGGTTGATGCCGGATGCGATGCATCGGCAGTCAGTGTTATCAAATCACCATATTCAGCAGCAGACAGCTACCAGACCGCACACCGAGATAATGGTTTCCAGCATCGACCAGGATTGATGGTCTCGCCGATAGTCAGGTTAAAGTACTCTTTGAACAGCCAGAAGCCCGGATCGTTCACGTGAGAGAAAATCACACTACCGGAACCAACCGCAATAACCATCAGCTCCGGGCTAACACCCGTCGTTGCAATCAGCGGTGCCGCGATACCACCCGCAGTGATTGCCGCAACGGTTGCGGAACCCAGCGCGATACGCAGTACGGCAGCAATCGACCAGGCCATCAGCAGCGGAGAAATGTTGGTTTCGTGCATCATGGAAGCAATGTATTTGTCCACGCCGCTGTCTACCAGCACCTGCTTGAACGCACCGCCACCACCGATGATCAACAGCATCATCGCAATGATTTTGATGGAAGAAACCAGCGTGTCGTTAATCTGATCCATTGAACGACCACGGTTTAGACCAAAGGTGAACATCGCAATCAGCACGGCAATCAGCGTTGCCATTACCGGGTCACCGAGGAACTCCGCTACCGGCAGGAAAGCGTGACCTTTCGGCAGGATCATTTCGGCAATCGCACGCATCGCCATCAGCACAACCGGGACCAGAGAGGTCCAGACGCTTACGCCAAAACTCGGCATCTCTTCTTCGCTGAAGGTTTTCGCGCTGTACAGACCTTCCGGGATCGGCTTATCGATACCTTTCAGCACGCGAGCGTAAACCGGACCGGCGAGAATCACGGTCGGGATTGCCAGAATAGTACCGTACAGCAGAGTTTTACCCATATCGGCATTGAAAATGGTGGCAATCGCAGTCGGACCGGATGCGGTGGCAGGAAGCCGTGGGTCACAGACAGTGCAGCCGCCATTGGTACACCAACATACAGCAGTGGAATATTCGCGGAAGCCGCATGGTAAACACCAGCGGCAGCATCAGCACGAAACCCACTTCATAGAACAGGGCAAAACCAACGGTAAAACCGGTCAGTACCACCGCCCACTGGATGTGTTTTTTACCAAATTTAGCAATCAGCGTGGTGGCGATACGTTGTGCGCCACCGCAGTCTGCCAGCATTTTGCCCAGCATTGCGCCAAAACCCATGATCAGGGCAAGGCTACCGAGCGTTCCGCCGACACCGGCTTTGATGGAGCCAATAACTTTATCCAGCGGCATTCCTTGCATTAATCCAACAGCAAGCGCCACGAGGACGAGAGCGATGAAGCCGTTCATTTTGAAACGGATCATCAGGAGCAACAACAAGATTACACCGATAGCAACAATGACTAATGGCATGATTTACCTGGCCTTTCATTTGTTATGGGTAACGTCAATTTTCTGACGACAAACTCTAATTATCCCAATCGGGAACAGAGATATTGCGGCACCACGACTGATACCCACTAAAACTAATTATTGTAGTCAGATGTCAGGAGTATGTTTGGTACCCATGTGAATGATACGGGTAACATCCGGCGTTTGAGAATCACCAGAGCGGGGTAAATTTAAATTATGAGAGGTTGGTCATATTATCGCGGGGAAACGAAAGGAGGGATTTGCCAAAGCAATGCTGCGCCAACGTCTGGCACATGTTCAACGTAGGCCGAAATGACGCTTTAGCGTCGCATCGGGCAATCTACAAAAGAGGGGATAACTTAGTAGTAGGAGTGCTCGCCGCGCTGGTGTTCGGTGAGATCGCGCACACCTTTCAGCTCCGGGAATTCGTTCAGCAGCTGCTTCTCGATCCCTTCTTTCAGCGTCACATCTACCATAGAACAACCGTTACAGCCGCCGCCAAATTGCAGAATGGCGTAACCGTCTTCGGTGATTTCCATCAGCGAAACGCGACCACCGTGACCAGCAAGCTGTGGTTGATCTGCGACTGCAGCATATACTCCACGCGCTCCATCAGCGGTGCATCGTCTGCGACTTTACGCATTTTGGCGTTAGGCGCTTTCAGCGTTAACTGGGAACCCAACTGGTCTGTAACAAAGTCGATCTCTGCATCTTCCAGGTAAGGAGCGCTTAACTCATCAACATACGCGGTCAGCAGGTCAAATTTCAGGGCAGTGTCGGTGGCTTCCACAGCATCCGGCGGACAATAAGAAACGCCACATTCAGCGTTAGGCGTGCCAGGGTTAATCACAAATACGCGGATTTGTGTCCCTTCTTCCTGATTTGCCAGCAGTTTGGCAAAGTGCGCTTGTGCAGCATCGGAAATACGGATCATAGTAATGGCCTAATAGTTGACTATTTTAGTTGGTTATAATACGCCCATCATCGAGGCTCTACAAGGTTCGACAAAGGCACCAGACCTGGACAGTCGCCGCACCATTGCGTAAAAGCAGCTGCGCAATCTCTGCGACGGTACTTCCGGTGGTGACGACATCATCCACAATCACCATATGGCGACCTTGCACGGGCAATTCAAGGCGAAAGGCATTTTTCAGGTTGCGCTTGCGCAGCCGGGCGCTAAGAAAATGCTGGATAGCGGTGGCCCGTGTTCGTGTGACGGCTTCGCTATCCCATTGGCAGTGCAACCAGCGGGATAACGGCTGACACAGCAAATCGCTCTGATTAAATCCCCGACGCCAGTGACGTCGCTGCCATAACGGAACGCTGATGATGCGATCCGGCAGTTGCAAGCCGGTGGTGCGACGAGCGTGTAAGACTTCCAATAGTAACAGACGTGCCAGGCGCTGGCGATTTCGCTGCGCCGGGAAAACTTAAGCTGGTGGATAAGCGGACTTAATGGCGGCGCATAGTCGGCAACCGTGACCAGTCTTTGCCAGGGCGGCGGTTTTGCAGGCAGCGACCGCAGGGAAGATGTGAGTGTGTGGCGGGTAATCCACATTGGGGGCACAACGTTTTATCTGTACGGGCGGCGCGTGAGCATACCGAACAAATCCCCCAATGACCTAACGCCAGCGGCATTCGGCATAGCAGCATAATCCCGGTACTGTTAGCATATGTTCATCCTTGTAAGTCAAAAGAGAACAATAGCGGATGAATAACATCTGGTGGCAGACCAAAGGTCAGGGGAATGTTCATCTTGTGCTGCTGCACGGATGGGGACTGAATGCCGAAGTGTGGCGTTGCATTGACGAGGAACTGAGCTCGCATTTTACGCTGCACCTTGTTGACCTGCCGGGCTTCGGGCGCAGCCAGGGATTTGGCGCAATGTCGCTTGCTGAAATGGCTAACGTCGTGTTGCAACAGGCACCTGATAAAGCCATTTGGTTAGGCTGGAGTCTGGGCGGGCTGGTGGCAAGCCAGATTGCGTTAACCCATCCCGAGCGTGTTCAGGCACTGGTCACCGTGGCGTCGTCGCCTTGTTTTAGTGCTCGTGACGAGTGGCCGGGGATAAAACCGGACGTGCTGGCGGGATTTCAGCAGCAACTCAGTGAAGATTTTCAGCGTACGGTGGAGCGGTTCCTGGCGTTACAAACCATGGGTACTGAAACGGCGCGCCAGGATGCGCGGGCGTGAAGAAAACCGTTCTGGCGTTACCGATGCCGGAGGTTGATGTGCTTAATGGCGGGCTGGAAATCCTGAAAATGGTCGATCTCCGTCAGCCGCTGCAAAACGTGTCCATGCCGTTTTTGCGATTGTATGGCTATCTCGATGGTCTGGTGCCGCGCAAAGTGGTGCCGATGCTGGATAAACTCTGGCCGCACAGCGAGTCGTACATTTTCGCCAAAGCGGCCCATGCGCCGTTTATTTCGCATCCGGTCGAGTTTCGTCACGTGCTGGTGGCGTTGAAGCAGAGGGTGTAGGTGGCTTTTGAAATAGCGAGACAGAACTTACTGACTCGCCGCAGCCAACTCTTCTTCTGACACCCCGGTAAAACGCATGATGTCCGCAAGAGGGACTCCGGATTCAAGCATTATTTTTGCTATATACAAGGCTTTGGATTGTTCCCCCTCTTGCCGCAATCTTTCCGCAATAGTCATTAAGCTCTCCTTGTGTTTCGGTGAATGTTCGGCAACGCCGTCGATAAAATCGTTAAAACGTACCGCATCGCCGGTTTGCAAGATGTAATTAAACAGCCCTTTGATTTGTCTGTCATTAGCGTATCCACTACTTAATAAGCAGGCCATTTGCTCTACCAGCCCATCAGATCGCGTTGACGGATATGTTTTTGAATTAACTCCAGCAGAGCCATACGTCGGTGCTGCATGATTTCATCATCAGGCATGACGGTGACATCAATCAGCGGAAATGCGGAGGCATAAAGCTGCCTTGCCAGTTTGGGATCGGCGAAACAATCCAGCCAACACAGAGAATAGGGATAGGGGCTTTCAATACCGTGGTAAAACAACAATGGCACCACCATCGGCAACGTTTTGTATCCGGCATCCAGGTGATTTTGCGTTGCGGCAATGGCGTAACGCATCATGCGAAATGCGATCAGTTTGTTTGAGGTGCTTTGATGTTCAATCAGACAATAGATGTATCCTGGTCCTTGTTCCGTTTTCACCGACCACAGCACGTCGGAATAGCTTTCACGCAGATCGTCATCAATAAAGCTGCTCGACTCCAGCTTGAGGGTTTTCATATCACAGAGCGCGTGAATAGGTGCCGGTAAATGAAACGCAAGAAAATCGCGCGCCGTCTCCGGTTGGCGTAAAAGAGTTTGAACAGCGCATCGTGTGGGGTGGAACTCTGCTTTTTGCTCATGGCGTTCCTTCACCTGTTATTTGAATGCCGCGACTCTACGCGCCACTCCACACCTGTGCATTAGCCAGTTTTCATCCCTGCGAGACGCTTTCAGAGGAACTTACGTCGCGCTGCAAGAATTGCATTTTTATGGAAAGCCGCACGCAAAAAGCCCGGATGCAAACGCATACCGGGCTTTTCAAAACAGGCGATGGAGTAAGGTTAACGCAGCGCCCACCACTCGCGCAGGCAGGCTTTGCCTTCCGGGCAGCTTTTACAACTGCCAGAGAGGCAGCCGTCAGGTTCTTCCTGAATCCGCACGGCTTTGCCCATGCTTTCCAGCTGTTGCAGCATGGCGTTAATCATTGGCTGCGGCGTATTCAATGCCTGGCTTATCTGGGCCGCTTCCATACGGCCCCGTAACGCCAGCAAATCACGTACCTGAATAAGTGAAGCCATTAATGGCAATCACCGGTGGTGCTGGCTGCGCAGCAACTGCTTACCGATTTGCGCGTTGCCAGCAGTTCGATATTCACCCGGCTACGCGCGCGGCGCAGCAGACCGATAACCACGATGTTAAACAGGATAACCGCCAGAATGCACACCAGGCTGTAAGTTGGATGCTGGCTGTAGCTGGCGACTTGATAGAACAATGTTGCCAGCGAGTAAGCGATATTCAGCCCCCACAAGATGGAGAAGCCCATCCAGCCACGGCTTGATTCACGGGCGATAGCACCCATCACCGAGATGCACGGTACGTACAGCAGGACGAAAATCAGGTAGCTGTATGCGGCAGCTGCGCTACCGAATTTCTGATCCATCACACCCATCGCCCCGGTACCCATTTCGCCGTCGCCTTTGCTCGCTTCAATCGGGTTCATCAGTACGCTAAGGCTGAAGGTGTCTTTCAGGCTCTGCCAGGTTTCATCTACCGCACTGAACAGCTCTTCACCGAGGTTAAATTCCGCCGGATTGAACTCTTCGTCCTGAATATTTTCTGCGGTGTAGAGGGTGTTGAGCGTACCCACCACCACTTCTTTCGCCATTGCGCCTGTAAACAGACCAACCGTTGCCTGCCAGTTATCTTCATGCACGCCAATCGGCTTGAAGACTGGGGTGATCACCCGGCTGACGGAAGCCAGCGCCGAGTCGTTGATGTTATCGACGATTTTCCCGCTCAGAGAGAAGCTGTTGAAAGCACTCAGGAAAATGCTGACGATGATAATCACTTTACCAGCACGCAGAACGAAGCCTTTCAGACGCTGCCAGGTCTGGATAATCAGGCTTTTAACGTGTGGTACATGGTAGACCGGCAGCTCCATGACAAACGGCGTCGCTTCACCGCGCATGATGGTGTACTTGAGCATCAGGCCAGTCAGCACCGCCATCACAATACCGAGCATATACAGCGAGAAGACCGCCAGCGCTCCGTTCTGCCCGAAGAAAGCAGCCGCAAATACTGCGAAGATAGCCAGACGCGCGCCGCAGGACATAAACGGTGCCATCATGATGGTCATCAGACGTTCACGCGGTGCATCAAGCGTACGTGCGCCCATTACCGACGGTACGTTACAACCGAAACCAACGATCAGCGGTACAAAGGATTTCCCCGGCAAGCCCAGCGCCTGCATCAGACGGTCCATCACAAACGCCGCACGCGCCATATATCCGGAGTCCTCAAGGAAGGAGAGGAACAGGTACATCATGCCGATCTGCGGCACCAGTGGCAGCACGGTGTTAATACCGCCGCCAGGCCCTGGGCGAGGAAGATAGTCAGCCAGTCCGGGAAGTGGAGCGTGTAGCCAATCCACTGAATACCATGCACAAATAGCGCCACGGAGCCGACGTCAAACAGCGGCTGTAACGCCCCGCCGATGTTGATAGCCAGCAGGAACATCAGGTACATCACAAAGAGGAAAATCGGCAGACCGAGGAAACGGTTGAGCACGATTTTATCTACCGCAGTGGTGAAACGGCTGGGTTCTGCCGTCAGGGTGTTGCTTACCACATCACAGATGGCAGCAATGCACTGGTAACGCGCATCGGCAATGTGCAGCGCCGGATCGTCCATCTCATTACGCAGACGGGCGAGGGCGGCATCAAGATGCTGCGACGCTTCACCGGCGTAGGCGCGGCTGTAGATATCTCCTTCCAGCATTTGCAAGCCCAGCCAGCGACGTTGTTTCAGCGGGATGTCGGAAGGCATCACTTTTGCCAGTGAATCTGCTTCGTTGAGTAGCGGCTGTGCGTAATGCACCAGTTCCACATTCTCGTTAGCTTTATAGCGATCAATCGCCAGCTTGAGCGCTTCAATACCGCGACCACGGGTTGAAACCAGCGGGATCACCGGGCAGCCAAGACGCGCCGACAGAGCATCAATTTCAATACGAATATTTTGCTTCTCGGCAATGTCGAGCATGTTCAGTGCCACGATGCAGGGAATGCCGAGTTCCAGCAGTTGTAGCGTCAGGTACAGGTTACGCTCAAGGTTAGACGCATCCACCACGTTAATCAGCAGGTCGGCGTCGCCACTCAAAATGTAGTGACAGGCGATTTGCTCATCGAGCGAGGTCTGCGATGAGATGGTGGTCAGAGAGTAGGTGCCGGGCAGGTCCACCAGCGTGACCTGATGATCGGTGGTGGAGAATTGCCCTTCTTTACGTTCGACGGTAACGCCAGCCCAGTTACCTACTCGCTGACGTGCGCCAGTGAGCTGGTTAAATAAGGTTGTCTTGCCAGAATTTGGATTACCAATTAAGCCAATGGTTAATTTTTTCATTGTTGTTATCACCGTATTAACAGGAAACCGCTTCCACTTCTAATAAGGCCAGATCTTTTTTGCGTAATACCAGGCTCACACGACGGGTTTCGATATGAATGGGGTCGCCGAGTGGAGCGACGCGCACCACATTAAAAGAGGAGCCAGGTAACATGCCAAGAGAAAGCAGTTTTTGGCGATATGCCGGGCTGATTTCACGGGAAAAGCCAGTGATTTTCCACGCAGTATCTGGAGTGTATTGCATAGGTGCCTACTTGTTTCTCATTAACTGGATAACTACCTCATGGGGCGTTTGACAGCGACATGAGACCAGATGATTTGCCAACGAAGGAGAGATTAAATAATCAACAACACAATGATAATGAGAATGGTTTCTATCAGCAATACTTAAAATGTGTGCGAATGTTGGTTTGAATAATAATCTGACTCAATGTTGATGTGGCTCAAGGTTATATCGCAGCGAAAATATAATTCGAATAGCGAATTACCAGGACTGGTTAATGTTTAATTAAAGTTTCAGTTGTTAATGAAGTGATAAATATTAACGGGATATATTGTGAGTTTGGTTGTGGAATAAAAAGGCCGGAGATATTCTCCGGCACTTTTATGTCAGGCAAGGCGTTCGTTGCCAGATGCGGCGTGAACGCCTTATCGCGCAGGTTTAGGGGCCAGTCCGGGCGTTTAACGTTTTTTGCCCATTGCTGCCGCCAACGCATCCATCATCGCGCTGTTACCGGCAGGCTGCGCTTCACGCCCACGCGGTTTGGCTGCCGGGCGGTTGTTTTGCGGGCGTCATTACCGCCGCCGCGACGGGCGTTGGTTTCGCCAGGCTGCTCGTCCAGACGCATAGTCAGGGCGATACGTTTACGCTGAAGATCGACTTCGAGCACTTTCACCTTCACAATGTCGCCCGCTTTCACCACGGTATGCGGATCTTCCACAAACTTGTTCGACAATGAAGAGATGTGAACCAGGCCGTCCTGATGCACGCCAATATCGACAAACGCGCCAAAGTTGGTGACGTTGGTCACCGCACCTTCGAGGATCATACCCGGTTGCAGGTCGTTCATTGTCTCGACGCCATCGGCAAACTGAGCGGTTTTAAATTCCGGACGCGGATCGCGACCCGGTTTTTCCAGCTCTTTGATGATGTCAGTTACCGTCGGTACACCGAATTTTTCATCAGTAAAGTCAGACGCTTTCAGGTTACGCAGCTCGCTGCTGTTACCCATCAGATCTTTCAGTGCCTGCTGTGTTGCTGCCAGAATGCGTTCCACCACCGGATAGGCTTCCGGGTGAACGGTAGAGGCGTCCAGCGGGTTATCACCGTGGTTAATGCGCAGGAAGCCCGCGCACTGCTCGAAGGCTTTCGGCCCCAGACGGCTCACTTTTAACAGTTGCTGACGGTTCTGGAACTGACCGTTCTCATCGCGCCAGGCCACGATGTTTTGCGCCATCATGCGCGTCAGGCCCGCCACGCGGGTTAACAGCGGAACAGAAGCGGTGTTGAGATCAACACCGACGGCGTTTACGCAGTCTTCTACTACTGCGTCCAGTTTGCGGGCCAGTTGCGTCTGGCTGACGTCATGCTGATACTGACCTACGCCGATAGATTTCGGATCGATTTTCACCAGCTCCGCCAGCGGATCCTGCAAACGGCGGGCGATAGACACCGCGCCACGCAGCGAAACGTCGAGATCCGGGAACTCCTGCGCTGCCAGCTCGGAAGCCGAGTAAACCGACGCGCCAGCTTCACTGACGATCACTTTCTGCGCGGTCACTTTCGGGAACTGCTTCTGCACGTCGAGATAGAAACGCTCAGTTTCGCGGGAAGCTGTACCGTTGCCGATCGCCACCAGTTCAACGTTATGCTTTTCACACAGGGCAGCAACGGTCATCGCTGCTTTTGCGGCTTGTCCGGTGTGCGGGTAAATGGTATCGGTCGCCACCAGTTTGCCAGTTGCATCGACCACCGCTACTTTTACCCCGGTACGCAGACCCGGATCGAGGCCCATCGTTGCACGCAGTCCGGCTGGGGCCGCCATCAGCAGATCGTGCAGGTTACGGGCAAAGACGTTGATTGCTTCATCTTCCGCGCGTTCGCGCACGGTGCCCATCAGTTCGGTTTCCAGATGCATCAGCACCTTGATGCGCCACGTCCAGCTCACCACGCCTTTGCGCCAGCTATCCGCCGGGGCATTGTTCAGGCGCAGGCCGAGATGATCCATAATGATTTGCTCGCAATAGCTCTCTTTTGGCGGCTCATCGAACTGCGGATCGGCATTCAGCGAAAGCTGAAGTACGCCTTCGTTACGACCACGGAACATCGCCAGCGCGCGGTGAGAAGGCACCGTTGACAGCGGTTCGTGATGATCGAAATAGTCGCGGAATTTCGCCCCTTCCTCTTCTTTACCACTCACCACCGTAGAAACTAAATGCGCGTTCTTCCACAGATAATCACGTACTTTTGCCAGCAGCGCGGCATCTTCGGCAAACCGTTCCATCAGGATATAGCGCGCGCCGTCCAGCGCGGCTTTGGTATCTGCCACGCCTTTATCGGCATCAATATATTGTGCAGCGGCGACTTCTGGCGTGTGTGACGGATCGCTCCACAGCAGGTCAGCCAACGGCTCAAGCCCTGCTTCAATGGCGATTTGCCCGCGGGTGCGGCGTTTAGGTTTGTAGGGCAGGTAGAGGTCTTCGAGTTCGGTTTTGCTTAGTGTGGCGTTGATGGCATTCGCCAGCTCGTCAGTGAGTTTGCCTTGCTCGGAAATGGACTTGAGGATCGCCTGACGTCTCTCTTCCAGCTCGCGCAGATAGCTCAGACGCGTTTCCAGATTACGCAGCTGCGTGTCATCCAGACCGCCGGTGATTTCCTTACGATAACGTGCGATAAACGGCACGGTATTCCCTTCGTCAAGCAGGCGAACGGCAGCGTCAACCTGTTCCGGGCGCGCCTGAATTTCACCCGCAATAATGCGGCAGAACGAATCATTCATCATGGTTTGAGTTCATCTTTTCGGATCAAAAATCAGGGGATAGTTATACGGACTGGCTGGCAAAAATGCCAGCCATCGGCAGGAGGTTAAGACTCTTCCTTACGGTTTCACGTACTCGATAGCATTAACATACCAGCTCGCTTCCCCGGCAGGGTATTGACCACCGCCAAATCGCCCACCTCTTTTTTCAGCAATGCGCGAGCCATCGGGGAATCGATAGAGATGTAATCTTTACGGCCAAAAATTTCATCGTAGCCGACAATACGGAAACGGTGAGTCACGCCATCGTCGTTTTCAATCTCCACCCACGCGCCAAAAAAGACTTTGCCTTCCTGCTGCGGGGAGTAATCGACGATTTTGAGATTTTCCATGCATTTAGTGAGATAGCGCACGCGACGGTCGATTTCACGCAGGCGCTTTTTATTATACTGATAGTCAGCATTTTCGCTGCGGTCGCCCAGACTTGCGGCCCAGGTCACCTTTTTTGTGACCTCCGGGCGTTCTTCACGCCAGAGATAATTTAGCTCTTGTTTGAGTTTTTCATACCCTTCCCGGGTAACCAGGGGCGTTTTCATCTCGTTGATTCCCTTTGTCTGTTTGATAATGCGCACATTGGGTATAACGTGATCATATCAACAGAATCAATAATGTTTCGCCGAATAAATTGTATACTTAAGCTGCTGTTTAATATGCTTTGTAACAATTTAGGCTGAAATTCATACCAGATTTAGCTGGTGACGAACGTGAGCTTTTTTAAGAATACACGCTTACAAATTGTTGCGAACCTTTGGGAGTACAAACAATGCAAGAGAACTACAAGATTCTGGTGGTCGATGACGACATGCGCCTGCGCGCGCTGCTGGAACGTTATCTCACCGAACAAGGCTTCCAGGTTCGAAGCGTCGCTAATGCAGAACAGATGGATCGCCTGCTGACTCGTGAATCTTTCCATCTTATGGTACTGGATTTGATGTTACCTGGTGAAGATGGCTTGTCGATTTGCCGACGTCTTCGTAGCCAGAGCAACCCGATGCCGATCATTATGGTGACGGCGAAAGGGGAAGAAGTGGACCGTATCGTTGGTCTGGAGATTGGCGCTGACGACTACATTCCAAAACCGTTTAACCCGCGTGAACTGCTGGCCCGCATTCGTGCGGTGCTGCGTCGTCAGGCGAACGAACTGCCGGGCGCGCCGTCACAGGAAGAGGCGGTAATTGCTTTCGGTAAGTTCAAACTTAACCTCGGTACGCGCGAAATGTTCCGCGAAGACGAGCCGATGCCGCTCACCAGCGGTGAGTTTGCGGTACTGAAGGCACTGGTCAGCCATCCGCGTGAGCCGCTCTCCCGCGATAAGCTGATGAACCTTGCCCGTGGCCGTGAATACTCCGCAATGGAACGCTCCATCGACGTGCAGATTTCGCGTCTACGCCGCATGGTGGAAGAAGATCCGGCGCATCCGCGTTACATTCAGACCGTCTGGGGTCTGGGCTACGTCTTTGTACCGGACGGTTCTAAAGCATGAGGCGATTGCGCTTCTCGCCACGAAGTTCATTTGCCCGTACGTTATTGCTCATCGTCACCTTGCTGTTCGTCAGCCTGGTGAGACTTATCTGGTGGTGCTGAACTTCGCGATTTTGCCGAGCCTCCAGCAGTTTAATAAAGTCCTCGCGTACGAAGTGCGTATGTTGATGACCGACAAACTGCAACTGGAGGACGGCACGCAGTTGGTTGTGCCTCCCGCTTTCCGTCGGGAGATCTACCGTGAGCTGGGGATCTCTCTCTATTCCAACGAAGCTGCCGAAGAGGCCGGTCTGCGTTGGGCACAACACTATGAATTCTTAAGCCATCAGATGCGCAGCAACTGGGCGGCCCGACGGAAGTGCGCGTTGAGGTCAACAAAAGTTCTCCTGTCGTCTGGCTGAAAACCTGGCTGTCGCCCAATATCTGGGTGCGCGTGCCGCTGACCGAAATTCATCAGGGCGATTTCTCCCCGCTGTTCCGCTATACGCTGGCGATTATGCTATTGGCGATAGGCGGGGCGTGGCTGTTTATCCGTATCCAGAACCGACCGTTGGTCGATCTCGAACATGCTGCTCTGCAGGTCGGTAAAGGGATTATTCCGCCGCCGCTGCGTGAATATGGCGCTTCGGAGGTGCGTTCCGTTACCCGCGCCTTTAACCATATGGCGGCTGGTGTTAAGCAACTGGCGGATGATCGCACGCTGCTGATGGCGGGGGTAAGTCATGATCTGCGTACGCCGCTGACGCGCATTCGCCTGGCTACCGAGATGATGAGCGAGCAGGATGGCTACCTGGCAGAATCGATCAATAAAGATATCGAAGAGTGCAACGCCATCATTGAGCAGTTTATCGACTACCTGCGCACCGGGCAGGAGATGCCGATGGAAATGGCGGATCTCAACGCCGTGCTCGGTGAGGTGATTGCCGCCGAAAGTGGCTATGAGCGGGAAATTGAAACCGCGCTTTACCCCGCAGCATTGAAGTGAAAATGCACCCGCTGTCGATCAAACGTGCGGTGGCGAATATGGTGGTCAACGCCGCCCGTTACGGCAATGGCTGGATCAAAGTCAGCAGCGGAACGGAGCCGAATCGCGCCTGGTTCCAGGTAGAAGACGACGGTCCGGGAATTGCGCCGGAACAACGTAAGCACCTTTTCCAGCCGTTTGTTCGCGGCGACAGTGCGCGCACCATTAGCGGCACGGGATTAGGGCTGGCGATTGTGCAGCGTATCGTGGATAACCATAACGGGATGCTGGAGCTTGGCACCAGCGAACGGGGCGGGCTTTCCATTCGCGCCTGGCTACCAGTGCCGGTAACGCGGGCGCAGGGCACGACAAAGAAGGGATGAATAAAACGGAGGCGAAGGTGCCTCCCGTTTTAGATTGTTTTCAATTGATTGATAATGAAAGGATTCGCTTGCAAAAGCAGGAGCAATTTTCGGGGTGCTCCGGTAGGTTGACGGCGTTTGGTTTCCCAGCTTTTGACCAGGTCATAACTTACCCCTACGGCGACAGCAAAATCTTGCTGACGTAAACCCGTTGCTTCACGGATCGCTTTTACATCGATCTCGCTATAAGTATGGACGTGCTCTGGTTCAGGCGTTTCTTCACCCTTTTCGATGCGTACCATTTCTTCTGCGCTGGCAAGAAGATCAGCAAATAATTCGTCTTTCATCTGTTTTCAATGCCTCCGTTGCATTTCGGCCATGGTGGAATTTGTGGAGCTTCAACATTAAAGCAGCTTCTCGGACAATAGTTTCAATGCCTTTCTTTGTTCTTCTGTTAAATCATCCTGTTCATTTTTAGGATAAATCAACGCCAGATAAATTCGGCCATTGCGTGTTACGTTGTAATAAATTATCCGAATGCCACCCCGTTTCCCCATTCCAGAACGGTTCCAGCGAATTTTTCTAAAACTGCCTGTGCCTGCGATAATGTCACCGGCTGTGGGATCTTGAATGAGTAGTTCCTGAAAAGCCCGGAACTCATCATCAGGTAACAATAACTGGCGGCGTTTGCTAAATCCTTGTAGTTCAATAAACGTGAACATAATGCATCCTGCGGTCTATTGATAATTATAAGTGTACCGTGTACATATTGGTAGCTAATTAGATATAAAAAACCTTATCCGTTTGGATAAGGGGTCAATGAGATTTCAGCTGATTACAGCTTCGGACCAGCCGCTACCAGCGCGGCACCCGCTGGGGTGTCGGTGTATTTATCGAAGTTGTCGATAAACAGTTTCGCCAGCGTTTCGGCTTTTTCCTGCCACTGTTCCGGAGAAGCGTAGGTGTTACGCGGATCGAGGATCCTGGTGTCTACGCCCGGCAGTTCGGTTGGGATCGCCAGGTTAAACATCGGCAGAGTGAAGGTTTCTGCGTTATCCAGCGAACCGTTGAGGATGGCGTCGATAATGGCGCGGGTATCTTTAATGGAGATACGTTTGCCAGTGCCGTTCCAGCCGGTGTTAACCAGATACGCCTGCGCGCCTGCCGCCTGCATACGTTTCACCAGCACTTCTGCGTACTGCGTCGGGTGCAGCGACAGGAATGCCGCGCCGAAGCAGGCGGAGAAGGTTGCGTCGGTTCGGTGATGCCGCGCTCTGTACCAGCCAGTTTGGCGGTGAAGCCAGAGAGGAAGTGGTACTGGGTTTGATCGGCAGTCAGACGAGAAACCGGCGGCAGCACACCAAAGGCGTCTGCGGTCAGGAAGATAACTTTAGTTGCGTGGCCCGCTTTGGAAACCGGCTTAACAATGTTATCGATGTGATAGATCGGATAAGAAACGCGGGTGTTCTCGGTTTTTGAACCATCATCAAAGTCGATAGTGCCATCTTCACGCACGGTGACGTTTTCCAGCAGCGCATCGCGACGGATAGCGTTGTAGATTTCAGGTTCCGCTTCTTTCGACAGCTTGATAGTTTTTGCGTAGCAGCCGCCTTCGAAGTTAAACACGCCGTCATCGTCCCAGCCGTGCTCGTCATCGCCAATCAGGCGACGTTTCGGGTCGGTGGAAAGGGTGGTTTTACCGGTGCCGGAAAGGCCGAAGAACACCGCAACATCGCCTTTCTCACCAACGTTGGCGGAGCAGTGCATAGAAGCGATACCTTTCAGCGGCAGCAGGTAGTTCATCATTGAGAACATCCCTTTCTTCATTTCGCCGCCGTACCAGGTGCCGCCAATCAGCTGCATGCGCTCGGTCAGGTTAAACGCCACGAAGTTTTCGGAATTCAGACCCTGTTCTTTCCACTGCGGGTTAGTGCACTTCGCGCCGTTCATAACGATAAAGTCTGGTTTGAAACCTGCCAGCTCTTCATCGCTCGGGCGAATAAACATGTTTTTGACAAAATGCGCCTGCCAGGCCACTTCGGTGATGAAACGGACGGAAAGACGAGTATCCGGGTTCGCACCACAGAAGGCGTCGACAACGAACAGACGTTTGCCGGAAAGCTGTTTGGTCACCAGGCCTTTCAGATGCTGCCAGGTTTGCGGAGAGAGAGGTTTGTTATCGTTCTTACCTTTGCCTTTGTCTGCCCACCAGAAAGTATCGCGAGTGGTATCGTCACGGACGATATACTTATCTTTTGGTGAACGACCGGTGAAGATCCCGGTATCGACGGCAACGGCACCCAGATTAGTTAACACCCCGCGCTCATAACCTGTCAGGCTCGGATCGAGCTCTTCCTGATACAGCAGGTCGTAGCTTGGGTTGTAAACGATATCATGTACGTCACTGATACCATAAGCCTCGAGTTCTTGCGGGGTCAAACCATTGTTAACGCGCATTTCACTGCTCCTTAGCCAATATGTATTGCCTGAATAGTAAAGTCTTTTTGGGGGTGTTAACCGCGACAAGGCTCATAGATTTACGTATCTGGAGAAATTCATATTTGACAAAAAACTCCGTGATTCCTGTCACGAAACGGTTGCTATTATCGCAGAAATAGCATTTTAGGTGTGGAAAATGTTCTCAAAAGGTTAAATCTTGGTTTATGTGGCGGGAATATTGTGAGTGGAATCGCATTCCTGAATGAAATTGATGCAAATTCAATCGGTAAAGTATCGATTCACCACGCTAACTTTTTTGATTATTTTCTGAAAAAAGCAAAATACTACGGCCCGGATGCGATAATTAACCCACTTTTTGATTCTGGATAACTAACGTGGATAACGTTGAACTTTCACCCGCAACACGCTGGGGGATGATTGCTACCGGATTACTTCAGGGTCTGGTTTGCTACCTACTGATCGCCTGGCTTGCCGGAAAAATCTCAGTTGGATTGTTTATGGCGTGCCTGCGACCGTCGCGTTTTCATCCGTTTTACTCTTCTCCGTGATCTCCTTTAAACAGAAGCGCCTTTGGGGATGGCTGGCGCTGGTGTTTATTGCCACGCTAGGGATGAGCGGTTTGGCTAAAGTTGGCAAATTGATGGCATGAACCCTGGAGAGCTGAAAAGGCGCTTTGGGATTTGGCTGCTATCTGCTACTGATGGCAATGCTGTTGCTACCGTGGATACAACAAAGCCTTCGCATCCGCAATGACAGTAGCCGCTATCGCTATTTTTACCAGTCAGTATGGCATAACGCACTTATATTACTGGTGATTTTTCTCGCCAATGGCCTGACGTGGCTGGTGCTTTTACTGTGGGGTGAGTTGTTTAAACTTGTTGGCATCACGTTTTTCAATACGCTCTTTTTTGCAACCGACTGGTTTATGTATCTTACATTAGGTCTGGTTACCGCGCTGGCGGTGATCCTCGCGCGAACACAGTCACGTTTAATCGACTCTATTCAAAAGTTGTTCACGTTAATCGCCACGGGGTTGCTGCCGTTAGTATCATTGCTAACCCTGATGTTTATCATCACCCTGCCGTTTACGGGCCTGAGCGCGATTTCTCGCCACATCTCCGCCGCTGGGTTGCTGTTAACGCTGGCCTTTTTGCAATTGATCTTAATGGCTATTGTCCGCGATCCGCAAAAATCGTCACTTCCTGGACGGGGCCGTTGCGTTGCCTGATTAAAGCCGCTCTGCTGGCTGCTCCGCTGTATGTGTTCGTCGCCGCCTGGGCGTTATGGCTGCGGGTCGCTCAGTACGGCTGGACTGTCGACCGCTTGCAGGGCGCGCTGGCAGTGCTGGTGTTACTGGTATGGTCGCTGGGGTATTTTGTCAGTATCGTCTGGCGTAAAGGGCAAAACCCCCTTGTTCTTCAGGGCAAAGTGAACCTTGCGGTTTCGTTATTGGTGTTGGTAATACTGGTGCTTCTTAATTCTCCGGTGCTGGACAGTATGCGCATTAGCGTGAACAGTCATATGGCGCGTTATCAGAGCGGCAAGAACACGCCAGACCAGGTAAGTCTTTATATGCTCGAACAGAACGGTCGCTATGGACGTGCGGCGCTTGAGTCGCTGAAAAGCGATGCCGAGTATATGAAAGACCCGAAACGTGCGCGGGATCTGCTGATGGCGCTAGATGGAGAGCAACATCTTCAGGAACAGGTATCGGAAAAAGTATTAGCCGAAAATGTGTTAATTGCCCCAGGCTCTGGCAAACCGGATACGGCATTCTGGTCGGCCTTAATCCAGGATCGCTATAACGTGATGACCTGTATTGAAAAAGACGCCTGCGTACTGGTCGAGCAAGATCTGAATAGTGATGGCAGGGCAGAGCGGATCCTCTTTGCCTTTGATGATGAAAGATACATTGTCTATGGCTTTGATCCTGACAAGAAAGAATGGCAAGAGTTTACGATGAGTTTACTTCCGCGTGATATAACGAAAGAAAAATTACTCACAGCTGCGAAGGATGGAAAACTGGGAACGAAGCCTAAAGCGTGGCGCGATCTTGTAGTGGATGGTGAAAGGCTGGATGTGAATCTGAATGAGTGACAAAGCGCATCAGGTGTATTAGTCGTAAAATCCGGCAGAGCTCTCTCTGCCGGACATACTCATTAATGAACTTGCGGATCTGCCGGAGACGCGTTGTTGCGGATTTCAGCAATATCCATCGCATTGAACAGATAGTGGTTACCGCAGTAATCGCAATGCATGTCAATTTCGCCATCTTCCGCCAGGATGCTATCGACTTCTTCATCCGGCAGCGTTTTTAGCGCGTCGGCGCAACGTTCACGCGAGCAGGTGCATTTGAACTCCACATCCTGCGGATCGTAAACCGTCACCTCTTCTTCGTGATACAAACGCCACAACACTTCGTTTGCCGGTAAGGTCAACAGTTCTTCGGTTTTGATGGTTTCGGTTAGCGTCGCCAGGTGGTCAAAGTCGTCCTGCTGGGCATTTTGCGCAGGCATTACCTGCAACAACATACCGCCTGCAGCCGGTTTGCCGTCTACGTCGCCGGTGCGAATAAACAGGCGCGTCGGCAGCTGTTCAGAACGCATAAAGTAATCTTCCAGGCAGGCCGCCAGGGTATCACCTTCCAGACCAACCACGCCCTGATAGCGTTCACCTTCGCTCGGGGTGATGGTGATCACCACGTAACCATTGCCGACCAGCGTTTTCAGGTCGGCATTTTCTGGAATTTCTCCCTGCACGCGCGCTACACCGCGCATCTGCTGGTTGTTGTTACCGTTAATAACCGCCAGATTCATAGGACCGTCGCCTTGCAGCTGTACGGTGATATCACCATCAAACTTCAGCGTAGCGGTTAACAGGCTGGTCGCAACCAGCAGTTCTGCCAGCACGTTTTTAACGGGCTGCGGATAATCGTGATTCTCAAGGATCTGTTGCAGGGTTTCCGAAACGGTTACCAGTTC
>ENA-OQDE01000659-OQDE01000659.1-human-gut-metagenome-genome-assembly--contig:-NODE-659-length-18799-cov-6.440606_pt1 | contig 18799 bp, 19 predicted proteins | sample MGYA00242768_ERZ504595 | MGnify/ENA primary metagenome ERZ504595 (study PRJEB26092, sample SAMD00036307) | human gut metagenome | host: Homo sapiens | study: EMG produced TPA metagenomics assembly of...
TTTGATTGAAGCCTCCGGACTTGAAGAAGTTCCGGAGGCTTTTTTTTTGTATCCGCACGCATGAAATGTGACCTCTACCGTTTTTTCCCCGTGGGTGTGGGTACGTTTCCCACGGAACTGTCCGGAACTCCGCCATGTCTTTTCTCCGGCAGGGGCAGGTCCGGAAACCTCACCGGGTACTTATGCCTTGGAATAGGGACTGGAAATAGAACAGGCAGGTCTGAAGGCCTGCCTGATAGAGAACCGGGAGATGATTATAGAGTCTTTATGCAAGCTATCAGTTTGTCGACATCTTCTTCTGTTGTATCGAAAGAGGTAACAAGTCTCATTTCTCCTATGGTTTCGTTCCAAAAGTAGAAATGATAATATTCTTGTAGCTTATCTTCTTTTTCACGCGGCATGATGAAGAATAATTGGTTGCTCTCCACTGTTTGGGTAAACTTTATATCAGGCATTGTGGAAAGTTTCTTGTACAAGCGTTGCGCCATTGCGTTGGCATGTTGTGCGCATGTTAACCATAGGTTATCTTCAAGGAAGGCTGTGAACTGGCAAGAGATATAACGCATTTTGCTGGCCAATTGGCAAGATTGTTTTCTGGCATAACGTGCTTCCTTTATCAAATCCTGATTGAAAATCACTACACATTCGGCTCCCATCAGTCCGTTCTTTGTTCCTCCCAAAGTCAATGTGTCAACTCCGCAAGCTCCTGATATATCATCAAGACTCATTCCCAATGCTGCCGCGGCATTAGAGATACGGGCACCGTCCATATGCACAAACAGTCCATGCCGGTGTGCAAATTCTGTCAATGTGCATATTTCTTCTGGTTTATAAATTGTTCCTAATTCACTACATTGACTTAGGTAAATTGCTCCGGGCTGAGAATGGTGTTCTATACCAAAGTTAACCATAAATGGTTTTAGTAATTCCGGAGTCAGTTTGCCATCCGGAGTAGGAATTGTGCGCATGAAACAGCCAGTCGCTTTACTGGGGGCACCACATTCATCTACAGCAATGTGAGCTGTGTCGGCACAGAAGATAATATGGTAAGGACGGGTCATTATTTGCAGCGCCATAGTATTACTGCCTGTGCCATTAAAAACAAACAGTGCTTCACATGGACGTGAAAATTGTTCTTTCACTTTGTGGGCGGCTTCTTCTGTCCATGGATCATCTCCATAGCCAAGTGCATGTCCGTTATTGGCCTTCATTAACGCTTCCATGATGCGGGGATGTACACTTGAATTATTGTCAGATGCAAAACTTCTCATATTCTTTTTCTATTTTACAATTTATTTGTAAAGGTAGGAGCTTTTTCAACAAAATGCAATGAAACGTCATTGAAATAAATACGCAAAAGGAGTATCATGCAGATGTATTATACATGTAATGCTTTTATCTGATCTTTGCCATCGGAAAAATAACAAGGTAAAAGTATGATGAAAGCTCAGATGAAAGGCATTAGCCTTATGATAATTCTCTTGATGTTGGTATTGACTGTACAGGCGGCTGCTTTGAGAGGAACTGTAACAGATAAAGCGACTAAAGAGCCACTTATTGGTGCTGCTGTACAGTTAAGTGGTACAAATACAGGAACTATTACTGATGTGGATGGTAATTTCGAACTTGCGGGATTAAGAAATGGAACGTACAAGCTTATTATATCTTATGTGTCTTATTGTACACAGACTGTTGAGGTTACAATAAACGGCATGTTCGAAATAAAAGTAGAACTAGAACAGGATAATCAACAATTAGGAGAAGTTGTGGTTGTAGCGGATGCTAAAAAGAATACGGAGAATGCTATTATTACCCAACAACGTACTAGCTTGGTTATGCAAACGGGAGTTTCTGCCCAGCAGATTACCAAGACGCAAGATAAAGATGCTTCGGAAGTGATTCGCCGTGTACCGGGTATCAGTATAATTGAGGAGAAATTCGTTATGGTACGTGGGCTTTCACAACGGTATAATAATGTGTGGATTAATAATAGTGCCGTACCTAGTTCTGAAGCCGATGCGCGTGCTTTCTCTTTCGATATTATTCCATCGTCGCAGTTGGATAATATGTTGGTAGTGAAATCGCCTGCACCGGAATATCCGGCTGATTTCAGTGGTGGTTTTATTTTAGTGAATACCAAAGATGTTCCTAGCAGTAATCTGTTTACTATTTCGGTTGGAACTAGTTTAAATGATCAGACTCATTTTAAAAAGTTTCTGTATAATAAAGGAAGTGGCACAGATTTTCTAGGTTTCGATAATGGCTTTCGTAGCTTGAAAGGTGGAATCAATGCTGTGCTTAGTCCGATGAACAATGGCTATGATTTATTAAATAATGGGTTAAATAATGACTGGACCGTTAAAGATCGTAGGCCCTTGGCAGATCTTAGCCTGAATATGAATTTCAGCCGTCGCTGGGTGGATAGTAGCGGACGTACTTTGGCTATATTAGGAACAGTGAACTATAGCAATAGCTATAGGACATATCTGGATATGGATAACAATTTGTTTGGTGCTTATGATATGACTCACGATTGTTCTAATTATTTACGTAAAAGTATAGATGACCAATATAATCATAGTGTTCGTATAGGAACTATGCTGAATTTTACTTATATACCTGCCAGTGGTAACAGTCGCTATGAGTTTAAGAATATTTTTAATCAATTAGGGAAAGACCGCTATACTTACCGTAAGGGAACAGATGCACAAAGTGATTATGAAGAGAGTGCGGAATATTATTATCAGAGTCGTACCACTTATAATGGTCAATTTACGGGGAAGCATACATTGGGTAATACCGATAAGTTGGATTGGAGTGCTGGATATTCTTATGCCAATCGGAATATGCCGGACCGCCGTCGATATACTACCGTACTCAATGAGGAGACCAATCAGTTGGAAGTAGAGAACTTGAATGAGATTAATCGGGAGTTTTCCCGATTGGATGAACATATTTTGTCGGCTAACATCAATTATCAGCACGATTTCTCTTTCGGGATTTTTACTCCTAGCCTGAAGGTTGGAGCTTACACGGAGCATCGTGCTCGTGAATATAATACCCGTTTTTTTATCTATAGTTGGAAAAATGGTTTGCCGGGTGCTTATAAAGTAATGAATGTCCCTAATGAATTATTACAAGAGAAGAATTATGGAGAGAATGGACTTTATTTATTGGAACAAGTGGATTGGCGCAATAATTACGAAGGCAATAACCTCTTGAGTGCTGGTTATGTAGGGGTAATCTTCCGTTGGGCAAATTGAATGTATACGCAGGAGTTCGTTTTGAATATAATAGAATGGAGTTGGTTAGCCATACACAGAAAAACGAGGAAAGCCCCACTAGTGTGTTTTACACGTATGATGACTTTTTCCCGTCTGTAAATGCGGCTTATCGTTTGAATGATAAGCATCAGTTCCGTTTATCTTATGGACGTACTGTGAATCGTCCGGAATTTCGGGAGGTTTCTTCTTCTGTATATTATGATTTTGATCTTGCCAGCAATGTACAAGGTAATTATAATTTAAAGCCTGCTTATATTGATAATTTAGATTTTGGTTATGAGTTTTATCCCAGCAGTGGAGAGCTGATTTCTGTTTCTCTTTTCTATAAAAGGTTTAAGAATCCTATTGAATGGACTTATACTGTATCCGGAGGTACAGACCTTATCTATTCGTATGTCAATGCCAAAGGAGCGGATAATTATGGAGTAGAAGTGGATATACGCAAAAATCTGGATTTTATAGGTATGCGTAATTTTAGTCTTAGTCTGAACGGGGCTTTAATTAAAAGTAAAGTGAAATTTGAGCCGGGAGCCAAAGAGAAGGACCGTCCGATGCAAGGTCAATCTCCATATTTGATTAATGCCGGTTTCTTCTATCAACATGCCGATAGCGGATGGAATGCTGCATTGCTTTATAACCGTATCGGTAAACGTATTATTGGTGTAGGCCGTAGTTTGGGAACCGCAGACAATGAAGTCAGAGTACCCGATTCTTATGAAATGCCCCGTAATGCAGTAGATTTAAGTGTTTCGAAAAAAATTGGTAATCTGGAAATAAAGGTTGCTGTACGCGATTTGTTGGCGGAGAAAGTTTCTTTCAAGCAATTTGAAGAAACTAGACATGGAAAAGTGGAGCAAATTACTCGTCAATACAAATCAGGGCGTAATTTCAATTTGAACATTAACTATACGTTTTAAAATAGAATGAATCTTTCATTATTAACCAATAAACAAATGGAAATGAGAACTGACAAGTTTATGATTTACGTATTCTCAGCAATAATGCTGGGGGGAATGGTTGCTTGTAGTAGTGATGATCCGGAAACTGATACAGGAAACGGTAATGGCAACGGTGGAAATGCCGAAGCTCCTTATGTATGGGGGGCTGAGGGGGCTATTAAAACATGTGACCACTTGTTATTTGATGATGATAAAACAGAGAATGCCAAAGGTACCGTGATAGGAAATGGAGATCAGGAGTTTATTTTTAAGGGTACACAGACTTTGTCCAAAGGAACTTACCTGATGAAAGGATGGATTTATGTGGGAACTGGGTCGGTATTGACCATCGAACCGGGGACTGTTATCAAAGGGGATAAAGATACACAGGCTGCCTTGATTGTAGAACCGGGCGGCAAACTAATAGCCGAGGGTACTAAAGACGCTCCGATTGTTTTTACCTCTGAACAGCCTAAAGGCCAGCGTAAACCGGGAGATTGGGGGGGGATTGATTATTTGTGGTAATGCCAAGAATAATCAGGGAGTGTTGAACCAGCAGATTGAAGGAGGTCCACGTACTAAACATGGAGGAAATGATGATGCTGACAATTCAGGTATATTGAGATATGTACGTGTGGAATTTGCTGGTTATCCTTTTCAAAAAGATAAGGAAATTAATGGTATAACTTTTGGATCTGTAGGTAGTGGAACTACCATTGATCATTTACAGGTTTCATATTCCAATGACGACTCTTACGAATGGTTTGGAGGTAATGTAAATTGTAAATATCTAGTGGCTTATAATGGATGGGACGATGAGTTTGATACAGATAATGGCTTCTCCGGTAAGGTCCAATATTGTCTTTCAATCCGTGATCCGAGAATCGCAGATACTTCTCAGTCTAATGGTTTTGAGTCGGATAATTGTGGAGACGCCTCATTGATAGAACCCTATACGACAGCCGTATTTAGTAATGTCACTTTTATCGGACCGTTGGGGCGTGATGCCAACTTTGTTAATAATGAGAGCTATATTACGGGCGGTAGCTTCAATCCTAATAATGGTTCAGCTTTAGGTAAGTTTCAGTCTGCTATGCAGATCCGGCGTTCCAGTCGTTTGAATTGCTTTAATTCAGTAGCTGTAGGGTATCCTGTCGGTTTAATTATTGATGGTGAGAAAGGTAATACAGTTGAGATGGCGAAGGCAGGAAACATAAAGTTGGAGAATATTTGGTTTGCAGGTATGACGGTGGTCGGTTCTGATGCTAACAAAGTATATGATGATGTGCTTTATGATGCCGTGAACAAGCAAATCATTGATGCTGGACAAGAGTCTTATTCTTCTACTTTTTTCAAGACTCAGAAAGGAAATAAAGTATTGACTGATGTCAATGAGTTGAAATTCAAGGACGGGCGTAATATCGGTGTTAATTATATGCCGGATGCAGATAGCCCTGTGTTGACAGCCGCTTCATTTAATGACGCACTGTTGAGCAGCGGTTTTGAGACAGTAGAATATATCGGAGCGTTTGGAACAGATGATAATTGGTTGGATGGCTGGACTAATTTCGATCCTAATAATACAGACTACTAATACACCTTTGAATATACACACATAGCTGTTAATTTTAGGGGATTCTATGCGGTAAAGTCATAGAATTCCCTTATTTTTGTATCCAAACCTAGAAACTATTAATTAATACACCTATGTATCCATTTAAATTTAACCCCATTCTGAAATCCACCATTTGGGGTGGAGAAAAGATTATTCCGTTCAAACATCTGAATATTGAACAGCCTCAGGTTGGCGAAAGTTGGGAAATTTCTAATGTCCCAGGCGATGAGTCTGTTGTTGCTAATGGAACTCAAGCCGGCAAAAATTTGAGCCAGTTGGTAAAAGAATATAAAGGTTCTTTGGTAGGAGAAAGTAATTATCAGCGTTTTGGCGATAATTTTCCCTTGTTGATCAAATTCATTGATGCTTGTGACGACCTCTCTATACAAGTGCATCCGGATGATGAACTGGCAAAGAAGCGTCATAATTCGATGGGCAAGACCGAAATGTGGTATGTTATTGACAATGCCGGGGGGAAAGCACATCTGCGTTCGGGATTAAGTAAAAAAATTACTCCCGATGAATATGCTGCAATGATTGCTGATAATACTATTTGTGATGCATTGGCTGATTATGCCGTACAACCGGGTGATGTGTTTTTCTTGCCTGCAGGACGTATCCATAGTATTGGAGCCGGATGCTTTATTGCTGAGATTCAGCAGACCTCGAATGTGACTTATCGAATTTATGATTTCAATCGTAAGGATAAAAATGGCAATACTCGTGAGTTGCATACAGAATTGTCAAAAGATGCCATAGATTATTCTGTAGAAGAGGATTATCGTACTCATTATACTCCGAAACAGAATGAATCTGTCGAGTTGGTTACCTGTCCGTATTTCACTACTTCTGTTTATGATTTGACTGAAAATATGACGATAGATTATAGTGAACTTGATTCGTTTGTAATTTATATTTGCATGGAAGGTACATGTACGGTAACTGATGGGGATGGTAACTCATTGGAATTGCAAGCCGGTGAATCTATCCTTTTCCCTGCCACAACAAAAGAGGTGAAAGTGACTGTGGAAGGTCATGTTAAGTTCTTGGAAACTTATGTATAAAGATTCGTTTTGTTTTTGATAAAATAAACTGCTGTTTCCAATACATACAACGAAAGCAGCAGTTTATTTTATTAAAAACAATGTTTCCTGTTTAAAAGGTAAACTTCAGGCATACAGGTTTATTGGTTTTTATTGTTTTGCCTGTGTCTTTCAGTAGTCCTGTTTGGGAATCTCTTTCAAATACTTGTATGGAGTTGCTGTCTCTGCAGGCCACTAACAGGTATCGTCCGTTCCGGCTGATAATAAAATTACGTGGATGGATACCAGTCAGCTGATAACCTGTCTTTGTTAATGTTCCTTCTTCCTGATTTATGGAGAAAATAGCGATACCGTCTGCTTTTAAGCGATTGGATGCATATAGAAATTTTCCATCAGGTGAAATGTGAATATCTCCGCTACCTTTGGCACCCACTGTGTCAGCTTCTATATATTGTATGGCGTTTAATTTTCCTTTGTCGTAAGAGAAAGCTATAACTTTTCCTGAGATTTCATTAATCAGATAAGCGAATTTTTGGTTCGGATGGAAACAAATGTGGCGTGGTCCTGATCCTGATTCTACTTTTATATTAAATTCTTCGGATTCATTCAGCAAGGAATGGGATACACCATCAGTTACATTCTCACTAACAGGAAATACATGAATCTGGTCTGTTCCTAAATCACTGGCAAGTAGATATTTATGGTCTGGAGTGAATTCTATACAATGTAAATGTGGCTGTGTTTGTCTCTCTTTGTCAAGACTATTTCCTGTAAAGGAAGTAAGGCGTGTTTCGGATTTTAATTTGCCGTCTTTATCTAGTGGGAAAACGGTAATGCTACCTCCCATATAATTTGCTGTCAGGACAAATTTTTCCGACGGGCTGAGAGTTATATAACAAGGTGCACCGCCGTCAGTGGGTTGAGAATTAAGCAAAGTTAGTTTCTTTTGTTCTTTATCGAATTTGATGGCATTGGCGGTAGAACTTTTTCCGGAATCCTCCCCTACAGCATATATTCTTTCTCCATCAGCCGAAGGAATGAGGAAAGATGGGTTGGATATTCCTTTTATTCCGCTGATATATTGTGAGTTGCCATTTTGTTCATCAAAGTTATAAACCTTGATACCTTCTTCCTCCGGAGTTGCATAACTGCCTACCAACATATACATCATATTTGGATTTTCTTCAACTGTAATTGCTTCCGTTTGTTTCTTGGGAGAGGGTATACAGCCTCCCAGTATCATACTGCTCATACACAATACCATTAATTTTTTGTTCATATTGTCTGATCTGTTAGTATTAGAAAAATTATTTTCAAAGATACGTTGTTCTTATTAAAATGCGCTAAATAAACGGTAGTAATATAGAATATAACCCGAAAGTTTTTAGGTAAAATAAAAAAGGCACTGAGTTTTCAATGCCTTATCTATATTATAAACTATTTATTTCTTATTTCTTCTTTTTAATATTGATGGATATTTCTTTAACAACAATGAAAAACGAGTGAAGTAAAAATGAAGACAACAGCACCGCAATAGATGAAACTATATAAATCCATCCATATCCATTAGATCTGTATGAATTTAATTCTACAATTCCTGTAATGAGAAGTGCTATAGATCCTAAGATATTAATGAATAATATAAACCCAGATATCATTGATAATCTGTTTTCGTGTTTAAACTGTCCATCTTCTGATGGGATGTTGTTAGGTGATACGTTGTTTTCCATACTTACATGTTTTTTTCTAGTGTTAACTGCTATTACAAATGCAGTTACAAAAATTATTAATATTATAATTAATTCCATTGTTTAGTTATTTATTTTCTATTCCTGTTCAATTTTTCTTCCATACAATTCCACTTGAAATATGAATATCATGCTCCAATTTCCAATGAAACTACTATCCTTTTTAGCCGCATTAAATATTTTGGTGGCACTATCTACAATTCGAGTCACTTTTTGTGCTTTATCTAACAAAAAATATCTTTCTTGTCCACTTCTTACATATATATATCCAAATTCACTAGAACTATACATGTCCATATTATTTTTCCCTTCCATTGTAAATGAAGTTAAATAAATAGAATCATCGGAACGTATAACTTCGTAATCACTAAGCTTAATAGAACCTGGGTCAATTGCCGTATCTTCAATTATTTTATCCAAATGTTGCTCCGCTTCTTTTTCAAATGATTTACCACATGATAAAAAAATAGAACTGACATCCACAATAACCACTTCATAATTTAATAGATTTATAATTCTGCAACAAAAATATAAATAATAGACTCCAAGCATACTCAATCTAAGTTATATTTATGTAATATTAACTACTAATCATTGATATGTAAATTGCATTTTAATAATAAAGTAGAAATACAAAAGAAGAGGTTGTGCCAACGTTTTGACACAACCTCTTCTTAATATTATTTTAAATAAAAGTTATGGTCGCAACCAATCACTTTGTGGTTTGACAATTAATCTAGCATTCATATAAGCCATTTCTAATGTTAAACAAGTTCTAGCACAATAATTATTTTCATCCACTTTGTATATTACAAGTGCTAAATCAGGATTTTTAGAGCCTGGAGTAAGGCATAGTGGTAACAATAACTGAGTTTTCCCTTTAAAAAATTGAGGAACAGCTATTTTATAATTAGTTTTTACCATCTTGATAACTTCATCTATAGCCCCCATTAATTGCCTTCTCATATTATCTTCACCTGTAGATTGAAGGGCAGTAGGAAAGCGACTTTTATTATCACTTATAATGTGATCTATATCAGGAATAATGTTACAGTTTGGATTAAATATTAAGCTAGATGTATCGGAAAAAAAATCAGCTCTTGGTGGAATATTACTAGAAAAGTATCTTAAAAATAAATTATCACTCTTTTTGCAGAATGATTTAAAAAAATACGGTGATACTCCTGTTTTGTTTCTTTCAAAAAAAGAAAATATTTCTTCTAATTTTGAAGTTACTAATCCAGTGTTGAAGCAACAAAACTGATTATCTGTAGTATAAATGATTTTTTTTCATCTTGCAATTTTCGGAATGTATACTCTAAATAATTTTTCAAAATAGAATTATTTTTGTTTGTACCGAAATCCCATTTTTCTGGATCTGCTAATTTTGATAGGAAACTAATATTTTCCTCAAATTTTGAGAAGAATGCAAATTTAAAAAGTTCTTTTGTAGGTTCTGCCATATAGATAAAATTAAAAGGTTGTCAAAATCTAGACAACCTCATTAAATATAATCTTTAAATAAGTTTTACTCTTTGCAGTTAAATCTGCATATCTAAATATCAACTTACTTCATAAAAAATGAAGCATTAATTATTTATGCCACAAACGTAATATATTTTTTATATTCGCCAAATATATAATCAATAAGTTTTAATTTTATTACTTGCTTTAACTTATATTTAACAACAAGTAAATAGCTATCATTTTTAATATTTATATAATTTATATACAAATTCAATACAATGTTTTATATATTAAAATAATAAATATTATTAGTTAATAAATTTGTTGATTATCAGATGTTTCTATATCTTTATAGTATCAAAAAAGATACGAAATGGCTGGTAAAAAGAAGACATACCGAATCAAAAGGCTCAGTGAAAAAGAGTTTAAAAACAGTTTTGGTACGGAAGAACAGTGTATTGAAGCGTTTGAGAAACTCCGCTGGGGTGAAAACATCCAATCTCCATTTACAGGATCTTACAATGTAGCAAGACGTAAAAAGCCCGGCACATATCGTGACCGTACAATCGGACGAAATTTCTCAATAAAGACGGGCACATTCATGGAGAAATCAAATCTTCCATTATCTTTGTGGTTCAAAGCAGTATACTATTACTGTATTGAAACTAACGGAATATCATCATATAACTAGCCGAACTTGTAGGTGTCACACAAGCTACAGCATGGTTTATGCACGCACGTATTGATACTTGTATAGAACAGCCAGACAGTTTTCTTCTTACAGAAGAGATATCTGCTGACGAATGTTATATAGGTGGCATTGATAAATGGAGGCATAGCAAAGAGAAGGAATACATGAACCTAGGAACTAAAACAGATTACAAGTCGGCTGTAGTAGGACTTTGGAAAAATGACGGTTCTTTCGTGTGGGCAAAGATTGTCAGCGATGTAACAAGTGAAATGGTCGCTGAGGAAGTTGCCCCAAAGTTAGCTAAAGGATGTAAGCTATATACAGACGAAACGGATATATACAATATATTGAAGGATGATCTTCATTTAACAAAAGTATGCCATTCGGAAGGTATATTTAGTATTGACGGATGCTCTTCAAACGGTATAGAAGGATTTTGGCATCACCTTAAACGAGAGATAAGCGGAACATATATTTCAGTATCGGAATACCACTTACAGCGTTATATTGATGAGAAGGTATTCCAGCAGAATACACGAAAGATGAACCGTATAGATAAAATATATGCGCTGTTGTCAAAGTTAGGCAGACCATTGACGCTTGACGATTTGAGGCAGCCAGGACGAAAGGGAAAAGAAATAGTTGTTGACGGAAGAGTAGTTATGAGAAAACCATGCGGAAGAATGAGAAGACAGATAATGTAAGATATGAAAAAATATTTGGATAAAAGGATAACACTTTACCTTCGTGGTATAAAGCGATAGCCATATACCATGCTGACGAAGATTATTATGCACTTGATTTAGCAGGGGTAGTATATTCCTTAAAAACCAAAAAGGATGTTGAATCGAAATTTAATGAATTTGTAGACAGGCTTATATATAAGGAAACCCTTATATTAAAAGAAATACTTACAGACCCAGATTATCAGAGAAGAGATTTTACCATGCTTGACTATTTCACGGCACTTATAAACTGCGAGAAAGCCAAATCTGAACGTTCTCCAGAAAGCTATATGTGGGATAAGGTTGTAAGAGTATATGAAACAAAGAAATCACGCAAGAAAATACATGATATAAAGGAGCAGATGGAACTTATATGGGATGAAGTTCACATCATACCCAAAAACATAAAGAAAAAAGAGGAGGTGATAAAGGAAGAGCATCCCATAATGCCTGAATTAAAGATAGAACGTCCTAGAAAGTATGATGGGATTGTGATAACTAAAGATCTTGATGAAGTGATCAAAGGATTCAAATACAAATACGGACTAACCCCACCTGTGCGAGTTGACGGTGATTCTATCATCATAGACATAGGGGATAATTCACTTCATATAATTCCTAAATACAAATTGGTTAATTACGTCATTCCAACTCATCTTACTACTATCAATATCGTTTTCGTATTGGGCAAAGATGGGGATTTGAAACTTCAATATACAAAGCTAGGGAAATGGGTTATAAAATGATATCATTCCCTAGCTTTATATCCTTTGCCAAAAAATATTAGGTCATATTCTATATTACTACCAAATAAACGAATAAATAATTGGATATTAACAGAAGTGTGTGTATATTTGTAACCTCTTTATGAGTTACCAGTACGGGGTTGACTGGATTTGACAGCGTGGCTAAGTGGTATGTAAGCATGCAGTGCGTGGTTGATTGGCACTATAATCCCAGTTTTCAAAATTTTATCTGGCAACGAAAATTATGCTCTTGCTGCTTAATCGAATCATAGTAGATTAGCTTTATTTCTGCCAAAGTGGTGGAAACGAGACATCACTCAAAAGCTCTTGTTCCGAAGCGTTTGATCAAGTGGTGCAGTAAAATCGGGAATAGTTAGAGATCCGCCTCGTGTCTCTTACGAAAATTTAGAGGATAAGGTATAAGTTGGTGGCTTCGGTCCTGCTTATACTCGAAAATTTAGGCGAAGATAAGCATGTAGAAAGCGTATGGCTTCCTCGTTTGGACGAGGGTTCGACTCCCTCCAGCTCCACAAATAAGATTGATAATCAGATTGTTACAGGATTTACACCCCGAAATACACCCTAAAATAAAAAGTGATAGTCTGATTATCATTCTTTATATCAAGCACTACCTACAAGTCTTAAATAATTTAACTATTATGATGCCTTGTGGTATTCTATTATATTTTTTGCTGTTTTGTTTGTTCTTATCAAATAAATACGTAACTTTGAAATATCATTTTGGGCTTGACTGGAATTGACAGCGAGTTGGAATGGTATGTAAGCATGCAGTGGGTCGGTAATTTCCACTTAAATCTCAGTTATCAAAATTTTATCTGGCAACGAAAATTATGCTCTCGCTGCTTAATCGAAGTATAGTAGATTAGCTTTATTTCTGCCAAAGTGGTGGAAACGAGATGTCGCTCAAAAGCTCTTGCTCCGAAGCGTTTGATAAAGCGGCACAGCAAAATCGGGGATAGTTTGAGTTCTTCTCCATAGCTCTTACGAAATATTAGGAGATAAGGCATAGGTTGGTGGCTTTGGTCTTGCTTATGCTCGAAAACCGAAGGCAAAGATAAGCATGTAGAAAGCATATGGTTTCCTCGTTTGGACGGGAGTTCGATTCTCCCCAGGTCCACTTTTGATGAGCGGTAAGTATATCATGAAAACTAATGGTGTTTTCTGTATTGCTTGTTGTTTTGTACCTTGAGTTTTTGTGAATACCCCGATTTTGTTACTCCATTCCATCCCCTTTGAAATTTTAAAGTATTAAATAATCTAATCCTTTCTGTAAGCGATTTAAGTTGTTTTTCTAAAATTGTTATTTAAAAATATATTAACATGGATGATTAGTTGCTTATAAATAGTGACAGTCTTCCTGTTTTGTAATAACCTTAAAAATCAGATCTCTTATGGAAAAGAAAATTTTGTATTTACTTACATGCGTTGGGCTATGTTGGTCTTCTTGTACTAATGAGGTTGATGAATTTATAGGTAATGTTGAACCAAGCACCCGTTCAGTTTCAACTGCCTTAAACGCTAATTTGGCATCGTTATTTACAGGAGGAGCTCCGACATTAACTTCTGCTGAAATTAAAGAAGTTAATGATGCTTATGCAAAAATGACCAGTATAAATTGCTATAGAAATATAGATGAAGCAGTACGCAATAAGACTTCTTATGCTGGAACTATCTTTTTGGATGACACATATGCGTCGGCATATTTTAGAAAAGGAAGTTTAGCTTTTCCTCCTTATGGTATCTTAGCCAGCAGCATGGAACATGAGTTTATTCACATGTATCAAAGAGATGTTCAGGGTAAAAAAGTAGATACTGATAAGGAAAAAAGAGATACAGGTATGATGGAATTTGAATTAGCCTTTTATCAAGGTATTATTAGATATATTCATGCTGGGTATTCTTGGACTTTTAAAGGTGAAGATGGTGACCCTTCATATCAATCGTTATGGACTTCGGGCTTGACTGACCCTTCTTTAATACCTCAATATGAAAGAGAATTTCAAACGTATGTTGCTTCTATATGTGCAAATGGGAAGCCTACATCTATAGATATTAATGAATTCGTAAAGTGGAGCAATATTTTTGGAGAATATAGTAGAGGATATAGTGGAAAAGGATATAAGTTTGGCAATTACGACTATGGTACATCATGCATTAATTCATTACTCAAACTTTATTAAATTTACTGTTATGAAAAAGATATTGTTTTTTTTATTTGCTTTTCTTGCATTTCAATATACTGTTGCGCAGTCAATATTTGAAAGAAAAAGTATCGGTAACAATGTGTATGTATCTACAAATACAAGTGAGAAAAAAGCTGAGTCTATCCGAAATTTCTCATTTGCAGAAGAAAGTTTATATGCACCTCCGGTAATTTTGCAAGGATCAGTTTTTTTAGATGAAATTTGTAATAAATATAAGTCTCAAGGTGTAAAAGGTTGGATGAATATTTTTTTGTATTCGGATTTAAATGGCTGTATAACTGATATTACATTAGCTTTTCCTGAAGGCTTAACAGTTACGGATGACGATGTTTCTCTTATACTTTCAACTGCCCAAAAGAAATGCAAATTACAGTTCCCGATAGAAGGTATTTATAAATATAAAGATTGGGCTATTTATGATTATGTCTTCTATTTGACGAATTAGTTATTTTTGATAAACCAATAGAACAACCTTCTTGAATTGTAGTTACCTAATTAAATAGAAGAGTCGTATCAAGCTCGTTTATGAGTAATGATACGACTCTTTTGTTTTTACCATTGTGGAATTATACTACCCAATTTCACTAAAAGAGTGAATTTCGCTATATTAGGGTTGTTTAATTTGTAAATTCCAGATAAGGTACAGCATGGATAGTAAGTTTGTTCTTGTAGCAATAATCTTTTAGTGCTTGAACCGTATATTCAATTTCGGAATCATCACCACGAAGCGGAACGAATGTAAGCGTCTCATCTCCTTTACATTCCAGCATGATGCGGTTGTCCTCTCCGTCAATTGTGATTTTCATTGGTATCAAGACTCCATTGTTTTTCACCATCCCAACAATATTGTAAAGATCCCTTGTTCTTTCCTTCAAACATAAGTCATTGTAAAAATAGAAAGTCTTCCCGGTTTGCAGGGTGATTCCTCTCGTTGTCTTAACTACATAGCCAACGGTCAATCCGCCATTTTCTTTAACGAATAAAGTGCGATAATGGTCTATGTGGTCTGTACCAAAGGATGGGTTGTCAGGATCTAGTCTGCCGTGCGCATTGAATATCACTTTTTCTTCCGACATGTTATACAAATCAGAGTTAATAAAAAGTTTATTGTCACTCACTATAACTTCTGTCTTTGAAGTTTCTTCTGTTTGTTCGGTTTCGATTGATGCTTTTTGTTTCCCACCGCATGCGGTAACTGACAAAACGGCAAATGATGCTATAGCGATAATAGTAAATGTCTTAATATTCATTGTTTCTTGGTTTTAATATTAGAAATACCTAAATGTAACTAACTTTCCTGTGATAAATGGAAACAATCTCAAGTCTTCAAAGCCTATTATGCCCGATATAAAATCTTCTCCGTCTTCATGCATTAGAAATGTCTTATTATATATCGAACAACTACTCACATAGACGTCTTTCAGCATTGATGCCTTGATATAGAAATTAAAGGGACATTGTCCCGGTTGTATTTCATAGTCCTTTGGTTTCGCAGTAACATACGCTTCTTTGATGACATTGTTTTCTATCCCTTCTCTGTTTTCTGCCTGAAACGCAATCCCTTCATCATTTAGAGACTCGCACAGAGGGGTTATCTCTGCCATGATACGCTTTCTGTGCGCTAAGCGCATTTCATTCAGCTCTTTCATTAGGAATCCGTCTTTTTTCAATCCTTCGATAAGGCTTTGCATTGTTCTTCATTATCGCCATAGCCTGATTCTATGAGTAGTTTTTTCATTGCGTTTTCATCATTGCCCTTGTTATACATCACCCCGAATGCCAGTTTTTGAAGCGTATTGTTTATCATGTCGTACTGTTTGACTTTTTCTTCGAATACGGCATCTTCTTCATAATAATATTTCGACCATTCTTGAAGCTCTGTAAAGGGTGTAAGCCCTTGGAACTTTCTGTTAGACTTGCAAGCGGCTTCATATTCTTCTTCTGTTTGCCACGGCAGCCCATACCTTTCGCGTACGGCATCTTCAGGCGATTGTAACACTTTACTTCCATTACTACAACTGCTTACTAAAACTATTACAAATAAGCCGATAATCGAATAGCAAAACTTTTTCATATTTACTCTTTTTTATTGGGTTATTAATTGTCTATTTTTACATGAATCGGCATGTCATGATCCATATCTTCATGTTCATAATCGCTATGTCCCCCATTGTCGCCAAAAAAAGTTATCCATATCCATAGAATAAAACCGATAACAGCACCTATAATCATGGTAGAAATGCCAAAGATTTCTTTTATGCCAAATATCCAAAATATCAACCAAAAGAAAAATGAGCCAACTCCACAAAATATGAGTATAGGAAGAACATATTCCTCGAATAAAACCCATAAATATATAGCCGCATGAAATAGAAGCCAAATTCCTAAGATAACGGCAATTCCAATAAAAATAATTTCCATAATAAAAGAGAATTGGGTCTTGCAGCTTCCTTGAGTACCCTTTAGTTTAAACCACGAAGCGTGGAACTGCAAATGCCCACGTCCTAAGTTAGAGGTCCTGAGAAAACCTTGTAGTACAGATATGGTGATAGCAGCCCACGCTATAGCGTGAGAACCACTATGCTATCCTTGTACTACGTTCGAAGTTTCTCAGGTTTCTAACTTACAAGATAAGCATAACGCTTCTTCAAAATTCTAATATGTCTGGACAGAGTTACCTCCATCCGCTTGCAAAGATAGTCAATTTTATTGAAATCCAATCAAATACTATCAGATTACATTCTGAATCCTTTGGATTTTTGTTCTTTCTGCACTGAGTTACGCAGATGCTGCTGTAACTTCTCCCATTGTTCCTTGAACCATTCGCTGATTGGCTGTTGGTTTATAGTCAGCATCAATTTATTCTTATTGATCGGGCTTCGTTCAATTTTGAAAATTACATTTTTTGTTTCAAATCTCTGTCTATATTCTTCGGAATAGATTTTTCCACTACATCTGAGAGCTTCCCTTTTGTATAAAAGAGAATCAACATCCCTTGGTAAAACCAGTGACATAGCATAATTTTTCCATTCTCAGCATTTCTTTGAGCAATGGGAACCAGCATAATGCTTTTTCGAGAATGGTATTCAATCGTGATATTTCCTTGTCTTTAGCTTCAAGCTCTTGATTATGTATTCCCTGTATATTACGAATCTGTTTGCCGTGCTGTTCCTGCATTTGCTGCATCTTGGCTTTTAATTCATCAATGCTCTTGTCACGTTTGGCAATTTCATGACGTAAATTCTCGTTAGATTGTTCCAAATCTTTTAATTTACCGCTTCCGAAAAGAGAACCTACACTGCTGGTTATGGCTGTGGCTACATCGGTAGCTGCACTTTTGAGTTTGTCCGTACGTATCTCTGCTTTTACCTGTTTGAGTTCCTGCTCGGCGAGGCTTACCTGTTGCTCCTTGTGTCGCTTGGTTTCCTCTATACGTTGCAGTTCGGCTTTCTGTTTCTCAATGATAAAATCGTTCCGTTCCAAATGCTCTTTACCTGTAACAGCTTTTGCCTGTCCACGTTCCATCAGGAGAATATCGGAAGCAAGGGTCTGCATAGTTGCCATATCCTCGTCATTGAGCTTTCGGCTCTTCCCGGTTTCGTGGTTCATCCAGTCGAAAACGATATGGGCATGATAGTTCGGCTTGAACCATCTGTTACCGACTTGGAAGCACTCTTTGTCTTCCGCTTCCGGCTGACCGTTCAGCCAATGCCCTTCGTCTTTGTGCAGGAAAATCTGTAGCGGAGTGATGCCCCAGCGTCTTTGACACTCTTCACCGAATTTGCGTACATCAGCCAGTGTGGTGTCCGGTCTGATAAGCAATACTCCTTCACGGATGGGTGAACATCCCGCCACCTTGATAATCTTTCCATTCTTTCCCTTGCGTTCCCTTTCCTTTTCCTGCATGGCACGTCCGGTCTTTTCCTTGACCATCCGCTTGATATTGTCATAGTGCGTCCGCAGTTCGGGAGTGCCGAAGTCGGGATTTATCCACTGTTCGTTATCGGTGGAAAGTTCGGGAACGACATAGATTCTGGACTCCCCGATATTACGCATATACTCGGCAGTCCTTCGGTTGTGCGCCTCGCTCGATGCGATGTTGCAAGGCTTGATATGTATGCTTGATTTTGTTGCCATAGCTTCTTTTTTTTTGTTTGCAATTGATTATTCTGCTCGCTTTCGTAGAGGGGTTCTTAGGGGTAACCCATAAGCGGAGATTGCAAAGAGAGGGTCACTCTTTGCTCGGGGTTCTCAGGGGTGAAACGCCCTGAGTGGGTCATTAGGCAAAGCCCTAATCCCCTCGGGAGAGCCCACAAC
>ENA-OQDE01000660-OQDE01000660.1-human-gut-metagenome-genome-assembly--contig:-NODE-660-length-18780-cov-4.338069_pt1 | contig 18780 bp, 17 predicted proteins | sample MGYA00242768_ERZ504595 | MGnify/ENA primary metagenome ERZ504595 (study PRJEB26092, sample SAMD00036307) | human gut metagenome | host: Homo sapiens | study: EMG produced TPA metagenomics assembly of...
TCAATCCAATTGTCTTCTTTATTTTTTTTGTCACTGATTTGATCCATTACGTAAAGAGTGTCCCCTCCTTCTGTGTAAACAGGCTCGTATAAGCTTACAGGACTTTGAATTGCATCAAGAGCATATACGATTTCTTCTTTGTCAATGCCAATTTCTTCAGCAATTTCATTGATGGTATGTTCTTTTAAATTTTGCTTTACGTAATTTCTTTTGCATAAATTGCTTTATAAGCGATATCACGAAGGGAACGGCTGACACGAATAGCATTATTATCTCTTAAATAACGCCGTATCTCACCGATGATCATAGGAACAGCATAAGTTGAAAATTTTATATTTAAGGTGGTATCAAAGTTGTCAATAGCTTTAATTAGTCCCACGCAGCCAATCTGAAATAAATCATCTGCATTTTCGTTGCTGCTGGAAAAACGTTTGATAACACTTAAAACCAGCCGCAAATTACCTTTAATGTATTGTTCTCTCGCTTCAGGATCACCTTCTTTAATACGCACAAATAATGCTTCTTTTTCTTCATTTGTGAGAATGGGAAGACGTGAAGTATTTACGCCGCAAATTTCCACTTTGTTAAGTGCCATAGCAAGAATCCTCCAATCATGTAATAAAATATTGCTATGAAAAGCATTCTCAATGAAGCTCCACAATATACGATAAATGGGGAAATTTAATAAAGTTTTAGACCTTGACATTAAGATATTGCTTTTTTTGATAATACGCTAATAAACTAATTGAATAAAAATATGAATATAGTAAAATAGGTTTATCAAAATACGTGAAAATAGGAAGAGGAGGAAATGTAGATGAAGGGGAAGCGTGTATTATTTGCGGCAGCAGGGATTGCCATATTGTTATGCTCTGGATGTGCACAAGACGAAGGAAAAAGTTCTTCTGCCACAACTGTTCCGGAAAGTTTTTTGAAGGAGGTATTTACCACAGATTTTGAAAAACGATATACAGAATTTCAGAAGGACAATGATACAGAAAGTATTATGATACATTTTCAGATTACGCTTCCGAGGCGTGTATAGAGGCTATGAGCGGTGACAGAATGCCTTTAAAATACGATAAGAAAGCAGAGGAGAATTCTGCAAAGGCAAAGGTTTGGAAGTGAAATGTGAAGTGGATGAAGACGGCGAGGGAGAATTTGAAGTATTGTTAGGATACGAGAAGGATGAGGATAAAAAGAGAAAGCCACAGGACAAATCACTGTTATAGAGGAAGATGGAAAAGAGAAAGTAGACTCTTTTTTCTTAAGTAATATTGTTGAAGTAAAGTGAATAGACAACCTCTGCCGGTTATATGAAATTTCGTTAGGAAAAGAAAACGGCAGAGGTATTTTAAGAATTGCAGTTTAAGAAAATTTCTTTAGAAAATTTTATAGGAATTGTAAAAAAGGTATTGACAATTTGTCAGAAATCAGTATATAATAGCAGGGCAGTCAGCGATAAGCTGACAGGAAACGGGATCTTAGCTCAGCTGGGAGAGCATCTGCCTTACAAGCAGAGGGTCACAGGTTCGAGCCCTGTAGGTCCCATTTCATAAAGCCAGTAATGCCGGCGTGGCGGAACTGGCAGACGCACAGGACTTAAAATCCTGCGGGACTTATACTCCCGTACCGGTTCGATTCCGGTCGCCGGCATTACTGACTTTATGAGAAGAAAGATATCGCAGAATTGTTGAGGCAAACAGTTCTGCGATATTTTTATTTATAAGAAATGATCTTTTATATGGCAAGATAACTTATTTTGCAACAATAAATCCCCGTCAAGATTTCGGAGTTATGAAGATCCAGTATCTTGACAGGGATTCTCTTATCAATGTGTATTATTCCTCTTATTCAATCGCATCTGTTTCAATGACGAATTTTACATTTCCTTCCATATCTTTTGCCTTTCCACTGAAGGTGTCATAGCTGCACTGAGCAGAGGTCAGGCTTCTAATCGGTCTAGAATATTGCCTAATTCCTTTTCAACAGTATCTTTCAGTTTACGGGTACCTTGCTCATCAATTCCTGCATTCCATCTTTTAATGTGTGGGCGCCATCCTGAAGTTGTGTGATTCCGTCTTTTACCTGATTACTTCCATTTAGCAATGTGGTTCCGCCTTTGGAAAGCTCTGTTGTTCCGGAAAGGAGTGTGGAAGCACCGTCTCGAAGTGCAGCGCTGTTTGCCGCCAGCGCTCCGGAACCGTCAGCAAGTTGGGTAGCAAGTGTGTTGAGTCCGGAGCAAGTTCGTCCGTACCGCCAGCCAGAGTATTGATACCGGCAACCAGAGAAGGACTGTTTGCTTTTAATTTGGATGCTCCGTTGAGTAATGTCTGATTGTATCCATCCAGTTGTTGAAATCCACCGAGGAGAGCGTTGATGCCGTTTACTGCAGATGGAAGAGAATCAGTGGATTTGTCCAGAAGTCCCATGTTTTTGGATACGGTGGTCAGTCCTTGATCCAGAGCTTTCATACCAGCATTGATTTTGTCTACATTGTCTTTTAACTGAGACATTGCATTTTCCGGAAGTGTGATGTTAGAGAGCTGATCTAGTTGCTTTTGGATCTCCGGAAGTTTTGCAGACAGCTTAGTGAAAGAGGATTCAATGCCTTGATAAGCAGTGGAAATCTGTGTTATTGTCTGCGTCAGTGCATTGGTATCCAGTGTTGGGAGCTGGGCACTGCCTTCGTTTGTAACAGAGGCAAGAGGTTGCAGAGAGCTGCTCAAATTTCCTGTCTGAGTTTGCGCTTCTGTCAGTGTTGCGATGGAAGCTTGAAGCTGAGAGGCAAGTTCTGTGTTACCGGAAGCATTTGCCTGAGCAAGTTGTGCGTTGAGAGCGTCAATCGAAGTTTGAAGCTGAGCACTTGCATTTGCGGCAGTGGAGCTTACAGATTCAATCTGTGCATTTCTTTCACTAATCTGTGTGTTGATATTAGTGACAACGGCAGTGCAGCTGCCTTTGAATGTGGAAACTGCCTGATTGATTTCCTGTAACTGCGTGATGAGCTGCTGCATTCCGGTTATCAGCTGCTGTGCAGGCTGCTGGATTTCTTGTTTTAGCTCGGAAGAAAGTGTGGTGACCTCTGTAAGCAGCGTTTGACCTGAGGAAATCATAGAATCTACCTGGTTTAAAAGAGGCTGCATATTATTTAGTGCGTCAGCAAGCTGCCCGGTAGCTTCGGAGAGTTTTGTAGATGCAGCTTTGATATCTTCTTCGCTGGAACCTTTTCCGTCGAGTACAGAATTTAATTGTGTTATGGCAGATTTTACTTGAGTCAGTCCATCTCCAAGTTCAGATAATTGTGCGGCACCTTCGGAGAGCTGTTGTTCGCCTTTAATATAGGAAGTGATCCCGCCACAGAGCTGGTCTGTACCTTCCGTATAGGATTTTGCACCGAGAACAAAAGTGTTGACACCATTTACATATTCTGTTACTTTTCCGGTCAGGACTCCATTAGAGCCGAGATAAGTCTGAATCCCATCATTGAGCTGATCAGCCCCGGTGGTATAGCTGTTGATTCCATCGGACAGAGCGCCAGCTCCTTCCTGCAGTGCGTCGATACCGGTCTTTAAAGTCTGGATACCGGCATCAAATTCACCGTAGCTGCTTCCAAGGGTATCTGCACCTTCTGAAAGCTGTGAGGAACCATCAACGAGCTGCATAGCAGCATCTTCCAGTTCATCAAGAGAGGATTTCAAAGAATCCATATCGGAGATGTCCTTGAGATTGAGCTGATCGAACAGGTCAGAGAGTCCCACTGTGAAGGTAGAGGACATACGGAAATCTGTTACGTCAGCAGAAATTTCCAGACTTTCCGGAAGTGTGATGGAAGTGTCTTCGTTGATTCCAAGACTTTCTTTGAGTCCAGGAGTTGTAAATCCAAGTACGATATTCCGATTTCCGTCGGAGATGACCTTTCCGTTATCGATCATTACATTGGAAAATGTTTCGGTAGGAAGAATCAGTCCGGTGAGCATGACAAAAGGGAGAATACTTCTTCTGATTTGCCATCAATGCTGACTGTCTTTTTTCATGATTGGTATAATCAACTTTAATCTGTAAATGTCCGCTTTTTCCTTTCAGATCCTGAGGGAAGATTTCTTTTCCATCCAGAATATAGGTCAGTTTGACAGACACAGGGAGATCTTTATCCGTTGTTCCCTGGTAGTAAATATCTTTTCCAGCGGTATCCCATGTCAGTGTATCCCCGGTTTCTGTGAACGTTTCAGTTCCTTTGATATTCTTGATTCCCTCCAGAGTGCTTTCATCCGCTACGGTATCTTCAAGACCTGCATTTTTCAGCCAGTTGGAGACAGTGACCTGTTTCTGGCTTCCGGTGGCATCGGCATTGACATAGACAGTTTCATTCTTGGAAACAGAAGTATCAGCGGCACAGACAGGAAGTGCACCTAAAAGAAATGACATTCCGGCAGCGATTCCGGCTGTGACTCCACGTTTTATTTTGCGATTTTTATTCATTTCAATAACATCCTTTCTTTATTTTTTATGAAGAAAACCAATCGAGGTCTTGCAGATCAGCTTATCAAAAATCATAAATGCTGCAGGCAGCACCAGAATTACGACTGCCATACTGATCAGAGCCCCTCTTGCGAGCAGCGTACAGATAGAACTGATCATATCGACCTGTGAGTACCAGCAACACCGAAGGTTGCGGCAAAGAAGCTAAGTCCACTGCTGATGATAGAAAGCATGCTCGTTTTGTGTGCAATAGAAATTGCTTCTTTTTTGTTATGTCCGCGGCTGCGCTCTTTTTGATAACGGCTGGTCATTAAGATCGCATAGTCTACCGTTGCTCCAAGCTGAATGGTACCGATTACGATACTTGCCACAAATGGAAGGCTGATGCCTGATAAAACGGGATCGCCATATTGACGGCAATTGCAAATTCAATCACAGCAACCAGAATGACCGGAAGCGAGATAGATTTGAAAATGAGCATAATGATCAAAAAAATTGCCGCAACGGAAATCAGATTTACATTGAGAAGGTCAATATCAGTAACATCTTGAAGATCTTTCATTAAAGGGGCTTCTCCGATGACCATGGCATCTTTGTCATAGGATTTTACGATTTTATCGATTGCAGCAATCTGTTTATTAACTTTTGGAGTTGCGGAACCGTATTCAGAACAGACAAACGCAAGCTCATAGTTGTCACTTTGCAGCATTTTTTTGATGTCATCCGGAATCATGGAATCTGGAATGGAAGGCCCGATCAGAGAATTCATATTCAGACTCCATTTTACGCCGTCGATCTTGTCTACTTCACTTAACATATTCTGTTTTTCAAGGCCATCCATGTTTTTATCCATCAGGATCATATGCATATTGCTCATGTCAAAATCTTCTTCCAGTTTTTGGTTTGCCACATTGCTCGGCAGAGAGTCCGGAAGCGATTCTGCGATATTGTAGTAGATTTCCGTGTGATTATTTCCGTAAATTGCAGGGAGGAGCAGGATTAAAAATGCTGCCAGCCATACTTTATAGTGTTTTGTAATGAAGTTTGAAGGCTTCTCCACGTTTTTGAAAAGTGGTTTGTGCTTTGTTTTTTCAATCGGTTTATCAAAAACAAGAATCAGAGCAGGTAAAATGGTGACACAGCAGATCACACCGATGATGACGCCTTTTCCCATAACGATTCCAAGATCCCGGCCAAGCGCAAAGGTCATGATACAAAGCGCAGAGAATCCGGCTACCGTAGTGACAGAGCTTCCTACAACGGATTTGAATGTGTTCGCAATGGCGTGCCCCATGGCGCGTTCCTTTTCCCCCGGGAAACGGAGCTTATTTTCTTCATAGCTGTTCAGCAGGAAGATGGAATAGTCCATCGTAACCCCGAGCTGGAGAATTGCGGTCAGTGCTTTTGTAATATACGAAATTTCACCGAGGAAAATGTTGCTTCCCAGATTGTAGAGTATAGCGACTCCGATGCTGAACAAAAACAGAATCGGAACCAGGAACGATTGTGAAGTCAGCTCCAGAACCAAAAAGCACATCATAACAGCAATCACAATGTAAATCGGAAGTTCCTGAAGACTGATGTTTTTTATGTCTGTGACAACACCGGTCATTCCACTGATAAAGCATTGTTTATCTGTAATTTCACGCATCTGGGAGACTGCATTCATCGCTTCATCGGAAGAAGTGGTGTTATCGAAAAGTGCCAGCATCATTGTGGCATCTCCGTTAAAAAAAGCTTTTCTTAAATCAGAAGGAAGCATTTCTACAGGGAGAGTAATGTCAGCAGCATCATCGTACCAGAGAACATCTTTGACGTGTGGTACTTTGCTGAATTGTTCTTCCAATTTCTGTACATCTTTGAGTTCCATATCTTCCACAACAACCATGGAAAATGCTCCCATGCCGTATTCGTCTACCAGAATATCCTGTCCTTTGACAGTCTCCAGATGTTCCGGAAGATAACTTAGTAAATCATAATTGATTTTTGTTTTGCCATTCCAAAAAATGATGGAATCAGCAGCAGAATTCCGATCAGCAGAATCAAAATCCTGTGCCTGGCAATCCATTTGCCAGTTTTGACCAATGATATCATCCCCTATCTTTTTTTCTATACTTCACATTATAGTACAAAATGACTAATAGTCAATAATATGACAACAAAAAATGAAAAAAAGTCATTTTTATTGACTTTCTAAAAAATTTGCCTGATAATTAAGGATGCAGTTGCAGGGATACTGCAAAAGTCAGGAAATACCAGGGGGAATGAAAATGGGAAAGGTAGAAACCAATAAGAAACGAAAGAAGAATGCACTGTTTCAGACGGCGTATGAATTGTTTACGGATAAAGGTTTTGCAAAGACAACCATATCCGATATTGTAAATAAGGCAGGTCTTGCAAAAGGAACATTCTATTTATATTTCAAGGACAAGTACGATCTGCGGGACAGGCTGATTGCATATCAGGCAGGAAAGCTGTTTGAAGATGCACATAAAGAACTGGACAAGAAGGAAATCAACAGCTTTGAGGAAGAGGTTCTGTTTTTGACAGATTACATTATTGGAAGATTTGAAAAACAGCATTCGCTGATGCAGTTTATTGCAAAGAACCTGTCCTGGGGCATTTTTAAAAACGCGTTTTCCAGTACAGAGTTTCCGGAGGCACAGGGATTTTACGAACATTATCTGGAGGCATTAAACAAATTTAATGTGAAATGTGAAGAGCCGGAGTTGTTGTTGTTTACGATTATAGAGCTGCTCGGTTCTACAAGTTATAACTGTATTCTTTATAAGCAGCCGGTCACGATGCAGGAATATCTGCCGCATCTGCACCGGATTTTACATCAGCTTTTAATTGCATTTACAGAAGAAGCATAACAGAACAACAGATATAAAGAAAGATCCTGCAGTCAGTTCAGGATCTTTTTCATATCATCGGGAAGAGGAGCAGTGAAATCCATTTTCTGCCCGGTGATAGGATGGAGAAATGTCAGACGATAGGAGTGCAGAGCCTGCCGGGTGATGTGTTCCATATCAGGGTTGTACAGATAGTCTCCGATCAGAGGAAAACCGATGTATTTCATATGAATCCGGATCTGATGAGTTCGTCCGGTTCCCAGCCGGAGTGAGACAAGGCTGTGACCGTTTTTCTCTTCCAGAAACTGATAGTAGGTGACTGCTTTTTCTCCGTGGTCAAAATCTACGGTACGCTCAATGATGGAACTGTCTTTTCTGCCAAGCGGAGCGGTAATGACACCGGATTCCGGAGTGAGATGTCCGCGCACGATGGCACGGTACTCCCGGTGAATTTCCCGTCTTGCATTCATGGAGGACAGGATCGCGGCGCTGACTACATGTTTGGCAATGATGGTCAGTCCTGAAGTATCACGGTCCAGCCGGTTCACACAGCGGAAGATAAAGGGTTTCTTCTGCTGCTCAAAATACCAGGCGAGTGCATTTGCCAGAGAATTGTAGTAGTTGTTCAAAGAGGGGTGGATCGGCATCCCGGCCTGCTTGTCGATGACGAGAATATCTTCATCCTCATAGACAATATGGATGGGATGTTCTACCGGAGGAACTCGTTTGGAGGATTGCTCTTCTACAATCCGGATCACCAGCTCATCTCCGGATGTCAGGCGGTGTGTCATGTGAACCCATATACCATTTAACAGGACACTTTCTGGTGTCTTTTTTAAATGGGTAATGTTTTTGGCGGAATATCCGCGGTGTCTTAAGTTTTGCTCAATGGTAAATCCGGCATCTTTGTCGGAAATCAAATATGTGATCGTTCGGTTCATAAAGATTCTCACATTCTTTTGTTTTTTCTTTTATGATAGCAGAGAACAGAAGAAGCGTAAATATTTTTTATGGTTTCCAAATACAGACCTGTGTTATAATAGCACCAGTTATTCTATTTTTCATGAGGGCAAGGGAAAAAATAATAACAGAAGTGAGGAAAATAATATGGATATCAATCAGAAATTGACAGAAGAACTGGAAGTAAAGCGCTGGCAGGTGGATGCAGCGGTAAAATTGATCGATGAAGGGAACACGATTCCGTTTATTTCAAGATATCGAAAAGAAGTGACAGGCTCATTAAACGATGAGCAGCTTCGAAAGCTGCATGAGCGTCTGGTCTATCTGAGAAATCTGGAGGAGAAAAAAGAGCAGGTTCTTTCCAGTATTGAAGAGCAGGGCAAGCTGACAGAGGAGCTTCGAAGTCAGATTCTGGCAGCAGAGACGCTCGTAGTAGTAGAGGATCTGTACCGCCCGTATCGTCCAAAGCGAAGAACAAGAGCTACGATCGCCAAAGAAAAAGGTCTGGAGCCTCTGGCAGCGGTTATCACACTGCAGCAGCTGAAGCGACCGCTTAGAGAAGAGGCAGAGCAGTATCTGTCAGAAGAAAAGGGTGTGACATCCGTGGAGGATGCGATCTCAGGAGCGAAAGATATCATTGCAGAAGCTATTTCTGATGAGGCAGATTACAGAAGCTGGATCCGTAAGATTACGATGAAAAAGGGAAAATTGATTTCCACTGCAAAGGATCCGGAGGCAGAATCTGTCTATGAAATGTATTATGAGTTTGAGGAGCCATTATCAAAACTTGCAGGACACCGTATTCTTGCATTGAACCGTGGGGAGAAAGAGAAGATCCTGACGGTCAAGATTGAAGCACCCGAGGAGGAGATTCTCGGATATCTGGAAAAGCAGACTATTCATGGAAAAAATATTTCTACGGAGCAGGCGCTGAAAGAAGCAGTGGAAGACAGCTATAAGCGTCTGATCGGTCCGGCGATCGAGCGGGAGATCCGCAGTGATCTGACAGAAAAAGCAGAAGACGGAGCCATTGAAGTCTTCGGTAAAAATCTGCACCAGCTTCTGATGCAGCCTCCAATCACCGGTCAGGTCGTGCTGGGATGGGACCCGGCATTCCGTACAGGATGTAAGCTTGCTGTGGTAGATCCGACCGGAAAAGTATTGGGAACGACTGTCATTTATCCGACTGCCCCGACGACTCCTGCGAAGATCAAAGCATCGAAAGATTTATTGAAAAAGATCATTCCGAAATATCATATTACGTTGATTTCGCTTGGAAACGGAACAGCATCCAGGGAGTCCGAGCAGTTTATTGTGGAGCTGTTAAAAGAGATTCCGGAGAAAGTGCAGTATGTGATCGTCAATGAGGCTGGAGCATCCGTGTATTCAGCCAGCAAACTGGCAAGCGAAGAATTTCCGAAGTTTGATGTGGGACAGAGAAGTGCGGCATCCATTGCAAGAAGGCTGCAGGATCCGCTTGCGGAACTGGTGAAGATCGAGCCACAGTCCATCGGCGTGGGACAGTATCAGCATGATATGAATCAGAAAAAGCTGGGTGAATCACTGAGCGGAGTTGTGGAAGACTGTGTAAATAAGGTAGGTGTTGATCTGAATACCGCATCAGCGCCTCTGCTTTCCTATATTTCCGGGATTTCCGGTGCAATCGCCAAAAACATTGTGGCATATCGGGAGGAAAACGGAAAGTTCCAGGATCGTAAAGATCTGTTGAAGGTCGCAAAGCTGGGGCCGAAAGCATTTGAACAATGTGCCGGATTCATGCGCATTCAGGGCGGGAAAAATCCGCTGGATGCCACAGGGTTCATCCGGAGTCTTATGGAGCGACAGAAAAACTACTGGAGAGACAGGGATTTACGCTGGAGGATGTGGCAGGAGGGAATCTGTCCGGCCTGTCCAAAACAGTTAAAGATTACAAAAAGCTGTCTCAAGAGCTGGAAATCGGAGAAATCACACTCCGTGATATTGTAAAAGAGCTGGAAAAACCTGCAAGAGATCCGAGAGATGAGATGCCAAAACCGATCCTTCGTACGGATGTGCTGGATATGAAAGATCTGAAAGAAGGGATGATCCTAAAAGGAACTGTTCGAAATGTCATTGATTTTGGAGTCTTTGTGGACATCGGGGTACATCAGGATGGACTGGTACACATTTCCCAGATTACAGACAAGTATATCAAGCATCCGCTGGAGGCTGTCAGTGTGGGAGATATCGTTGATGTGAAAGTGATGAGTGTGGATCTGAAGAAGAAACGAATTCAGCTGACCATGCGTGGAATTTCTTAAAAAGGCGGGAGTTGACGTTTAAGAATTGCAATTTGCAGAATAATCCCATATAATGGAACAGAAACTGAGTATACCCGAATCTCGGGATGCTACAAAACAGGAAAAGGGGGATTTTTATGCTGAAAGGCAAAACAGTAGTACTTGCGGTATCCGGAAGTATTGCTGCGTACAAGATCGCATCGCTTGCCAGTGCACTGAAAAAGCTGCATGCCAATGTGCAGGTACTGATGACCAAAAACGCGGTTAATTTTATCAATCCGATCACATTTGAGTCTTTGACAGGGAACAAATGTCTGGTGGATACGTTTGACCGGAATTTTCAGTACAGTGTAGAGCACGTGGCACTTGCCAAGCAGGCGGATGTGGTTTTAGTGGCACCGGCCAGTGCCAATGTGATCGGAAAGATCGCGCACGGGATCGCAGATGATATGCTGACGACGACAGTTATGGCATGTAAGTGTAAAAAGATCATTGCACCGGCAATGAACACAAACATGTTCGATAATCCGATCCTGCAGGACAATCTTAAAATTCTGGAACACTATGGATATGAGGTGATCAGTCCGGCAGTGGGATACCTCGCATGCGGGGATACCGGAGCGGGAAGATGCCCGAGCCGGAGCTGCTGTTACAGTACATTTTAAGAGAAATCGCATATGAAAAAGATATGCAGGGTAAACGGGTGCTGGTGACGGCAGGTCCGACACAGGAATCGATCGATCCGGTCAGATTTATTACCAATCATTCCACCGGAAAGATGGGATATGCGATTGCAAAAATGTGTATGCTGCGCGGAGCAGAGGTGACGCTGGTAAGTGGTCCGACATCCATTGCAAAACCGGAATTTGTTCACGTGGTGGACGTGGTAACAGCAAAAGAGATGTACGAAGAGGTCACAAAGAGGGCCAAAGATCAGGACATTATCATCAAAGCAGCTGCAGTGGCAGATTACCGGCCAAAATCAGTGAGCAGTGAAAAGATGAAAAAGAAGGACGATGATCTGGCGATTCCAATGGAGCGTACAGATGATATCCTGAAGTTTCTGGGAGAGCATAAAAAAGAGCATCAGTTTTTATGCGGTTTTTCCATGGAGACGGAGAATATGCTGGAGAATTCCAGAAAAAAACTGGAAAAGAAGCATCTTGACATGATCGTGGCAAACAATCTGAAGGTAGAAGGTGCAGGATTTGCCGGAGATACCAATGTGGTGACGATCATTACCGGGCAGGAGGAAGTTTCACTCGGAAAAATGACGAAAGAGGAGACAGCCTTAAGGATCCTGGATGAAATTTTAAAAGCAACAAATTAATATGGAGACAGAATAAAAATTCTGTGCCAATCAGTATTGTATCTCGAAAGAGAATGATAACAAGGAGGCAATTTATGAATCAGACAACAAACAAAACACAGACAACAGGCAGCAGTGTGCGCACACGGCATATGGTACAGACGGCAATTTTTGGAGTTATTATTGTAATCATGGCGTTCACCCCTTTTCTCGGATATATCCCGCTGGGATTTACAAGAGCAACGATTATCCATATTCCGGTGATTCTGGCATCTCTTTTGATGGGACCAAAGACGGGAGCTCTGCTGGGACTGCTGTTTGGACTGACCAGCTTTATTAATAATACAGTGAATCCGACCGTGACTTCTTTTGTATTTACCCCATTTTACAGTATGGGAGAATTCAGCGGAGGGATCGGCAGCGTGATCATCTGTTTTGTTCCGCGTATTCTGACAGGAGTCGTTCCGCATTATATTTACAAATTGGTGAAAAAATGCAGCAAATCAACAGGTGTTTCCAAAATCGGACTGATTTTGGCGGGAGTAGGCGGTTCACTGACAAATACATTGTTGGTTATGAATTTGATTTATCTGTTTTTTAAGGATGCGTATGCGGCGGCAAACGGAGTTGCGGTGAAAGCGGTTTATGGATTTATTCTGTCGATCATCGGAATCAACGGAGTTCCGGAGGCGATTGTTGCAGGAGTGCTCACGGCATTGATCGGAAGAACGCTGATGAAGAAAAATATGAAAGAAAGACTGGGATTTACACATGGTTTTAGCGATTGATATCGGAAATACAAATATAGTGATCGGATGTATTCAGAACAAGGAGTGTCTGTTTGTAGAAAGGCTCTCAACCGTTCATCAGAAAACAGAAATCGAGTATGCGATCGACATTAAGACAGTTCTGGATATTTATCATATTGATGTGGAGCAGATCGAGGGGGGAATTATTTCCTCGGTTGTACGCAGGTGACCAATGCAGCGAAACTGGCGCTGGAAAAAATTTTGAAAAAAAATGTAATGGTCGTGGGAGCCGGAGTAAAGACAGGACTGAATATCCGGATGGACAACCCTTCTTCAGTGGGAAGCGATCTGATTGTGGGAGCTGTTGCAGGTGTGGCACAGTATCCGGTACCGTTGATTATTTTTGATCTGGGTACGGCCAATACAGTTTGTGTGATCGATAAAAACAAAGACTATATCGGCGGGATGATCTATCCGGGAATTCAGGTGTCCGTGGATTCTCTGACTGCAAATGCATCTCAGTTGAGCGGGATCAGTCTGGAAGCACCGAAACAGATCATCGGAAAAAATACGGTAGACTGTATGAAGAGCGGCGTGATCTACAGTAGTGCATCGGCAATGGACGGCATTATTGATCGTATGGAAGAAGCTCTCGGAGAAAAAGCAACTGTAGTGGCAACCGGTGGACTTGCGAAAAAAATAGTACCTCATTGTAAACGGGAAATTACATTGGATGATGACCTTCTGTTAAAAGGGCTGGCGATCATATACGATAAAAACGTGAGTACGAACAGAAAATAATCAAATTTACAGAAATTACTTGAATTGCATGCCAGAAAGCACTATAATGGGGTGCAGATAAGAAATAAATCTTCGGGGTCGGGTGTAAGTCCCAACTGGCGGTAAAGTCCGCGACCTGTTTTCTGCTAAGAGTGGAGGATGGCTGAACCGGTGATCTGCAGATCAGAAATTCCGGTACCAACAGTAAAGTCTGGATGAAAGAAGATGTATGTGCAAAAAGGCAAGAGAGAGACCCTGGATTTTTTGATCCGGGGTCTGTTTTTGTCTTGGCACACAATCCGGAAGGTTTTCTTTCTTTATCAAAATTTTGATGTATTTTGAAGGAGAGAAAAAACATGAGTACACAAACAAACACAGCAGAGAAGAGTACACAGAAAATAGGTGCAAGAACACTGGCGCTTGTCGGAATGCTTTCCGCAGTTGCAGTGGTGTTGATGACATTCGACATTCCGCTTCCGTTTGCACCCACATTTTACAAGATTGATTTCAGTGAAGTACCGGTTCTGATTGGATGTTTTACAATGGGACCGCTTGCGGGTGTGGGAATTGAGCTGATCAAAAATCTGCTGCATATTGTTATCAGCGGAACTCAGACAGCGGGAGTTGGAGAGGTAGCCAACTTTCTGATCGGATGTGCATTTATTGTGCCGGCAGGATTGATCTACCATAAAAAGCATACAAGAACAGGTGCGTTGATCGGCATGGCATCAGGTACGGTATTGATGACGGTGATAGGAGGACTGATGAATGCATATGTATTGCTTCCGGTGTATGCCAAAGCATTTGGAATGCCGCTGAATGCCCTGGTAGAGATGGGAACAGCAATCAATGCAAAGATTACAAGCGTCTCAACATTGATCCTGTTTGCAGTGACACCGTTTAATCTTCTGAAAGGCGTGCTGGTGTCATTGATCGTATTTTTAATCTATAAGAAGATCAGTCCGATTTTTCGGATGAAGTAGAAAAATCAGGAAAACTTTTTCTGTTTATACAGATAATACCCAATAAAAAACAGTGCTGTCAAAAGCCAGGTGACCGGATAGCTGAAGATGATCGCAGAAATTGTCGGAGAAATCTTCAGCACGCCGATCAGCCAGGCGATTCGCATCACGCAGATACCAAGCAGCGTGATGATCACCGGCACGATGACATCACCGACTCCGCGCAGTGCACCGGCAAGTACTTCGATGAATACATATACAATGTACCAGGGAGTGATCAGGACAAGCATCTCACATCCGATCTGGATGACGGTCTCATCATTTGTAAACAGGCTGAACAAAATTTTTCTGGCTGCGATCAGGAAAATAACCAATACAGCGGATACCAGTGCGTCCATGATCAGGCAGACACGGGTACTCTTGCGGATCCGGTCCAGTTTTCCGGCGCCGTAGTTCTGACCCACAAAAGTAGTGATGGAGATTCCAAAGGCAGTGCTTACCATCCAGAAGATCGCATCCAGTTTTCCGTAGGCAGACCAGGCGGCAGAAGTATCTGTTCCAAAGGTGTTGACTGCGGATTGAATGGCGATATTGGTAATGGCAAACAGGATTGCCTCGAATCCGGTAGGAAGTCCAAGCTTTAACTGATTTTTCAGAACTGATCCGTGAAACCGGATGCGGGAGAAGGAAAGCTTTAACATTCCATCCGAGCGAAGAAGCTTGCGTGTTACGAGCAGGGCGCTGAATGCCTGAGAGATCAAGGTTGCAACGGCAACTCCCAGTACGCCCATGTGGAAAGCGACTACAAACAATACATCAAGTATGATGTTCAGCAGGCAGCAGGCAACCAGATAATAAAGCGGATGTTTGGAATCTCCTACGGCGCGCAGAATACTGGAACCCATATTATATAGGAAAACAAAAATAATACCTGCAAAATAAATTCGGAGATAGATCACGGAATCTTGCATGATCTCATCGGGGGTGTTCATCAGTCGGAGCATGGATGGTGTAGCGAAAGATCCGATGATTCCGAGCAGGATTCCTCCCATGATGGAGATTGCATAGGCATTGTGAAGTCCGTCACTGGCAGCATGTTCATTTCTCGCACCGAAGTACTGGGCGATCAAAACAGAAGCACCCGAAGACAGACCGGTAAAAAAGCCCACGATCAGAGCCACGATCTGTGCAGAGGAACCGCCCACACTGGCAAGGGCTGCTTTTCCGACAAATTGTCCGACAATGACAGTATCAATAGTGTTGTATAGTTGTTGAAAAAAGGTTCCGAGCAAAATCGGAAAGAAGAACAATAGAAGTTGTTTCCAGATCACACCCTCGGTAATCTGATTTATCGGTTGTTTTTGCGTCATAATAATCCCCTTACTCTTAAAATAATCAAGTTGATAAACTCTCTCTTATGTAAAGAATATCAGATTTTACAAACATTTAACAGAGAAAAATAGAAGTTCTGGGATAAAATAGAAGAAGGCAAAATAAAAAGAGGCAGAAAGAAAGGCAATGTCATTTAGTTAAGACATTGAGTCGGCAGCCTCTTGCAGAGCAAGGTATATGAAAATATATATCCTGCTCTTTTTTTTGTAAAAAATCCTTGACAAATATAGAAAAATTTGCGGCGAAGCCACTTAAATGTATTACATTTTGGAGGTAACGCTTATGATATTTGCGGAACATGTAAAAAACAAATTGTCATCTTTAATCCATGAAATGGCGACCGCCCCATGGTTGTTTTCAAAAAATCCAGAAGTTGATTTTTCACGGAACAGAAAACTTGATTTTGTATCTACAATTCAATTTCTTCTTTCTATGGAAAGTGGAAGCTTAAAAAAAGAATTGCTGGATTATTTCCAGTTCTCTGTCGATACCCCGTCTGCTTCAGCGTTCTGTCAACAGAGAAACAAACTACTTCTGGAGGCATTCCAGTTTTTGTTTTATGAATTTAATTCTTGTTTCTCATTCGAAAAAAAGTATAAGGATTATCAACTATTAGCTTGTGATGGCTCAGATTTGAACATTGCCCGTAATCCAAACGATGCAGGCACTTATTTTCAGTCTCAACCAACTGATCGGGGATTTAATCAGATTCATCTGAATGCTCTTTTCGACCTGTGCGAGAAGCGATATATTGATCTTGTGATACAACCTGCAAGGCTAGAAAACGAATCATTGGCAATGACACAAATGATTGACCGTTATAAAGGAGAGAAAAAAACAATTTTTATCGCAGACAGAGGATATGAAACATATAATATTTTTGCGCATGTCCAAGAAAAAGGAATGTATTATCTGATTCGTGTAAAGGATGGCGGTGGGGGAAGCATGACAGGAAGTTTTGACCTTCCTGATGAAAATGAGTTTGACCACGACATGCAACTTATATTAACCCGAAAACAGACAAAAGATGTGAAAGCTAAACCCAAAAAATTTAAATTTATTGCAAAATCCAGTCCATTTGACTATCTGGATTTATATGACAAAAAATTTTATACGTTGAATTTTAGAGTAGTAAGGTTTGCCATTTCAGAAGATTCGTATGAAAGTATAATTACCAATCTTCCAAAGGAAGATTTTCCAGTAGAAGAAATAAAGAAGGTTTATGCAATGCGATGGGGCATCGAAACATCGTTCAGGGAATTGAAATATGCTATCGGATTATGTTGCTTTCATTCAAAAAAGGTGGAGTATATCATGCAAGAAATATACGCACGTTTAATCCTTTACAATTATTGTGAGCTCATTACAATGCATGTAATAATCCAACAAAAAGGTACAAAACATGTTTATCAAATGAATTACACAATAGCAATTCATATATGTCGTTATTTCCTGCGAAATGACATTTCCCCACCTGACGTTGAGACGCTGATACAGAAGAATCTTTTACCTGTAAGACCCGGGCGTTCCGACCCTCGCAAAGTCAAGCCTAAGTCAGCAGTAAGTTTTCTGTATCGAGTTGCATAACATCGATAAAAGTATATCGTTAATTTAGGCAGATAGCAATCTGTCTTTTTGTGCTGCATAAATATAAGAGCAAGTTTTATAAAAGAAAATCAGGCAAAGATAGTGAATTTTCTACCTCTGCCTGATAGGAATACATCTGCTTAATGTCTTAACTAAATGACATTGCTGATTCAGGGCTCCCTTTTAGGACGCCGTTATTTACGTTCCATAAACCATTTATAATTTTCTTCATAAGTCAGATGACAGATTTTTCCGCCCACCTGACAGGTATAACGATATCCGGTTCCACCAGCTTTTCGACTGGCACAACGCTCCGGTTTTGAAACCTTATCAATCGCATACTTACGTCCATCTTCCCAGACAAACGCTGTAGGGATCAATTCTCCTTCCCGGCTGAATACCGCCAAGACATCTACATACACTTTAGCTGTCATTACAAAACACCTGCTCTCTCCTGTCCATGAAAATATGCTTGTGGATGAACGTGTGTTCCTTTGCATTCAGCTGTGCCAGTATCTTATCCTGATACATAAATGCTCTCTGAATACTCTGATAACCGAATCTTCCACGGATCTCATCTACCACCTGGTCCATCTTTTTGATTTTTTCTCTTTTTGTTTCATCCATAAATAAATCAAGCTGATAAGGCATCTCTTCTGATACCAGATCACATCCTCGAACACCAAGACTACGAATCGGATGTTCCCAATTATAATTTTTCTGAAATAGCTCAAATGCAGTTCTGGCAATTTCTTCTGTAAGATTACTTGCCTGTCTAGCTTGCACTGTCTCGTGAAATGATACAGTCCATTATCCCGAATCGAGATTTCTACTGTCCTGCATTGAAAACCATTTTCACGAAGCCTGGCTCCTACACTTTCTGAAAGCGCCATCAAAATAATCTTCACATCCAATTCACTAACAAGATCTCTTGGCGTTGTTGTGCTGTTCCCGATAGACTTGATCGGTGCTTTATATCCTTCTACTGAAACTGGAGTTTCATCCCGTCCATTTGCAAAGGTATGAAGTACCAATCCCATCTTTCCAAGATATGTTTCTAATATAGAAAGTTCTGCTCCTGCCAGATTGCCAATCGTACAAATGCCAAGTTTCTTCATCGTCCGTTCAGTGCTTCTTCCGACCATGAGTAAATCACCTACTGGAAGTTTCCATGCAATATCTTTGTAATTGTCTTTGGAAAACTCTGTGATGGCATCCGGCTTTTTATAATCAGAACCGAGCTTTGCAAATATCTTATTCCAGGAAACACCAATACTTACGGTAACCCCCAGTTCATATTTAATCCGACTGCTGATCTCTTTTGCAATCTTCATTCCGTCTCCCTTGATAGAAGTGCTGGCAGTCACATCCAGCCAGCTTTCATCAATCCCAAATGGTTCTCTCTGATCTGTGTATTCACTGTAA
>ENA-OQDE01000661-OQDE01000661.1-human-gut-metagenome-genome-assembly--contig:-NODE-661-length-18672-cov-2.331788_pt1 | contig 18672 bp, 25 predicted proteins | sample MGYA00242768_ERZ504595 | MGnify/ENA primary metagenome ERZ504595 (study PRJEB26092, sample SAMD00036307) | human gut metagenome | host: Homo sapiens | study: EMG produced TPA metagenomics assembly of...
CTTTATTTGTTTATATTGCTGCCGTGCAGTGGTACACCCAAAACAAAAATAAAACAATAATGCTTATGGAACCAGCGATTAATTTATATTCTTCCAATGAAAAGAGTGAACTCATACGGGAGAACTCACAAGAAATACTTCTGTCCTTGCAGCTCATCAAATAGCTTTGTGGGAATATGATATCATTACGGCAAATGCTCCTTTTCAAACGATTATTTTTTACACTGGGATTAAAGGATGCCGGGATCATTTTTGAAGATATAGATGATTTCTATCGGTTTATTCATCCGGAAGATATTGAATTCTATAAACAAGCCTTTGCAGAAATGCTTTCATCAGACTCTAAGACCTCACAAATTAGAGTTCGTTGTATAAGTGAACAAGGGAAAGTAATTTGGCTGGAAGATCATTTTCTGTCTTACAAAGAGAGTTGCGAAAGTCATCCGGGTAAACTGCTGGCATATACGGTGAACGTCACTTCACAATGTGAAAAGGAGCAACATATCAAATATCTGGAAGAGTATAATCGCAAAATAATTGAAGCATTGCCGGAATTCATTTTTATTTTTGATGATAATTTCTTTATTACCGATGTCCTGATGGCACCGGGAACGATATTGCTTCACCCTGTGGAAGTGCTACGCGGAGCAGATGGACGATCTATTTATTCACCGGAGGTTAGCGACTTGTTTATTTGTAACATTAGGGAATGTTTGCGTGATGGTAAGTTGAAGGAAATAGAATATCCGCTTGAAGTGGATGGAAGTCTGCATTATTTTCAGGCACGTATCGCCCCCTTTGAAGGAAACAGGGTACTTGCCTTGATACATGACATCGGAGACCGGATTCAGCGTTCGCAGGAATTGATCGAAGCTAAACGTCGTGCGGAAGATGCTGATAAAATGAAGTCGGTCTTTTTAGCTAATATGAGCCATGAAATTCGTACTCCGTTGAATGCTATTGTTGGTTTTTCGGAGATTATCGCAGTGACAGAAAGTGAAGAAGAGAAAATGGAGTATCTGGAAATTATTCAGAAAAACAGTAACTTGTTATTACAGTTAATCAATGATATTTTAGACCTTCCCGTATTGAATCCGGCAAATCGAAATGCATTTCCAGCAGGTTGAGATTGCAGGACTAGTGGAAGAAGTGGAAAAAGTGCACCAGCTGAAGATGAAGTCGAATGTAGAATTGAAAGTGATTCGTCCCGAAGGAGAATACTGGACTTCTACTGATCGTAACCGTGTGATGCAGGTATTGTTCAATTTCTTGTCGAACGCAATTAAAAATACGGAAAAGGGAAGTATAACTTTAGGCTTGAAACATGAAGGATCCTGGCTGAAACTGTATGTCAGCGATACGGGTTGTGGTATATCCAAAGAGAAACTCCCTCAAATTTTCACCCGTTTTGAGAAACTGAATGACTTTGTGCAGGGCACCGGATTAGGGCTTTCAATTTGTAAAAGCATTGTAGAACGACTGGGCGGCCGTATCGAAGTAACTTCAGAATTAGGGCAGGGGAGTGTGTTTGCACTCTATTTACCCTATCAGGAAATACCGAAGGAGGTTGTCGAAAGAAGACTTCCGCATAAGAAGAATGTCGATGAGGATAAACGTAAAAAGATATTGGTGGTAGAAGACATTGAGTCGAACTTTGCCCAACTTAATATTCTTCTGAATAAGGAATATATTATTTCATGGGTACGCAACGGACAGGAAGCCATCAATAGTTTCATCCGCGAAAAGCCGGATTTGATTCTGATGGATATCCGTATGCCGATCATGGACGGTATTCAAGCCACTGAAAAGATTCGTACTATTTCTCTGACTGTACCTATTATTGCAGTGACCGCGTATGCTTTCTATACAGAACAGCAACAGGCTATTCAGGCAGGATGCAACGCTGTTATCTCAAAACCCTATTCTTTGGAAAGGTTGAAAGAGACAATAGAATCTTATATCGGATAATTAATTTTCTAAAAGAGAACTAACATTCTGAATGTTGTAGTGTTATTTATTATATAGTAGTAACATTATAATATATTAGAATATGGAGAAAGTGAAAAAGATAGTCCTTATCGGGGCAAGCGGCTTTGTGGCTCTGCCCTTCTGAATGAAGCATTGAATCGTGGTTTCGAGGTTACGGCAGTGGTTCGTCATCCGGAAAAGATAAAGATAGAGAATGAAAATCTGAAAGTGGTGAAAGCCGATGTCTCCGCGCTTGATGAAGTGGCTGCCGTTTGTAAGGGTGCAGATGCTGTTATTAGTGCATTCAATCCGGGATGGAATAATCCTGATATATACGATGAAACAATCAAAGTTTATCTGACCATTATTGATGGAGTGAAGAAAGCGGGTGTTAATCGTTTTTTGATGGTGGGCGGTGCCGGTTCTTTGTTTATCGCTCCGGGCTTGCGTCTGATGGATTCCGGTGAAGTACCGAAAATATATTGCCGGGAGTGAAAGCTCTAGGAGAGTTCTATCTGAACTTTTTAAAGAAAGAAAAGGAAATAGACTGGGTATTTTTCTCTCCGGCAGCGGATATGCGTTCGGGAGTACGTACAGGACGTTATCGGTTGGGAAAAGATGATATGATTGTAGATATTGTAGGAAACAGCCATATCTCTGTTGAAGATTATGCCGCCGCCATGATTGATGAACTGGAATATCCGAAACACCACCAGGAGAGATTTACGATTGGTTATTAATAAAAAAACAATGGCTTGAATCCACACATATTATCAGTGAAAGATTCAAGCCATTATACCTTCTTTTAATTGCAATTTTATTCTTTCGATTACAATTTAATTCTCCTGAATATAGATTTATATCCTGTCAAGTACTGTCTTAATTAGCGTATCGATTGTATTCTTATATCCGGTGTTGGCCTCTTTGATAAGTCGGTTGGCTATCACCATGCAGACGGTCATTGCCTTGTGTCCCATCAACCGGCTAAGTCCTGCCAAAGCCGAACTTTCCATTTCGAAGTTGGTAATTTTGTAACCTTTATATTCGAACGCTTCAATCTTATCATTCTGTTTCGGGTCTGCTAACGGGATACGAAGTTCACGTCCTTGAGGACCGAAGAAACCTCCGGCAGCGATTGTCACTCCACGTACCATGTCGTCTTTGGCGATCCGGTCGATCAATTCTTCATTGGCATCAATGACGTAAGGAGCAGGAGCGCACATATTTCCCGACCAACCCATGTGATTGAGGAAAGCACGTTCGAAAGGCAAATCGCATACGGCATTACGTCCGGCATAGAAATTCAGTAACCCGTCGAAACCGATGGACTTTTGTGAACAGACAAAAGTTCCGACAGGCGTATTGGGTTGTAGACCGCCACATGTGCCGATACGCACTAATTCCAGTTGGCGGAACTGATCCTTTTCTTCACGGGTGACAAAGTTGATATTGGCGAGTGCATCTAATTCATTCATTACGATGTCGATGTTATCGCAACCGATTCCTGTAGAGACTACCGTAATCCGTTTACCTTTGTAAGTACCGTGATGGTTTTGAATTCGCGGCTTTCCACTTCACATTCTTTGTTTTCGAAATGAGAAGCTACGAGTGCTACACGTCCGGGGTCACCTACCAGGATTACTTTATCTGCCAACCATTCGGGTTTTACGTGAAGATGGAATACTGAACCGTCTTCATTGATTATCAATCAGAGGATGGAAAGTACTTTTTCATGTCATTGAAAGGTTTTAGTTTTATAATAGGATTGTATCTATAAATAGAAACGCCGGAACCGGATTTAAGTTCAGAAGAAGTCTCTTTCTTTTTCCATAGGAAAGGGGAGAACGTCTTATGACTGAAATAAATCGGATTCCGCGTTTGTGAACGATTATTTGCTCAATGGCTGATTGCCAGCATTGCCTGTTGTCGGCTTGGCGATATTCTCACGCATGGAAGTATCAGCTTCGATATTCTTCATGCGATAATAATCCATGATGCCTAAGTTTCCACTGCGGAAAGCTTCAGCCATTGCTTTAGGAACTTCAGCTTCTGCTTCAATCACTTTGGCACGAGCTTCCTGTGCTTTTGCTTTCATTTCCTGTTCGGAAGCTACTGCCATAGCACGGCGCTCTTCAGCTTTTGCCTGTGCAATATTCTTATCTGCATTAGCCTGATCGATTTGCAGAGCCGCACCGATGTTCTTACCTATGTCGATGTCCGCAATATCAATAGACAGAATCTCGAAAGCAGTTCCTGCGTCCAGACCTTTACGAAGTACAAGTTTAGAGATAGAATCCGGATTCTCCAATACCGATTTATGGTTTTCAGAAGAACCGATAGACGAAACGATACCTTCACCTACACGGGCAAGGATCGTATCTTCACCTGCACCACCGACCAGCTGGCGGATATTGGCACGTACTGTAACACGAGCCTTAGCTATCAACTGGATACCGTCTTTCGCAACAGCCGTTACAGGAGGAGTATCAATCACTTTCGGGTTTACAGACATCTGTACAGCTTCGAATACGTCACGTCCTGCCAAGTCGATAGCAGTAGCCATCTGGAAAGGCAATTCGATGTTGGCTTTCGATGCCGATACTAAGGCGTGAACTACCTTTTCTACGTGTCCGCCAGCCAGATAATGGGCTTCCAGTTCGTCGCGGGTGATATTTTTCAGACCGGCTTTGTGAGCTTCGATCATTCCCGGAACGATGATATACGGCGGAACGTTACGTATACGCATTAAGAATAGTTGTATCAGCGAGATGTTAACTCCCGAAACTTAGCCGACAACCAAAGGAAGAACGGCACGTAATGGAAAAATATTATCAAGAAGATAATACCTCCGGCTATCAGAAAGATAGGCAAGTAGAAAGATGATTCCATTGATGTTTTTATTAAGTGAATATTATTCTTTGTGTTTCTCAACCATGATTGTACCGTCGGTGATCCGGCTTACGATTATCGGAGTCTTCTCATTGAGGAATCCGTCTATTGACTTTACCTCTACAATTTTTCCGTTAATCTCGGCATAACCGATTTGTGCCAGGCGGGTAGTACTGATTCCTATATCACCCACTTTGACGCTATCTTCTGCGCTACGGTCTACTTTTGAATCGATATCTTTTTTCAACGCCAGTTTGTCCAGCATTTTCGATCGCATAAACCAAATCAGTGATCGATGCAGGCAACCGCTGATATGCCAAGAGTGACAAATCCTCCTGCCATACCTAATTGGTGAATGCATAGTAGTTGGCATACAGGATGCAAACCAATGCAGAAATTCCGGCCAGACTAATGCCCGGGATGACGAACAGTTCTACCAGAAACAGTATGACTGCGGCAATAATGAGAACGGCGATAATGAGTATATCCATAGTTCAGAGTTATTATTTATTTTGTTTTTTCTGCATTACGTACATTCACTTCGAGAGCATCGAGTTCTTCGGACATTTGCAGTATCCGCTTTTCGAGGTCGAGAATGGCAGGAGCCATTTTGGCTTTTCCCTGTTGGTTGGCACCGGCATATTGTTGACGAAGGCCGTTCAGCTTTTCTTCTTGTTGATAATAGTCTTTTTCCATCTGCTGATAGCGTTGGAAAAGTGTCTTGGCTTTTGCGGATTTAAAGTCGCTCATCAGATAGTAAGTCGTATGGTCGTCAATGACAAACTCAAAGTCCATGGCACGGCGTTCTTTGGGCTTATGACTGATAGCAGCTTTCAATCGTTGCAGTGCTTCGGTAACCGCTTGTTTATCCGTCCAGGTTTCTTTCAGCGAATGAATCTGTGCCAGACGAATGATCTCTTGCTGCTCCATTGCTTCATAATTATAAGTCTGTTTGGAAGTGTTAGGGATGAATACATAAATACATACCTTTCCTTCCGGTTGGAAACGGTCGGAAGCAAACCATCCGAGGTTGTTGTATTCATCGATGACGTACATATAATCATTGTACGGCGAGTTGAACGGCATACCCACATTTTCCGGAACAAGATAAGTGTCGGTATTCGTGTTGTAGCGAGTGACAAAAATATCATAGCCACCCAATCCCTCGCCATCGCTGGCGTAATAAACGGTGACTCCATCTGATAGAACAAACGGATAATTCGCATTCCCGGAAGCATTGATACTACCCGGTAACGGACGTCCGTCACTCCATTCATTTAACAACTTGTTCTTTGAAAAGATATCAAGATTACCTTTCTCGCCCTTTTCGCTATAATAAATTTTATTTCCGATTTCTGTTTCATAAACAGTTCCCGGATGATCTCCTTCTGTCTTGAAGAATTCATTGAAAGTAAACAGTTTGCCCGATTCTTCGCTGATCTTGTAAGCGTTCAGGAAAGTTGCTTTGTCCACAACGAAACTGTCGATGATACATACTTCCTCAACCCCCTTCAACATACGAAGGTCAGATTTGCTTTTCTCCAGAAGTTTCTCCGCTTCTTCCGTCGGTTTCTTGCGTTTACTTAAGTCTGCGATGTATTCTTCAAAGCAGTTCACGGCATCTTCGAAGCGGTACGTCTCATTATATGCTTGTCCCAAATAGAGTTGTCCACCGGTGATACGTTTCTTTACCGCTATTTCAAGAGGTTTCACCGCCTCTTCTGCCTCTCCGGTTTTCAGGCAACATACGCCATACCAATAATTATAATTCCCGTTCGACGGTTGTGATTTAGTATACTTCTTAAAAACTGGTTTGGCTTGTTCGTACTCACCTTTGGTAAATAAGGTGCGTGCCTGTTCCAACGTTTGTGCAGAGACTTCGCAAAGGAAGAGGCTGCAAATTAAAAATAGAATATATTTTCCTTTCATCGTTTTGAGCGTTTATGAGTGACGGGTAGATTGAAAACATCGCTGCTTTCGGGCACCGGTCCATTTATCAATTGTTCAAAAGTACAAATTTATTAGAAATAAACCTTTTTCAGTGATTCTATTATGTTAATTCTTCTTTAAATCATTCTTTTCGCTTACTTTTGCAGCCGATTTTTAAAGATATGACACAATTTACGGAAGAAGAGAAAACCATTCGCCGCATTGAACGGCGGTTTAGCAAAGGAGTGGTGCAATATGGATTGATAGAAGAAGGAGACAAAATCCTTATCGGACTATCGGGAGGAAAAGATTCGTTGGCGCTTGTGGAACTGTTGGGGAGACGCGCACGTATCTATAAACCTCGCTTTTCTGTCGTTGCCGTCCATGTAGTGATGAAGAATATTCCTTATCAGAGTGATACGGAATATTTGAAAGCGCACTGTGAGACGTATGGAGTTCCCTTTGTGCAGTATGAGACAGCTTTTGATCCTGCTACCGATACACGTAAATCTCCTTGTTTTCTTTGTTCATGGAACCGTCGGAAAGCCCTGTTCACAGTTGCTAAGGAACACGGATGCAATAAAATCGCTCTCGGTCACCATATGGATGATATTTTGGAAACTTTATTGATGAATATCACTTATCAGGGAGCTTTCAGTACAATGCCGCCCCGGTTGGTGATGAAGAAGTTTGATATGACAATTATTCGTCCGATGTGTCTGGTTCATGAAGCCGATTTGGTAGAATTGGCAGCTTTGCGCCATTATCAGAAGCAAGTGAAGAATTGTCCTTATGAATCGCAGTCCAGCCGGAGTGATATGAAAGGAATTTTACGGCAGTTGGAAGCGATGAACCGGAGGCGCGTTACAGTATTTGGGGAAGTATGACCAATGTACAGGAAGAGTTATTACCGGATAAAATAGATTAATTTGAATTAGATTGTTATGAAAGGATTCTATACCATTTTGTTGCTGATCGTATCTAATGTCTTTATGACATTTGCCTGGTACGGACATTTAAAGATGAAGCAGGAGTACAGTTGGTTTGCTGCTCTTCCGTTGATAGGTGTTATTACGTTTAGTTGGGTAATCGCTTTTTTTGAATATTCTTGTCAGATACCGGCCAATCGTATTGGTTTATAGGCAATGGAGGCCCGTTTTCATTAATGCAACTAAAAGTCATTCAAGAGGTAATAACACTTGTTATTTTTACAGTGTTCACTACAATTTTCTTTAAAGGGGAGGCGTTGCATTGGAATCATTTGGCGGCGTTCGTTTGTTTGATTGCGGCGGTGTATTTCGTGTTTATGAAGTGAGTCCTTTTTAAAGAATATAAGATTATAGGATAAGTGCTATACTTCGCTAGACTTATCCTATTTTCGTATTACTTGATAGATTTAAAAACCTTATCAATGCATCGCTTCTTCTGTTCCATGTTTGGATGAACATAGAGATTTAATGTAGTAGTGATATCTGAATGTCCAAGTATTACACTTACAGTTTTGTAGTCGCAATTGCTTTCAATGCAACGTGTGGCGAAACTGTGGCGCAGTCCGTGAAATTTTAGCGGAGGAATATTGAGTTGTTCCATCATTCGTTTGTAATAGTTACGATAGGTACGTGGCTCGGTTGGTTTCTCTTCATTAGTAAGTACATAGAACTTGCCGTTTACGATTTTTTTCAATGGGCGTAGCATCTTTAATAATTCCTTGTTCATAGGAATATCACGAATAGAGTTCTGAGTTTTAGGTGTACCGATAATGATTTCCGTATGTCTTTTTTCGCCATCTAATATGTAAATTCGTTCAATGGTTTTCCGAATACATATTACCCCATTGGCGATGTCTACATCATTCCAAGTCAGTGCGCAGATTTCACCTATTCTCATTCCTGTGGTCAGACAAATATAGATGCCTAAGTTTCGGAAAGTGAAGTGATTGCTTATATACTGTAAAATTGCTTTGTGATTGGCGATATTAAGTACATTTAGTTGTTTGTTCTCCTGTGGTGTCGGGAATTTGATACACCAATCCTGATGGGATAATATACCAAGTTTTACTCCAAACTTCATTACCATTTTTAGTACAATGAGTATATCCTTTACGCTTTTTGCGCTTAGTCCTTGCTGAAGTTTCTGTAAGACAAACTCTTGTACTTCGTTTTCTAGTAACTCATACTTATCTCCAAACATAGGAAGTATGTGATTTTCTAAAATTAGGGCATACGCTGAGTATGTTGAACTTTTCACATACTTACGTTTGTCTTCTTTCCACATAATGCTAATTTCTTTAATTGTTTTCTTTGCTGTCATGCTTTCATAATTTAAATAGATTAATATTCTTGTAAGATAAGGATTAAGGATTTTATGAAGGGATATTTCCTTTTTTGTTTTTGATTTTTTAGATGTTCCAAATTTGAGATTCCCGGAGTTTAAGGGGGAGTGGGAAGATAAGAAATTGGGAGACGTTGCAACCATTTCATCGGGTGGCACTCCTAATCGTTCAAAATTGGAATATTGGGAAGGAAGTATACCTTGGGTCTCTACCTCTTTGATTAATTTTAATACTATCTATAATACAGAAGAGAAAATAACAGAAAAAGGATTACAATATTCGTCTGCGAAAATTTATCCTAAAGATACCATATTGATGGCTATGTATGGTCAAGGAAAAACAAGAGGTAAAGTAGCGATATTAGGTATAGATGCATCAATCAATCAGGCATGTGCATCTATACAGACCAACCAATCCATTTTAAACTCATTATTCCTATTTCAAAACCTTTCGAAAAGATATTCAGAAATTAGAGGCTTGAGTAATCAAGGCGGACAAGAGAATTTAAGTGGAGCAATTATTAAAGAAATAAAGGTATCCTACCCTTCTTTGTTAGAACAAGAAAAAATAGCTTTATTTTTTCATTTATTGACCAACGTATTAAGACTCAAATCAAAATAATTGAGAAATATGAATCTCTAATTAAAGGGATAAGATATTACATTTTGGAGGAATCTACGCACTACGATTATTTGGGTAACTTATGTGATATCATTAAAGGACAGCAGGTTAATTTAGATAATCTATTAAAACATGGGAAATATTACGTTATGAATGGTGGTACGCAGCCTTCTGGATATTATAATTCATATAATACAGATGCAGGTACAATATCTATAAGTGAAGGGGGGAATTCGTGTGGGTATGTGCAGTATAATAAAGAAAACTTTGGAGTGGTGGTCATTGTTATACACTCCAAAATATTGAGAACGAACTGACTGAAAAATATTTATATCACTATTTGAAATCAAATGAAAAAAGATTATGGCACTTAGGGTTGGTAGTGGTCTACCTAATATTCAAAAAAAGATTTAATGTCATTACGGATTCCCATACCTGCTAAAGAAAACCAAAAGAAGATTTCTTGTCTATTAGATTCTATTGAAGATAAAATATCTATAGAGACTAATATGTTGAAACATGATATTAGACAAAAAAACTATCTGCTTCGGCAAATGTTTATATGAGCATTTGGTGAAGTAAGTGCTGTTTTTGTTTTAACTGTAATTCTTTAATGGTAGTTTCTATTTCTATCTTTGTTTGAATTGCACTTAGCTGTGTAATTATATCTTTTTGTTTCTCTTTTGGCGGGAAAACAACTGGAATATCACATAAACCCTCGAAAGGCAAACATTGCCTTACACTACCTTCAAGCCTTTTTAGGACTTCATTTTTGAATTGCTTTGATTTGAAATAAAATTCTAAGAAATCGGGCAAGAAATTATCTTTCGCTCGGAAGCAAATATACATCGGACTAACTATACCATTGCTATATTTTATTAATTTGGCAATGGAACCCACATTTATTCTTGCTGGATTATATGCGAAGTCATTTTTTCTAACTATTTTATAATTTGAAATATCCTCGCTAGCTACCTTTCTATTTTCAAATTGCTTCTATTTGTTGGATAAACCCATATTTGTTACTCACAGATAATACAGGAATGCGTTATTTTTTTTTATTTCTTTCGGATGTTTGCGATATACAATCAAACAATGATACATTTTTATCGTACCTTTGATGATGATAATAATAATCAATTAGCGTATTTTGTAATACTTTCAAATCCTCAATTATTTTGATTTGGGTCTTAATACGTTGATCCAATAGAAATAAAAAGGATGCTATTTTGTTTTGCTCAGAAAGGTTAGGTATAGTGACTTTTATCTTCTGAAGTTTATTCACTGCTAAACCAGGTTGGCTGATTGGTCTGAATATTGCCCCAGATTTAGTTTATCTAATAGATATAATAAAAACTTTGTGTTATTATCCTCACTCCCTTGAATTACAATCGCATGTTCTGTCATATAGCATTTACCTTCAACAAGACGAACATTTCCGCATAAAGCACCTTGCCTTCCAACTATCACATATTCTCCGTTATAATTATATTTATGTGTAAAACCTCTTAATCCATTTCCTCCAAAAACCGGAAATTTGCCATCTTCTAGGATTTCGGCTGATTTAATATTTTTACCACTTTTAAATTCGCTACACAAATCTCCAAGTTTCTTATCTTCCCACTCCCCCTTAAACTCCGGGAATCTCAAATTTGGAACATTGAGGTTTTTTGTATTGTTATTATTTGCCATAACTGTTATTCTTCATTAAGGTTAAAATCGAATGAAGGATGCCGTTGTCATCAAACCGATCAAAGTCAGAACAGAATAATCTGTCCTGTACAATACGATATTTTTCGAACTCTGATTCTGCAAAAGATTTGGCAAACTCTGCGGTAACTTTACCTGCATCAATCAATACTGCATTATCTCCAGCTTCGAGAATAATATCTATTCGTTTAGCCCAATCTTCCATGGTCATAGGAATGTGTCGTTTTGCCATACGTTCGGCCATATCTAAAGTAGCGTTGACCAAACGTCCCATATCTTCCAGTTCTAATTCATTTAAATAATTTTTTGCTATACTCACATCAGGTTTTACTATTTTTCCGTCAGGGGCATTTTCCCAGGTTGTCAATCCCATATTTTCTTTTTGTGCATTGGCTCGCTCTACTATCAGTTCGGCAGCTGTATGACCATGTATGGCAAAGTGCATTTTGTTTTGCACTTTCTTAAAGAATAGACGAGTAGTTGGTGCATCCTTATTGTAATCGATGGCTGTGGCATATATATCGGTCAACTTCTGATAGAAACGACGTTCACTAAGTCTTATCTCCCTAATTTCGGCAAGCAAATGTTCGAAATAGTCTTCACCAATGAATGAACCATTTTCCATTCGCTTTTTATCAATAACATAACCACGTATGGCAAATTGCCGCAATATGTAGGTTGCCCATTGGCGGAATTGAGTGGCACGGACAGAATTCACACGGTAACCAACAGAAATAATAGCATCGAGCGAATAGAAAGAAGTTTTATAGGATTTGCCATCTGCGGCAGTTGTTTCCAAAATGGAAATAACTGATTTTTCTGAAAGTTCACCTGTATCGAAGATATTCTTCAAGTGCTTACTAATGGCAGGAACACCTACATCAAACAGCGTAGCCATTGCCTTCTGCGTACACCAAATTGTTTCGTCTTTATACGTCATTTGTACACCGTCTTCTTTACCTTCCATCACGAACATGAGGAACTCGGCTGTACTATTTTTTATTTCAAAATTCTTCGGCATCGTTATTACTCTATCAATCCAAGTTCTTTCAGATAAACATTTATTTCTTTGTCTAAATCAGCTCGTTTAGCTTCAAGTTCTTTGATTTCAGCCATTACTGCATGTATGTCAATGGGCTCTTCTTCTTTAAACGTGCTTACGTATCTGCTAATATTAAGATTGTAACCGTTTTGCTCAATCTCGTCCATAGACACCCGCCGGGAGTATCGTTCTTCCTCTTTTCGGAATTGATATGTTTCTATGATTTTCTGAATATCATTAGGCTTGCCGTCTTCTCCTTCTCGTAGACGATTTTGTCTCTTATCTTTTTCAAAATGCTCACTGGCATTGATGAAAAGAACATCATCAAATTTTTGCATTTCTTTAATACTAAAATGCAAACCGGAATCCCTGTAGAAAAGAACAAATTAGAAGGTAAACCTATTACTGTATCTATATTATTATCTTTCAGTAGTTTGGTGCGTATACGTTCCTCTGCTCCACTACGAAACAATACTCCATGCGGGAGTATAATAGCCATTGTCCCTCCATTGGACAAGAAATGGAAGCCGTGCAATAAGAATGCAAAGTCAGCAGCCGATTTAGGGGCAATGCCATAGTTCTTGAAACGGAAATCTTCTGTTAGTGTGTCATTAGGCTCCCAACGTAAGCTGAAAGGGGGATTTGCAACGATAGCATCGAATTCCATCTTTTTTGCAGGATTCATTTCGTTCAGAATATTCCAGTCATTTATTAATGTGTCACCATGGTGTATCTCGAATTCTGTATCTTTGAGTCCATGTAACAGCATATTCATACGGGCAAGGTTATAGGTGGTAATATTCTTTTCTTGCCCATAAATTTTCCCTATACTTCCTTCGGTTTCCACTAACTGCCTGCGAACATTCAATAATAAGGAACCGGAGCCACATGCGAAATCCAATACTCTGTCTAATTTATTTTTTCTCCTAATGCCGGGTCTTGACTATCTAAGATCACAATTTTAGATAAAATGGTCGATAACTGTTGCGGAGTATAAAATTCTCCGGCTTTCTTTCCTGAGCCTGCGGCAAACTGACCGATAAGGTATTCATAAGCATCGCCTAAAATGTCTGTATCTGTTGAGAATCTTGCAATTCCTTCTGCTATTTTTTGAATAATAGTGCAAAGTTTCTTATTTCTATCCGAGGCTGTCCTACCTAACTTTTCTGAATTCAAGTTTATTTCCGAAAACAGGCCCTGAAAAGTACTTTCAAATGATTCATTTTCAATGTATCTAAAGCCCTCTTCAAGTGTTTGCAGTAACTCACCATCTTGAGTACGAGCCATTTCTGAAATGTTACTCCATAAATATTGAGGTTTTATAACATAATGAACTTTACGGCGCATTTGTTTTTCAAATTCCGGTACATCCGTTTCATTTGCTTGATACCATACTCCTAAAGCTTTATGTTTGTTGGCTTCTTCCAGCTGAGGGTAATCTCTCCCTAGTTCTTTCTTTACAGCTTCTTCGTAATTATCAGACAAATAGCGTAGAAAAAGAAATGATAGCATATAATCGCGAAAGTCATCTGCATTCATGCTCCACGCAATCCGTCTGCTATTTCCCAAAGGGTTTTACCTAATTGTTTTTGATCTTGTACTGTCATATTTAATTTCTCATTTTTTCTTTGTCAATCGAATCAATTACTTCTTTTTCTTCAATTAGAAGAGTGGGTAAGTCAAATTTATATTTATCCAAAAACGCTCGCAATATTTTTATAAAAAGAATTTTGTTATCATCTCCCATCTCTACAGGTTCATAAATAGAATATTTTCCATGGCTCAATAGGTTTAGGGCACGTGAGTAAAGTACTTCATCCTCTACTCCATGAATACATTTTGAAAAGTCATCATATCCGAAGAATGTAGATGTCTTTTCCAGAATACTGCGTAACATATTGAAATGATAAGTGTTGATTTTACCGGAATCCATCACTTGTTTGAGTTCACTCAATATGGCTATATGGTGGAAAAAAGGTGTCTCGTCAGTTGCTTGTAAGTATACCCATCAGTTCCATTCTTATGTAGAAAATATCGTTTGCACTGTTTTTGCTTTAATTCATTGTAAACGACGTTGAAAACAAACTGTGGTGAGATGAAATAACGGATTTGACCTTATCTTTTCCTTTTTTCAACAACTGAGATAAATCACTGGCTACAGCAATAGCATTATTGTCATCCAACGAGGAGATTGGATCGTCTATGTATATGTATTCAACCAATTGTAAGCTTCTGCACCATCTATTGTCAGTTCGCAGATGGCAAGAAAGATACACCAGATAAAAATATTCTCTTCGCCACGAGAAATTTTAATATTGTTCTGAATGATATACTCAGGTTCTTTGTTGTTAAACCTATGTTTGGGATTGGGAATCTGCTTGCTGAAGCTTATTTCCCATTTTTCATAATCAAATTTGAAGTCAAATTCTGCATAGCGTTCCAGATATGCGAAGATTTTCTCTTCCAGGGCTAATTCTTTAAATGCATTGAAGAATTTTGAATCAGCATTTATTTTAAGAACACGATCCATATCATTTTCCAAGTCATTGTCCCAATGAAACAGATCTTCGGTGAAAGCATTAAAATAGAGAGTGTCTTCGTTTATTTTCTTTTTTCCTTTATTCTTAAACTCTATAGATAAACGGGTTTTACCTGTTCCATTATGAGCGTAAGTAAGACAAAGTCATGTTCAACCAGATCGCCACGTAACCTTGCGGCTAGTCCCGACAAATCTTTATATTTATATATTTTAGGTTGGTTACTCATATTCTTCTCTTCATGTTATTCATAAGCAGCTAATCCTGAAATCTCACGTTCTTGAGCTTGTTTTTTTAAGTGAGGGACTAAGTCTGCCATCAATGCTAGTTCTTTCGTACGGCGTTCTTTCCAGCTTAGTTCTAACGGTTCAAGGAGATCCGTTAGTTTTTCACCGTCGAAAATCATACGTTGCATAATTTTGTCTGTAAAATCTTTTAAGGCAGACGCGGTTAGTCCGTGTTTGTTTGCGATATCAGATAGCTCTTTTTCATTTTTCTCTATCTTAAAAGCATTGTAACCATCATGTAGCGATTGTATATCTTGACCATTATTCCAATCCAGACTTTTTATGTATTCAGTTAAATCTTCTTGTTCATCCATCAAATTAGAACTTGAACAGAGCAGGTTAATGATTTGTGCTTTTGTCATTTTCTGTTTAGATGGTTTCTTTTGAGTGCTGTCAGCAATTAGTCCCATGATGTAATCATAGTCAATCAATGCTGAGGAAAAAAGTACAAACTCAAAATCAAGTTGTTGTATATCTACGGGGATGTTATCGCCGCCTTTTTGTTGTATTTCCCTAAATTGTTTAGCCGTTTCTATGTACGAACTTTTAAATGAACGGAAAGTGTTTTCAGGCAATATCTCTTCAATTTGAGTTTGTTGTTCCTCATTTAAGTCTGTATATTGGTCGAGTTGGGTTTTTAATCGCTGTACTTCCTTGAAATTTTTGACAAAAGCGATTCGCGAAGTATCTCCCTTCAAATTATACACTTCCTGCGGTTCATAGGCTAAATTATTTTGTCGCATGAAATCACCTAAAGCTGCTACGGCTTCTTTATATTTTTCAATTACTACAGGAGCCGGATCAACTAACCAGATTTTTTTCGCTTGTTCTTCAGATTTTTCTCCTGAGAATAAAGCGATAGCTTCGTTTACGGCATTTTCCTGGTGGCGGAAATCTAATATATTTCCGTATGGCTTAGTATCGTTTAGTACACGGTTGGTACGTGAAAAAGCCTGTATCAGTCCATGATATCTTAGATTTTTATCTACATACAAAGTGTTGAGATATTTAGAGTCAAAACCCGTAAGTAGCATATCTACAACAATGACGATATCAATTTTATTTTTGTGAGGATAATCCGCATTACTGTATTGTTGGTCTTTGATGCGCTTTTGTACATCTTGGTAATACAAATCAAACTCATTAATGTTGTGATTTGTTCCGTATTGTTTATTATAATCCCTGATAATACTCTTTAATGCTGCTTTCTTCTCATCAGGATTTTGCTTGTTGTCTTCTTTTTCTTGCTCCAAGTCTTCCTGAATTTGTTGAATATCTTTATTACCCTCTGCCGGAGGTGAAAAAACGCAGGCTATATTTAGAGGTAGATAGTCTTTGTTTGTTTTTGCTTTTGTTTCTGGATTTCTTTGAAAAGATTATAATATTCTATTGCATCGTTTATAGAAGCGGTTGCCAGAATTGCATTGAACTTCCTCGAATTGGTTGCGGCATTGTGTTTGTCTATAATAGCTTCAATCACTGCTTGTTGAGTAATCGTTTCTCCTGGCTTAGGATTAATGTTTCCTTTGCTTTAAAATATTCTACATGGAAACGTAATACGTTTTGGTCATCAATTGCATTTGTAATGGTGTATGCATGCAGTTCCTTTTCGAAATATCCTTAGTTTTCTTGTTGGAGGCGTGGTCTTCCTCCCTAGTCTTTTGTGTTGCGTTATCATCGAAAATAGGTGTTCCGGTAAAGCCAAACAGTTGAGCATTAGGGAAAAATTCTTTGATGGCTTTATGGTTCTCACCAAATTGAGAGCGATGGCATTCGTCAAAGATGAAAACCATTCGTTTTTTACTCAATGGATTTAAACGTTCTTTATAGTTCTTTTTATGGTTTCCATCCAATGCCAAACCCAACTTTTGGATGGTTGTTACAATGACTTTATCCGCATAATCTGCAGAAAGTAGTCGCCTTACAAGCGTTTCGGTATTGGTGTTTTCTTCCACGCTTCCTTCTTGAAACTTATTAAACTCTTCACGGGTTTGCCTGTCCAAATCTTTGCGGTCAACAACAAAAAGGCATTTTTCTATGTCCGGATTATCTTTCAATAACGTGGAGGCTTTGAATGAAGTAAGCGTCTTTCCACTACCTGTCGTATGCCATACATAGCCGTTACCCCGATTCTGATGAATGCAGTTTACAATTGCTTTCACTGCATAGATTTGGTAGGGACGCATAATCAATAGTTTTTGCTCGCTTTCAACCAAAACCATATATTTGCTAATCATTTCTCCTAATGTACATTTAGGCAAGAATAGTTCTGCAAAAGAGTCTAAATGTCTGATTTTTCTATTCCGCTCATTTGCAAGTTGATACACAGGTAGAAATTGTTCGTTGGCATCGAAACTAAAATGCTGATTTTGGTTGTTGGCAAAGTAACGGGTATCACTCCTGTTGCTAACAATGAATAATTGCATAAAACAGAGTAATGAGTTGGTATAACCGTTACCAATATCGTTTTTGTAATCAACAATTTGTTGTATTGCTTTCCTAGGTGAGACGTCTAATGTTTTTAATTCAACTTGAACTACCGGAATACCATTAATAAGAATAATGACATCATATCGATGGTTACTATTTCCTGTATTTATTCTCAATTGGTTGATAACCTCATATTCATTCTTACACATCTTTTATGTTCACCAATGTATAATGCAGAGGAGTGCCATCTTCACGTTGGAAATAATTCCTTTCACGCAGCAACTTCGAGGCAGCAAATACATCAGGTGTTATTATTTCGGCTTTCAGCCGTTCAAATTCATTTTCAGTCAGCCTTACTCGATTAAGAGACTCAAACTTTTCTCGGAAGTTTTGTTCAAGAGAGTTTCTGTCGCGAATATCTCTGCGATAGGAGTATTTGAGTTCTTCTAACTTTTTTATAAATAGTTCTTCTATTTGGGCTTCTCTCATCATCTCAAATGATATTAATTAATGAAATAAAGTTTCCAAAGATAACGAATAATATCCAAATACTCGGAGGTGATCCTAAAACTTTTTTGTTCTTGATTAATGTACTTTATTTTTATAAACCGTTCTCCACTCTCTCCACCTAAAGCTTATCCGTTCATTCACAGGAAGTAACTGTGAATGAACGGACATTGTTTTCAATCTTCACCGTGTAAGCGTCTCCGCGATTCTATCTTGTCGCCCTTTTTTCATTCTTATATTTTTGCTATGTATAAAAATGAAGCATTATGGATTTAGCAGAAAATCGATTTGGAAAAACTTGGAAACATTTCCTTGAAGTATTGAAAGTAGACTACAATTGTTCTTTAGCCGATGTTTGCCGCGATCAGCATACCACTTTTGGTGGTATGAGTTCCTGGATGTCCAGACGGGGCTATAGCG
>ENA-OQDE01000663-OQDE01000663.1-human-gut-metagenome-genome-assembly--contig:-NODE-663-length-18614-cov-1.951101_pt1 | contig 18614 bp, 21 predicted proteins | sample MGYA00242768_ERZ504595 | MGnify/ENA primary metagenome ERZ504595 (study PRJEB26092, sample SAMD00036307) | human gut metagenome | host: Homo sapiens | study: EMG produced TPA metagenomics assembly of...
CGCTGCCGCTCTGCGCCGTCTGTCCAAATCCTTCAGCAACTTGTTCACGCCATCATCGGCAAACATCGACTCAAGCGTTGCGGAAAGCTTGCGTCGCCAGTTTTTATACTGGTAACTGGTGCCAGGAATATTCACCGGTTCGGCCATATCCAGCCAGTCTTCCGGCTGTAGTCCTAACAGAGCACTGTTACTGTCGGCAATGTAGCGCTGCAAACCACGGTTCAGCGTCGGCGTCATCGACATCAACGATGCCTTATACCGCACGTTTTGGCAGACAACCATATTTATGCAGTGCATCCAGCAGCCCTTGCTTCGCCAGTTCGCGATCCTGATACAGACCGCGCAGTACCACTTCATCCGGATACAGGCCCAGAGTTTTGCCCAGCGTTAGATCCCCGCTCTCCCAGTAGCCGCGTAGCGTAGGCAGGTCGTGTGTCGCCGCAACCGCCATCGACTGCTCTGGGTACGCTTTCGGCGCGCGGAATGTCTTCTCGTGGTCGTTTTCGAAATAGAGCACTTTGTAGGAGTACACACCGCTGCTGCGCAGCTTACCGACAATCTCTACCGGTACGGTACCGAGATCTTCACCAATCACCATGCAGCAATGACGTTTACTTTCGAGTGCCAGAATCGAGAGCAGATCATCCACCGGATAGTGAACATATGCCCCCTGATCTGCCGTCTCGCCATACGGTATCCACCACAAACGCAGCATCGACATCACATGGTCAATTCGTAATGCGCCGCAGTTTTGCATATTGGCACGCAACAGCTCGATAAACGGTTCATAGGCACGCGCGGTGATAATATGCGGGTCCATTGGCGGCAATCCCCAGTTCTGCCCCAACGGGCCGAGGATATCCGGCGGTGCTCCAACCGACGCTTTCAGGCAATACAACTCCCGGTCGCACCAGGTTTCTGCTCCACCCTCTGCTACACCAACGGCCAGGTCACGATACAAGCCAATCGGCATTTCATAGCCCTGGCTTATCTCCCAGCAGGCGGCAAACTGGCTGTAAGCCAGCCACTGCAACCAGAGATAAAAATCGACGTCATCACGATGTTCTTCGCAGAACTGGCGCACTTCTGGTGAATCCACGCTCTGATACATCTCTGGCCATGCAGGCCAGCCCCAGCGCATTTCGTCCTCTTTCACTTGCTGGGCATGTAGCGCGTCAAACGCCGCCTGCCAGAACAGGCTGTCGCCTTGCTCTGCAACAAACTGGCGAAACGCGGCCACCTGTTCATCATCACGTTGCGCGAAACCTTTCCACGCCATGCGCAATGCTGTCATTTTTAGGGCGGTAACCGTGGAGTAATCGACCCAGTCGGCATCCCGCGCCTGTTGCAGCGTCTGTTGCGTGGTCGGCAACTGCCACCAGCCTGAGCCTCTTCGCTAAGATGGAATCTTCGACGGCGTTAACGTCGATATAAATCACATTCAGCCAACGGCGAGAAGACGGGCTGTATGGGCTGGCACTTTCCGGATTTGCCGGATAGAGGCATGAATCGGGTTCAGACCGATGAACGACCCGCCACGTTTTGCCACATCCACCAGCATCGCTTTGAGATCGCCAAAATCCCCAATACCCCAGTTTTTTTCCGATCGCAGCGTATAAAGCTGAACGCAGGCACCCCACAGCTTTTGTTTGTTCAGCAACGCCTGCGGTTCGTAACAGCGTTTCGGGGCGACAATCACCCGGCAATGCACGCGCTGGTCGTCCTGGGTGACTGTCAGCATGTGATAACCTTCCGGCAGCTTCGTCGGTAGATTGAACGCTTTGCCCCCCGTTACATGGCCTTTGTACTGCGTTCCTTCTTCGGTGGTCAGCAGCCAGCTATATTCGCCGCTGCCCTCCACCACCATCGGCATTTTTTTGCCGCTGGTATAAACCATGACATTCGGGACTGGCGTTACCGCCACTTTCGTGGCGGTACGTTGATGCATCGCGTCAAGCAAACGCCGTTTGGTTTCGGCGCTAATCGACTGCGGTTTACCGTGGGCATTGATGTAATTGGGGCTAATCCCCGCCGCCAGCGCGGCATTATCCAGACGTTTGCTTTCCATCGAGCTTCCTTAGCGTTTTGCCTGCCAGATACGAGCCTGATAATCGCGAATAGAGCGATCCGAGCTAAACATACCGCAGCGGGCGGTATTGAGGATCGCCGCGCGGGTCCAGGCCTCCTGGTCGCGGTACAGCACATCCACCTGCTTTTGTGCCTCTACATAAGCGGCGAAATCTGCCATCACCAGATACGGATCGCCGCCCTGTTTGCCGATACTGTGCAGCATCTGGTCGAAGGCATGCTTATCGCCGTCGCTGTATTTACCGCTTTCCAGCTCTTTCAATACTGCGTCCAGCACCTTATCTTTCTTCCGCCATTTCACCGGGTCGTAGCCTTTGGCCAGAATTGCCTTCACTTGTTCCACGGTATGACCAAAAATAAAGATATTTTCTTCACCGACTTTCTCAGCGATTTCAACGTTCGCACCATCAGCGTACCGACAGTAAGCGCACCATTGAGCGCCAGTTTCATATTGCCGGTACCGGAAGCTTCTTTACCTGCCGTCGAAATTTGTTCGGAGATATCCGCCGCCGGGATCAGTTTTTCCGCCGCCGAAACACAATAATCCGGCAAGAACACCACCTTCAACTTGTCGCCAACCTGCGGATCGTTGTTGATCACGTCAGCCACTTTGTTGATCGCAAAGATAATGTTTTTCGCCAGGTAGTAGCCCGGTGCCGCTTTCGCGCCAAAGAGGAAGACGCGCGGTACGCGATCAGCCTGCGGGTTTTCACGAATTTCTTTGTACAACGCCAGAATATGCAGCAGATTCAGGTGCTGGCGTTTGTACTCATGCAGACGTTTGATCTGAATATCGAAAATCGCCTGTGGATTGATCTCAATACCGGTACGAACTTTCACAAACTCTGCCAGACGGACTTTATTCGCCTGCTTGATCTCGCGATATTGCTGACGGAATTTCGCATCATCAGCGAATTTTTCCAGATTGATCAGCTGATCGAGATCGTTAGCCCACTCTTTTTTCAGTGATTTATCCAACAGAGCCGCCAGTGCCGGGTTGCACTGTTTGATCCAGCGACGTGGGGTAATACCGTTGGTGACGTTATGGAATTTGTTCGGCCATAGCTGGTGATATTCCGGGAACAGATCTTTCACCACCAGATCCGAGTGCAGTGCCGCAACACCGTTTACCGCGAAACCGCCAACCACACACAGGTTCGCCATATGCACTTGTTTGTCGTGTACCACCGCCAGTTTGGACCACACTTTTTCATCGCCCGGCCAGGTTTTTTCCACCAGCGTTTTAAAGCGTGTATTAATTTCGTTAATAATCTGCATGTGGCGCGGCAGTAAGCCTTTCACCAGTTTCACATCCCAGCGTTCCAGCGCTTCTGGCATCAGGGTATGGTTGGTGTAAGCAAAAGTTTTACTGGTGATGGCCCAGGCGTCATCCCAGCTCATCTGGTGCTCATCGATCAGCACGCGCAGCAGTTCTGGAATCGCGATAGTTGGGTGGGTATCGTTCAGCTGAATAACTTCATAATCCGCCAGTTCGTGCAGTTTACGCCCCGCCAGATGATGGCGACGCAAAATATCCGCTACCGAACAGGCACACTGGAAGTACTGCTGCATCAAGCGCAGCTTTTTACCGGCAGTATGGTTGTCGTTTGGATAGAGAACTTTGGTCAGTTTTTCCGCATTGATGCCCTGCTGTTCGGCACGCAGGAAATCACCGTCGTTAAATTTAGTCAGATCAAACGGATGCGCGTGCGTCGCCTGCCACAGACGCAGCGGCTGCGCCACGCCATTACGATAGCCGACAACGGGGAGATCCCACGCTTGACCGGTAATGGTAAATTCCGGCTCCCAGCGTCCGTCTTTCGTCACTTTACCGCCAATTCCAACCTGCACATCCAGTGCTTCATTGTGGCGGAACCACGGATAGTTACCACGATGCCAGTCATCCGGTGCTTCAACCTGTTTGCCATCGACAAATGACTGGCGGAACAAGCCATATTGATAATTAAGGCCGTAGCCAGTAGCTGACTGCCCGACAGTTGCCATTGAGTCGAGGAAGCACGCCGCCAGACGTCCCAGACCACCGTTACCCAGCGCCGGTCGATCTCTTCTTCCAGCAGATCAGTCAGGTTGATGTCATAAGCCTTCAACGAATCCTGTACATCCTGATACCAGCCGAGATTCAACAGGTTGTTGCCCGTCAGGCGACCAATCAAAAACTCCATTGAGATGTAGTTAACATGCCGCTGATTCGCCACCGGTTTGGCAAATGGCTGAGCACGCAGCATTTCGGCCAGTGCTTCGCTCACTGCCAGCCACCACTGACGAGGGGTCATTTCAGCCGCAGAATTTAAGCCATAACGCTGCCACTGACGTGAAAGCGCTTCCTGAAATTGCTTATCGTTAAAAATAGGTTGTGACATAGGAGTTCCACTTTTCTTAGATTTTCAACACAACGTTATCGCTAGTTTGCCAGGCTCGATGTTGACCTTCCTCATCCTGCGGGGGATTAGGCAGGGAGGAGTTGCGGGGATGAGCAAGGAAATGTGATCTCGACCACTTAAAGCTAGTGCAAACCACAGGATTAGCAGCAAATCAATGCCATACAGCGCAGAAAATCTGTATCTAAGTGCAAAAAATGGCCGTTGCGTATTTTCAAAAAGCGGAAGGTAACTCTATAAATTAAGTAAAGGAGTGAAACAGTTACATAAGTAAAATATCAAGTGTGCTCCATCTCATTCTTAATAGATTTATTAAGATCATCTTTTTAGATAGCACTTTCATCAGGAATGAAGAAGAAACCCTTGCTTAAATGAATCTGATGAACATAAGGGAAACCAGTATTCACGCTGGATCAGCGTCGTTTTAGGTGAGTCATTAATAAAGATTTGGAATTGTGACAGAGTGCAAATTCAGACACATAAAAAAACGTCATCGCTTGCATTAGAAAGGTTTCTGGCCGACCTTATAACCATTAATTACGAAGCGCAAAAAAAATAATATTTCCTCATTTTCCACAGTGAAGTGATTAACTATGCTGATTCCGTCAAAATTAAGTCGTCCGGTTCGACTCGACCATACCGTGGTTCGTGAGCGCCTGCTGGCTAAACTTTCCGGCGCGAACAACTTCCGGCTGGCGCTGATCACAAGTCCTGCGGGCTACGGAAAAACCACGCTCATTTCCCAGTGGGCGGCAGGCAAAAACGATATCGGCTGGTACTCGCTGGATGAAGGTGATAACCAGCAAGAGCGTTTCGCCAGCTATCTCATTGCCGCCGTGCAGCAGGCAACCAACGGTCACTGTGCGATATGTGAGACGATGGCGCAAAAACGGCAATATGCCAGCCTGACGTCACTCTTCGCCCAGCTTTTCATTGAGCTGGCGGAATGCATAGCCCACTTTATCTGTCATCGATGACTATCATCTGATCACTAATCCAGTGATCCACGAGTCAATGCGCTTCTTTATTCGCCATCAACCAGAAAATCTCATCCTGGTGGTGTTGTCACGCAACCTTCCGCAACTGGCATTGCCAATCTGCGTGTTCGTGACCAACTGCTGGAAATTGGCAGTCAGCAACTGGCATTTACCCATCAGGAAGCGAAGCAGTTTTTTGATTGCCGTCTGTCATCGCCGATTGAAGCCGCAGAAAGCAGTCGGATTTGCGATGACGTTTCCGGTTGGGCGACGGCACTACAGCTAATCGCCCTCTCCGCCCGGCAGAATACCCACTCAGCCCATAAGTCGGCACGCCGCCTGGCGGGAATCAATGCCAGCCATCTTTCGGATTATCTGGTTGATGAGGTTTTGGATAACGTCGATCTCGCAACGCGCCATTTTCTGTTGAAAAGCGCCATTTTGCGCTCAATGAACGATGCCCTCATCACCCGTGTGACCGGCGAAGAAAACGGGCAAATGCGCCTCGAAGAGATTGAGCGTCAGGGGCTGTTTTTACAGCGGATGGATGATACTGGCGAGTGGTTCTGCTATCACCCACTGTTTGGTAACTTCCTGCGTCAGCGCTGCCAGTGGGAACTGGCGGCGGAGCTGCCGGAAATTCACCGTGCCGCCGCAGAAAGCTGGATGGCCCAGGGATTTCCCAGCGAAGCGATTCATCATGCGCTGGCGGCAGGCGATGCGCTGATGCTGCGCGATATTCTGCTTAATCACGCCTGGAGTCTGTTCAACCATAGCGAACTGTCGCTGCTGGAAGAGTCGCTTAAGGCCCTGCCGTGGGACAGTTTGCTGGAAAATCCGCAGTTGGTGTTATTGCAGGCGTGGCTGATGCAAAGCCAACATGCTACGGCGAAGTTAACACCCTGCTGGCCCGTGCTGAACATGAAATCAAGGACATCAGAGAAGGCACCATGCACGCAGAATTTAACGCTCTGCGCGCCCAGGTAGCGATTAACGATGGTAATCCGGATGAAGCGGAACGGCTGGCAAAACTGGCACTGGAAGAACTGCCTCCGGGCTGGTTCTATAGCCGCATTGTGGCAACCTCGGTGCTGGGTGAAGTGTTGCACTGCAAAGGCGAATTGACCCGCTCACTGGCGCTAATGCAGCAAACCGAACAGATGGCGCGCCAGCACGATGTCTGGCACTACGCCTTATGGAGTTTAATCCAGCAAAGTGAAATTCTGTTTGCCCAAGGGTTCCTGCAAACCGCGTGGGAAACGCAGGAAAAAGCGTTCCAGCTGATCAACGAGCAGCATCTGGAACAGCTGCCAATGCATGAGTTTCTGGTGCGCATTCGTGCACAGCTGTTATGGGCCTGGGCACGGCTGGATGAAGCCGAAGCGTCGGCGCGTAGCGGGATTGAAGTCTTGTCGTCTTATCAGCCTCAGCAACAGCTTCAGTGCCTGGCAATGTTGATTCAATGCTCGCTAGCCCGTGGTGATTTAGATAACGCCCGTAGCCAGCTGAACCGTCTGGAAAACCTGCTGGGGAATGGCAAATATCACAGCGACTGGATCTCTAACGCCAACAAAGTCCGGGTGATTTACTGGCAAATGACCGGCGATAAAGCCGCCGCTGCCAACTGGTTGCGTCATACGGCTAAACCAGAGTTTGCGAACAACCACTTCCTGCAAGGTCAATGGCGCAACATTGCCCGTGCACAAATCTTGCTGGGCGAGTTTGAACCGGCAGAAATTGTTCTCGAAGAACTCAATGAAACGCCCGCAGTCTGCGTTGATGAGCGATCTCAACCGTAACCTGTTGCTGCTTAATCAACTGTACTGGCAGGCCGGACGTAAAAGTGACGCTCAGCGCGTGTTGCTGGACGCATTAAAACTGGCGAATCGCACCGGATTTATCAGTCATTTTGTCATCGAAGGCGAAGCGATGGCGCAACAACTTCGTCAGTTGATTCAACTTAATACGCTGCCGGAACTGGAACAGCATCGCGCGCAGCGTATTCTGCGAGAAATCAATCAACATCACCGGCATAAATTCGCCCATTTCGATGAAAATTTCGTTGAACGTCTGCTAAATCATCCGGAAGTGCCAGAACTGATCCGCACCAGCCGTTGACCCAACGTGAATGGCAGGTCCTGGGGCTGATTTACTCCGGTTACAGCAACGAACAAATTGCAGGCGAACTGGAAGTGGCGGCAACCACCATCAAGACGCATATCCGCAATCTGTACCAAAAACTCGGCGTCGCCCACCGTCAGGCTGCCGTGCAGCACGCGCAGAAACTGCTGAAGATGATGGGATATGGAGTGTGAGTTTAGCCGGATAATACGTCGGATCCGGCTTACATCTTTATATCATTCAATGCTCACCCGCGTTACGCCATCCGCCTCCACCAGACTAAACCGCACTGGCAAGAAACGCTCCACCACCGCGATATTGGTCAGCAGATGGCGTGAGGGATGGGCGACCGTAAATTCTCCCGTGCCCGCCAGCGCCATCGGTAGCACCAGTTGGTCGGCGAGATATTCCCCCACCGCCGCCGGGCTTGCCAGGTAGCGTTTCACCTCTTTCACCAACTGTGCCGCAACCACCTCGGCGCTGACGCGCTTTTCACCGACGACAAAAAAGCGTTCGGTGATATTTTCACTTACGACTTCAAGCGAGACGGTATTACCCGGTCCCTGGTCACGCGGCAGGTTATGAATATTCTGCTCATGCAGGGAAAAACTACCCACCAGCGTAGCGATTTCACGCTCAGCGACATGCTCGGCACGCCAGCTAACAGCACCTCTCCACGCATCTGCACAATGTTCCCGCGCTCGCCAAGTTGCAAGGTGTTAAACGATGCCACGGGCGAGACTTCCGTCGCCACCACCCCGCCTCCGGCAGGGTAAAAACCGTGGCGTAATAATGTGGTTTGCTGATGAATTCCCATTTTCGCCAGCAGCGGCTCCAGCACCCGGCGGATAAAATCCGCAGGCGGTGCCGACGGGTTATCGGTACCGCCGCTCACTTCAACACGCGAAGGTCCATCGGCAAACCACAGCGCGGGCAGCACCGTTTGCAGCACCAGCGTACAACTTCCGGCGCTACCGATATCAAAGCGGTAATCACCGCCGCGCACGGTGCCAGGTCGGAAGATCAAACGCTGCGACCCCAGCTCCGCGCCTTCCACCGTTGCTCGGCAAATTTCCGTCGCCGCCTTAACCGCGGTCAGATGCTGGCGCAACAGCCCCGGTTTCGCCCGCCCGGCACGAATGTCAGTGATGGTAAATGGCTGGCCAGTTATCATCGACAGGCTCAGCGCCGAGCGCAGGATCTGCCCGCCGCCTTCGCCCTGTGCGCCATCCAGCGCAATCATCCTTTTCATCATTTATCCTTTTACGCACACCACCTGACGCAGGGTATAGATAACTTCCACCAGATCGCTTTGTGCCGCCATCACCGCATCAATATCTTTATACGCCATCGGGATTTCGTCGATCACTTCGGCATCTTTACGGCATTCCACATGCGCGGTGGCACGAATTTGATCTTCCACGCTGAACAGTTTTTTCGCTTTGGTACGGCTCATTACCCGCCCGGCACCGTGGCTGCACGAACAGAACGACTCTTCATTTCCCAGCCCACGGACGATAAAGCTCTTCGCCCCCATCGAACCGGGAATAATTCCATATTGACCAGCACGCGCAGACACCGCGCCTTTACGCGTCACGTAGATCTCTTCACCAAAGTGCTGTTCTTTTTGCACATAGTTGTGGTGACAGTTGATCTCTTCCATCGCCAGCGTTTGTGGCTGTCTTACCGTTTTCTGCGTAACGCTCTGCAACGCCGTTACCACGTTTTCCATCATCGCATCGCGGTTAAGGCTGGCAAAAAGCTGCGCCCAGGCCACGGCTTTCAGGTAATCATCAAAGTATTCCGTACCTTCCATAAAGTACGCCAGATCACGCGACGGCAACGTTTCAAGCGTTTCCTGCATCTCTTTTTGCGCCAGATCGATAAAGTAAGTTCCGATGGCATTACCGATTCCGCGTGAACCGGAGTGCAGCATAATCCACACCTGGTCCGACTCATCAAGGCAGATTTCAATAAAGTGGTTACCCGTTCCCAGCGTTCCCAGGTGTTTATAGTTGTTAGTGTTAAGGAAACGGGGATATTTTTGCGTTAACCACTGATAACCGGCTTCCAGCTCAGCCCATTTCGCATCGACGTTAACAGGCGGATTTTCCCATGCGCCTTTATCACGTTTACAACGCCCGGTAGTACGCCCGTGCGGCACGGCAGATTCAATTGCCTGACGCAGCTCCGCCAGGTTTTCCGGCAGGTCTGCCGCCGTTAACGCGGTACGCAGTGCGTTCATTCCACAACCGATATCCACGCCCACCGCCGCCGGAATAATCGCCCCTTTGGTCGGGATCACGCTACCAATGGTGGAACCTTTACCCAGGTGTACATCAGGCATTACCGCAATATGTTTGAAAATAAACGGCATCTTCGCCGTATTAATAAGTTGCTGACGCGCATCGGCTTCTACCGGCACGCCTTTGGTCCACATTTTTACCGGGGCATTTTCAGTGGTCAGTAATTCGTAATTCATTTTGTTTTTCTCTTTTCGTTGGTATGTCCTGATAATTGCAACCGTCGTGCCAGAAAATTAAATAAGCAGCTTAATTTTTTAATTCATTGTTTTTAATAGATTAAATCTTTACGTCCGTAAACGGAGATTTCCCGCAAAGCCAATTTGCCGATAATGAAATATCGTCTTTTATAAGGATATCTAAGATGCGTAAAACAGTGGCTTTTGGTTTTGTCGGAACGGTGCTGGATTATGCCGGGCGCGGCAGTCAGCGCTGGTCGAAATGGCGTCCGACGCTTTGTTTATGCCAGCAAGAATCGTTAGTCATCGATCGACTGGAATTATTGCACGATGCCCGCTCGCGCTCGCTATTCGAAACGCTTAAACGCGATATCGCCAGCGTTTCGCCAGAAACAGAAGTGGTGGGCGTTGAGATAGAACTGCATAACCCGTGGGATTTCGAAGAGGTCTACGCCTGCCTGCATGATTTCGCCCGTGGGTACGCGTTTCACCCTGATAAAGAAGACTACTTAATTCACATTACCACCGGCACCCACGTCGCGCAGATTTGCTGGTTTCTGCTGGCGGAAGCGCGTTACCTGCCCGCCCGGCTGATACAATCTTCACCACCGCGCAAAAAAGAACAACCACGCGGCGCAGGTGAAGTGACGATTATCGATCTCGATTTAAGCCGTTATAACGCCATCGCCAGCCGCTTTGCCGAGGAACGCCAGCAAACCCTCGACTTCCTCAAATCCGGCATTGCCACACGCAACCCCCACTTCAACCGCATGATTGAGCAGATCGAAAAAGTGGCGATCAAATCCCGCGCACCGATCCTGCTTAACGGCCCAACCGGTGCGGGCAAGTCGTTTCTGGCACGACGCATCTTCGAATTAAAACAGGCGCGGCATCAGTTTAGCGGCGCATTTGTAGAAGTGAACTGCGCCACCCTGCGCGGCGATACCGCCATGTCGACGCTGTTTGGTCATGTGAAAGGCGCGTTTACCGGGGCGCGGGAATCTCGTGAAGGATTATTACGCAGCGCCAACGGTGGCATGTTGTTTCTTGATGAGATTGGCGAACTGGGCGCAGACGAACAGGCGATGTTGCTGAAAGCCATTGAAGAGAAAACCTTTTACCCATTTGGCAGCGATAGCCAGGTGAGCAGTGATTTTCAGCTGATCGCCGGAACGGTGCGCGATTTGCGCCAACTGGTTGCCGAAGGCAATTTCGCGAAGATCTGTACGCGCGGATCAATCTCTGGACCTTCACCCTGCCGGGACTGCGCCAGCGCCAGGAAGATATTGAACCTAACCTGGATTATGAAGTGGAGCGCCACGCCTCACTCACCGGCGACAGCGTGCGTTTTAACACCGAAGCACGGCGCGCCTGGCTGGCTTTTGCGACATCTCCCCAGGCAACATGGCGCGGTAACTTTCGAGAACTTTCTGCCAGCGTCACGCGGATGGCAACCTTTGCCGATAGCGGGCGCATTACTCTGGAAACCGTAGAAGATGAGATAAACCGTCTGCGCTATAACTGGCAGGAGAGCCGTCCCTCCGCGCTTACGCAACTGCTGGGCGCAGAGGCAGAAAACATCGATCTCTTCGACCGTATGCAACTGGAACACGTTATCGCTATCTGCCGCCAGGCAAAGTCGCTTTCTGCTGCCGGACGACAGCTTTTTGATGTTTCGCGCCAGGCAAAGCCAGCGTCAATGACGCGGATCGGCTACGCAAATACCTGGCGCGTTTTGGTCTGACGTGGGAAGCCGTGCAGGATCAGCACAGCTCCAGTTGAATATGATGGTCCGTCAGCACCTGCATCACGCCCGCAGGCGGCGGGCGTCGGTGTAGACAGCATCAACCATGCTGATGCTCCCCATATTGACCATCGCGTTACGGCCAAATTTCGAGTGATCGACAACCAGCATAACGTGGCGCGAGTTCTCAATAATGGCGCGTTTGGTGCGAACTTCGTGGTAATCGAACTCCAGCAGCGAGCCGTCACTGTCAATGCCGCTGATCCCCAGAATGCCGAAATCAAGGCGGAACTGGGAGATAAAATCGAGTGTCGCTTCGCCAATGATCCCGCCATCGCGGCTGCGTAATTCGCCACCGGCGAGAATAATACGGAAATCCTCTTTTACCATCAACGTGTTAGCGACGTTGAGATTGTTGGTGACAATGCGCAAATTGCTGTGATTAAGCAGCGCGTGCGCCACCGCTTCCGGGGTGGTGCCGATATCGATAAACAGCGTCGAGCCGTTGGGGATTTGCTCCGCCACTTTGCGGGCGATGCGCTCTTTTTCTTCGGTCTGGGTGGCTTTGCGATCGTGCCACGGCGTGTTAACCGAACTGGAAGGCAGCGCCGCGCCGCCATGATGGCGCAGGATCAGGTTTTGCTCCGCCAGCTCATTGAGGTCGCGGCGAATAGTCTGCGGGCTGACGGAGAAGTGCTCCACCAGTTCCTCGGTACTGACATAACCTTGCTGTTTAACCAGTTCGATAATACCGTTGTGACGTTGTGTTTGTTTCATTTCTAAATCCCTGGAATTATTTTCGTTTTCGCGCATTGAGCGAATCAACAAAAGCCATCGCTAAACCCACGGCTAACCCGGCGATGTGTGCTCCGTTCGCCATCGACATCCCAAACAAATCAAACCATCCGGCGACAATCCAGATCAGCGCAAAGATAATTAACCCACGTTGCAGGTAAATGCCACTTTGCGGATCGCGTTCACCACGTAGCCAGACGTAGCCCATCAGCGCATACACCACGCCAGAAAGCCCGCCAAACCACGGCCCGCTGAATTTTTGCTGCACATAGCCGCTTAACAGGCGCTAATGAGAGTAATGACAATTAGCTTACCGCTACCGAGGCGTTTTTCCACCGCACCGCCGAGATACCACCACCAGAGCAGGTTAAATAGGATATGCATCAGCGAGAAGTGCATTAACGCGTGGGTGAAGTAACGCCAGAACTCAAATTTCAGTGTTGGATCGAATGGCCAGGCCAGCCATAACATCACTTCCTGATCGCCGAGAATTTGCATGGCAATAAACACCACCACGCAGGCGATCATCATCACCCAGGTTACCGGACCTGCGCGTTCACGCAAGGCAGCAAAGAAAGGATAACGGCGATAATGCAGGCCACTGCCGGTATGGCCCGCCTGCCAGCTGGCCGCCAGATAACGCGGATCTGCCGGGTTTTCGAGAAAACGCGCCAGCTCCGCCCGCACGCGCTCGGCCTGGGATTCATCCGCCAGCCAGACATCGCTTTGGTTATGTTGTTGAATCGTGAGGATAACACTGCGTCGCCATGTAATCAACAAACGCCTGCGCACGCGGGGGTTAGCAAAAGAGGTAATCATCAACATCGTTGCTGTCGCTTATTCCACACAAAAGGGGACAGTATAAAGCGTTACGCGCCGTACGCCACCTCTGCAGGAAACTGACGCTGCCAGGCTTCAAAGCCGCCGTCAATGCTATAGACCACATCGTAGCCCTGTTGCAGCAGATACTGCGCCGCGCCTTTGCTGCTATTGCCGTGGTAACACATCACCATCACCGGAGTGTCAAAGTCGTTATCACGCATAAACGCGCCCAGTGTGTCGTTGGTTAAATGGAAAGCCTGCACCGCATGCCCCATAGCGAAACTCTGTGGATCGCGAATATCGACCAGCACCGCCTCTTTTTCCTGCAACTTCTGGTGCGCGTCGGCAACGTTAATACATTCGAACTGATCCATGCGTCTCTCTTTCTTTACAAACAAGTGGGCAAATTTACCGCACAGTTTACGTCGAAGCGGCAGATAAACGCCATAATGTTATACATATCACTCTAAAATGTTTTTTCAATGTTACCTAAAGCGCGATTCTTTGCTAATATGTTCGATAACGAACATTTATGAGCTTTAACGAAAGTGAATGAGGGCAGCATGGAAACCAAAGATCTGATTGTGATAGGTGGCGGCATCAATGGTGCTGGTATCGCGGCAGACGCCGCTGGACGCGGTTTATCCGTGCTGATGCTGGAGGCGCAGGATCTCGCTTGCGCGACCTCCTCCGCCAGTTCAAAACTCATTCACGGTGGCCTACGCTACCTTGAGCACTATGAATTCCGCCTGGTCAGCGAGGCGCTGGCTGAACGTGAAGTGCTACTGAAAATGGCTCCGCATATCGCCTTCCCGATGCGTTTTCGCCTGCCGCATCGTCCGCATCTGCGCCCGGCGTGGATGATTCGCATTGGTCTGTTTATGTACGATCATCTGGGTAAACGCACCAGCCTGCCGGGATCAACCGGTTTGCGTTTTGGCGCAAATTCAGTGTTAAAACCGGAAATTAAGCGCGGATTCGAATATTCCGACTGTTGGGTAGACGACGCCCGTCTGGTACTCGCCAACGCCCAGATGGTGGTGCGTAAAGGCGGTGAAGTGCTTACTCGTACTCGTGCCACTTCTGCTCGCCGCGAAAACGGCCTGTGGATTGTGGAAGCGGAAGATATCGATACCGGCAAAAAATATAGCTGGCAAGCGCGCGGCCTCGTGAACGCCACCGGCCCGTGGGTAAAGCAGTTCTTCGACGACGGGATGCATCTGCCTTCGCCTTATGGCATTCGCCTGATCAAAGGCAGCCATATTGTCGTGCCGCGCGTGCATACACAAAAGCAGGCCTACATTCTGCAAAACGAAGATAAACGTATTGTCTTCGTGATCCCGTGGATGGACGAGTTTTCCATCATCGGCACCACCGATGTGGAATACAAAGGTGATCCAAAAGCAGTGAAGATTGAAGAGAGTGAAATCAATTACCTGCTGAAAGTGTATAACGCGCACTTTAAAAAGCAGCTAAGCCGTGATGATATCGTCTGGACTACTCCGGTGTGCGTCCGCTGTGTGATGATGAGTCCGACTCGCCGCAGGCTATTACCCGTGATTACACCCTTGATATCCATGATGAAAACGGCAAAGCCCCGCTGCTGTCGGTATTCGGCGGTAAGCTGACCACCTACCGCAAACTGGCGGAACACGCGCTGGAAAAACTGACGCTATATTATCAGGGCATTGGTCCGGCGTGGACGAAAGAGAGCGTGCTACCGGGCGGAGCATTGAAGGCGACGTGACGATTACGCCGCGCGTCTGCGCCGCCGTTACCCATTCCTGACCGAATCGCTGGCACGTCATTACGCACGCACTTACGGCAGCAACAGCGAACTGCTGCTCGGCAATGCAGGGGCGATAAGCGACCTCGGGGAAGATTTCGGTCATGAGTCTACGAAGCGGAGCTGAAATACCTTGTGGATCACGAATGGGTCCGCCGCGCCGACGATGCCCTATGGCGTCGCACAAAACAAGGCATGTGGCTGAATGCGGAACAACAATCTCGTGTGAGTCAGTGGCTGGTGGAGTATACGCAGCAGAAGTTGTCGCTGGCGTCGTAAGGATGATGCCCGGTTGAAGTGCAACCGGGCTATTTGGATTCCTTAGACTATTCATTGTAAATAATTGAATAACGGCCCCTGAGCTAAAATCGCCAAACTTAAGCACGTTACCCAATCGCCCCACTTCTTCCTCTGGTTTCTATTTTTTCTGCACCAATGGCAATAATATCCCAATGCAAAACCAAGCTGTGCACTAATCGGGCCGACAAAATCAGTCCAAGGCTGCGGCCAAAAAGGGGAAAAATTCAGGGGAAGCCAGACAAACGTCAGAAAGAAATTTCGGATATTTTCCAGCAACGCTGATTTCTCTGGAGAAATATAAAGAATGAAATTCGAGAGAATTAACCAGAAATAGACCGGAGAAAAGACCAGCCAGCAATGCAGTCTGTTTTTTAATTCAGGAGGCGTTCTGCGGGAGAATTGCCAACCGATGCCCCACATTACACTGAAAAAAAATGCATATTCAACCATTAACTCAAGTTGTAATTCCTGAAGAGAAATACGCACAACCAGGAGCGGAAAGGAGAATATTGTTTCTGCCAGAAAAGTTAACGTGAATATAAGTACGGCTAAGACAATAACCGTCGGCCATACCAATACTGGCACGATAACAAAACCGAGAATTACAGGGGGAATATAAAGCCGGAATTTAATCATTTTTATTTTCCTGGTGATTCGGATGATGCGTCATACATCGCGCATAAACACTCATCAATCATCCAGTCGTCTTCCCAGACCTGATAATGTGTGCCCTGTTCGGGCTGATTAAGCGGGTTCTCAATCGCCTGCCGCGCGCGTTCTTTCAGGATAGATTGATTGTTGAAGGCCCAGGCATTGATTTGGGCGGTAATGGCTTTATCGTCATCATCCTGCTCAAAACGACTATTCTGAATATTCTCTTCCCTGTTATGCCACAGCAAACATGCCATCGATACTGTGGGTTGGTAACCGGGTACAGAGATGACGGCATCAAGCAATGGCGAAAGAGCGATATCGGCACGGAAAAACATTTCCATCATGTACTGTAATTCGACAGCCTCATCGCCGGATACCCAATCAGTCATATACTGGCAGGCAAATCGTTGCAAAATTTCCCGTTCATCCTCACGCCAGTTTTCTTTACTGGCAAGGTTTATACGCCGTAGAGAAAATACTTCGTGAATATTGTCAAACTGCCCCTGTGCAACAAATTCCAGTAAACGCGGCAGAAAATAACGAACCTCATCGCTGTTTTGCGGATCAGGTCCTGGACTACTATTCCAGGCATTGATTAAGGAATAAGGAATCGCTCGCAACGATGTATTCCGTAATGCTTTTTGTTCCTGTTGACTCAGGCAATATTCACAACAAACCACAAATTGCTGCGGCACCGGATAACGACGAAAAATATGATAAACCTGCTCAATTAATGCCTGCATGGCGGGGCTGGGTTGCATAATTACCCCCTCGCCCGCTGATCGTGCATAAACGGCTGATAGATAAAAAGGGCATTCGCCGCGTTCAGGAAAATATTAATGATATCCATATTGTAATCCTGCTTAATGCAACGTTTTATACATCGGCACATAACCCACGTCTTCTACCAAACTCTGCCCCTGCGGCGTTAAAAACCATTCAACCAGTTTTTGTGTTTCTGACGTCATATTGTCCCGCGTTACCATAAATGCATCGACGATATAGGGATATTTGCCATTGCGAATGTTTTCCGCAGTCGGTGCAATACCGTTAATCGCTAACAATTTGATATTCTTATCGGCATTCATTTGTGTTGCGTAATAGCGGAAGGTATAACCTATTGCGTTGTTTGTATTACGGTATTCGGCAACGACTTTAATCATTCCCTCCATCACACTTGCCACTTCGGTTTCCTGCGGCGAGATCATACGGACATTTTTCATGACCTGTAATTGCATCACCGTCTGACTGCCAGAGTCTTCCGGGCGTTGCCAGGTCAGGATCTCCTGATCGTTACCGCCCACAGTACGCCAGTTGGTAATTGCGCCACTAAAAATGTCTCGCACTTGTTGTTCAGTCAGGGAATTGACTGGATTATCAGCATTGACGATAAAAACAAATGCTTCACGGGCAAAGGGGGTGTACAGCAAAGTGACACCAGATTCCTTTGCACGTTTTTCTGCCCACCGGAAGGTTGCGCCACGAAAATAATATCAGCATCACCCTTAACGATTTTGTTATATGCTTCTGGCGTACGAGAGTTATCCAGATAATCCCAAACGTGAAAATCCTCTGGTATTATGCTTAACGCATAAAAGGCAGAAGCATAAATTGGGTACGCTGCCGTGGCACCATCGATTCGCGGCCAATTTTGCGTAAACTGAATTTGCGGTTTGCCACGCAGCTGCGTCAGTCGATTATTGAGTTTATCGGGTCGCCAGGCCAGATATCAATATTTTCGCGTACACCAACACCAGGGTTATGCTGCTTATATAAATGGGCCTGATACCCAGCGACAATACCAAGTAAGAGAAGTAGAAACAGGAGTGAGTTACGGCAACGTAGCCCGGACGTACCGGTTAAAGGATGCCTTGTCGGCCAGCCGTATCCCAGCGAAAAAATGATATGCGTTCCAACGGGAATAATGACTATCCACCAGTACTCACCACCGACTAATGAGACTAACAAAACACCCAGCCAGGGAAGCATAAGATCTGCCAACCAACCTGAAACCATCTGGCGAAATTGATAATCTGCCAGATGTAGCGTGATTATCCAGCCAACCAGGATTAATAAAGCGGGAACTAAAAAAAGACATTGTCGCCAGGCGGCTATTTCTCTGTTTTCTGGTGCGCTATCACCCGCCCACACTCGCCCAGAGAAAAATAGCAGTAATGCGCCCAGCGTCAGCATAAAGACGTTGAGTAGAAGATAAATTGTTGGCGTAAAGAGTAAATTGCAAAACTCAAGAATAGCGGCAAGCCCGGCCCCCAGCATGGCAATAACCGCCGCCAAAAACTGCGCCAGAATGGGGATGCCGAAAAAAGTCATTACCAGCGAGGTCAAAATCCATTTTCTGTTTTGCATTATTCTTTCCATCTTTCTGAATGGCGAAATTATACTCCCCGATAACCCTCGCCCCTCTCGGACACTTTTCCTAAATAAA
>ENA-OQDE01000664-OQDE01000664.1-human-gut-metagenome-genome-assembly--contig:-NODE-664-length-18604-cov-8.659360_pt1 | contig 18604 bp, 14 predicted proteins | sample MGYA00242768_ERZ504595 | MGnify/ENA primary metagenome ERZ504595 (study PRJEB26092, sample SAMD00036307) | human gut metagenome | host: Homo sapiens | study: EMG produced TPA metagenomics assembly of...
ATGGAAATTACTTTGATGAATGGTGGCAAAAAGATATGACTGATTTCATAAAACGAGACCGCAACCATCCCTCTATCATTATGTGGAGTATCGGCAACGAAGTAACGGGAGCTACCCCCGAAATCCAACACAACCTGGTCAGCCTATTTCACCAACTGGACCTGACCGCCCTGTCACTCAAGGAGGAACTGATCCTACTAGAGGTATGAAGACCGATTATCAAAAAAAATTCAACTATCTAGACATTATCGGCTTCAATGGAAATGGAGAAGAAATAGGAGAACTAGAACACTTCCACAAAAACTACCCAACACTTTGTGCCATTGCTACAGAGGTACCGCACACTTATCAAACCCGTGGCGTATACCGAAGCCAGACACAATGGAGAAGACGGGATTTCCCCGCTCCTTGGGAAAAAGGAAACATAAACTGGGAACAATTTAAACATCGGGTCTTTCCTATACCTGACCTGACGGAAAAAGAATGCTTCCCCGAAGAATCCGATTATCCCTATTATCAATCGTCCTACGACAATGCTTCTGTACGTATCAGCGCCCGTAAATCATGGCAACGCACCTGTTCTTTCCCTTGGTTAATGGGAGAATTCCGATGGGGCAGTTTTGACTATTTAGGTGAAGCCGAATGGCCTCAACGATGTGGCAATTTCGGTATTATCGACATAGCTGCCATTCCGAAAGACGCCTATTTCCTCTACCAAAGTTTATGGACCGACAAACCAATGGTACACCTTCTTCCGCATTGGACGCATCCGGGAAAAGAAGGAAAAACAATTCCCGTAGTCATTTATACCAACTGTGATGCAGTAGAGTTATTTATAAATAATGTATCTTTGGGCAGTAAACCTTATACAGGGGAGCAACTGATATGGTTAGTTCCTTATTCGCCCGGAAAAATAGAAGCCCGAGGCATAAAAAAAGGAAAAATCGTGGCAACAGACTGTTATCAAAGTGCAGAAGCACCTCATTCTGTCGCCCTTGCCAGTAACAAGTATTCTGTAAAAGCCGGTTCGGATGAAGTCATACGCATAGAGATCGACATAACAGATAAAAACGGAATTCCTTGTCCTTATGCCTCCAATGAACTCAGTTTCCACGTAAGTGGACCACTCCGGCTATTAGGGGTAGACAACGGAAACCCTACAGATATGTTTCCATACCAACAGCCCCACTGCCGTTGCTTTCGGGGAAAATGTGTAGTATTATTACAATCTGACGAAGAAAAAGGAAAAGGAACCCTGACTGTACAAGGAACAAAATTAGTAGAAAAAAAATTAATCATCGAAGTGATATGAAAAAAATTCTTTTATTACTCTGTTTATGCTTATTCATAGAAGAGGTTGCTTCTCGAGAATTAGACAAGACATTCCAGTTGCTTCCACAACCACAATCCATAGAACTGACTTCTGGAAAAGGAATCAATTATTGGGAGTTATCCTATATTCTGTCATCAGACACAACTTCCATCCCCATATTGGGAGATATGCTCAACAAACTTCCCCGTTGCCCACGAAAAGGGAAACCCATCCGGCTCCAACTCACCAGCAGCATGTTCCTGCTTCTCCGGAAGGATACATGATGGAAATTAATGAAAAAGGAGTCTGTATATCAGCCAGAACCATGACAGGTATCTTCTACGGTTGCCAAACTTTAGAACAATTAATGGAAGACAGCCGGGATTTCAACATACTTATTCCAGCCATGCTAATCATCGATTATCCGGCCATTTCCTATCGGGCCGTGCACTTTGATGTAAAACATCATTTAGACCGCATGGAGTATTATTATCAGGAAATAGACAAACTGGCCCGATACAAAATAAACGCAGTTATTTGGGAGCTGGAAGATAAACTGCGTTATACCCGACGCCCCGAAATAGGTGCCCCCAATGCCATCAGCAAGCAGGAAATGCAAGCCTTATGCCGCTATGCCAAAGAACGGAATATTGAAATAACCCCCTTGGTCCAAGGTTTGGGACATGCCGGTTTTATTTTAAAACATCATTGGGAACTACGTGAAAACCCCGACAGCGACTGGGAGTTTTGCCCATCTGACCCTCGTACCTATGATTTGCAATTCGACCTTTACCGGGATGCTATCGAAGCCATGCCTTACAGCAAATACTTACATATAGGAGGAGATGAAATTACCGCCATAGGCATAGACCAACGCTGTAAAGCCACCGGAAAAACTCCATTTGAACTACAAATGATCTGGTTGAAAAAAGTATGCGATTTCGCAACAGCTCACAACCGCATTCCTATTTTCTGGGATGATATGCCATTAAAATACGGCGGTGTATGGGATTTGGTCAACAGTAATGAAACCCAGGATGAAATAGCAGCAAAATGGAACGATAAAAAATTGAATGAAAGCATCAAATTATTCCCCAAAGAATGTGTGTATATGCGATGGAACTACAAAGATGCCACCCAACCGGGGCATCAACGCATTTTACAATGGTATCATGACAAAGGACTGAAAGTAATGGGAGCTACCGCTGCTTCGTGTGGCAGTTCTCCATTTATACCGCGTGAAAATTCACTGGCCGGCTATATCAAAGGATTCAGCAAATTAGTTGCTCAAAATCAACTGGAAGGAATTTTGGCCACAGCATGGGATGATGGTTCCCCACACTCTGAAACGGTGTGGCGTGGATACATCGCACAGGGAGAATATGGCTGGAACCCAACAGCACGGACAGTCGAAGCCTTCAAAGCCGCACATGCCCAACGAGAATTTGGCTTTCATCCAAATGACAACCATATGGCTTTTCTGGATGAACTGGAACAAGAAGCATTTTTCTTTGATGATGCCCTGGTCAATTCGGGAAGGCGCAATCCGGCATGGGGAACTACTGATTTTACTTTAATCAGCCTACCGGATCCAGACGCACCGGGAGCATGGAGCCGTACCTACCAACAAAAAATAGCCCAAGCAAAGGTGGAACAAAAACGATATGAAAAAATATGCCAAGGCATAAAAGAGGCTAAACAACATGCTTTACGCAACCGCTATACATTAGAGGTATACGAACAGACAAATCACTTGTTCAACTTCCCTGTCCGTCTGATTCTAGCCTTGCACAACTATGATATCACTATACATGAACAAGACAAACAGACAGCATTGCAACAAATAAATGAAGTGTGCAATGACTTTCAGACCATGAGAAAACAATTGGAAGAGACCTATTCACAGACCCGTTTTATGGAACAACCTGACGGTTACATTGCTGACCAAAACCACCACAACCATCTTGCCGCCAAAACCAACAACAGCGACTGGTGGTATTATTATGAAATTCCAATGATAAGGAAGACAAGAACATGGATGAACTCTCAGACCGCCCGACAGAAAAACATTCCATAAGAAACAACGAATGAAACTTTAATATAAAAAATAATATGAACCTTATAATACAACACTACTTTATGAAACAACATTTTTTATCTTATCTCATCGCCCTGCTGCTATTTCCTCTCTATGAGATGCAAGCAGCCTACCAGCCTGAGTTTTCTACTGCCGGTTTCTATGAACTGGCAAACTCCGGACGTGAAGTATATTCCATGAATCCGGCATGGCGATTCCACAAAGGAACCGCTACAGGTGCGGAAACCACCGACTTTAATGACCAGGACTGGAAAGTGGTTTCCCTGCCCGACGGAATTGAATATGTACCGACTGAGGCCAGTGGATGTATCAACTATCAAGGTGAGGTATGGTACCGCAAACATTTCACTCCGGCAAATGAATTGAAAGGCAAAAAACTTTTCCTGCATTTCGAAGCTATCATGGGAAAAAGCAAAGTTTTTGTAAACGGCAATTTATTGACCGAACACTTTGGCGGATACCTGCCTGTAGTCATTGATGTCACCGATGCACTGAATTGGGGGACAGACAATGTGATAGCTGTATGGGCAGACAACAGCAATGACCCCAGTTATCCTCCGGCAAAGCACAGGATGTACTGGATTATACTTATTTTGGCGGCATCTATCGTGACTGCTGGCTCATAGCCCATCGTCCGGTTTTCATCACCGATCCCAATTTCGAAAACGAAATGGCAGGCGGCGGGCTTTTCGTGGCATACGACAAAGTTTCCGACACTTCCGCAGAAATAATCCTGAAAGCCCATATACGTAATGACAGTAAAAAGAACTTCAAAGGAGTAGTAGAATATGAACTTCAGCAACCCGACGGCACACAAGCCGCATTTCTGAACGATGTCATTCAAGTACGTCCGGGCAAGGCAGTCACTTCAAAAGATAAAATAACGTTGAAGTCTCCTCTGCTTTGGAGCCCTGAAACGCCTACGTTATATAACCTGATTGTCCGTATCCGCGACAATGAAGGAAATGTAGTGGACGGCTACCGCCGCCGTATCGGTATCCGCAGCGTAGAATTCAAAGGAAAGGACGGATTCTGGCTGAACGGCAAACCTTATCCAAGCCCGCTGATTGGCGCCAACCGCCATCAGGATTTTGCCGTAGTAGGCAATGCCGTTGCCAACAGCATTCATTGGCGCGACGCTAAAAAGCTACGCGACACAGGTATGAAAGTCATCCGGAATGCTCACTGCCCTCAAGACCCCGCCTTTATGGATGCATGTGACGAACTGGGGCTGTTCGTCATTGTAAACACACCGGGATGGCAATTCTGGAATGACGCTCCTGAATTTGCACAACGGGTTTATAGCGATATCCGCAACCTGGTACGGCGTGACCGCAATCACCCTTGTGTATGGTTATGGGAACCTATCCTGAATGAAACCTGGTATCCGGCAGACTTCGCCAAAAATACCCTCGATATTGTCAATCAAGAATACCCTTATCCGTATTGCTATTCCGGTTGCGACAGCGAAGCACGGGGACATGAGGTATATCCGGTACTCTTCACTCATCCGGCCAATGCGGACAAGGATTGGGCCATCAAAAGCCTCGACCCTAAAATAACCTATTTCACCCGCGAGTGGGAGATAATGTAGACGACTGGAATTCGCACAACTCCCCCAGCCGTGTGGCACGCAACTGGGGGGAACAGGCTATGCTCATCCAGGCACAGCATTATGCCGCCCCCCGTTATCCTTTCACCTGTTACGATGTACTCTGCCGTACTCCGCGCCAACACGTCGGCGGCTGTTTGTGGCACTCGTTCGACCACCAGCGCGGCTATCATCCCGATCCCTTCTATGGTGGTGTGATGGACGTATTCCGTCAACCCAAATATGCTTATTATATGTTCAAAGCCCAGCGCTCGCCCGAAAAACAAGACCGTCTTTTCGAAACAGGACCGATGGTGTACATCGCCCATGAAATGACTCCCTTCTCACCCAAAGACGTTACTGTGTACTCCAATTGTGACGAGGTGCGGCTTACTTATAATAAAGGTGGCAAGACATGGACTTACACCAAGCCAGCAACAAAAGAAGGAATGCCCTCACCCGTTATTACATTCAAAGATATATACGACTTCATGATAGACAAAAACATGTCTATGAGAAAGAAGAAACAGGACGAGGTGTTCCTACTGGCCGAAGGCATCATAGATGGAAAAGTAGTTGCCACGCACGAAGTACGACCGGCCCGGCGTCCCGAGAAAGTGCTACTTTGGGTTGACAATGAAAACACCGACTTAAAAGCTGATGGCTCCGACTTTGTAACCGTAGTAGCCGCCATAGCCGATAAAAACGGGAACATCAAACGTCTGAACAACTATTATGTGAAATTCCATGTAGAAGGCGAAGGACGTATTTTGGGCGGAGCGAATATACTGGCCAATCCGGCTCCGGTAAAATGGGGAACAGCCCCCGTGCTGATACAATCCACCTTGAAGCCGGGTAAAATCAAAATCACTGCCAGCGTATTGTTCGAAGGCTCGCAAATGCCTGCCAGCGCAGTGTTGGAATTAGAAAGCAAGCCGCGGCTCATCCTCTCATCTACACCGAAAGTGAAGCTGCGCTGATTTCCATGAACAGCGACTCACCTTTCGGGCAATCAGCCGCCAAATCGGCTTCCGAACTGGAACAGGAACGTTTGCTGAAAGAACGGAATGCACAAAAGCTGAAAGAAGTGGAAAAACAGCAAGCTGATTTCGGTGAAAAGAAGTAAACCTTTCCATCCGGTGTGGGGAAGAGGCAGAAAGAGAAAAGCAATTCAAAGCCTCTTCTACTCCATCCCCACAAGGGATGGAACAAAATGAAAAAACTAAAATACAAATCACCCATGACATATAAGTTAACCGTTACAACCCTAGCACTAACTGCCATAACCTCCACTGTAGCAGCCACTCACGCCAAACCAGACACGGAACATCCCCATATCGTATTGATTTTATGCGATGATATGGGATTCTCTGATTTATCCTGCTACGGAGGAGAAATACATACTCCTAATATAGATTATCTGGCCGAACAAGGCATACGTTTCAGCCAATTTAAAAACACAGGACGAAGCTGCCCCAGTCGTGCCGCCTTACTCACCGGACATTATCAGCACGAAGCGGAAATGGGATGGATGACCGCGGTAGAGAACATCGTCCGGGGTATCGGGGACAGATTTCGGATCACCTGCCCACCCTTGCCGAAGTACTGCGCGACCAAGGCTATGCCACTTACATGAGTGGCAAATGGCATGTTACCTTAGATGCGGCCTTTGAAACCCCCAATGGAAGTTATCCAGTTCAACGGGGATTCGACAAATACTACGGCTGCCTGCATGGAGGGGGAAGCTATTACAAACCAGATCCCGTTTATCATAACCTGCAACGGATTACCGAGTTTCCGGATGATTATTACTATACCACTGCTATCACAGACTCTGCCGTTAGTTTTATCAAACAACATCCCACGCAGACTCCCATGTTCATGTACATAGCACATTACGCACCTCACTTGCCCCTACAAGCCCCTCAAGACAAGATAGATGCTTGCCGTGAGCGCTATAAAGCCGGCTACGATGTTCTACGCCAACAACGTTTCGAACGTCAAAAAGCCTTAGGCTGATAACGCCGGAAATGGTTCTTCCAGTCTTCCAAAAAGAATTTCCGGACGGTAAACGACCCGCCTGGACCGAACTTACTCCACAGCAGCAAGAAAAATGGATAACCGATATGGCTACCTATGCGCCATGATCGAAATCATGGACAGCGGCATAGGAAAGGTAATACAGACCTTAAAAGACAAAGGAATGTATGAACATACCCTGTTTCTGTTTATGAGCGACAACGGCTCTACCAGTGAAGGGGGATTCATCAAACAGCTGATGGCTGATTTAAGCAATACCCCCTATCGCAGTTACAAACAATGGGTATTCCAAGGAGGAACCAGTTCCCCTCTCATCCTTACAGACGGAAGAAGCAAAAGCCAGACAGAAAAAGGCAGTATCTGTCGGGAACCCAGTCATATCATTGATATTTTTCCCACCTGCCTGGATATTGCTTCCGCACATTACCCCGACACGTTTCACAATCAAAAAGTGAAATTGGCCGGAACCAGTCTCCTGCCGGCTATACGAAAACAGAAAATACAGCCGCGCGATCTTTTCTTTGAACATCAGACCTCATGCGCCATCCTGTCTGACGGTTGGAAACTAGTACGTGCCAACGGCAGACAGCCTTGGGAATTGATTCACCTCACCACCGATCCTTTTGAGACACAAGATCTTTCCGAACAATTTCCTTTAAAAGCAAAAGAATTAGAAAACAAATGGACACGATGGGCAGAGCAACAACACGTTTATCCTTTTGAATACCGTCCATGGACAGAACGAATCAATTATTACCAGTCACTATATCCCGATCAAAAAGGCAAAGAAAACTAAAAAGTTTCCATAAAATCCCTGTTTAAATTTTCATTCATACAATTCCCTTCATTCAAAACAACAAAAAACTATGATTTTCAATGAGAATTTAAACAGGGAGACAATGAACACCCCTGCCATCTCCTCAAATTTCCCCTTATTCCCCTAATTTATCGAAAAAAAATCAGCTTTCGCCGAATAGATTAGAAAAATCGGCCGAGAACATTTACCTTTGCTGTCTAAAATTAAATAATAAATACCATTCAAGTTTTAATCATAAAACAGCAAAACGAAAACGATGATGAAAAAGACAACAACTATTCTCTGTTTGGGCATCGCTCTATGCATGTTGGGGTGTAGCGATGACGACGATCAAGTTACGACAACCTCCACCGTTCCTTTTTCTCTCACAGCATCTCTGTCTCCCCGTTCTTCAGATGCAGAGGATACAGGCATCCTGCAAGGCAACTGGGACGCCAACAGCCAACTGGCCGTAATAAAAACCGGTTCCAGCGGCGTTCCCAAAAGCATTCTCACAAGAAAAACCGACTCTTCTGACACCTTTACGGGCAATCTTTCGACACTGGTAAAGAATGAGAATGAAATTGCCGTATTTTACCCGGCGGCAGCCATCACCGCGAACAGCAGTGACACCCTGACCCAAACCCTCAACCTGAGCGGACAGGACGGAACACTGGCAGGTATAACAAATTATGATTACTTATGGGCACAATGTAAAGCCGGCATGAACGAAACCACAGGCTCTTCCGCCTGCGAAATGACCAGTTTGGTCACTATCGGTAAATTCCAGTTCACCGTCAACGGTGGCAGTCCTTTGAACAACATCACAAGAATTACCATAACCGCCACTGCCGGAACCCTCTACTCCAGTGCCGTTATGAAACTAAAAAACGGAGAGTTCAGCAGTACCCAAACAGGAAATATCACTATTAAAAACAAAGCCGGTATTTCCGGAACCACCTACATCTCCTTCTTCCCTTCCGAAGCACAGTTGCATTTCACTCTTGTTACCACCACCGGTGAAGTGTATGAGGCAGCTACTTCGACAACCATCAAATTGGAGAAAGGCAAAGTATACGAAGCTCCGGCACTCACTTGCACTCTTTTACCTTCTGCCAAGGTAGGCGATTATTACTATAGCGACGCTACTTTCTCCAGCGAGAAGAATGAGAATAAAACCTGCATCGGTATTGTCTATGCCCTGGATGATGCGGACGGCAATCTCTCGCCCACCCTGTCCACTTCTCCATTCGGACGCATCGTGGCATTAGGCGACAACCAGTCCAGTACCAAATGGATCAGCAAAGCAGAAGATATAGAAGGCATCGAAAACTATACCACCGCCGACGGCACATTGACAAGCGGTGTCCTCCCTTATTATAACGGAACCGCCGATTCTTTCTTCTCCGATAAGGACGAGGAACGCATCAAGGGGGCAACCATTCATGTTGAAACCGGACAACCTGCACCTGGGTGTCAGAAGGAGCCATCAGCGACTTCAATGGAAAGGCTCACACCGCCTACCTCGGTAAAAGTTCTTCCAGCTACCCGGCAGGAGGCTACTGCTACCAATACAGTACCAGCGGCAAATCGGCAGGTGAATGGTATTTACCGTCGGCAGGCGAGTTGACTTTGTTGTGGGAACTTCAAAAAGCCGGAATCATTTGTAAAGACAAACAAGATTGTTTCAATGATTTTGCACGCAAAGCGTACTGGTCTTCTTCCGAACACTCGGCAGAATCCGCCTGGCATCTGAATTTTGTAAGTGGTGCGATAGTTGCTAACAGTAAAGCCAGCAACTACGCCACACGCCCTGTCGCACAATTCTAAAGGTCCGATGGAGGCACAGCAGTTCCCATTGGCTATAAATGGTTGACAAATTGATTGTAAAGCCCGGTCCGTTCACCACCAAACGGACCGGGCTTCTTTTTTTCATATTTTCCACTCTTCCTTTATCAACCCGGACATTTTCCGATCTTTGCAACACACTAATTCTTATGCCCATGAAAATACGCCCCACCTGTAAATTACAAGCAATCATGAAGAAAGCGGAAAGATTGGCAACAAGCATGGGAACCAGCCTGAAGAGATGTAACGTATCATCGCCCGCAAACTGAACATGCCCGTATAGAAAATGTATGGCATGGTTACTTTCTATACGTTCTTTGCCATGATCCCCAAAGGAAAACATCCCATCTCCGTATGCATGGGAACGGTCTGCCGTTTACGCGGCTCCGAAAAACTACCGGAAGAATTTAAACGGATATTGGGAATAGAAGCAGGAGAAACAACTCCCGATGGCAAGTTCTTTCCGGACTGTCTGTGGTGTGTAGGCGCCTATGGATTGCTCCCTGTAATAATGATAAAAAGTCTATGACCGACTGCAACCTGTGGATATGGAGAAGATTATTGAAGACTTGAAATGAAATGCAATCCTTTTTTCTTATTATTAAAATCTTTCTTTTTAATCATTAAGCGTTTTCTTCCTTTTATGTTCTATCTCCCAAGCTTGCGGAGTTAACTCCATAGCCTTTGGAGTTATCTCCATAAGCTTGGGAGTTAACTCCAAAGCTATGGAGATAGAACACATCCTTTCAAAAAGGCTTACTCTTACGGTCAAAAAGAATTAGCTATTCCTATACTATCTAAAGTTAAATGAGGAAAAGCCGCATAAACAACGAATAATGCAAAAGTTTGATAAACCGGTGAAAGAATACCACAAGATATCAGAAGAGTTCCCCGTTTTCCAAACAGATGGAAAGCGGGGAACTCTTCTGCATTAATAAATGCATTCAGTTTAAACAGGTTATAAAAACAAGTATAAACTATTTTATAATGAAACGCAGACAAGTTATTCTTTATCCTTGTCTGCCGGAAGCCTTTCTATCCGAACTCTGCCTGCCTTGCCCTTGTCTGCTTTGAGCCTGTTTCTTCCTGCGCCAATAATCACCATTGCTTTTGCTGCCCCGGTACACCTTATTGGCTTTTGCTTTTTCTTTCAGTTCTTCGGTCTTGCCGGCCTGCGCTTTTTCCCCTTCCACGGTCACCCAAGGATGGTCTTTCACAACAGGAATCTGTAGTCCTATCAGTTTTTGGATATCCTTTAAATAAGGCAATTCTTCCGATTCACAAAAAGAGATGGCTATTCCGTCGTGTCCGGCACGCCCGGTACGACCGATGCGGTGCACATAAGTTTCCGATATATTGGGCAGTTCATAGTTGATAACGTGAGAAAGCTGGTTCACATCAATGCCTCTGGCTGCAATATCTGTGGCTATCAGCACTCTTGTGGTATGATCCTTGAAGTTTGTCAACGCCCTTTGGCGTGCGTTCTGCGATTTGTTTCCATGAATAGCTTCCGCCCCGATCTCACTCTTGTTCAAAATCCTCGCCAATTTATCCGCACCATGCTTGGTACGGGTAAAAATCAACACTGACTCTATCTCAGGATTCTTCAGCAAATGCAGCAACAAGTCCTTCTTTTCCTTCTTCTCTACAAAATAAACACTCTGCCGGATAGTATCAACAGTAGATGAAACTGGAGTCACCTCTATCTTCTCCGGATTAGTCAACATGGAATCTGCCAGCTTCTCTATTTCAGAAGGCATGGTAGCCGAGAAAAACAAAGTCTGTCGCCGGGCAGGAATCAGTTTCAATACTTTCTTGATATCGTGTATGAAGCCCATATCAAGCATACGGTCTGCCTCATCCAATACAAAATACTCCAACCCCTTCAATGAAATACAGCCTTGCGACTGCAAATCAAGCAACGTCCGGGAGTGGCAATCAATACCTGCACACCTCGTTTCAAAGCATCAACTTGCGCCTTTTGGGGCACTCCACCGAAAATGACGGCATGCTTCACTCCGGTATATCCGGCATATTGGTCAAAGTTCTCGCCTATCTGTATAGCAAGCTCACGCGTCGGGGTGAGTATCAATGCTTTGATACCTTTTTTATGGTCTGATTGATAAAGTCGTTGTATAAGGGGGATAGCAAACGCTGCTGTTTTTCCTGTTCCTGTCTGGGCGCATCCCAGCAAATCTTTACCTTTTAATAATACAGGAATTGCTTGTTCCTGAATGGGGGTCGGCGTTGTATAGCCGGTTTGTTGTAAAGCCTTCAAAATAGGCTCTATAAGATCTAATTCTTTAAATGTCATGTGAAATAATTAAATTGGGCCTCACGGCCTGTATCTATTTTATGGGAACAAAGGTACAGTAATGATTCTGCCGAAAGTATTTCCGGGCAGACTTTATGGTTATTTAACTAGATAGTTCCTGTTTGATCCATTGAATAGTTCCATCATAAGAAAGAAGATGCTTCACACTTACCGCCCATATCATATCGTAATCTACGTAACTCTACTTACAGAACAAATAAACATTTCCACCAAAGTCCGAAACCACCAATGCATTACCCGACAGGGCTACCGACCCGAACATAGGAGCTCCTGTAGCATGTTTCCATACCACCTTGCCATCCTCTTTATTAATTCCGTATACCGTACCGTCCGAAGCGGCTACATAAACAATATCTCCCGCCCATACCGCACTGGTTTCAATCGTAGCGGAAGGCTGACGGCTATAAGGACAGGTATAAACCAAAGCATCCCCCACAGGACAAGTCCATTTTTCTTCCAATGTCTCACTATCCAAGGCTATCAGCCCTTTCTGTGCAGAACCAAAGATAATCTCCTTGTCAGTGAGTAAAGGAGTAGAAGTAACGTCCACATTATAAGGTAATGGTTTACGGACTATTACTTTTCCGGTAGCAGCCTCTAATATAAAGAAAGACTTATCTGAGATCAGATACAACAAGGCACCATGCATGGCAGGAGATGCTCCCCGATTACGCAAGCCGTTATCGCTGACCGCCCAAAGTTTCTCACCTGTTTTGGCATCATTGCCGTAAAGGGCATTCCATTGTGCACCGGCAACCAGCAGGTTGTTACCCAAAGTCAGCGTGCTCGTAGTCCCTTCTCCTTGTCCCCAGCCTTCATTTTTCCAAAGTTGTTTGCCCGTTCGGGCTTCAAAAGCACAAAGCCCCTTTCCGGTTCCCGCATAGACCACTCCTTCACCGGCCACCAGTCCGTCAATAAGGGCCGGCAAGCCATTTACGGGCAATTGCTTTTCCCAACACAATTTGCCGGTTTCGGTATCAATGGCATACAAAAAGCCTTGGGCATCCTGGGCAAACACGATGTCACTATCAACCGCAATGGAGTTTTTAATAGAATTACGAACAGGACAACTCCAAAGAATTGTACCGTCCTTCCCATTCAAAGCATACACATGGCCTACACCTTTCAGATCCTCATCCACAGAGGCAACAATTACTTTTCCCTTGTGTATCAGTGGAGAAGTCATATAAAGATTAGCTCCGACATTGTTAGTCCATGCCAGCTGCAAAGGCAAATTCAATGGAGCGGAAACGGGGGCGGAATGTTTCGCATTGCCTGACAGATTATCCCAGTCAGCAGAAAACAAAGGAACGGCCTTTTCAGTCCGGCAGATAAAATGACTTTCTGCTTCAGCTATCTCTCCGTTATTAAAACGGGCTGTTACCCGCAAAGTAAGTTCCTTACCCACATATTTATGAGACAAGGGAAGCTCCCCGTTCCATGACCAGTCAGTACTTTGCAGCAATCGCTTGTTTTTCAGCACAGGTTTCCCGTCGGCCAGACAAGTATAGAGCACTTCTCTCACCGGCGACACGGAAGAATACACATTGACAGCCACCGGAAGGACACCCGAAGCCATTACTCCTGCAGGCGAAGCGATACAGATATTCTTGTCCAAATAGGTATAACGGAGCTCGGAAGTGAAATCTCCTTTACTATCTACGTGCATCACACGAAAAGCAGTAGTGGAATGATCTATGCCTCCTTTATCCAATGAAGAGGTACAAACACTGTAAACATCTCCCTGTTTCTTCATATAGTTAATATGCCAATGACCATATACCCATGCTTTCAAGTTGTACTCATTCAGATTAATGCTTCCGGCATTCTTGCTCTTAAAAATAAAGGTATCTTCGTATGTCAGCAAATCATGATTGAAAACAACAACAGGAGTTCCGGGGCGGATATGAGCCAGGTCGTTCTTCAACCAACGACAGACGTCATCGGAAGTATAGCCTGGAGCATGGTCTCCTCCGGGCATCGGCGTAACAACATAGTGCACATTACCTGCATCAAAAGAATAATATACCGGCCCATAAATGCTTTCAAAAAGTTCTTCGCCATACTTCCCCTTTACCAAATCATGATTTCCGATACAATAAAAGACAGGACAGTCCATATTTTCCGTATTCATCAGTTTGATATGAGCCTTCAAGCCTTTTTCATAGCAGATATCCCCGGTATGAATGATAAAAGCCGCCTGTTCATTCCTGGCATAGTCATGCACATTATTCACCCAGTCTGCATGATTTTCCGTATTAAATATCTCTGTATCAGTAATATGAATATACCTGTGGGAGCCGTCTTTACGAATCCGTCCACTGTAAGGGATCAAACCGAAATCATAACCGGACTGTTTCTTTTCTATTTTATGATAATGACGGTTAAATGTTTTATACCCCGAAGGAGTGGTAATGAAAATAAAACGTTCACGCTCATGACCGGGTAAAGTAAAACTACCGTCGGCAGCCGTTTCAACCACATTCAAGCCATCGGATACTTTGATGCCCGCCAGCGGTTTTTCACTTTGGTCAAATACGCCATTCTTGTTTTTATCTACATATACATGGCCCGTGTAAGCAGCCATCACCGGCATTGCGGCCAACATCAGGCACGATAATAAAAAGGTCTTTTTCATGAATATCTATTTTTATCAACTCTTATTTTAATCAAGTTCGAATTTCGAAAGGACAAAACCATGATCTGAAGGATAGAAAAAATCTTCTCCTTTAAAAGTAAAAGTTTTACCCAAACTATTGTCATAACACTCAGATGCTATCGCCTGAATGGTTTTTCCCTGATAATAAATAAAATCAATGCGGTCCATACGACACTCGGTTTCCAACGAATCCGCATCTGTCAGCCACGTTACTCCCAGATTGGCCACCGGATTGGGGTTCATCTCACGGAAACTATCTTTAAATCCCGCCTCTTCCATAGCAATGGAAACAGGCCAATCCACACTGCACCACCATGAAGATACAGGTTACGGGTAGCTTCCGTCCAATCCAGATGAGAATGCACGTTAAAATCACCGCCCATTATAATTGGAATACTGTCGGCCTCTGCCAACAAGGGTTGAAGAACAGACAAAATCTTATGTATTTCCTCATCACGTGTTCCCTCCATCTCCCAAGCCAATATTTCTTCCTTGGATTTATCCGTCGGGACCAAACGCATATCAGGAAGATAATGCAACCAAGTATTAAAAACACGGACAGGTTTCCCATCCACATCTATCATCACTCCGCCAAAATTAAAGGTACTTATGCTGTCGGCAAAAGCATATTTCCGAATAATGGGATAACGGCTATAAATAGAAAGATTATCAGAAATGAGATTGTACGAATATCCCAATGAGTCGGCTACCATCGGGGCAGCTCCATAAGTTTCAATCATCAAGACCACATCAGCCTCACTTTTTTTCAGAATATCAATAGTTCCCTCACACCCTTTTCCGGAATAAGTTTTTGAATGACCGCCATGCCATACATTCCATGAAAGGACAGTCAGCGTCTTTTTCGACTCTTTTGAAGATGTGCAAGCTGCCAATGCACACAAGCAAAGGGCTAGTACCCCAATAAAATTTCTTGTTATCATCATAGATTAGACTTGTTAATTCCGGACAAAGATAGTGAATTATTCAGGAGACAACACTATAAAATATACCCTAAATAGGTATTTCCGCCATGAACATCTTCCCCTATCTTTGCATTATAAAATCAGAACCCACTAAATGAAAAGATTATGGCAAGAATAAAAAAAGAATTGACCGAACTCATCGGAGGAACTCCCTTGTTGGAACTGTCACGCCTTAGTAAAAAACACGATGCGAAAGCGCAAATAATTGCCAAACTGGAATACTTCAATCCCGGAGGAAGTGTAAAAGACCGTATAGCCCTGGCAATGATAGAGGATGCAGAAGCCAAAGGAATCTTGAAACCCGGAGCGGTTATCATTGAACCAACCAGCGGCAACACCGGCGTAGGGTTAGCATGGGTTGCCAGCGTGAAAGGTTACAAAGCCATACTGACCATGCCCGAAACCATGAGCGAGGAACGCCAGAACCTGTTAAAAGCCATGGGAGCACAATTGGTACTGACCGAAGGTGCAAAAGGAATGAAAGGAGCCATAGAAAAAGCGGAGGAATTGCGTGACCGGACTCCGGGAGCCGTCATTTTGGGACAATTCGAAAACCCGGCGAATCCCGCCGCCCATGCACGTACCACTGCACAGGAAATATGGAACGACACGGACGGAAAGGTAGACATCTTTGTTGCCGGAGTCGGTACAGGCGGCACTTTAAGCGGAGTAGCGGAAGGATTAAAAAAACAGAATCCCCATATACAGATTGTAGCTGTAGAGCCGGATAACTCCCCCGTCCTTTCGGGAGGAAATCCGGGACTGCACAAGATACAAGGTATCGGAGCCGGATTTATCCCTCATACCTACAATGAAAAATTAGTAGACAAGATAATCCGGGTGAAAGACGATGACGCCATCCGCACAGGACGCGAACTCTCTCTGACGGAAGGGTTATTGGTCGGAATATCTTCGGGAGCAGCCGCCTATGCCGCATTGGAACTGGCCAAACTCCCCGAAAATGAAGGAAAACAAATTGTAGTGATCTTGCCCGATACGGGGGAACGATATTTGTCTACCGTGCTTTATGCTTTTGAAGAATACCCATTATCATAAAATGAGATGAACATAGCTGCATTAATTTCAGGAGGAGTAGACAGCGCGGTTGTCGTACATCTCCTCTGCGAACAAGGATACAAACCGGATCTTTTCTATATTAAAATCGGAATGGACGGTGACGAAGATCTCACCTGCACGGCAGAAGAGGACATTGAACTATGTACCGCCACCGCCCGCAAATACGGTCTGAGCCTGAATATCATTGACCTGCACCGACAGTACTGGGATAATGTAGTGGCATACGCCATCGATAAAGTGAAACGCGGTCTTACTCCCAACCCGGATGTAATGTGCAACAAGCTCATCAAATTCGGATGTTTTGAGCAGGAAGCAGGGCATTTATATGACAAGACAGCTACCGGACATTACGCCAGTATTCTTGAAAAAGACGGGAAAATATGGCTGGGAACCGCACAAGACCCCGTCAAGGACCAAACAGATTTCCTGGCACAAATAGATTATCTGCAAATTTCAAAACTGATGTTCCCTTTGGGAGGTCTGATGAAGAATGAGGTCAGGGATATCGCCCGCATTGCCAAACTGCCCAGTGCACAACGCAAGGACAGTCAAGGTATCTGCTTTCTAGGAAAAATCAACTATAATGAGTTCCTCCGCCGTTTCTTGGGTGAAAAAGAAGGGGATATCATTGAAATGGAAACAGGAAAACGGATTGGCACTCACAAAGGATATTGGTTTCACACCATCGGACAGCGCAAAGGATTGGGATTAGGTGGAGGACCATGGTTTGTTATCCGCAAAGATATAGACGAGAATATCATTTATGTCTCACACGGTTATGATACAGACAAACAATATGGGACAGACTTTGCCTTGCATGATTTTCATTTCATCACAGAGGACTTATGGAAGGGAGCACCTTCCGCAGATGTTTCTTTCAAGATCCGGCATACAGACACTTTCATGAAAGGAATATTGACACGGGAAGATAACTTGTTCCGAATCCACAGCCACGTCCCTTACAGGGTATAGCCCCCGGACAGTTCGGTGTGCTGTATGACAAGAATGCGGAAATCTGTGTGGGAAGCGGTGAAATCACTTTATCCTAAATATAATATTCCACCACATCCACAATCCCTGCACGAAGGGCATATTTTGTTGCTTCGTGCACATTGTTCACTTCCAGCTTGCGAAAGATATTTTTGCGGTGAGTCATTACCGTATATACACTTAGGAAACGCTCAGCCGCAATCTCTTTCGTAGTCTTGCCCAATGCCATCAGTTTCAGAATTTCACGCTCCGTGACCGTAAGCGGTGAAACTAACTTATCTTTTTTGTCTTCTTTATGCTGCAACAGCCAGACTGCACGCGTACACATGTATTGTAAATGCTGTTTTGCCTTCCGCAGCCCTTCCTCTATCTCTATCATCGGCGCATCTTTCATCACCACGCTGAATGAAGTTCCGCTAAAAACCATACGCCGGATGAAATCCTCACTCAGATTATCGCTGAACAGAACAAAATGTGCCTCCTTAAACCGTTCCTGCAATATAAGCAAATATTCAGCCGAAGTATCAAACAATGTATAGTCCAACACTGCAACGGCATTGGGATTATCGACAAGAAGCCCGGTTAATTCACTCTGACTGCCGGCTTCCTTTATTGCGGCGAACCCTCCTATCCGACCGGCCACCGTTTTCATACCTTCACGGGTAATATCCTGATTATCGATAAGTAGCAATGTTTTCATGCCCATACATTTTAACTAGGGAAACTTACTGAAACAAAAAAGCCTTGCATCATTGTGTGCAAGGCTTCATTCTTCGGTGGGCGTTGACGGATTCGAACCGCCGACCCTCTGCTTGTAAGGCAGATGCTCTGAACCAGCTGAGCTAAACGCCCGATAGTGCTTTCTCGTGCAATAT
>ENA-OQDE01000665-OQDE01000665.1-human-gut-metagenome-genome-assembly--contig:-NODE-665-length-18591-cov-1.747725_pt1 | contig 18591 bp, 24 predicted proteins | sample MGYA00242768_ERZ504595 | MGnify/ENA primary metagenome ERZ504595 (study PRJEB26092, sample SAMD00036307) | human gut metagenome | host: Homo sapiens | study: EMG produced TPA metagenomics assembly of...
TACAACAGAGCGTATCTGTGACTTATAAAATCAACCGGCAACTGCGCTTAAGGGGATCAACTGCTGGTAGATGCCGGGATACGTGTATAAGAAGAGAGGAGTAGGAATGTTTGTGGCAGAAGGTGCAGTAAGGGAAATTAAGACAAAAGAGGAAAGACCAGTTTTATGAAAATTTTGTAAGTCGTCTTGTAGAGGAGGCGAAGAAGCTGGAGATTACAGATATGGAGATCATTTCGATGATAGAAAGGGGATTTTCAAAATGAGAGGGATAGAGATCAAAGAAGTGTCAAAGGGCTATAAGGACACAAAGGCGCTGGATCATGTCAGTGTACAGTTTGAGGATGGGAAAATATATGCGCTTCTAGGACGAAATGGAGTATGCGATGGAACTTGCAGGGATGTTTGGGCTGAATACGAAGAAAAAAGTGCGGACACTTTCCACCGGGTATAAGTCGATTTTTAAGCTAGTTCTTGCGCTTTCTGTCAATGTTCCATATCTGTTTTAGATGAGCCGGTCCTTGGGCTGGATGCGAATCACAGAGAGATGTTCTATCGGATTCTTCTTGAGAAGTATATAGAAGAACCGTTTACGATCGTAATTTCCACACATCTGATTGAAGAGGTCGCAAGTGTGATCGAACATGTTGTGATCTTAAAAGACGGGAAGATTGTGAAGAATTGTGCGACAGAGGAGTTGCTTGCCGGTGGTTATAGAATTTCCGGAAAGAAGGAAATGGTTGACATATGGAGCCAGGGAGAGGATGTAATCGGCACGGAGATGCTCGGAACGATGAAGACGGCATATGTGATCGGAAGTTCCAAAGAAAAATGGAAGAAAGCACCGGAAGAGCTGGAAGTGGCGAAGTTGGACTTGCAGAAGATGTTTATCCAGATGACAAATCGTTAGAGGGGGATGTATATGAGAACGAAGAAGAGTTTTAAATATCAGTTTCAAGAAGTGTGGCAGTCAATTGGGATGTTATATCTTGTTCAGATTGGAATGCGTCTACTGGCATTGCTGATTGCGAGCAAGATTGGTGGAGAATATGTGACGATGAACGGAATGAATATGATGTCGGCGATGTTTATGCTGATCATCGGAATGTGTAGTTTTACAGAAAGCTTCCAGTTTTTATTGCAGAATGGTGTGAGCAGAAAGCAGATTCTGGCAGGAAAGATGCTTGTCTTCGCAGCCGGTGCCGGGATGTGTGGAGTGGCTGATACCTTGCTTGCTACAGTAGATCAAAAGCTGAACGGATGGGGAAATATCAAATTTGGAGGAGAAATTTTACCCTTGTTTTATCCAGAGTTTTTAGAGCAGGTATCTTCCGTTGTGAGGGCAATCGTCTCGGTAGCACTGCTGTCTGTAGTGTATGCACTTTTTGCAGGGGCGGGGTATATGGTGTCTATCATCTGGTATCGTCTGAATAAAATAGGAAGAATCATATTTGCATTTGGAGTACCGGCAGTTTTATGGCTTGTATATCCCCTCGCGGACTATTTTCTGTTTGGTGGAAGGAGCATGATCGCCATCATGAATGCGATCATGAAGTTATCCGGCCTCGCAGATGGGAATCCATTCTATGGACTGATATCTGGTGTAATAGGTCTGGTGATTCTGGCAGGTGTCAGTATATTGTTGATCAGAAAAACGGTGGTAAGACGGGAAAATTAATTTTATAGTGGGAGATCGTTCTATATTTCCTCCCGGAAATCATGTTATAATGAGATACATGATTTTCGGAGGATTTTTATTTTGGAATCAGGAAGGAACAGATCAGGAGTGAGCAGAAAATCCGGAGAGGAGGAGAGGTATGAGAAAGATTTCTAAGGAAGAACTCAGACATGGAACATGGTTCCGGAAGATGATGGTGGTGACAGTATTTCTATTTATTGCGATGATCGCAGCGGGCGCGGCGATGCAGATGGCAGAGTGGGCGCTTTCTGGAGGAAACGGTCTGGCAGCATGGCTGGTAGTGTTTGGAATCTTTGCGGCAGCAGTGGCAGGGTGTAAAGCGTACTGGAAGCCGATGGTGCGATACTGCCGCAGGAAATATCTGACAGTTCCGGTCGTATCGGGATTGCTGGACGGGAAAGAGATCGACCGACTTCTGGATGGAGAAGTCTTTGAGACGGTGGTGGATCTGGACCGGAACTGGGATGTCAAAGAAAGTGCGAACTGGTTTCGTGTGGCGGATTACTATATTTCCAAGCAGCTGACGATGGGAATGCAGCTGGGGAATAATGTAGGAGTAGTGAATACAGGGCGTGAAACCGGAGAACTGTCTTTACTTGGGATCGACGGGACTTTCCTGAAGGTGACTTTGCCGACGATGATCCCAAGAAGCGGCGTAGAGCAAATCTATCACTATATTCGCAGCGAGGGGAGTATCCGGACAAACTGGGTATGGAAGATTTTTGATTGTGGAGAGGAGACGCGACATCCCGTATTGCAGCGCGTATTTGAGGAGGAATGCCGGAAGTTTCCATCGAAAACAGAGGCAGTGCTTGCATTGGGTGCAGATGCCGAGGAGTTGAAAGAGAGGGAAATTGCAGCGCTTTCCTACGAGGAAAAAGAAGATGTATACAGGTTTCAGAAAGAAGCGATGAAACTTGTCCGGACTGTGAAGATTGGAAATGCGAAGAAAAATGGATTTGTCGAACAGTACGACCGGGCATATGCATTTGAAATTTGCAGCAAGGCGCTGAAAGCATTGATCGTCAAAGAGCCGGGAAAGAAAGAGCGGAAATTTGAAATCGAAGACTGGCCGTTTCTCTATATGACGCAGCGTGTGCCGGAGTGGTATGAGATACTGGATGAACAGGGAAATGTTGTGTTTGGAAAGAAGTAAGAGGTGAATGATGTCGTTACAATTTATTTTTGGAAATTCTGGATCCGGGAAATCCAGATATCTGTATGAACAGGTTATTGCAGGAGCATGCGAAAATCCAAATCGGAATTACATTGTGCTTGTGCCGGAGCAGTTTACGATGCAGACACAGAAAGAATTAGTCAGACTGCATCCGCGGCATGGAATCATGAATATTGATATATTAAGCTTTGGACGGCTGGCGCATCGCATTTTTGAGGAGGTGGGCGGAAACAGAAGAATCGTGCTTGACGATATCGGGAAAAGCTTGCTGCTAAGGAAGGCAGCAGGGGATATGGAAGGAGAATTAAAGGTACTGGGGAGCAATATCCGGCGTCTTGGATACATCAGTGAAGTGAAATCGGTGATCTCAGAATTCACACAGTATGATGTTGGCGCAGAGGAACTGGAGCGTGTAATGGAAGTGGAGAGATCGGCCCGCAGCTTTACTGGAAGCTTCACGATATCCAGAAACTTCAGGAAAAATTCGGAGAGTATCTGCAGGGAAAATATATTACCGGAGAAGAATTGCTGGATGTCTTTAGTGCTGTCGTGCAGCAGTCAGAGATTTTAAAAGACAGTGTGGTTGTACTTGACGGATTCACCGGATTTACACCGGTACAGAACCGGGTGCTTGGACAGCTTTTAAAAATTTGCCGGAAAGTAACCGTTACTGTGACGATAGATCAGAGGGAGGATCCTTACCAGTTGAAGCATAAGTATCAGTTGTTTACTCTGAGTAAGCAGATGGTTACCGGATTGGTGCACATTGCGGCGGAGGAAAACATTGAGGTAGAGCCTCCTGTGCAGTTGTATGGAACCGGGGAGAAGTTCCTGTTAGATTCCGGGAAAATCCGCCGCTTGCTTTTTAGAGCAGAACTTGTTCCGCTATACGAAGCGGGTGTATGACAACAAGCAGGATATACTGTCGCTTCATGCGGTCAAAAATCCAAAGGAAGAGTCGGTGTTCGTTGTCTCAGAGATTCTCAGGCTGGTGCGGACAAAGGGGTACCGCTACCGGGATATGGCTGTGATTGTCAGTGATATGGAAACTTATGCGGAATATATGGAGAGAGCATTTCGGATTTGTGGGGTTCCATTTTTTATGGATCACAAACGAAGTGTGCTGCTCAATTCCTTTGTGGAATACTTGAGAAGTCTTTGGCGATGATCGACGAAAACTTTCCTATGAAAGTACGTTCCGTTTTCTGAGGACAAATCTGACCGGTTTTACACGGGAAGAGGTGGACGATGTGGAAAACTATGTGGTGGCACTCGGCATTCGTGGATATAAGAAGTGGAAAGAGATGTGGGTAAGGCAAAGTCCGCATGCAGACGCTGAGGACATGCTTCGTTGGAATGCATTCCGGCAGAAATTTATAGAGAAGTTAGAAAGACTCACAGAGGTATTGAAGCGCCGCAAAAAGACGGTGCGGGAAGTGACGGAGGCAATTTATGCATTTCTCGTTCAGGAAGAGATGCAGAAGAAGATCGGCATATATGAAGTGCAGTTTCAGGAGCGGGGACAGTTGGTACTTGCAAAGGAATATGCCCAGATTTACCGGATTGTACTGGAGCTGTTTGACAAGTTTACAGAACTGCTTGGGGAAGAGCAGATTTCTCTCGGGGAATACAGAGAACTTCTCGATGCAGGGCTTCAGGAGGCAAAGGTCGGTGTGGTTCCTCCGGGAATCGATCAGGTGGTCGTTGGAGATATCGAGCGTACAAGGCTTCAGGATGTGAAAGTTTTATTTTTGGCAGGAGTAAATGACACCTGGCTTCCGGGAAAGCAGGGAGCAGGAGGACTGTTGTCCGAGTATGACCGGGAGAGATTTCAGGAGCAGAAGGTGGCACTGGCACCGGGGGCGAAGGAGCAGGCTTACATTCAGAAATTTTATCTGTATCTGCATCTGACAAAACCATCTGAGTATCTGTATTTGACTTTTTCTAAAATCTCCTCGGAAGGGAAAAGTCTGCGTCCTGCCTATCTGATCGCAGATCTAAAAAGGATGTATCCAGAACTTTGGTGGAAGAGGAGGAAGACAGGCCATTCTGGGAAAAGGAACTGACACCGGAGACGGCACTTCCGTATCTTGTGGAAGGGCTTCAGGTGCGAAGTGAGACATTTGGAGGAGCATGGAAGGAGCTATATACTTGGTATCGGAAGCACCCTAAGTGGCATGTACAGATGGAGCAATTGCTTGCGGCAAACCATCTGAAACGTCCGCACGATCAGTTATCGGAAGAGGTGGCTAGAAAGCTTTATGGCACGATCTTAGAGAACAGCGTGACAAGATTAGAAAAATTCTCTGCCTGTGCTTATGCGCATTTCCTTACTTATGGGATGAAGTTGGAAGAGCGTACAGTCTATGGATTTAAACCGGTAGATCTTGGGAATATTTTCCACAGTGCGATGGAACAGTTTTCGAAAAAATTAGAAGAGCACCAAGTGACATGGACGACAGTTTCTGAGGAATTGCGGGAACAACTCATCGAGGAAAGTGTGGAGGCAGGTGTCACAAACTATGGAAATGCAGTGTTATATAGTTCTTCCAGAAATGAATATGTGATCACGCGTATGAAACGTCTGCTTAGAAGAACGGTATGGGCGTTGACTAAGCAACTGGAGAAGGGAGATTTTGTTCCGGCGGGATATGAGATCAGCTTTGGAAATTTGGCACATCTGGAGTCGGTTAATCTGTCACTGTCAGAGCATGCACGGATGCGGCTGAGAGGAAAGATTGACCGTGTAGATCTGTATGAGGATGAGGAGCATGTCTATGTCAAAGTCATTGATTATAAAACTGGAGCAAAAGCATTTCAGTTAGGAGAAATGTATCATGGATTGCAGCTACAGTTGATTGTCTATTTGAACGCGGTGATGGAGATGGAAGAGCAGAAACATCCGGAGAAGGAAATTGTTCCGGCAGGAATTTTCTACTATCAGATGAAAGATCCGTTCGTGGAAAAGGAAGTCAGAGAAAATCTTGGGGAGAAGGCAGTTTTGAAAGAATTAAAACCAGATGGCATCGTCAATTCCTCAGAGGAAGTCATCACCCATTTGGATCGTTCTTTTTCGGGGAACTCGGATGTGATCCCGGTTGGAAGAAATAAGGATCAGAGCCTCTCAAAGACGTCAAAAGTGTTGAGCGGAAGAGGATTTAACACTTTGTCAGAATATACAGATCAGATTTTAAATCGGATCGGACAGCGGATTTTAGATGGGGAAGCAGAGATCCTTCCATATGAACTGGGAGGAAAGACTGGGTGTGATTACTGCCCGTATCAGGGAATCTGTGGATTTGATAAGAAAATACCGGGGTATGAGTATCGGAAACTTTCCAAATTGAAAGATGTGGAAGCATTGCAGCAAATGGAGCAAGAAGTGAAAGAGTAGATTATGAAAAAAGAAAGGGGAGAATCATCGGATGGGAGTATCTTGGACAAAGGAACAAGCGCAGGTCATCCATCTTAGAAACAGAAATATTCTTGTGTCTGCGGCGGCAGGCTCAGGAAAGACGGCGGTGCTTGTAGAGCGGATCATCACGAGACTGACAGTAGATGAGCCGCCGATTGATGTAGATCAGATGCTCGTCGTGACATTCACGGAAGCTGCGGCGGCAGAGATGAAAGAACGTATTCGGGATGCGATTGAGAAAAAATTGGAGGAGCAGCCGGAAAACGTCCATTTGCAGCGACAGGCGACACTGATCCACAATGCACAGGTGACGACAATCCACAGCTTTTGTCTTTCAGTCATCCGGGACTATTTTCATATGATCGATCTGGATCCGGGATTCGGATTGCGGATGAGGGAGAATTGAAGCTGCTTCGGCAGGATGTGCTGGAAGAAGTTTTGGAGAACTGTTATACAGCCGGGGAGCAATCTTTTTTGGATTGCATCGAAGTTTTGCAGCAGGAAGGGATGACAAGAAGATCGAGGAGATTATTTTGCAGTTGTATGAATTTTCTCGAAGCAATCCGGAGCCGGAAAAGTGGCTCCGTCAGTGTGTGAAATCCTATGAAGTAGATACGATGGAAGCATTTGAGGCTTCGGAAGGAGCTGTTTATGCGAAAGAGAGTTTGAGAAAAGCGTTGGAAGAAACAATGGCACTTCTGGAAGAAGGGATAAGACAGTGCCAGGAGCCGGACGGCCCTTATATGTATGCCGATGCACTCAAGGAGGATCGCGAGAGGATTCAAAAGCTGCTGGCGCAGACAACGATGCGGGGAATGTATGACTTGTTTGCAGACTGGAAGTGGAAGCGATTTGCAGCGAACAAAGACAAAAGTGTATCGGAAGAACTCACTGCTCGGTAAAGAATATCAGAGAAGAAGTGAAAGACATTGTGGGAGCGCTTAAGGATCAGTTTTTCTATGAAGCACCGGAGGAATTGTGGAAAGATATGGTGGAAGCAGGGAAAACGATGTCTGTACTTGCAGGTTGGTACAGTTCTTTGCAGATGCATTCGAGGAAAAGAAACGGAGTAAACATCTGATTGATTTTTCGGATATGGAGCAATATGCACTTCGCATTCTGACAGAAAAGACAGAGGAGGGCTCATCCCTTCTGAGGCCGCGAAAGATTATCAGAAAAATTTGCGGAAGTTATTGATTGATGAGTACCAGGACAGCAATCTGATCCAGGAGGCGATTCTCACAAGTGTCTCTACGGTGTCAGAAGGCAACTATAACGTGTTTATGGTGGGAGATGTCAAACAGAGTATTTACCGTTTCCGTCTTTCCAGACCGGAACTGTTTATGGAAAAATTTAACACATATAGTATAGAAGAAAGTCAAAAACAGCGGATCGATCTCCATAAAAATTTCCGAAGTAGAAGAGAGGTGCTGGACAGCACCAATTTCGTATTCGAGCAGATTATGACAAAAGAACTAGGAGAAATTACATACGATGAGAAAGCTGCATTGTATGTGGGAGCAGACTACGAGGAGAAGCCGGGAATGGAGACGGAGGTACTGCTGGTCAATACGGCGGAGGATTTTCCGAACAAACCGAAGTAGGGAAGCATCTGACCGGGAGCTTGAGGCGCGTGCAATTGCGGCAAGGATCAAGCAGCTTGTGGGAGCACACCCGGTATTTGATAAAAAAAGCGGGGCATATCGTCCGGCAAAATACAGCGATATTGTCATTCTTACGAGAAGTTTGAAAGGATGGACAGATGTCTTTACGGAAGTGCTGAACCGGGAAGGAATTCCAACCTTTACTGGATCGAAAGAGGGGTATTTTGAGACGAGAGAAATTCGTCTGTTGTTAGATTATCTTCGTGTGCTGGATAATCCGCGGCAGGATCTTCCGCTTGCAGCCGTGTTAAAATCAATGTTTGCAGGACTTTCCAGTGAAGAGTTTGCCAAGATCAAATGCGAGGAAAAGGAAGTACCTTTTTATCAGGCGGTGCAGGATTACCGGCGGATGGGGGACGACAGAGCGATCCAAGAAAAATTAGACAGGTGTTATGAGAAGATGGAGGACTTCCGGGAGAGGATCCCGTATACGGCCATCCACGAACTGCTCTGGCAGATTCTAGATGAAACTGGCTATGGAAATTATGTGGCGGCGATGCAGGAGGCGGGCAGCGGGCGGCGAATCTGGAGATGCTTGTGGAGAAGGCGATTGCTTTGAAGCTACAAGTTATAAAGGGCTTTTTAATTTCGTGCGCTATATTGAACAGCTGAGGAAATATGATATTGATTATGGAGAGGCAAACATTGCCGATGAGCAGGCGGATACGGTGCGCCTGATGAGTATCCATAAAAGTAAAGGGCTGGAATTTCCAATCGTCATTGTGGCGGGAATGAGCAAGCGTTTCAATATGCAGGATACGACGGGAAGCATTGTAGTCCACCCGGAACTTGGAGTCGGGGTGGATGCAGTCGATTTGGAGTACCGGACGAAGATTCCGACGTTCCTGAAAAAAGTGATCCAGAGAAAGGTTCAGCTGGAAAATCTCGGAGAGGAACTTCGCGTACTTTATGTTGCACTTACAAGAGCAAAGGAAAAACTGATTTTAATTGGAAGCATTTCTAATCTGGAGAAAAAATTGAAAAGTTTTGCTTCCATTCAGTCCAGAGAACAAACAGCGCTTCCATTTGGAGTTCTTTCGAGGGCTACATCGTATTTTGACTGGATTTTGCCGGCGCTGTTTCGGAATCAGGTGCTTGCAGATCTGCTGAATGGATATGGGATGAATGTTCCGTTTACCAATGCAATGTACCAGAAGGAGGTTCCGCTCGTTGTGGAAGAGATTTTTCCGGAACATCTTATCTTGCAGGAAACTGCGGAGGAAGTGGAGCAGGCATTGACAGAAGAGCTCTTAAGAAACTGGGATACAGCATATGTCTATGATGAGAGAATGAGAGCGCAGATTGAAGAACAGTTTTCCTATCAGTATCCATACGAAGCCATGCAGAAGATGAAATTGAAATTTACTGTGTCTGAACTGAAAAAAAGGTCAGAGCCTGAGGAAGAGGCAGGAGAAATTTTGTATGAAGAGCCCGAGATAGTTCCTTTGGTTCCAAACTTATGCGGGAGAAAACAGAGCCGGGATACACGGGAACTTTGTCCGGGGCATCCAGGGGAACGGCATACCATAAGTTTTTGGAACTGCTGGATTTTGGAAAAAGTTATACTATTTCGCAATTGTATGCTGAGGCGGCAAAGTTCTGTGAGGAAGGGAAACTTAAGCCGGAGATGATGGAAAGTATCTACTACAAAGATATTTTAGGATTGCTGGAAAGTCCGCTTGGTCTCAGACTTCGGAAAGCCGCACAAAGTGGCTGCCTGAAAAAAGAACAGCCATTTGTACTTGGAGTTTCGGCGGATACAATTTATCCGGAACTGTTCGAGAGACAGGAAGAAGAGGAAGAACTTCTGATCGTGCAGGGGATCATAGATGTTTATTTTGAGGAGGCAGACGGAATTGTCGTCGTGGATTATAAGACAGACCGGGCAGCATCTCGGGAAGAGCTTGCAGAACGATATGAGAAACAGCTTAGCTATTATGGAGAAGTGCTGGAACGACTTACCGGAAAGAGAGTAAAGGAGAAAATTATATATTCCTTTGCGCGGAAAGAGGAGGTACAAGTATGATAGAAATCGCAATCGGTTACGTGCTTCTGATCAATTTGTTTGCGTTTTCCCTGTTTGGAATCGATAAGAGAAAGGCAGTGAAAAGGAAATGGCGCATTCCAGAAGCGACCCTTCTGACGGTGGCGGCGCTTGGAGGAGGAGCCGGGGCGCTTCTTGGAATGTATACCTTTCATCACAAGACGAGAAAACCGAAATTTTATGTTGGTGTGCCGGCATTACTTGTGGCAGAATGTTTGGTGCTATGGTATTTATGGGGAAATCGATTCTGATTTTCGATGTTATGGATGGATTGAATAATAAAGGACAGGGGCGATACAGAAGTAGTTTCTTATACAAGAGATGATTCTGTATCGCCCCTGTCTGTATGCCTGAAAATGGAGGAGGTTTCAGGCAGAAATTGGCACGACATTAAGAAAATCTTCATAAATTCTTATATATTTTTACATTGACAACAATATTATACGCTATATAATATAGATAAATAAATAGTATTAAATTTATTATCATATTATGAATCACAAATAGAAAAAGATAAAGGAGTGATGACATGGTATTTAACACAGGAGCGGCATTGTTAGATGCGATTGTGTTGGCAGTTGTATCCAGAGAAAGTCAGGGGACTTACGGATATAAAATTACACAGGATGTCAGACAAGTGTTGGAAGTATCGGAGTCTACCTTGTATCCGGTTTTGCGAAGACTCCAGAAAGATCAATGCCTGGAAGTGTACGATATGCAGTTTGACGGCAGAAACCGGCGGTACTATAAGGTGACGGATCGAGGAATGGCACAGCTGAATCTGTATCGCGAGGAATGGAAAGTGTATTCAAAGAAGATCAGTGAGATATTTGAGGGAGGTGTGACTGCATGAATCGAATAGAATTTATGTTAGAGCTGGCAGCGCTTTTGCAGGATGTGCCAGTGGAAGAGCGAACAGATGCAATGCAGTATTATAATGATTATTTTGATGCGGCAGGAGAAGAAAATGAACAAAAAGTAATTTCGGAGCTGGAAAGCCCAAAGAAAGTTGCAGAAAAGTTAAAGGCAGGCCTGGATGGCAGAAGCGATCTGGAGGAGCTTCACAGAAAATGGTTATCAGGATTTTCAGTTTGACAGTCGGAAAATGCCGGTATCCGGAGAGTATCCATATGAGCAGAGTCGGTCAGAAGAACGTGTACTTATGAAAATGAGAGACACAACAGGACAGCAAAGGTGATTTTGCTCGCTGCGATTATTCTTATAGGAGCGCCGATAGTGATACCGCTTGTGATTGCAATTATCGGTGTCATCTTTGGGGTGGTGATCGGGATTGTAGCAGCAGTGGCAGGGATTGGTATGGGAACGATTGCAATTTTGATTTCCGGAATTTTTACAGCAGGTGTAGGAATTGTCCACATGTTTACGGCTGTCGGAGAAGGATTGCTAGTAAGTGGAATCGGACTTTTGCTTACCGCGGTCGGATTGCTTGGATCGATGGCGGTTCTGTGGGTGATTTTGAAGGTGGTACCATTTCTGTTTCAGGGAGCTGTAAATATTTGTAGAAAGATTTTGCAGAGAGGAGTGAGAAGATGAAAAAGGTTGGAAAGCCGGGTGGATCATAGCAGGTGTAGCGGCAGTGACTGGAGGGATGTTTTGTATTGCGGGTGTTGCGCTTGGAGGAAGAACAGATACAATTGAATTTAACGGAGAGCATGTTTTCGACTTCTTTTCAGGGGAACTGTTTGAAGATGATCTGTCGGAGGTGGCCTCTCCGTATGGGGCTCCTGAAGAGCAGTACACAGGGAGTGAAAGAGAAAATCTTTTACAGATGTAAAGCGGATGGAAGTTGAGATAAGTGTAGGTGAGATAATCGTAGAGGAAACAGATGGAGCAGAAATTCAAGTAACGATTCCAGAGGACTTCAGAAAAATCCAGTGTTACCAGGACGGTGAGAAACTGACGATCGAGAATACAGAGCGAAAGTCAAAACTGGGAAAGAGCGTAGAACCGGTCGTGATTGGGATTCCAAAAGGATACCGTTTGGAATCGTTTCAGTGTGAGATTGCAGCAGGTGAGTTTACTGCGGACAAGCTTCGCGGTGGTCATGTGGAAATCAGTGCGGGAGCAGGAGATGTTACGATTGAGAAAGTCGATGCAACGACAATGACTTTAGAGGCTGGTGCCGGGGAAATTGACATTATGGAGGCAGTTGTGTCAGAAGGAGAAATCGAATGTGGAATGGGAGAAATATATCTGACACTTGCAGGGGAAGAGACAGACTATGAATGTTTCACAGAGTGTGGAATGGGAAGTGTGTGGATCGGAGATGAGGAATATACGGCGCTGGGATCAGAAAAACGTATCCATCCGGGAGCAGAGAAAAAGCTTGCTATCGAATGCGGCGCCGGGGAAATTACTATTGACTTTTCTGAGCAGGAGTGAAACACTGTTCATAGGAAAATTAATTTACAGAGTGTTTTTTAAGAAAGGGGAATTTTAGAATGGAACAGAAAAGATTATACAGATCAACAAGAAATAAAATGATATGTGGAGTATGCGGAGGAATAGCAGAATATTTCAACATCGATCCAACACTTGTAAGACTTGGAGTTGTATTGCTCAGCCTGACAAGTTGGGGAACGGGAATTCTTGCCTATTTTATCTGTTCGGTCATTATTCCGGATGAGCCGAAAGAATTTTAATATGGAGAAAACTTTAGGGTGACATAAAAAAGCAGCGAACAGCTGCTTTTTCCTTTTAGAGCATAGAGAAGTCCATGGGAAGTAAGGAGTCTGTATAAATTAAAAAAAACAGGGAATATTTACAAATATCACAATGGATTTAATAGAATTAGGAAATTGCAGGAAAAGGGGAGAAAAAAGATGTCACGGAAAAGGAAAAAAGATTGTATTAAGTGAATTAGAGCCAGAAGAACGGTTGAAATATGAGATTGCAGAAGAACTCGGACTCCTCGATCAGGTGATGGAAAAAGGGTGGAAATCACTGTCGTCGAGGGAGACCGGAAGAATCGGAGGAATCGTAAAAAACCGTAGGAAAATGTTTAAAAACTGTGAACAATCTGAGGCAGGGGTTGAAAAATAAGAGATTATTTGATATAATCGTACGACTGGGAGAAGATATTTTTTTGTGCGTAAGTATTTCTCCCGAAAGAAAAAATGCATAATAATTCTTGATTTCTACTTTCTTTTTTGCTGTTTTGCATTAAGATATATACAGATATGTAGAAATATAGAATTTATTAAGCGGAGGAGAAGAATATGATATCAAATCAGACACTTCAGAACACCATCGAAGGCTTGAAGGGAATTATCCCGGATCGATTTGTGTGTAATGGATACAGAAGGAAAGGTACTTGCAAGTACATTTACAGATACAGAAGATTATGAAAGTGCGGTAGTGCCGTTTGCGGAATCACCGGCGGACAGTCAGGTGATTCAGGGCTACCAGTCTTTAAGATTTTTGACGAACATCAGCTCGAATATATCTTAATGGCGAATGGTGGAAGCGAGGATGTATACATGGTCGGTAAGATCGCGGCATTCCAGATCCAGAATCTTTTGGTCGCTTACAAAGAGCGTTTTGACAAAGATAATTTCATCAAGAACCTGCTTCTTGACAACTTACTGCTTGTAGATATCTATAATCGGGCGAAAAAATTACATATTGACACGGAAGTGAGACGTGTTATTCTTATAGTTGAAACGTCCCGGGAGAAAGATACGGGGATGCTTGAGAGTGTGCGTGTACTTCTGGGCAGCAAGACAAAGGATTTTATCACAGCTGTGGATGAGAAGAACATCATCGTTGTGAAAGAGCTTGCAGCTAATGAAGGTTACAAAGAGATGGAACAAGTTGCAAAGAACATTCTGGAGATGCTTCAGTCAGAGGGCGAGGAAGATGTTCACGTTGCATACGGAACTATTGTAAATGATATCAAGGAGGTATCCAAGTCCTACAAAGAGGCGAAGCTTGCACTGGATGTAGGAAAGATCTTCTTTAATGAGAAAGATATCATCGCATACAACACACTTGGTATCGGAAGACTGATCTATCAGCTGCCGATTCCACTTTGCAAGATGTTTATCCGTGAGATTTTTGAAGGAAAATCACCGGACGATTTTGATGAGGAAACATTGACGACGATCAATAAATCTTCGAAAACAGTCTGAATGTATCGGAGACATCAAGACAGCTATACATCCACAGAAATACACTTGTGTACAGGCTGGATAAGCTGCAAAAGAGCACAGGTTTGGATCTTCGTGTGTTTGAAGATGCGATCACATTCAAGATTGCTCTTATGGTAGTGAAATACATGAAGTACATGGAGACCTTGGAGTATTAGTGATAGGAGGACATATGATAGAATTAAAAGATGTAACGAAGGAGTATTCAAAAGGAGTTGCGGCTCTGAATGGAGTATCTGTGAAGATCGAGCAGGGCGAATTCGTGTTCATCGTAGGGGACAGTGGGTCAGGAAAATCTACTTTGATCAAGTTGATCATGAAAGAATTGGACCCGACATCCGGCACGATCATCGTGAATGGACAGAATCTGAACCGTATGAAGCACAGACATATTCCGAAGTACAGAAGAGGGCTTGGAGTTGTGTTCCAGGACTTCAGACTTTTAAAAGACAGAATATTTATGAGAACATTGCATTTGCCCAGAGAGTTGTTGAGACTCCGACGCGTGTGATGAAGAAGAAGTACCTGCAGCGCTTTCACTTGTAGGACTTGCTCAGAAATATAAGATGTTCCCGAAGGAACTTTCCGGTGGAGAACAGCAGCGTGTAGCAATCGCAAGAGCGATCGTCAATGAGCCGTCAATCCTTCTGGCAGACGAGCCGACAGGAAATCTTGACCCGACAAACTCATGGGAGATCATGCAGTTGCTTGAGGAAGCGAACCAAAGAGGAACAACCGTATTAGTCGTTACACATAATCAGGAAATCGTAAACGAGATGCAGAAGCGTGTAATTACGATGAAGAAAGGTGTCATTGTCAGCGACGAGAAAAAAGGTGGGTATATAAATGAGGATTAGTACAGTAGGATATACGATGAAGCAGGGAGTTAAGAATATCGGAAGAAACAAGCTGTTCTCGCTGGCATCAGTTGCAACGATGGCGGCATGTATCTTCTTATTCGGACTATTCTTTTCCGTAATTCTTAACTTTAACTACATAGTCAAGAAGGCAGAAGAAGGGGTAGCGATCACTGTATTCTTTGAGGAAAATCTGGAAGACAGCAAGGTAGAGGCAATCGGAGATGCGCTGAGAGATAGGGACGATGTCCTGAAGGTTACTTACGTTTCGGCAGATGAGGCGTGGGATACATTCAAGGATGAATATTTTGGAGAATCCAAAGATCTTGCCGAGGGATTTAAGGATGACAATCCGCTGGCAGGATCTGATAACTATGAAGTGTATATGAAAGACGTAGAGTCACAGAAAGAAGTCGTGAAATTTGCAGAAGGACTTGATGGAGTCCGCAAGGTCAATAAGTCCGATGTTGTTGCAAAGACATTGTCGAGTGTCAATAAACTGATCCTCTATGTGTCTGCGGCGATCATCTTGATTCTGCTGATTGTAACAGTATTTTTGATCAGTAACACAGTTACGATTGGTATTACGGTCCGGAAGGAAGAGATTGCGATTATGAAATACATTGGTGCCAAGGATTATTTTGTCCGTGGACCATTTATCGTTGAAGGTATTCTGATCGGTCTTGTCGGGGCAGCAATTCCGCTGGCAGGATTGTATGTCGTATATGACAAAGCAATTGATTACATTATGACCCGCTTTAGCATTCTGAATAACATTTTAGATTTCATGCCAGTGTGGGATGTGTATAAAATCTTATTGCCGACAGGTCTTCTTCTTGGAGTCGGAATCGGTTTTATCGGAAGTTTCTTTACGATCAGAAAGCATTTAAAGGTATAGGTGAAAATATGAAATTAAGAGGAAAGAAGATAGCGGCACTATTCCTTGCGTGTGCGTTATGCACGCGGAAGTGTCATGCCAGTGTCAGCAACATCTATTTCTGAGACACAAAAAAAGGGAGAGCAGTTGGAAGAGCAGAAGAAAGCTGCGGAAGCGAGAAAAGCTCGCTTGATAATGAACTGAACACAGTCATCCAGGAACTTCAGAAAGCGCAGGATGATATGTCTGCGAAGGAAGAGCAGATTGAGTCTGCTGAGAATGAGCTTGTGGAGGCGAAAGTAACTGAGAACAATCAATATGAGAGCATGAAGAAACGTATCAAATACATGTACGAGAATGGAAATGTGGAATTTATCGAGATCATTCTCAGTGCAGAAAATATCTCAGATTTTCTCAACAAAACGGAATATGTGACTAAGATCTCGGAATATGATAGAGATATGCTTGTAGAATTTCAGAAGACGGTTGAGCAAGTGCAGAAGAAGGAAGAAGAACTCCGTGCAGAGTACGAGGAACTGTCAGCACTTCAGACGACACTTTCTGAGAAGCGTGCAAGTGTAGAAACACATACTTTCTAATAAGAACATTCAGATTGCAAATCTGGAATCTGAGATTGGGGAGAACGCAAAGTATTACAGCAACTGATCGCGGAAGCACAGGAGGCCGAACGGCGCCAGAAGGAAGCTGAGGCGGCACAGTTAGCAGCACAGCAGCAGGCGATGAACAACAATGCCGGACAGAACAATCAGATACAGGAACCTTCGGGTGGAAGCAGTACTGGTGGAAGTACATCTGGAGGAGTGATGCCGCCGTCATCAGACAATGTGGTATCTGGCAGCGGGTACTTTACACACCCATGTCCGGGGATGACATATCAGTCAAGTTACTTTGGAGAAATCCGAGAGTTTGAGGTCGGAGGGCACAAAGGGCATGATTATGCAGCGCCAGAAGGAACACCTACATATGCAGCAGCGGCAGGAACTGTCCTGATTGCAAATTATAGTACATCAGCAGGAAACTGGGTTGTCATCCAGCATGACAATGGACTTGTTTCAAAATACATGCATCATTCTGCACTGACAGTATCTGCTGGACAGAGAGTAGAGAAAGGTCAGCAGATTGGATATGTGGGAAGTACCGGACAGTCGACAGGACCACACCTTCACTTTCAGGTAGAATTAAACGGTGTAGCAGTGAATCCTTCAAATTATATGTAAGACGGGTAATCATATGGAGAATAAACATAGTTTTTTAAAAGGGGCGCTCTGTGGCGCCCTTGCTATGTTCATAGGGGGAGGTGCCATTTTGGCGGAGTTTCCCTAGGAAAGAATGTAGCAGAGAAAATCAGAAATAATGAAAATAACAGTATTCAGTCATCGGAGAGTGTGCTGAACGCGGAATCAAAAGAAAAGCTGAAAGAGATTGAGAAGATTATTGACGAGCATTATCTTCGGGATACAGATACAGAAGATCTGGAAGACGGTATGTATGCAGGAATTCTGGCAGGTTTAAATGATCCGTATTCGACTTACTATACGGAAGAAGAAACAAAGGAACTTTTTGAGACGACATCAGGAGAATATATTGGAATCGGAGCGGCAATGTCTCAGAATCTAGACACAGGAATCATTACGGTAAGCAGAGTCTACAAAGACTCTCCGGCAGAGAAAGCGGGAATGCGTTCGGAAGATATTCTCTATAAGGTGGAAGGCGAAGAAGTGACCGGTGAGGAACTGGATGAAGTTGTTGCAGACATCAAAGGAGAAGAGGGGACAGAAGTCCATATCACCGTTTTACGCGGGGAGGAAAAAGAAGAGATTGAATTGACGGCTGTGCGAGGAAAAGTCGAAGCTCAGACAGTCGAGTTTGAGATGAAAGAAGACCAGATTGGCTACATCAGTGTTTCTGAATTTGACAGTGTGACGATGGGACAGTTTGAACAGGCGCTTACAACAATGGAAGAGCAGGACATGCAGGGGCTTGTCATTGATTTGAGAAGTAATCCAGGTGGAAATCTTGATACAGTCTGCAATATGCTGGAGCTGATCCTTCCGGAAGGAACGATTGTTTCTACAAAGGATCGGAGCGGAAAAGAAGAAGAAATCCGAGGAAGTGGAAAGAATGACTTTGATACTCCGCTTGCAGTTCTGGTAAATGGATATAGCGCAAGTGCTTCTGAGATTTTTGCCGGAGCAGTTCAGGATTACAAGATCGGTACGATCGTAGGAACGACAACATATGGGAAAGGCGTTGTCCAGCAACTATTTCCACTCGATGACGGAACTTGTGTCAAGGTGACAATCTCTGAGTATTTACTCCGAAGGGAAGAAATATCGACGGGAAAGGAATCGAGCCGGATGTTTCGGTAGAGTATGTCAGAGATGAGGAAGATCCGGAGGCTGACAATCAACTGCAGACTGCGATGGATGTGCTTCGGGAACAATAGAATACAATAGTACCAGTGTACTGAAAATCAGTGCAGCATGGAAAGAATTTATCCAAAGTGATGAAAGAGAAGGAATGTCAGAAGGGAACACAAATTTGACATTCCTTTTTTGTGCTGCTATGATAAAATAAAAATAGTATGATGACAGACGGGGACCTGTCTGTTGGAAGGTACAGTACACTGGGAAGAAAGGATAGAGCAGTATGAGAGTATTAATCAAGAATG
>ENA-OQDE01000666-OQDE01000666.1-human-gut-metagenome-genome-assembly--contig:-NODE-666-length-18568-cov-3.657068_pt1 | contig 18568 bp, 20 predicted proteins | sample MGYA00242768_ERZ504595 | MGnify/ENA primary metagenome ERZ504595 (study PRJEB26092, sample SAMD00036307) | human gut metagenome | host: Homo sapiens | study: EMG produced TPA metagenomics assembly of...
TTTAAAAAATGTGCTATAATATATAAAATATAGTTTCGATTTATTGTGAATTTTAAAAAGGAGTGTTTTTTATGACAAACAGCGAGTATTCGGATGTTACACCGCAGATTCATGCTCTGGCTCAGAAAATGACGCATAACTCCGTTATTGATACAGATTTATACAGTAAGTACAATGTAAAAAGAGGTCTGCGTGACCTTGACGGTAAGGGTGTTCTCACAGGTCTTACAGATATTTCTACAATCACACAGAATAAGCTTGTTGACGGAAAGCTTGTTCCTTGCGAGGGTGAGCTTCGTTACAGGGGTTATAATGTGAAGGATATCGTTGACGGCATTCTTGAGGATGACCGTTTCGGTTTTGAAGAGGTTACATATCTTCTTCTCTTTGGCGATATGCCTAACGAAGAACAGCTTAAAGATTTTAAGGAGCTTCTCGTTCAGTACAGAACCTTCCTCAGCACTTTGTTCGTGATGTTATCCTCAAGGCCACAAGTAACGATATGATGAACTCAATAGCAAGAAGTGTTCTCACACTTTTCTGCTATGATAAGAATGCTAACGATACATCAATCGACAATGTTTTAAGACAGTGCATACAGCTTATCTCCGTATTTCCTCTTTTGTCGGTTTACGGCTATCACGCATATAATCACTATCAGCGTGATAACAGCTTTATATCCACCGTGCAGAGCCTACAATGTCAACAGCCGAGGTTATTTTGTCGCTTCTTCGTCCCGACAGACACTATACTCCGCTTGAGGCAAAGGTTCTTGATATGGCGCTCATTCTCCATATGGAACACGGCGGCGGTAACAACTCAACATTTACAACACATGTTGTAACATCTTCGGGTACTGATACATACTCGGCAGTAGCTGCGGCACTTGCATCACTCAAAGGTCCTAAGCACGGCGGTGCAAATGTTAAGGTTTACTATATGTTTGAGGATCTCAAAAAGCATGTTAAGGACTGGGAAGACGAGGACGCTCTTGAAGATTATCTTGAAAAGCTCCTTGACAAGCAGGTTTTTGATAAAAAAGGTCTTATCTACGGTATGGGACACGCAGTTTATACAATTTCCGACCCCCGTCAGCAGATTCTTCACGGTGCTGTTAAAAAGCTTGCGCTTGCCGAAGGTCACAATGATGAATTTGATCTTTATGAGAGAGTTGAAAGATTGGCTCCGAAGGTTATCGGCAGAAAGCGTAAAATCTATAAGGCGTTGCCGCAAATGTCGATTTCTACAGCGGACTTCTTTACAGCCTTCTTGATATTCCGTGCGAGCTTTATACTCCGCTTTTTGCAACAGCTCGTATTACGGGTTGGAGCGCACACAGACTTGAGGAGCTTATCAACTGCGGTAAGATTATCCGTCCTGCATATATGAGCATTTCCGAAAACAAGGAATATGTTGATTTGAAAGACAGATAATACGGCGAACCGCCGTTCCCCGTTCGAGAAGTTAGTTTTACAAGTGCGAGGGTTAAATTGCCCGAGCGTATGGAAAATTGAAAGTTAAAAATCAAAGTCGGACGACAGTTTGCAAAATGCAAATCATTGTCGCCCGACCGTTTTTTATATATGAAATTAACTGTTTGGTCGTGGGGCGAATAATATCCGCACTACGATTTTTCGCAACATTCATCTTAAAACAACAAAAGACCGCTCTTTTGAGCGGTCTTTAAAGCTTGTGTTTTAAATTCAAAATTTATTGCAATCAGCAGAAGAATACATCCATCTCTTCTGCGTTGCCGTCGGCAACAAAGTATGCCTTGCTTTCTTCGGGCTTGAGATAGATTGAAATTTCCTTTGCATCCTTGCCGTATGTAGCCTTAACATTTTTGATTACTTCTTCAACAGGAACCTGTGCGCCTGCATATTCTACGAAGAAATTAACCTTTGTTTCAACCGGAACGGGCTTCTTTGGAGCAACCTTCTTTGGAGCAACCTTCTTTGGAGCTGCTTTCTTAACAGGAGCCTTTTTAACAGGTTCTGCTTTCTTAACAGTTTCAACCTTTACATTTTCTGTCTTTGTGGGTTCAGCCTTCTTTGCAGCTGCAGCAACAGTCTTAGCAGGCTCAGCCTTTGCAACAGTCTTTTTTACAGGCTCTTCCTTAACGGGAGCAGTTTTTGCAGGGGCTGTTTTTGCAGTTGTTTTCTTTGTTGTTGCCATAATAAATCCTTCTTTCAAAGTAATAAAATATTGCAGAAATAAAAGTTTTATCTTTTGTAAATATTATACATTTCAGAGTAAAAAATGTCAATAAACTGTACAAAAATTCGGCGGTTAATACATATTTGCGAAAAAATAAAATTCCTGTTAGTTGAAATGCACAATGTTATTGCCTCATATTTGTGAACTATGTCGTTTTTTCTGTCAAAAAAAACGAAAAAAAGCACATCATCATTTGAAAACCTCTTGCAACTGTGCTAAAATGATAGCGATTAATTTAAGAGAGAAGAATGATTTATGGGAGAGAATTTCATCATTATTGCACAACAGGTGCTTGTACTGTTCATTTTGATTGCAGTCGGTTTTATTTGCGGTAAGAAGAAAATTATCACCGATTTTTCCGCCCGTCACATGACCGATATAGTATTGTATGTTGTGACGCCCTGCGTTATGATTTCTGCTTTTCAGCGGGAGTTCTCGTTTGAACTTTTGAGCGGACTTATAATTTGCGTTACCTGCTCTGCACTTATTTTTGCTGTGTCAATACTTATCTGTAACCTGATTTTTCATGATAAAGATGAAAGCCGTAAGGCTGTTATCCGCTTTGCAACAATCTATTCAAACTGTGCATTTATGTCTTTGCCCCTCCAGAAGGCAATTCTCGGTGATGACGGTTGGTTTTACGGCTCAATTTTCGTTGCCGTATTCAACATTTTTGTATGGACGCACGGACTTGTTTCAATGAGCGGTGACAAAAAACAGCTTTCATTCAAAAAGCTTGTTCTCAACCCCGGTCTTATCGGTGTTCTTCTTGCAATTATTCTGTTTATTACAGGGTTTAAGCTTCCGTACATAATCAGTCAACCGGTTGAATATCTTGCAGTTCTGAACACTCCGCTCCCGATGCTTATTATAGGTTTTTACCTTTCACAGGCTGACTTTAAAAAGGCGTTCACTGACAAGGGCGTATATTTTTCTTCGGCAGTCCGTCTGATTGCTTTACCGATGATTACAGCGGTTGTAATGTCATTGTGCCGTGTCACACCCATAATTACCATGGCTTGCGTAATCGCCACATCAGCCCCTACCGCCGCAACAACAACTATGTTTGCAACAAAGTTCAACAAGGATGTTGAGCTGTCGGTTAGTATCGTTGCCGCAACTACGGTATTTTCACTTGCAACAATGCCGCTTGTCGTAATGCTTACGGGCATGATGAGCGGATTTAGTAGTTAATGTAAAATGGAAAATTGAAAATGGAAAATTATGGTCGGCGGTGTGCCACCGCAGACCTTTCGAGAAGATAGTTGAGATAAATGAATTGCATTGATGCCCGAAACGGCATTGATGCAATTTTTATTTTATATGAATTTAACTGTTTAATTGCAGAGGAAAACCGTGTTCTCCCGTTAGTAATGGCAGAAAATTTATGTTCTCGAATTGGGAACGGCGGCTCGCTATGTGGGAGGATTAAATAAACAATTACAATTCTACGCTCGGGCATGATATGTTTTTGATATTACAAACTATATACACGAATTGGGAACGGCGGCTCGCCGTAAAAATATATGGAAATCTCGGCTGAAATTTGATATAATGAACACATAAAAATATATAATCCTTTGAGGGGGACTGTATTATGTCGAGAAATCCTATGCAAAAACAGAAGCTTTTGTATCTGCGAAAAATTCTTCTTGAAAAAACCGATGAAAATCACGGGCTGACTTCAAGTGAAATTCTGGCAGAGCTTGCGTTGTACGGAATTACTGCGGAGCGAAAAAGTCTTTACGATGATTTGCAGGTGCTTGAAAAATTCGGAATGGACATCTGCAAGAGCAAATCATCAACCGTTAAATATTATGTTGCAAGCAGAGAATTTGAACTGCCCGAGTTGAAGCTTCTTGTTGACGCAATTCAAAGCTCAAAATTCATTACTGAAAAAAAGAGCATTTCCCTCATTCATAAGCTTGAAGGCTTGCAAGTGTTCACGACGGCAAGGAGCTGCAACGGCAGGTTTTTGTCGCAAACAGAGCCAAAACAATGAATGAACGAATTTATTATTCGGTTGACAAAATTCAGAACGCAATAGCACTCAACCGCAAAATCTCGTTCAAATACTACCGTTGGGAACTCGATTTTTCGGGAACGGAGCGAATTGTCAAGCGTGAAAAAATCAGGGACGGCGGATACACGGCTTCACCGTGGGCGCTGTGCTGGGATGATGAGAATTACTATCTCATTGCCTATGACACCTGTGCCGACAGTATAAAGCATTACCGAGTTGACAAAATGGACGATATCGAGGTGCTTGACGATGAGCGTGACGGGGGAAAGACCTTTGAAAAATTTGATCCTGCAGATTATTCAAAGGGCGTTTTCTCAATGTTCGGCGGTGAAAAAGCTACGGTTAAGCTGTCGGTTGACAATGATTGCATAGGTGTTATTGTTGACAGGTTCGGCAGAGATATTTTTGTTACAAAGGAAAGCGACACAACATTCGGTGTATCGGTTGATATTATGACAAGCAAACAGTTCTACGCTTGGGTATTCGGTCTTGGCGGAAAGGTCAGAATTATATCACCGCAAAATGTTGTTGATGAATTTAAAAAGCAGCTTGAAAATGTAAACGATTCATTTTAATTGCCATACGGTTGGCAATATTTCATATTAAAATCGTTAAATAATAATGTCTGATTCGGAAATAATCATAACAATTATCAGTAGATAAATTGATACATTATTGCGTAGAATTAAAAATCAATTAACATACAGCAGACAGCGGAATATTTAAAATTTGCACTAATTGCAGTTTATACATTTATTTTTGCACATTTGTCGTAATTATTGACTTTATTGTGCATAAAGTCTATTATATTGTTGCAGTGATTATTTGTGTTGTTTTTAGACACAAAATGTTTGAAAACATAATTTTTTAGAATCGGGGTTATTATTATGGATTTTGATTTCTTGCGTTCGGCAACCGCATCCAGTTCAGCTTACAGAGTAGTCTGCGGTGAAATGATTATTGACAGCAATATGTGGAATGTTCACAACGAGGTTCTTGTGGCTGTTGTAAGGGACGGCTATATGACCGTTGAAATGGGTGCTGACACTTATTCGCTCTCAACAGGCGACATTTACTTTATTTCACCTAATCAGAGATACAAAATTAATAATACAGGCAACGCAAGAGTTGAGGTTATTCTTCTTAACCTTTCAAATCCTGCATCGCTCACTCAGGAGTTTATTCCGCAGAGTCTGATCAGAGGTCTTGTAACAGGCAACTGCACTCACTTTGCAAAGGTTACGAGAGGCGACTACCGTTATAACAATCTTATTGACGATATGAACACGGTTATTTCTGCCGAGAACGAAAAGCACGAGTTCTTCCAGATTCTTGTTCACGGCAAAATGTACGACATTTTCTATATTCTTTTCTCATCGGGTCTTGTTAAGATTTGTGATGTTGAGGCTCAGGGCAAAAAGTACCGTGCTCTCCGCAGAATTACGGAATATATCAACAACAACTTCTGCGACAGCATTACTCTTGATACAATAGCTCAGACAACAGGTCTCAGCCGTTACTATGTGTCGCATCTCTTTAAGGAGCTTATGAATACAACATTTGTAAACTACCTTAACGAGCTCAGACTGACAAGAGCCGCAATGCTTCTTACTACAACGGACACTCCCGTTATCGAAATTGCAGGTATGTCGGGCTTCAACAACATTTCAAACTTTAACAGAGCATTCAAAATGTACTACGAAACAACACCTTCAAAGTACAGAAGAGCCGAGAAACAGTCATTTTAAATAAGTATTTTCAAAATAAAAAGCCGGTGCATATGCGTCGGCTTTTGTTTATGGTAATAATTTGTCCGCTTAGGTAATATTGTTTAAAAAAGGCAGTTCATTTTTGTAGAATGCTCAAATTGAAAAGAAAAGCATACCGTGGTATAATTATTGCGTGTGTGACAGCGTGTTTTTTTGTGCGTCATTTGTGTTTAGAAGTATTAAACGGCGGTGAAACGATGAAGTTTTTCAATAAAAATATAAACAAGGTTTTGTCGGTTGTGCTTGTTGTAGTATCCGTTTTGGTAGTTTTGCAGTTCGTCTGCTCAAACGGTACTCTCAATGCCGGAGAAACTCCGACAGAATCGGCAATGGCAAGGGTAAATCCGAATATTCGGAAGATTGTTCCGACAACAACTGTTTCCGCAACAACCGTACCTGTTGAAACAACAACGGCAAAGCCTAAAGCAACCAAGCAACAACTCAGCCTCAGACAAAAGCCACAAAAGCAACAAAAGCGACAACTCAGCCCGTGACAACAACACAGGCAACCGTTCCGTTTGCTACGGCAATTCCGCCAAAAGAGCCTGTCGATTACCAATCTCAATGGGACGCAGGTTATCTTGTGGCAATTGACAATCCGGACAAAACCTATGAATGCTCCAAGGTAACGCTTACCGATGAGGACAGGGATCTTCTTGAAAGGCTTTGCATGGGCGAATTCGGTTCGGGCGGTTTTATAGGAGCGGCACTCATTGCTCAGTCGGTAAAAGATGCAATGTGCTTTGACGGTTATCCGACAGTTGCCTCGGTTATCGAGAACTGCCATTATACCGGCAGTACCAAAATCGGCACAAATCAGGAATGTATTCAGGCGGTAAGCTATATCTTTGACGAAAACAAGGATGCCGTTCAGCACCGCATTATGTATATGTATAATCCCGATATGGTTCAGAGCGCTTTCCACGAAAGTCAGAACTATATTCTGACATATCAGACTGTCAGATTTTTTGACAGGTGGGGGTATTGACGAAAATCCTTGATTTTCGTCAGCTAAATTCACGCAAGCGTGAGCTAAATTGCTACGCAAGCTAAATTATCCTACGGATAGCTAAATTGTCCTGACGGACAGCGCAAGCCCTGACGGGCAGGTAAAAGTTAATAGTGAAAAGTTACGGTCGGGAAGATACATTGCAAAATGCAAAGCTGTATTTCCGACGTTTATTTTATCATAAAACTGTATACTATGTCTTTGCACTGTTGTATACTATGTTACTACACTGCACACCATGTTCGCCCGTTCGTGTGCAATGCACACGATTGCACGCAATGCGTTCAAAATTGAATTCATAATTTGTGTTATTACCTATCGGTGTCGGATGAACGCCCGTACCGTAATCAAAACTCAACAACCTCTTTTTCTTCAATTTTGTCTGTCGGTTCGGTTTTTTCTTCGGAATATTTATCCTTGAAACCGTCAATTACTTCGCATATGATTTTTGTTGATGTCATAAACATTACTCTGACTTTGAATTTTTTCTTGACATACTTATTGACTGCGCCGGCGCCCATTGTGCCGTTGGCTTTGGTGTACGGCGAATTTGCGATATAGCCGACTGTGCCGATGTTTTTCATCGTGACCTTAATTGCCTCGCTGTCATACGGGTTGTTGTGTTCCTTTTTGCATGTCAGCTTTTTGCCGATGCTGAACGGATTGAAACCGTAGTAATATTTCATTCCCGTGATTGTAATATAAACCTTTTTCATAATAATTTCCCCCTTTGATTTTGTAGATTATCGTCTGCGGCGATTTCTGCGGTGGGTGGGTTTCTTTTTTATCCCCATAATCGTCTTTACAGAACCCGACACAGCGTATGCCGTGAAGATGTAGACACAGAAATTCAGCATTGTTATTCCTCCTCGTTTTCATTTGCCTTCCTTACTGTATCTATATTTTATCAAAAGAGGTGTCCGATAAAACGGACTTTGGTAATGACCGCTTGCGGTCATTACAGTGAAATTCGCCGTTGGCGAGTGAAATCTGACTTTGTCAGGTGAAATCGTCCTGTCGGACGGTGAAATTGCCATATTGGGCAGTTGCGGTCGTGAAGACAGTCTGCAAAATGATAAACAAAAGTTCCCGATTAATTTGATTCGCTATGCGAATAATCTGTAGGATACAAAACAAAAATGCATCAGAGCCTTACCGGGCATCTGATGCATTTTATTTATCTGACTGTCTTCTCAAATTACGGGCGGTGGTACACCACCAACTTAATTTTCCATTTTCAATTTTCAACTTTCAATTTCCCATACGCTCGGGCGATTTTATTCTCGCATTTATAAAACTGTCTTCACGAACCGGGAACGGCGACTCGCCGTTATTTAAGTGTTTTCATACATTGCTTGAATGTTTCAATTACATACCATGCCTCATCGTCTGTGAGAGTTGAGTTCATCGGGAGGGTGAGCTGGTTTTTGTGCATATTATACGCATTCGGATAATCGGTAATCTTGAAACCACGCTTGCTGTATGCCGAAAGCAACGGCAACGGCTTGAAGTGGACATTGCACATTACGCCGTGGTCAGCCATCATATTATAGAACTTGTTACGGTATTCTGCGTCTTTGCCGATAAATCTTACAAAGTAAAGGTGACCGCTGCTGCGGTGGTTTTCATCGCAGTGATTAAGCACCTGAACAGGCAAATCCTTAAATTCTTCGTTGTAAAGCTTTATAAGTTGATGTCTGCGCTCAAGCATTTGATCGTAGCGTTCAAGCTGAGCCACACCGATTGCGGCAAGTACATCGGTCATATTACACTTGTACTGAGTGTCAACAACATCATATTCCCACGATGCAACTTTGTTTTTTTGATATGCGTCCTTGGTCTGACCGTGAAGTGAGAGAAGCATATACTGCTTGTACATTTCTTCCTCGTCAATTCCGTCATGTGAACGGTGAACAGCCGCACCGCCCTCGGCGGTTGTCATATTCTTACAGCGTGAAAGCTGAAGTTTGTGAAGTCGGCAATTTCACCGCACATTTTACCGTGCCATTGTGCACCGAATGCGTGAGCGCCGTCAGCCATAACAATAACTCTGCCGAACTTTTCCTGAAGCTCGTTGCGTGGATTGAAAACGCCTTTCTTTCTTTCAACAGCCTCAAAAATACGGTCATAATCGCACACAACACCTGCAAGGTCAACAGGAATGATAACCTTTGTATTGTGGTTGATTGCCGCCTCCATTTTATCGTAGTCCATTTCAAAGCTTCCGCTTTTGCAGTCAACCATAACAGCTTTGCGCCCACATGGTAGATGATTGATGCGGTTGCCGTGTAGGTGTATGCCGGAACGATAACCTCATCTCCCGGACCGATGCCGAGAATACGCAGAGTAAGTTCGGCACAAGAGTCTGCGATGAAAGGCAGACAGCCTTTTCCGTGTGACATCTTTCTGCAATACGGCTTTCAAAAAGCTTTGTTTCGGGACCTGTTGTAATCCAGCCCGATTTCAGAACCTTTATAACTTCGTCAATTTCTGCCTGAGAAAGGTCAGGCGGCGAAAAGGGAATTTTTCTCATTTTTAATTTCTCCTCAGGTACAGCCGTGCATTAACCACTGCCGTACACAAACTATAGACAAATCTGAAAATATTTACACTCCATTATACAACGCAAGTCATAAAAAGTAAAGTTCCAAAATACCCAAAATATACTCTGAAAATGCGGTTTTGTATGGTGTATGAGCCGTATTGCAGTTGATTTTCAGCTTTTTTCGCTTTCGGATGCTTTCTTTTGCAGATATTTCTTTTTTGTTGCAAGACCGCCTCTTATGTGCCTTTCGCTTTTGTTTGTGTCAAGAATTTCCCTCACCTGTCGGTAAAGTGCAGGGTTAAGTACTTTTAGCCGTTGGCTGACATCCTTATGCACGGTGCTTTTGCTCACACCGAACTTTTTTGCCGTACTTCTCACGGTTGACTTGCTTTCGATTATGTATTCACCGAGCATTGCCGCTCTTTCTTCTACGATACCTTTCACATACAGCCCTCCTGTCTGTCCTCCTTAGGGGGACATCTGTAATAGATTGTATGTGCAAACAGCGGATTGTATGACGGTATAGCTTAGTATGTTTTATTGTGTTTTATTGTGTTTTGTTGCGTTTCATCTGTAATTAAACTAAATTTTTGTACAAACAGACAAATTTGTGTTCATAACTTCGGCGTTTATGTGAATTGAATTGTTGTGTCTGTAAATGGTACAATTTAGTTGTAAAAGTCAGAGAAAATCAAATTTTTTTGTGCATTTTGCTTCTATGGCTTGAGAGGAGAAATATACATGAAAAAATCAACGGGTAAATTTTTTGCACTGATGCTCACGGTGACGGTTTTGGTATCCTGTGCGGTGTCAACGGGCATTTTCACAGCCTCGGCATACACAGCGCCGAAAGAGGGCAAAATTTTTTATAACAAAACAATGTACGACAAATACGGTAAGGCTGAAGGTATGGTTCTTGACAGCCTTAAAAATTTTGACGAGGAAATTGATATCAGCAGTCTAAATGTTCCGAAAAGCGATGTTGCGGAATTTTTTAAGGTGCTGACCTTGACTCATCCGGAGCTTTACTATGTGAATCAGGGGTTTTCGTACTCCTACTATCCGTCAGAGGATAAGGTTACGTCAATCTATCCCGAGTACACAATCAGCAAGAGCGAGTATGCAACACAGAAAAAGTCGCTTGATAAAGAGGTTGAGAGAATTCTTTCGCTTGTGGACGAGAATATGACCGATTCCGAAAAGGCACTCGTAATTCACGATGAGCTTGCCATTATGAGCGAGTACAGCACATCAGATTACAACAAGGCTGATATTTACAATTCGCTTGTTGAAAAAACTTCCGTATGTCAGGGATATGCACTTGCATATTCCTACATTCTTTCGCTTGCCGGAATAGACTCCGAACTTGTTGTTTCAAACTCAATGAACCATATGTGGAACAAGGTTCATATCGGCAACGCTTGGTATAATGTTGATGTTACATGGGATGATCCTATTAATGACCGACCGGGACACGCTCAGCATACATACTTCCTTTTGAGTGACAATGCCATTCAGAATCTTCCGTCAAAGCACTATGATTACACAATAAGCTACGGTGCAAATTCGACAAAATATGATAATTACGAAATCCATAATTTCGACACAAGGCTTTGCGAGGTTAACGGTGAATTTTACGGCTTTGTCAACAACAATTCTTCAGCTAACAAGGGTGCATTGTTAAAATACAAGCTTGACAGCAATACATATGAGAAAAAGCTGAAATTGAACGAAAGATGGAGCGCAGGCGGTAATTCCTACTGGATAAATACATTTATGAGCCTTGAAAAATACAACGATACTCTGTATTTTAATACCTCTGACGCCGTGTATTCATACGATGTTGAAACAGGCAGACAGGCAGTTGCCGCATCCGACATCAACGGTGTGTCGGTGTCATCGGGCAGGCTTTGCTACGGCATGGTTCTCAAGGGTGACGCAATGTATGTTGCCGTGTTGGATTCTCCGAACAACAAGGCAACTTTGCAGTATGTAAAAAGAGTTGACAAGGGCAACCTTGCAATCGGTATGACAAACTATGTTATGACTGCAAGCACCAATTCAGCCGAAAGGCATATTACGGTGATGCAAACGGTGACGGCAAAATCAATATTGCCGATGCAACCGCAATTCAGAAAGCAATTGTGGGTATCGTCAATCAGAACGAGATAGAGCGTATAAACTCTGATGTAAACTTTGATTCCGATATTACCGTCATTGATGCAACCACAATTCAGATGTATATTGTAGGGCTTATATAACGGCAAGCCGTTGGCAAATTGAAAATGGAAAATTTAGGACTGCGGTGTGCACCGCAGTCCTTTTGAGAAGATAGTTAGATAAAGGAATTGCATCAGATGCCCGATATGGCATTGGTGCAATTTTTGCTTTATTTATATAATTTTAATTTGTACAAATCTTTGCGTGGCTATCTACAGGCGTATAATATCCGCACATACAAATTTGCAACAACTTCCATATATACAAAAACGGTCGGGCGACAATGTTTTTCACTCTTGCAAATTGTCTTCCCGACCATAATTTTCCATTTTACATTTTCAATTTTCAATTTTATGCCCGAACCGTACACCGTTACTGTTCAATATCGCTATTGATTTACCCATGCAATTATGCTATAATTCTAAGGATATAGTGTATTAACGGAGGCTTTGGAATGCTGGATTCATATGTTGAAATTGACCTTGACAAAATCGGTGCAAATGCCCGTGCGATAACACAAAAATACAGCGACTACAAATATTTTATTGCCGTTCTCAAGGGTGACGGTTACGGTCACGGTATGGAAGTGGCAAATGAAATGTACAAAAACGGCATTAACTATTTTGCCGTGTCCTCTCTTGAGGAGGCTCAAAGCTTTCGTAAGGTCAACAAGGACGCTCCGCTTTTGTGCCTGCATCCGGTTCATCTTTCGAGAATTGAGGAGGCAAAGCGGCTTAATCTCACCATTGCGTGAATGAGCTTGACTACCTCAAAAGGTTGCTTGATTTGAACATTGACTGCAATTTCAAGGTTCATCTCCAGATTGATACAGGCTTTAACCGCCTCGGCTTCAAGGATAAGAACGAGGTTAAAACTGCCGTTGATATGATTAACGGTTCAAATTTTGTTCTTGAGGGAATTTATCAGCATTTTGCAACAGCCGGAATTTTTGATCCCCATTGGGACGAGCAGGTCAGAAACTTCAAGGAGCTTACATCGCTTATTGATTTGAATAAAATCCCGATTGTCCATATGGGCAGTTCCGTTTCAATGCTCACCCACCCGAAACAGCCTTTTACAACAGGCGTGAGAATGGGCATTGCAATCTACGGCTACAATGTTGCCCCTGATTCTCTTTCAAATTCGCCAAAGGACAAACTTCGCAAAATGCGAAACAATTACTTCATTAAGAAGTACAACATCAGCGAAACATATTTTGATGTAAAGATAGATTTACAGCCGGCTATGAAGATGATAACCCGTATTCTTCAGCTTAAAAAGGTGAACAAGGGTGAGTGGTTCGGCTACAATGCGTCATACACGGCAGATGAGGATATTATTCTTGCAATTCTTCCTGTCGGCTACAACAACGGCATCGGTCACGCAAATCACAACAGACAGGTTGTTATCAACGGCAAAAAATATCCTGTTGTCGGTGAGATGTGTATGAATATGACGGCTGTTAAGGTTGATTCATCGGTAAAAATTGATGACGAGGTAACACTCCTCGGAGACGGTATAACCGTAGGAATGTTCGGCAGAAGTTCGGGTATGGGCAATGCGAGGCGCTTGTGAATATAGGCAAGAACAATCCGAGATTTTATATAAAAGACGGTAAGGTTGTAAAGGAGAAGTAAGATGCAGTTTCGGTACACAAATGGCTTTTGAATAAATTCAGAGATATTAACCACAGCAGAATGGATAAGCACATTGACATTATCGCCAAGAACAGCGGTAAGTCAAAGGCTTATATCAAGTTCGACATAATCCGCAACTTTCTCATCAGAGGCACAGGCTACACGGACTATTTCCGTTGCGATTTTATCAACCTTTCGGCTAAAGAGAAAAAAACCTTTGTAACTGCAAAAACTTTCTACAAAATTCTTGAATATCTCAACGATGAGGAATATATCGTTCTTCTTCGTGACAAGCTTGTTTTTGACGAGCTTTTCAAAAAGTATCTCAAAAGAGATTTCATCAACCTTCGCACAGGCAGTAAGGAAGATTTCAGGAAGTTCCTTGACGGCAGAGAAACCGTTTTTGCAAAAGATCCGACAGGCGAGGGCGGTCACGGCATTTCAAAAATCACCGTTGCCGATGTAAAGGACAGCAACAAGCTTTATGATGAACTTAAGGCAAACGGTCAGCTTCTTGTTGAGGAAGCAATCGTTCAGAGCGATGACCTCAATGAAATCAATCCGTGCGTTGTAAATTCATGGCGAGTTGTTACGCTCTATAAGGACGGCAAGGCGCATATAATAAATAACGCTCTCCGTATCAATCAGGACGAGTCAAATGTTATCGGCTGTACAAATGATCTCTACCTCAGCCTTGATGCAGACGGCAGAATCGACAGTAATGTAATTGACGACTACGGCAATGTTTATGACAAACACCCGATGACAGGCAAAAAGTTCTCCGAGGTTAAGATTGCAGGCGTTCGAGAGGCTCTTGACATGGTTGTTGAGGCAGCGGAAAAGATTCCGCAGGTGAGATATATCGGATGGGATATCGCCTTTTCAAAGAACGGTCCCGTTATGGTTGAGGGCAACGAGTACCCGGGCTACGGACTTTTGCAGTTCTATAAACTAAAAGGCAAACGCACAGGCCACCTGAAAGAAATCGCCGATGTCCTCGGTGACGAGATGAATAACATTAAGCTTTGATTATTCAGCAAAAACTTTATAATAAAAACAAAAACAGCACCGATATGACTTCGGTGCTGTTGTGCGTTGTATGGGATGTATTGTGTGAGGTTGCGCAATCCTGTATGGGCGGTTATCAGCCGCCCGCAGATAAAGACACAATAATTTAGATTAAATCATAATATAAATATCGCAAAATAACCGTAATTCTGTCGTGGCGAACACGGTTTCTGTTACATGCTATGCACAACATTCGTCATATCAAAACATTTGTTTAAACAAAAACAATTCATCAAGTTGGGCGCCCAATGAGCTTATTTATATCTGTATTTGAGCAGCTGTGGCATACAAATATCAATCTGAGATATTTTTTTATTTTCAATTTTTATCAAAATTATACAGGAGGGGGTTTCTTCGTTGACTTGAAACATCAACGCAGCCTCTTGCTCTGGGTAAGGACTCAAAATGGATACTCTTTTTGCGACAACGAAACCTCCTTATATTAATGTTAAAAAGTGGATGTAACTGAAATCAGTCACATCCACTTGACATGGTTGCGGGAGTCATTTTAAATGGCTTAAACAGTGGCTTGCAGCGGCTTGACTGCGATTTTGAATGCGATTTGCCCTGTTTATGCAACCTTTACGGTTTTTGTTTCGGATTTTCCCAATACGATATTGTTCAGTTTCATATACTTGTCAACAGCGTTCAGGTGAGCGGCTTCAAATTTTTCAAAAACATCACAATATACGTTCATCGTAACAGAGATGTCCTTGTGACCGAGTATTTTCTGCAAGACCTTCGGCGGCACGCCGCTTTCGATGCAGCGCGTGGCAAAGGTATGACGGAGCGAGTGGAAGGTCAGCTTTCCTTGCAGCGATTTGTCTTGAATATCGTATTGCTTCAAGGTGTTCCAAAAATAATAGTTGACCTGCTGTGTAGTGACCGGCTTGTTGTTGCTTGAAACAAACAATGAGCCGCCGGTTCTCTCACCGATACACTCCTTCAAAAAAGCTGCCAAATCGTTGTTAATCAAAACCTTGCGCATTCCGGTGAACATAGAAACCAGCATTATCTCGGAGTAATTGATGTCGTTGTTATTCAGCACATCAAGCAACCGTGCCTGCTCCTCTACCGTTAACGCTCTGACCTTGTCCGTTTTCTTGTGGGATTTCGGGACACGCAAATCCTCCAGCGGACTTTTGCTGATGATTCCCTTTTTCATTGCCTTTTTGAAAACAGCGCCGAGCAGCTGATACAGCTTGTTGAGCGTTGACTGCGCATAATCGAGGTTATCCTTGAAGTATGCGATAATGTCATCCTCCGTGATTTTGCGAAGCTGTTTATCGGACAAAGAGCTGAGCATTTTCAGCGTTTCCAGCTTGCGCTTGTAGGTGGATTGTCTGATTTCGTTCAGAGCAACCTGCTCCTCTATCATTTTTTCAGCCAGTTCATAAAAGGTCGTTTTATCAACCTTCTTAAACGCACCGGCTTTAGCCTGAATTTGAAGCTCACGAATTTTGTCCTTTACAATTCGCTCGGTCTTACCGTAAACGCTCTTGCGGATTTTTTCGCCGTCGATTTCAAGATAAACCTGTCCGGCGTAACAGTTTCGGCTTTTTACAAAGTAAATAGAGCCGTCACCGTAATCCATTTTTACTTTTCTTTTCGGCTTCTTGCTTTAGTGTTCATTATATCCGTCCTTTCGGAACCTAAAGACGCCGAATCGTTTCCGATAGTAACATCATACATCAGAAACGATTCAGAATCAATAGTTTTTACTTTAAATCGTTAAACTCTTCTTTTTTTACTCCATTCAACAAATGCCTGTTCGCTGACCTTGTAGTTTTTGCCTACTCGGATAAGCGGAAAATCCGCACGCATCATAATCTGACGTGCCGTAGGCATACTGCAATCCAGCGCCTGTGCTACTTGCTTTGTATTCATAAATTTGATTTCTTCCACTGCATATACCTCCTTCAAGCGCCGTACAAGGCGGCAGTATCCAAAGTATCAATAGAGTTGTAGAGAGCCGTCAGCAGATAGGCTCTCATATTTTTTATTTCGGTTGTGTTCTTTTCGAGTGATCCGATAACGTATTCAATATGTTCGGCAGTCAGTTGCTTGAGCCGCCACCGAACCTTGTCTGTCGGAATGTTGATTTGATTTATCCTGAGAGTTTCGGCGGTGGATGTCACCGTATCGGCAAGCAGACTGACGATTTCATCCAACACACTGCCGTAGCCGCGTTCTGCCAAAACATCATATTCAATTTGATTGCGAATATCCTCTATCGCATCCCCGTAGCTGATAGATGGATAGATTTTATTCAAGTCTTTTTGATAATAATCATTCTTGATAGTATGCGTTTTTCCCATTTCCGCAAATGTGATTTTTGCATTTGCAGAATCTATATTTTCGCATTGGTCGTGTGCGTTTTTCGCATAGGTTGTGGTACTTTCCGCAATAGGATTCACATATATCAAATTTGCCTTGCCGAGTCCCTGCCGTTTGCGGGAGATAAGATTTTGATTTTCAAGCTGCGTATACACGCTTTCCGCTTTGTTGTTGCAGCAGTTGAGCAGCCGCATAACAGTGCTGATGGGACACACTACATAATACCTTCCGTTTTCGTCCCGAAATCTCTCTCCGTTTCTGACCGACAACTCATACAAGCTGATCAAATACGAATACAGCACGATTGCCGAATCCGACAGCTTGCTCCGCAACGGCTCTGTGATCAATACTCTCGGCAGTTTTAGAAACGCTTTATCGCTCATCAAAATTCATCTCCTTTCGTTTTAAATTTATCGTTCATATCCTCTGCTCTTGTTCTTCGCCCTTGTCTTTTGCTCGTCGTTAAGGACAGTCTCCAAGCCTTGCTCCATCACCTTAGACCGCTCTGCGATATGCTCGCACAGCTTCAGCTCGTGACGGAGCTTTCTCAAATTAATTGTTATATGCGTTATTTTATCTTTGGTTTCTTTTAATTCATCGGCGCTGATTTTACGGCGTGAGTGTTTTCGTAAATCAGATCTTTCATCGGAAAATGTTTGTATTCTATCCTCAACTTGTGCTTGTACGCCAACAACTCAACATCGGTGGAAATCTTCTCCCTGCCCATCAGCCTGACTTCCTCGCTTAACCGGTCAAGATAAGCAAGCTCCTCCTTGAATATCCAATGCAGCTTTGCAGGATCAGGGCGCGATAGCTGTGTATCACGCCAAGCCTGAACGCATAATACAGATATATTCGGTATATTCCGCTTGTCCTTTGAAGTATCCTATCGCCGCAAGTTGGCAGATTGTATTGCTTCGGTCGGTTATCCCTGTAATCAATGCGTGGCGGTCGATCGTAGCGGTTGTTCACCAATCTGTGGCGGATACCTTCGGGCGTGTAATCAGCGCTGAGTTTTACAAGACGTATCGGCTTTTTACAGCCCTTCGGCGTGATTGTCCAATATTTCCGCCTGTCGTTCATAGTAAGCTCATAACCGAGTTTAGCGAGCGTATATCGTAAATCTGCCGTGTTGGTGCATTGCAACAGCGCTTTTTCCATCGCTTCACGGGCGAGTAAGTATCTTGTCGGTTCGCCCTTCTTTTCTCGATTATAGTGGTATGATGAGCTTTTTCCTCTAACGGGCTTCGGGTTTATAATACAAGCCGTATTTTTCGCATAATCTGTCCGCTGTCTGTTTGAATTTGAACCACGCTTTTTCTTTTCCCCAAAGTTTTTTGCCGTCAACAAATGAAACGGAGTTGATTACAAAATGACAATGAGGATGTTCGGTGTCGGTGTGAACGGTAACCAATACCTGAAACCGTTTGCCCCAGACCTCTTGTGCAAATTCGGTGCCGATTTTCAGCGACAACTCCGGTGTGATATCCTGTTCCTTAAAGCTGAGATAGCCGTGATAGGCTTCAATGCCGCCTGTTTTGGCATAAGAGTGCTTGACCGCGGTAAACTCCTCATAGGCTGTTTCCGGTTCGCAGTTGATACCATTGACGTAGAGTTTGTTGTTTGTCTTTTCGGATTGGCTGCGTATTGAAGCACCCTGCTCAGACCGCCTTCGTTTATCAACCATAATTTACTGACTGCCATATTTACCCTCCGTCCGGAGAGATGAAGCGGCGAACGATA
>ENA-OQDE01000668-OQDE01000668.1-human-gut-metagenome-genome-assembly--contig:-NODE-668-length-18495-cov-4.063970_pt1 | contig 18495 bp, 12 predicted proteins | sample MGYA00242768_ERZ504595 | MGnify/ENA primary metagenome ERZ504595 (study PRJEB26092, sample SAMD00036307) | human gut metagenome | host: Homo sapiens | study: EMG produced TPA metagenomics assembly of...
GGTGAAAGGAGCCTAACCAACCACGGCTCCCAAACGCAATAACCCCGGCCTCGAAACGCAATAACCACCAAAACTCATAATGGCCCCCAAACGCAATAACCCCGGACCCCAACGAGTCAAATATTCATCAAGACAATCACACCATGTTCACAACCAATACATTTATAACGAATTCCCGTACAACCCTGCGAATCGAAAATATAGAAATCTGCATCCATGCAATCTGAAAGATTGATTATCTCCGGCACAAAAACACTTAAATTACTCTCATCTTTGAGTAAGACTCGACTGATTTTATTGGTTATGCATACAATTTTTTGATCAAATTTTTCATCAGAGATAAAATAAATATTCCTCTCCTCGCCATTACTAATGGTGTTTTCCAAATAATTATCTAAAGATTGTCTATATTCTGGAATACGCACACCATCTTTAAAAGATGCCCATCTATTTGAGACGTTGCAATAATTCAGCAACATCTCTCGCGCTTTCTTAGAAGATTCTTCCTGAATATATTCACACAGTACTCTTTTCCAATTGTCATTTTCTTCCGATGAAAGAAAACCCAAATAGTCTTCAAAGAGTTCTCTGACCTCTCTTTCATCTGTACATCTTCTTTTTATATAGTCCTTTTTATTTATCGTCAATACCTAAGGAACAAAAATTTTCCTCTAGGCGACTAAAACTATTTTCAAGCAAATCTCTTGTAATTTTTTCAGATTTATGAGCGATTTTTACTGGACCAATCTCATGAAATTTGTTATCTTCATCTGTCCAATAAAGCTCAAATAACGTCTCATATCCATAATCATTCCACCCATCCGATTCCAGATAAAAGACCCTTTTCCCCTTCTTACGCTCTGCCGATTCCTTAAGGGCAAGCTCTTTTTTCGTATAAAACATAGAGACATTACTAGCCATTTCGTTATTCCTTTCATCCAACCTGTGCCGAGACGCCAGTCAGCAGCACACCCTTTTTAGCACGTGTCATGGCTACGTAAATGAGGCTTCGTTCCTCCCTGTAGATTTCGTTCAACGCAGCCGAATCGGCACCAGCAGATTGCAACACGGGCTTCGGTGGGCATACCCCATCGTTCACGTCGACTACCACCACATAGTCGAATTCCAGTCCTTTGACTCGATGCATGGTGGCGACGCGAATTCCTTGCCTTTGCCTGTTTTCTGCATCCCTACCAAGCTGGTACACGCCATACGGCAAGCCATTATTCAGAGCTTCACGCCACTGGTCGATGCAGTAGCGACTCCTCGCCACCACGCACACATTACGCGGATCCACACGCTCACCGTCGAACTCATCGCCGGCCATATTTTCCGCCGTGCCGCACAATCCATAAATCCATTCCCTAACGGCATCCATCTCATCCGACTGGGATGCAAACCGCCGCGTTTCGGGAACGGGACCGCTCATCAACGATCTGCTATCGCCGGTCGAGCTCTCCCCTCCGTCCAGGTCATCGAACGTCGTGGCCGGCGAAGCATCTCCGATACCACGAACATCCGCAAACACCGAATCCGCGACATCGGCACCGGAACTACGGAAAATGGAGTCGGCGGCGCTACGAATCTGTTCGGTGGTGCGATAATTGATCCGTAATTTGCGGGCACGCCCCTGGATACGGATGCCGCATTTCGATAGCACCGCGGTATGCCCGTAGATGCGCTGCTGTGCATCGCCGACAATGAAGATATCATTGTCTCCCTCATCCACCAGAGCACGAATCACACGGTATGTCGGCGTGGAGAAGTCCTGCCCTTCATCGACCACCACATGCGCATATTTCCTTGGCATATCGCCCTGTATGAGCAATGACACAACGTTCTGCATGGCCGTGTCCACATCGTACGCGTTGTTTGTCTGCATGATACGACGATACGTTTCCACGACCTGCCATACGGCCAGCTTCTGGGCTCGGTTCAATCTCGTACCGCGCCCCTTGCGCAGCACGCGCATGTAATCGGCAGCATTTCGCACCTGTTGCGGCACAATTACCTGGCTGAGCTCGCTTTTGAAGAAGGAAACCGTGAGTTTCGGATCGTTCACACCGATGGATGCGATAGCCTTACGCCACGCGTTGTCAAGATCGGTGCCATGATCGGGGCTGCCGTCATACCAGATTTCGCCGGAATAACCATGGCTCGTCAGTAGGTCTTTCACGAGTTTGTCGAGATTTACCACGTCGATGGCATTGAATTCGTCCGCCGTGCAGATGAGTTTCAGGTTCGAAGCAATATCGGTGGCAAGATTACGCGAGTATGTGGTGAACAGCACTTTCTGATGACTGCCGTTTCTCAGCAATCTCGCGGCGAGACGCTTCGCGCGATGCATGGCCACCACGGTCTTCCCTGTGCCGGCGCCACCGAGCAGACGGAACGGACCATGGTAGTCGTGTTCCACATAAAGCCGTTGCGACGGATGCAGGAACACGCGCCACTGCTCCAATGGCGCGTCCAGAATACGCTTGAGATCCGCCTCTCCCTGCACGACCACGAAAGACTGCTGCGAGGCGTAGCTTGACAAGGCGGCACGGAAATCCTCCGGATCGGCCTCTTCACCAGAGTCGATGGACGAAGTGGGCAGCTGCTGTTCCAATCCCAGCCTGTCGCTGATCTTGCCTTCGGTCTCATCGAACAAGCCGAAGACCTCAGATTTGGAAAGCCCTTCGGCAACAAGGGTGAGGTACGTGAAAACATCCTTCGGGAGCATTGACCCCCACCGGTCGAATTCCTGCCAGGTCTTTCTCGTGCACATGACCGGCACGTACATATCCGGCACACCGAACCGACGCATATCATTGTCCGTCAATGCCCGGTAAGTGTCGGGAAGCGGACCGGTATGAGGTTCGGGAGCTTGCGTGGTGCCTGCGGCGTCTTGGACGCCACGGCTGAAGTCGCACTAGCTGAAGCTGTTCCGTGATTCGTGCCGTAATGGTCTTCCATGGGAGGAGAAACGGATTCCGGCACAGCGGAATCCGGTTGGGGCACATTTGAGGCAACGCTCCCCCATCCAACTTCGTTTTGGAGATCGTCACGTATTGCCGCGTCGATTTCCTCTTGAGGAGCCATATCGTACAGCTGGATGGCCCTCGTGTTCGGGTTGACGTCGAGTTTCTTTGTTTCCGCCCATTTGTAGGCGTCATCGTGGTCGCCAACGTACAGCAGGACGTACACATTGCTGCTTTTCTGGAAAGCGATGATAGCGCGATACCGTTGGTCGATGCGCGCGGAATACAGTTTTTCGTCCGCCGCATTGGCGATTCGTTCCAGATTGATTCCAGATGATCGGGGATTCGTCTGGAATTTTGTCAGAAACGTCGTGGCATGTTTCTGCGCTTTCTTTGGCAAATCGAACAAGCTGCCCATAAGATCACGGCCAAGCGCGACCACGGGTTTGTTCATCGTACGTATATCTGCCATCAGCGTTCCTCACCTTCCGTCAGCGGAGCGAACACCTTGTCAAGGTCATCGTTGTTTTCTGTAATGATAGTCCAACCGCGCTTGACGAATTCGTCGACGTTCTCTCGGTCGGATTGCAAGTCGTAGGACGGGAAAAACACGATCTTCCCATCCTCCCATGCGAGCTCCGCCTGCGCAATGATTTCCTCGTTCTCGTCCAGCAGCTCATATCCGAGTACATCCGGTGCCGGTATGTCAGACTCGATAAACCGTTTGACGGCTTCCTTGGTCTCATCCGCACAATACACATAGGTCGGATCCGCCAGGACATCGTTCCACGCGGAATCATTGTTTTCCTGCACGTCAGGGATATTCCGCAAACCGTTGCGAAGCGGCTCGTACATGGACGTGTCACGCAGCGCGGCATCGCCGATGGCATGGAAGTACTCCGAGAATTGCATTACGTTCGCAAAATGCCAGAAGGCCGCCCATTGCGTTTTGAATGCTTCCGCCTCGTTCTCGTCCAGAGCGTTCAACGGATTGTAATCATCGTTCTTCGCCTTCGCGGCATCGCGTTGAACGTCCGAGAACATCATACCGACGTGAGGTTCGGTGGTCCGCATATCCTCTCCGATACGCAGACCGGATTGGAATTTCAGTCTTGTACAGTTCGAAGGACTCCAGGACGAGCAGATCATGAATGCCGATTCGTTCTCGCCGTGCAGTGCCTCGATCCGATGCAGCGTATCCACGGCCTGAGGTTCGACGTTCTTGCTCCGCGGATTCAGGGCATAGCTCATCGCCAGCGCTTGGATGGCGAATATCCGTTCGGCATCCGGTTCCGCAAGATAATATTCCAGCATGGCCATTGCCGAAACTTCGCTGGGGTTGAATTCGTCAGTCCTCTTGCCAATCGTGCTCTTGTAAGCCACCGGAGACGGCATGGACTTGGGTGCCAGCATCGGATCGGCGAGCTGCGCCGCATCCTTGCCCTGCACGTATCCGATCACATCGTCATAATCCAAGGACCATACACGATAGCCTGCCTGACGAAGCGCTTCCCTCTTCAAGGAATCCTGGGCGACGATGCCTGCATGGTATTGCAGACCATCGGTGAAGATGGCAACCGGCTTTCTTCCGTCATGTTCTACCACGTCACCGGATTCGTCGATATTGCTGACCGTCAGCACGAAATCAGGCTTGCAGGGAATCGCGACCCCATCGGCCGGCCCCAACGCGACTTGTGGCTCGACGCTCCACACGCTTCCGTTCACGGTGATGGAATATCCGGGTTTGCTATTGATGAATTCGTCCTTGACGATGGCACGACGTCCCTTGGCATCGTCGGATTCCGCGAAGGGATGGGTATGCATGCACCGGAGAGCTTCGATGAACTGCTGTTCGAGTCCACTGTCGAACAGTTTGTTCGTGTTGATCTTCGAAACGGTCTTCACACGACTGCGTTTGTTGGACGGGTCGAGGATGCCCGTGAGCATTGCCAACGCTGTCTTACGGGAAATAAGTTTCAGGTCCTGGCTTTGTCTGTATGCATACAGGCATCTGTAGCACCCGTCGCCGCCGTTCTTTGCACATTCGCAATGCTCCATGACTTCCTTTGCCCTGGAAAACACCTCGAACATCGTATCCGGATCGGACAGCTGCTTAAGATAGCCAGTTCCTCCGGGCACTGTGTCGTATAGTGCAAGATAGGTTTTGCGCAGTCCGGAGTTATCCGGCAACGGCTCGTTCATGAGTGTCGCCTGTAGATGTTCCACATTGCCGAAGCGTTCACGCAGCCCAAGCATCACTGCGGCGGTCAACGACTCCGCAGCACCATCCGCACCTTGGGCATCGGCAAGCCCTGGCACGAGCATACGCAGCACTTCCGATTTGACCTCACGGTATAGGAACAGGCACGTGCGTTCCGCTCCGATTGCTCCAACTGCTGTTCCTGCGCCTTCTTGCGTTCCGGACAGAAGTAGGCGTGCCGTGATTCGCGCTCGCCGAGCAACGCGCCGCATTTCAGGCACACGTTGAAACCGTTACGTATCTCCTTGCTACCAGCGATTTCCACCGAGGCTCCCCTATCAGAAACCTGTCCGAAGTTGATTTCACGGACTGTGCCTGCGGCGTGTAGTCGAATCCGAAGTTCGTGATTCCCTTGAACTGCCATCCCGATTGGATGTCTGCCGGATCAATGTCCACCATCGTATTCTTCAGGAACTGGGTCTTGGGTCTGCTGTCGGAGGCGTCCTCAATCAGGCTTTCGCTGTAGGTCTCATCGGATATGACGGTGTCGATGCGCAGCATCGGCCTTTTCTGGCCGTTATCGGCCCACTGCATTGACCCACAGGAGGGACAGCTGGCGAGGTTCTCAGTGCTGGAGGCGGGTTCCGCGTGCGAACAGTTCGGGCATAGGCGCCACATTGCCAGTTCGTCGTCGGCACCGCCTTTCGAACATAGCACGCGGCTGATTTTGTATTTGCGTCCGCCCGCGAAGAACGTGTTTCCCGGCGCCAGTTCCGTGATGGCCGTGGCCGCCGGGCGCACGAAATCACGCGTGGCCTTCCCCCTGCGTTTCGTCTTGTCCTGCGCGGCAGGCTCGATTCCGTGTGCCGCATCGGACGGTTCCTTGTCCTCTTTGAGGATGGTGTGGAGGGTCACACCGGTTTCCGGGAACGCATAATTGGGCAGGATACCTTCGTCGGAAAGGTAGTTGAACGTGTTGGTGTTGAGAATGCTTGTGACGATGCGGCCAAGATTGTGAATCTCATCTTCGCATTCGCGCTGCTGCTCTTCGAACGATGAGTCGGAGGGCTTCTTCTTGAGCTCGTCGAGCAGCTGCCTCGCAGCGCTCTTCTGCGATTCCAGCGTTCTGACGGTATCGTTGGTTTTTTGGAACACATCGTAGACGCGTCTGGCCATGGTGCTGCCATCTTCCGTACCGCGTACGAATCCGTCGAGCTGCGTTCGGAATTCCTCGGAGAATGAGAACATTCTTCCGAATCCGTCGAGCAGTTCGCCGGAATGTTGGCCTGTCCAGTTCAGGAAATTCACCGGGAACCCGCTGGAGCCGCTGCCGTTGACATTATCCAAACAGTTTTTCAATTTGTCGGGTACCACATCGGCCGGTTCGCTGCCGGCATCCAGCATGGCATGCACCCAACGATCCAATGCGTAGGCGGTGAGCTGACGCTCCAACACTGCGGTCGCGTCGAGGAAGATGTGCGGCGGGTTCACCGCGCCTCCAAGCATATCTTTCGGACGCTGGTAGAAGTACGTGTCGTGTTCCTTGGTATTGGCCACCGCCAGCACCAAGGAGTTGCCGTCACGTCGCCCTGCACGACCGGCACGTTGGATGTACTGGGCTTGGGTAGGCGGAATTGACGAGAGAATCACTGTGAGAGGTCTCCGATATCGATGCCCATCTCCAGGGTCGGCGTACAGGCGAGCACGTTCACGTCGCCGGGCTTGCGGTTCTTGCGCTTGAATTCCTCTTCGACCTTGGCACGGTCATCGCCATTGAGCAGCCCCGTGTGTTCGGCAGCGTGGATGCGATCGGCTGGCTCCCCGCAGTACAGCTTGCCATAGTAGCGCAATTCCAGGGCTTCGGCTTCGGGAGTGCCGGAGACCAGTCTGCCCGGGCATTTGCGGATACGGCAACGTGCTCCGTTCCACGCGTCAAGGTTCTGCGTAGCGCACGAATAGCTCCGTCCACACGTGTCGCAGATCAGTTGCGTTACCTTGTCACTGACCGTGCAGCCGGACTCGTTGAGCCCGTACACGGTGCGTTCCATTTTCATGCTTGGATAACGTTGCTGCGTGATGAATTCTGCTGCTATGCACTCTTCGAGCACGATTCCCAACAGTTCATGGTGAATGTCACCTTCAAGGGCACCGTCGGTGAGGTATCGGTCGACGATCCGACGGTATGACGGCGAATCCAGGGTATTGAAAACGCCTTTGCGCACTGGCCCCTTGTCCGACAGGAAGTAAGGCATACCATCCGCGTACATGCCGGGCATCCATTTGATGTTCGTGTTGGAAAGCAGGAACTTGTTGCCGTCGTTTTGCAGGAACTGGTCATAGGTCACGTCGAAGAACGCGCCTTTCGTGCGCAGCTGGTCGAGGAACGCCACGATCAGCCGGAGCCAGTCGGTCTCATGATGGAATTCTCGTGCAATCCGATCTCGTTATGGCAACGTTCCTCAACGGCCTGTGCCACACGTTTCAGGAGAATCTGGTCGAATGCTATTGCGGCGCAACCGGATTTCTCCAATGTGCGTCCGGTACGGGAGCGCATGCCGAATTCCAGCAGCGATTCCAGCCGGAGTCTGCGCTCGATCCAATCGAGCAGCTGACGCCGGCCGGGCCCTGCGGGATTGCCTTGCAATACGGCTTCGTATTCGCGCATCCATGTCATGTTCGGCGCGATGAATCGCACGATGTATTCGTTGTCGTCCGGATAGCGGCGATGGTAGTAGCTGTTCTGCTTGTTGAGATATTCGGCGAAGGAGACGCCTTCCTTGCACTCCTCGCGCATGTAGTCCATGGCGGAGTTGCGCAGGGCGAATCGCCAGGTGCGGGAGTTAAACACGCTGGCTCGGTAGGAGGCGTCCTGCACGCTGTCGGAGAACACGATGGCCTTGCTGTCGTCGTTGAAGGAGTCTCCGGAAAGTTGGGTGAGCATCACGCTGACCTGCGTGGTGGTTCTCACGCCGACCATGGCGATGTCCTGTTCGCTGCCGCAGAACGGACACTGATAGTGTTTGCGGTTGCCGGATACAAGCTCCATGCCCCTGGCGACCATGGGTATGCGTTGCTCTCCACATGCTGGGCATTCATGTTCCGTGGATTCGAAACGTCCTACGGCCTGTTCCTTCATGCATGCATTGCAGAACCAGACCATGGCTCCGTTGTCGGCATGCGGGTCAAGAACATAATCCATGGTGCAGGGCTGCAGGGTCACCAACGCATTATCGGCATGGTAGGCGAAATACTCGTTGTAGAACGTTCGGGGGTCGCCCATGCTGATACCGCCGTCTTTGCCGGCGAGTCCGATCCATGCGGTTCCTCCGCAATCACGGCAGTTAATCACCGGCATGCGGGTCTTGAGGTCGTCTTTGGACAGTTCGACGACCGGACGGTAGTCGATGCTCCCCTCCTGCGAGGTGATGTCGGCGACCACGCGGCCGAGTTCCTTGACCCATAGCTGCACCTGCACGTTCAGGAACGGACGTGTGTGGCCTTCCGAACCGGTGCGCGCGTGGGAGACAAGCGCTATCAGCGCGTCCACACAGGCCTTCTGCTGACGCGGATGCAAGGCGTTGAACCTCGCGTCCATAATGGCAAGCCTATCCAACAGTTTGCGATCGATTTGCTGGGGTTCGTCACAGATAAGCGCAGACAGGCTGGCCAGGAACCTTGAATGGCGCAGGGATTCGGCGAGCCGGATACGTGCCTTGTCTGCGGAGACCGGCTCTGTGGGGGCGTCGTCAAGCCACGCTTGGGCCGCATAGGCAAGGTATTTATCGGGGTCGACGTCCTCTTCGAGTTCGATGAGCTGATCGGCCTGCGCGGCAGTAGGCATGGTGTCGTCATAGTCGCTGGTGGCGAAGAATTCGTCGACGCGAAGACGATCCTCAGTCACCACGGATTCCGGCGTGAACGTGGTGTTGAAGATCTGGTTGGCATACGCGCAGACCTCGCGTACTGTCTCTTCGGTGCCCATGGTGGCCGACGTGCCGACGAAGCACATGTCATCGCTGGTGGTATTCAGCCTATCGGTGAGCCTGCGCAGCAGGCAGCTAGGTCGGTGCCTGCGCGCCATCGAAGGTGTGCAATTCGTCCACGACGAAGTATTTGAGCGTGTCCGGATCATTGCTGTCCCAGATCCGGGAATCTTTGGGGCGCACCAGCAGGTAGTCGAGCATCTTGTAGTTGGTGAGCAGGATGTCCGGCGGGTTCTTGAGCAGTTCCTCATGACTGGTCACGATGTTGGTGGCGGTCATGGCATGATTGTCCTTGTCGCTGCCGCCTTGGCTCATCTGGCCCACATACATGCCCGCGGTCACGTTGTTGCGTAGTTCCGGACTGTCGTGGATGAGTTCGGCCAATCGTTTCGCCTGGTCGGTGGCGAGGGCGTTCATCGGGTAGACGAGGATGGCTTGATGCCCTTGCGTCCAAGTCTACGCTGCCGGTAGCAGTAGTCGAGGATCGGGTACAGGAAACATTCGGTCTTGCCTGAGCCGGTGCCGGTGGCCACCAGTGTGGATTCGCCGGCGGCGATGCGTTTGAATGCGCGCATCTGGTGCGCGTATGGCCGGTACGAGGGGTGCAGGCATGGGAACGGGAATTCCGCGTGTTTGCCGACCACTCGGAACGGCAGTTTGACTGATACGAACGGCTCCTGGGAAAGCATGCCTTCCTGATGTGCGAGCCTGCGGATGGAGCCACGGAACGGCTTGTTGGTCATGGGGAACGTGGTCTCCACGTAATCGGCGAGTCCGGACTGGATGTGCCGTGCAAGCACCATGGGAATCATTTGGCATCTCCGTACTTCTGCGTGAAGAACTTCCACGCGGTTTTGTAATCCTCTACGCGATTGCATTTGTCGAACGGCGCCACATATTCGATGGTCCGCTCACGTGGACCACCCGGCTGGGTGTCGTCTGTGATGGTGCGAGTGAATACTTTGCTTGCAGGCGCGTTCTTGATTCTTTCGAAATCGGGACGGTCGAAGGTCAGCTTCCCGTACCCTTTTTTGGATGAGAAAGCCACGCGCCCGTTGGCGTCATACCATGTATCCGCTTCATACTGGTTAAGAACCATGAAGGTCAATCCGTAGATGTCAATGAGCTCGTCCAAGGTGATGCCGAGCGCCATGGATGCCAGTACGTCCAGCTCCACCAATGCCTGCCGGCGTTCGTAGTCCGTACGCAATGGCGTATGCCAGTCCCACTCGTCCGTCAATGAGGTGAACGTATCGGCGGTAAGTCGAGGATCATCCTTCGCCCAGCTCATGGACATGTACGTCTCGTCCCAACAGGATTGCCACAAATTCGCATACGGCTTGGTCAGGCAATTGAGCAGCAGACCACGGAGACGGATCTCAGGATTGAGGACACTTGCCGGAACTGGTAAAGATTCCAGCACGGATCTGTTAATGTGTGGCTTTCCAGCGGAGCGTACGAAGAAATCGTAAGGCAAGGCGGCCTCCAGGCCGCTCATGAGCGCGAGCAACGCGTAGCGCTCTGGTGACACCATAGCCTGCTATGGTGTTCACCCAGCTACGCCTGGGTGCACACAGGACGCCTGCAGTGTCCTTTCGCTGCTAAGCCCGACGTATTCGCGATTACAAAGCCTATAAACGGCATCAAATCGGCCAGCAGCACCGTCTTCTTGATTCGGATCGGCCATTTTTTGCACACGCGCCTCATATTCCGCATCCGTGCATGCCTGCGAGTATTTCACGCGAGGCATATAGTCTGCTGGAATGTCGGTCAGGTCAATCGGATCGTAATCTCGATTAGTTTGACATTTTTGGCGCGCCACTTGTAAAAGTGGATTCGTGACACCTATAAATGGGCTGGAGTAGATTAGCGCTTTCGTTGAGGTTGGGAAATGAATGTCATCCTTGATGGTGCCATCCTTACGGGAATTGGTTTCATGCCACATTCCCGAATATGTGATTTCATTAGCATGATTTCTCAGCGTCCGAGGAATATCCGACATCTTCTCCAATGCAGAAAGCAATTCCGTCGCATGCATGCCAACCATCGGTGCCTGTGACCATCCACTCGATTCACCGCTACCGACCAGACGGGAAAACATGGACAGTTCACCCTTGGAGATGGAAATGACACGACCCTTGTGCCCCCGCGTATTCCATTCCCCCAGTTCGTTCTTGACTCCGGGAACGGCTCCCGAGCCATCGGACGCATAGCATTCGTCGATGGTCTTGGATCGTAGAGGTTCCAGATGGAATCAAAACGGGGAAGATTGTAATCCGTATTCGGATTCCGATATACGTTCAGACTGAATATAGTTTCGTTATGGACACCGGCGAAAAGTTTCCTTTCATTGATGAATTGGAAATGGTACCGAAGCCTACGATACATCTGCTCGCGTAGTATGCCCGCTCTCGTGTCACCATACAGTTCGTCTGGATGCGCAAACGCACTCACCCCGTCATGCTTGCGCGTGTAATCCCAAGCGTTCGGCAGGAAACAACGGAACAGGTTCGTCTGTTGGCCTTGCAGCAGCGGATAATTGCCGATGTCGTTGTAGAACGACATCTGACCGGCCGTTGAAACATATTCGCTGATGAATGCGTCATGCGTGCGCTGGTTCTTCAGCAATTCGGGTAGTTTCTTGTTCAAATCGGATGCGCTGATCGATTGGACCGCATACTTCGGATTCACGTCGGAAATGGCATTGGCCGCCTCCCACTGAAGCTTCACCCACGGCGGGTTGCGACCATGAAGTCGAAGCCGCCGTCTTTGAACACGTCGGCAAATTCGAGCTCCCAATGGAAGAAACGCTGCTTCTTGGCAATTTTCTTCACCAAGCGAAGCCTTTGTGCGGGTTCCCCGTCGCCTTTGCATAGCTCGTTCAAATCCACGGCATGGTCATACATGTAATCGCGCTCGTGGCTGTCGTCCATGGCATCATCGAACGTAGGCTGGCCGTTGTCCATCGATGTCAGCGTGAATCCTTCTTCCTGCGGGATCTCGCCGGTAAGGATCAGCGACATCTCCGTGAGGTACTGCGATCTTGTGGGGAGCAGGTTCGCTTGATCGATGGGCCAGAACCACAGCGAGCACCAGTAGTCCATGGCGAGTTTCAGACGAGCGTATTCGCTGGCGTTTTCGGTCTTTTCCGAATGGTAGGCAACGCGAAGCATCTCATCTTTCTCGCGAATGGTGAGGTTGTTGCCACGGAAGTATTCGTTTTCAATGCCGAGCGAGCCCTGCCCATGCTTCTGCTGGTTTTCCAAAGCCTTCGCGGTCTTTTTGGAAACGTTCGCATCGAAACCGTAGATGATCAGATCGTCCTGGGTCGCCTTCTCCAATTGCCTGCGCGCCTTGATCTGACCGCACCACAATTCGTCGATGGTCTTCGACAACGACCTCATCAGACCAATCTCCGTCTGGGAATAAGGCTTCTTGGCGAATTCCTTCTTCCAGGCTTTGATGGTTTCCAGATGTTCGGACTCGATGCTTTTGACGGTCTTGTCATCATACTTGCACATGTCCGGGTCCCCGGTCAGGAACTGGTAGACGCGCTTGACGGACGACGAGCTCCGGTTGAACGATATGCTTGGGCTCGACCTCATACCAGTGGCGGTTCTGGTTTTGCTGGACAGGTCCGACTCCAAGTATCCAACGCGGCGGCCGCCAATCAGCGAATTGCCGCATTGCAGCTGAGTTCCGAACCATGGCACGAAGGATCCTTCGCAGATGGTGTTGAGCCATAGGGACACTTCCCCCAATTCCACTGCAACGGGGTTCAGGTCGATGCCGTAGATGTTGTGGTCGGCAATGTACATCTTAACCTTCTGCAGTTCAGCCTGCCTGCGTTCCGCGGGAATCGCCGCCTTCTGGCCTTCCTCAGCAACCCGCTCCTTCTCCCTGCGGTTCAGATACATAGTGGCCAACTGGTTGATGGTCTCGTTCAGGAAGGTCGCAGAGCCATAGCCGGTTCGCAGATCTTCAGACTCAGAATATCGGTGGCTTGGTGAATACGTGGCTCAATCTCCTTGAGCGCGTACTTCACCAGACATTGCGCAAGACTGTCCGGTGTGTAGAAGGAGGCTGATGTTTCACGTTCCCGGCCTGCAAGCCGGTAAATGAACGTGCCAGGCTCGTAGGCGCGCAATTCGCCGGCATGCGGGCTTTTGTCCGGGTAGCGAACGCGTTCGTCCTCCGAATAGTTGTCGAGTTCGCGTTCCGGTACGAAGTAGCCGACTTTCAAAGGGTCGTAGGAATCCTTGGCGCGTTTGACCTCATAGAGCTTCTCCTTGGCGATGAAACCACGGTAGGACAGCAATGCCTCATACACGGCACCCATCTGGCTGATGCCAAGGGCCGCGTAAGAGATACGCTGCCTGCGCTTGACCCCCTTACCAGTCTTGGTGACGCTCATCAGGTCTATGATGCGCAACATTACGCTGTCGCGGAGTGCGGCATGTTCAATCAGCGCGGTCCGCTCCGGATCGAAAATGTGCGCCTTGAGCGGCGGAACCATGAACACCGCATTGATGGCTTCCTCGCCAGCCAGTCCCTTGAAATCCTCATCCGCCTTCGGATAACCGTTGAACACCAGATCGTCGAGTCGGCGCAACGTATCCGCCAGATAGGTGGAATCACCAGCTTCATCCATGCGGCCACGCATCTGTTCTGCAATATCCCGCAAGCTGTCCAGCGAATAGCCGGTACGGTAGATGTCAGATTTCATCGGCGCATAGCCGAGCGACGCTTCGCCTCGATGAACAGGAGGAACAGCAGACGGTACATGTATCGCAACGCCTGCACTGTCAGGTCGCCCGCGTCGATTTCGTCGATGCTCCGCCCTTTATTACAAGTCCAGTCGTGGATGACCTCATTACCAAGAATCTCCACACATTCACGTAACGCGGAACGCAGATTGTCAGACACCTCAACCGCGTTCTTCGCAGACGTGTCATCAAACGTGTCAAGCAGACTGTCACCTTTGTTCGGGCAGAGACTATCACGACGCAACAGCACAGCCATCGCCGTATACACATGATCCTGATGGCGGCTGAAGATCTCGTCCAGGTCAAACAGCATGCATTTCTTGTCATTCCATTTACGGCGGTCGATCAACGCTATCTGATGCAACCCCATGAGAAGAATCCACCGTGCCGGCTCGTCGAAATCGGCAAGCAGCATACGTGCATATTCCTCACAGGAGGTGCCGTCCTTGCCAGAGCCGTCTTCGATGGGGCTTTCCAGAACGCCTGCCTCCGCATTATCGGACAGGCTCATCAGAACTTGCAAGCGCGGAGCCCCATCGGAATCATTGACCTGATAGTAGACAGGAACAGACTTCCCTGAAATCCGGTCGGGCAATCCCTCGTCTTTGGCTTGATTCCCCTCCTGCGTATAGCCGAGTGCGGCGAGCATGTCGTCGATGAAATTCCGTACCCGTTCAGCTGGAAACAGATCGTTCTCGTTGTTGTTGATGACTTCGGTGAACGACTGGCGCATGTCCTTCAGCAGTCGCGCTGGGCGTTCCTCAGGAGGAAGCTGTTTCCAAGGTGTGGAGGCATTCTTCACTTCATCCGGAAAATATTCCTTCATATAGTACGGCGTGTAGAAGTCGTTGACCGCCTCGATGCCTGGGAACGTCTCGTTCAGTTCCTTCGCCATGGTCTCCCCCTCTATTCCTTACCTACGAATGCGGCCGCAATGCGGATTACTGGTTCGCCGGAGGCGTCCAATGTGTCCTGAACCCAGTCGGCATATTGTTCGAGCATCCGATCAACCTGTTTTGTGTTTTCCTTGGTGTTTTTGCCTTGGGATTGCAACAGTGCCTTGCGTGCATGGGACCAACGCTCGATGCGGTCCATTTGCCGAGTCACTTCTTCATCTGCCTGCGCACGATATTGTTCACCGCAATCGCTGAGCATGCTCTTGCCACGCGATACCGCATCCTCCAACAGCAGTTGTGCCGCATCTATCTGTTCGGAGCTGGCCGCGGAATCCTCTCGATTCACATAACGACGTTCAGTGGTTCCCGGAATCAAGTTCCCACGATATCCGGTGATACGCCACACTTCCTCAAGTGGCAGTATGCCCATGCATTCGCCATCAAGATACCGTACACCGAACCATTCATCGATCACCGGGGATGCGTGCCTGTTGGCGACCATGCCGTTCATCAGCATAATCGTCTCATCCGCATGCAGGTTTTCGTTGGTCACGCCAATAATCGGAGCCTCGTCACGTTGGTACAGCAGTGAGGAAGCCTTCAACCCGACCCATTCCGTGATTGGATTCAATTCCCACAGGTATTGGACCCGACTCCATGACTCGTCGTTGATACGGGCCAGCAGACCGTTGGCTTGGTCTTCGCAGTATTTCGCGTCATCACTCCATTCAGCGATGTTGTCTCGCAACACCTGCGTGTTCGGCACACGTCTGCGCAGCCACGCGCGCAGCGGGCTATCCCCTTGGAACTCCACCGCGAATCCATGAGCATCACGCAACTGACGTTTCGATTTAAGACCAGCCGACTGCCGGAACTCCTCGCAGGAGAGCCCCTCATCCACATACTCGTAATCCGACATCAGCGTAGAGGAATCGACTATGCCGCCATCGTCGGCGCTCCCAGTCACGCTCTCCCCTGCGGACTCGTTTTCCTCAGTGCTCGTAGTATCGGAACCATCCAGCGTAGTGAGGTTGAAAAAACTCAATGGATCGAAAACATCGTCATCCGCCACAGTCTCAACGTCTCCGGAACGTTCGTCCAAATGATCGATGTCCTCATCAGGAATACAAAGTCTGGCTGCGAAATTCTCCGCCGATTCACCGGACTCAATCGCTTCGCGGGTGAAATCTTCCTCCTGATCGACGTCGAATTTGCCCATGAGCAAGGACGGATCGCCTATATCCTTACGTACCTGGTCTTCCTTCTGCTGCAGGATCTCGAGAATATGCGCGTCACCTTGAATCTTTGCATTACGCGAGTTAATCATCATGAAACGAATATCAGGCTGTTTACGCTGCCCATAACGGTCGATGCGTCCGTTACGCTGCTGAAACACCATCAACGACCACGGAGTATCGAAATGGATGAGTCTGTGGCTCAGATAGTGCAGGTTCAGACCTTCAGAGGCCACGTCAGAGGCCACAAGAATGCGTATAGGCGAGGACTTCGTACCGAAATCCTCGACGATTTTCTGCTGCTCCACATCGCTCATGCCGCCATCCATGGAGACGATAGCCTTCTTCGGTAGTTTGAGATCCTGCCGCAAGTGCTCCTCGAGATAGTTCTTCGTCTCGATGCGTTCCGTGAAGATCACGATACGGTCGCCGGCGTCTTCACCGTTATGCCAACCGTAATCGGTGCTGCGCAGAAGCTGTAGCAGTCTCTGGTATCGGGAAAACTGCATCGGGCCGATCTTCTCCAAGGCAGCCTTGAGCCCTTCAAGCCTGTCGATGTCTCCGGTCTGGTCGGACGCATCTTTTTTGGCAAGCCGCTTCACTCGCTCGTCGATGGTCTTGATGCACGCTGCCGGCGATGAAAACAGACTCTTCTCAAGCATCGTCTTGAACAGGAAGGAATTGCTTCTTTTCTGATGCATATCCATGACGAGTTTCATATCGGTCAAGTAATCGAACGCCTCTTCCTCGGCTGCGGTGGCCATGCATTTCTCCTGCGTCACCTTGCGCTCCGGGAAGCTGCCTGACACCTCGGCCATCACGTTCTTCTTGAAACGGCGGACGTACAGATGTTCGACATCCTTCTTGTCGTACCGCTCGGATCCGGCAGAGTGGTTGGGTCGAGCATGTTCATCAACGAGGCGAAACTGCGAGCGCGGCCGTCATGAGGTGTGGCGGACAACATAATCAACGTGTCGGAACGGGAAGCAAGGCGTTTGGCGAGCTTGGCGCGCTGCGCACTACGGCCGTTGACGGCACGGTCGGCGACATTCTGAGCCTCGTCGATCACGATGATGTCCCAATACGAGGCATCGAGTGCCGCGCCATATTGGATGTCCCTCTTCAACGTGTCGATGGAGATGATCACCTTGTCGTAATAGGAGAACGGGTTGGCGTTCGCGGGGATCTCGGAACGAATCTGCTGGATGCGTGAGGAGTCCAGACTAATCAGCGGGATGGTGAACCGTTCCCACATCTCCTTCTGGAACTGGACCATCATGCTTTCGCCGTCACCACGAGAATACGACGTCCTTTGCGGCGTTTGATGAGTTCCGACATCAGGATGCCGGCCTCCAAGGTCTTGCCAAGGCCGACGGCGTCAGCGATGAGAATTCGCTGACGAGGTTGGGCGAGCGCCTTCTTCGCCGGAACGAGCTGGTATGGCAGGGAGTCCATGGCAGCCTTGTTGCCGACATGAATCCTCGCATCGGTCGGCGCAGTGGCACGTAACAGACTCTCGATGAACAGATGCGACTTCGCAGCTCTTGCCGAGGTGTCGGGAATGAAACGCGTCTTCACCGGATCGACAGGCGTGATTGTGTCCAAATCATCAAGGAACGTGGCCGTCACATCCCGCACCAGAGCGGAGATGCCGGTGCACGAGACGGCATGGTTGTCGAGACTGTTTGGCTCGACTTTATCGACAAGCCACTCCTGGCCGCGGATCAGCACTCTCATGCCGGGAGAAAGCAGCTCTCGTTCCGAATGCGCGCCATGCTTCATCGCTACGTGCTCCCCATATGCTCTTAATCCCAATGTTTTCGCATATATTGTATGTCATTAGGGGTGCGCTTCATCAATTTGCCGCATGAATGCTAGATACGCACACGCTTTTATGATTGATACTCAGAATTATCTATATCTTTCGATTATTACTTTGCTTGAATCGTCAGAGCAAGTGCAACACCGTTGAATGGTGGACTTCCCAGGGTGTCCGGTATCCATGGCGTTTGCGTGGTCTGTGATCGATGGCATCGTACACGGCCCGGACCTCCTGCTCGCCGACGGCGGTGAAGCCGGCGCCCTTGGGGAAACACTCACGAATCAGCCCGTTGGTGTTCCCGTTGCCGCCGCGCCGCCACGGATGGCGGGGCAGGGCGAAGCAGGACACCGCGCAGGTGGCCTGTTCGACCTTCTCGAAGTCGGCGGACTCCATACCCCGGTCCAGGGTCACGGTCCGGTTCTCCGGATGCCTTCGGAGCGCGCCGATCCCCACATCGGCAACGTCGCGTCTGGCATGCGCGGCACAGCGTCCTCCGGAGAGCAGACCGCTTCTGCGGTCCACGAGCGCGACGAGGCACGCCCCGGCGCCTTTGCCGACGACGGCGTCGCCTTCCCGGCCGCAATCCCGGAACGTTCCCCCACGATCTCGGGACGCTGCCCGCCGCGACGG
>ENA-OQDE01000669-OQDE01000669.1-human-gut-metagenome-genome-assembly--contig:-NODE-669-length-18434-cov-4.305348_pt1 | contig 18434 bp, 20 predicted proteins | sample MGYA00242768_ERZ504595 | MGnify/ENA primary metagenome ERZ504595 (study PRJEB26092, sample SAMD00036307) | human gut metagenome | host: Homo sapiens | study: EMG produced TPA metagenomics assembly of...
TAATTGACTACATTGCGCGTAAACCCGGAATACAAGAGCGGATGTTGTGAATGCTTTTGGGAAAAAAAGACTTGAAAAAATTTATGATTTGGCTGATGTGTATCATAGTGACAATATAGAGCGAGTGAGCGATGATTTTATTAGAGAAGCCGATATTGAATCGGGAAATTTTGATAATGTGAAAGATTGTAGTTATTCGATTCCGTCTCATTGGGATATAGGAAAAGTATATAAAAGGTTGATAAAAGAAGTTGCGAAAAAGAGCGGGATTGAAACGATAGATGCTTTGATAGAGGTGTACAATTCATTTATCAGTCCTAAAATTGATGATTATAATAGCAGTATGTATTATGAAAATCCATCGTATTTATCGGAATGCTATTTTGAAAATAAGGTAATTTAATAAAATATGTTCCAAAGTGTATATCCATCCGGGCATCCCTCAACACAGCCTTCGGCGGGCGAACTTTGTCCGATAAGGGATATAAAAGAAGATATTAGCAATGTAAAGTTTCAGCAAAAAATCATAGCTGAATCGCTCATATCGTGGTAAACTAAACAGGAACCAGAAAATCAGGATCGGCATACCGGCCGATCGAATATTCTTATTGAAATTATAAGAAAAGAGGGTATACACATGATAAACGTGAAAGAATACAGCGGACACATTCGAAACTGGTCAGCGCTTTGTGAACGACTGGGGATCGATCATTCTTTATCCAGAGAGGACAGAGAAGAACAGATTCTCATCAAAGCGTATGAGACATGGGGAAATGAAATGGCAGACCATATGCATGGGATGTTTGCCTTTGCCTTGTGGGATGATGAGAAACAGGAATTATTCTGTCTGAGAGATCAGTTCGGAACAAAGCCGTTTTATTATTATGAGACAGCAGATGGTGAATTATTATATGGGACAACCATCCGTCAGATCATGGAGCAGCCGGGGTTTGTAAAAGAATTAAACGAAGAGATGCTGCAGTTATATTTAAGCCTTACCTATGTTGCAGGAGAGATGACATTTTTTAAAGGTGTCAAAAAGCTTCTTCCGGGACGGTATCTGATCTGGAAAGACGGAAAACTTGCGATCACCCGTTACTGGAAGCCGGAATTCCACCCGGATGAGACTAAAACATTAGAAGACTGGGCTGATGAGATTCACAACACACTGACAGAGATTATGCCGGAAGTGAAAGAAGAGAGTGAGTATGCAGAATCGTTCTTGTCAGGCGGGGTAGATTCTTCGTATGTTCTGGCAATGTCAGATGTGCAGAAAACAGATTCTTGCGGATATGAAGAAGAGCGATTTGACGAATCCGGACTTGCAAGACAGACAGCAGAGCTTCTTGGAAGAGAGAGCCAGCGTTGTGTGATCACACCGGAGGAATATTTTGGTATTGTGCCGGATGTAATGTACAACATGGAACAGCCGCTTGGAGATGCCTCGGCAATTGTATTCGCACTTGGATGCAGAGAGACTGCAAAGCATACAAAGATTTGCTATTCCGGAGAAGGTGCGGATGAATTCTTCGGTGGATACAATATGTATCGAAATGCAGAAGCTACGGCGAGAATCTGAAGAATTTCTATGTCGGCAATACGAACATCATGAAAGAGGATGAAAAGCAGAAAATCTTGAAACATTATGATCCCGATGTGCTTCCAATCGAACTCGTAAGAAGTATTTATGAGGAGATGGAAGGATTGGATCCACTTAGTAAGATGTCCAATGTAGATATTCAGATCTGGCTGGAAGGAGATATTTATCTGAACGTGGATAAGATGAGCCGGGCAGCAGGACTGGAAGTTCGGATGCCTCTGACTGATACCAGAATTTTCAGCATTGCATCCAGAATGCCGTCCAGATATAAAGTCAACGAGGAGCAGAACAAAGTCGCATTCCGTACAGCGGCAGCAAAAGTGCTTCCGGAAGAAATTGCATTCCGCAAGAAACTTGGATTTATTGTGCCGATCCGTATCTGGATGGCGGATGAGCGATACAATCAGGATGTGCGCGACAAGTTCCACAGCGACATGGCAGCAAAATTCTTCAATCTGGATGAGATCAATGCGATTTTTGAGGATTATATCGGAGGAAACTCGGATAACTGGAGAAAAGTGTGGACAATTTATACATTCCTTGTATGGTATGAGGAATACTTTGTGAAGAGATAAAAGAGAACCATGAAAGTGATGGGAATTTCCCACTATTTTCATGGTTCTTTTTCTTAGCCTTTCATCTCCGTATAAATTTCACGACCATACTGATCCAACAGATCGATCGTATGCTGCATATCTTCCTGTGTTGCTTCCGGATGGATCGCGCAGATTCGAAGTACGGTCTTTCCATTGAGAACAGTAGTAAATATCGCTGCATAACCGCTTTCGAGAATCCGATGGGAGATCTTTTCATTCAAAATGTCCTGTTCTTCCTTTGTCAGATCTTTTGGGGCATAGCGGAAGTTGATCATTGCCATCTGTGCAGGGGAGACGATTTCCCAGTCTTTTTTTGAATTCAGAGCTTCTTCGGCCCAGACTGCCAGCTGGAATCCATGCTCAATGCAGATCCGATCAGATCACTTCCGAGCACCTGCAGAGTCAGCCATAGTTTTAAGCCGCGGGCAGGGCGGGTCAGTTCCATTCCGATATCCCATGTATTGACATTGTCGATGTCATTTTCCAGATCTTTTAAATACTCTGGATTTACATGGAAGCTGTGGAACAGGTTACGGATATCTTTTACAAGAACCATAGCACATCCGTACGTCTGGAAGAGCCATTTGTGCGCATCCCAGCTGATACTGTCGGCAAGTTCGGTTCCATTTAACAAAGACTTGTATTTCGGGCTTAACAGTACAGAAGCACCGTAGGCACCGTCAATGTGAAACCACATATCATGTTTTTTACAAAGTGCGGAAATCTCTGTAAGTGGATCTATACTTCCGGTGTTCGTGGTTCCCGCGGTACCAATGACAACAAACGGGATATAGCCGGATTTTTTGTCTGCTTCAATGACTTCTTCCAGTTTTGCCGTATCCATCTGGAAATGGGAGTTTGTAGGAATTCTGCGAATCCGGCTGTCCGTGATTCCGATGATACGCAGTCCTTTTGCGACGGAGCTGTGTGTCTGATCCGAAATATAAGCTGTTCCCAGATGGAGATTGATATCTGTCAGCTTATTGTCCCGGGCGGCAGTCAGAGCGGTGATGTTTGCCATAGACCCTCCGCTTACAAAGACACCTCCCGGGTTCCCGGTAAATCCGACCTGTTTTGCCAGCCATTTTAACACTTCCTGTTCAATACAGTTGACCATGGGGGCAAGTTTGCTTCCGCCGGCATGAATGTTGTAAGCAGATGTCATGATATCTCCCAGCCAGGAAACCGAAGAAGCCGGTCCCGGAACGAAACTGAAGAAACGTGGATGGTTTGCATCTCCGCGGTATCGGTATACTTCGTTCATCATTTCAGAAACAACTTCGTTTACCGGGCGTCCTTTTTCCGGGATTTTGATCTGTTTGATCTTGTCCTCCTGATGTTCCTTTGCTTCAACAACAACAGGCTGATCGTGGATCTCGTGTTTTTCCGCACAAAAATCATGCACAAACGATTTGATGGCCTCTTCCAACTGGGTACTGTTTAAAATATATTCGGTTCCGATCATAAAGGTATTCCTCTTTTTCTTAATTACTTGACTCATTTCGTTTGATAGTCTACACTAAATTACATATATGTAAAATTCATAGATTTCATATAATATATTAAAAATATTAATTAGGAGAGACGGATGGAAATCAGAAATATTTTGACGTTTCTAAAAGTGGCAGGCACCCAGAATTTTTCCAAAGCAGCAGAGCAGCTGGGGTACTCCCAGTCCGCAGTGACCATTCAGATACAGCAGTTGGAAAAGAGCTGGGAACACAGCTGTTTGAGCGGATTGGAAAGCGTGTATATCTGACGGAAAAAGGGCAGGAGTTTATTGGCTATGCAAGTGAGATCATGCGGGTGACAAATGAAGCATTGACATTTGCCGGGGAAGAGCATACGACAAGAGGAACATTGAAGATCGGCGGCGTGGAATCTACCTGTACGGCACTGCTTCCGGAACTTTTGCTTCAATATCACAGACTGTATCCGGAAGTTGAAGTGATCATTAAGTCCGGAGCTACAGAAAATTTGATGGATCTGGCGAAAAGTGATGAGATTGATCTGATCTTCACGCTGGATAAGAAAATTTACAGTTCACAGTGGATGTGTGCGGCAGAAAGAGTAGAAGATACGATTTGTGACATCAGACAGGGTATTTGCACAAAAAAGTAATATTCATCTGATACAGCATCTTGCAAAAGCGGCATTTCTTCTCACGGAAACAGGAGCCGCCTATCGATATGAACTGGAGCAGATGCTGGCAGAAAAAGAGATTGAGATTGTACCGGTTTTGGAGATCGGTAATACAGAAACGATTATCAATCTGCTAAAGCGGGGGATGGGGATATCATTTTTGCCGGAATTTACTGTGAAAGAAGAAATAGAAAAAGGTGTCCTTTTCGAGATACGGACGGATTTGCCGGGAGTGAAGATGTACCATCAGCTTTTGTATCACAAGAACAAATGGATGACACCACAGATGAAAGCGTTTCTGGATCTTGTGCTTGCACAGCCCGGATTTCGTGAAAAAGTGGGCTGTGCAGGCACATAAAATTATTTTCCGGTTACATATTCATGCATGGATTTTGTGAGATAGTGGTTGACCGGCATTTTTTCCGTTGTAATATATCCGGCAGGAGCATCGATCAACATTGGAATGCGGTTGACCAGTGTGGCGCAGGTTAATTCCACTGTTGCCGGGCGATTTACGATCACCGTTGTATCCGGTTCACCGTGGAAGCTCCATTCATTTTTATCAAAATCCTCAGGACCATAGACATAACCGAGACATTGTGTTTCCAGTGTGATTCCTTCTTCTGTTTCTGTTGTAACGATGGCGGACATTCCGGTAGCATCCCCTGCTTTTACCGTCATATTCAGCGTACTGGAGTACAAATCTCCGTCGTGCGTGATCGGTACACATTTTTGTGTCTGTGAAGTAATGTGAAGACCGAGCTGGCTGCAGAGCCATCCGTTCTGATTCCACATATAAGATGGAACGACGATGCCCTCATCAATTGCCTGCAAGGTCTGGTGATAATCCAGATTATTATATGCTCCGATCTGGCGTTCGAAATCTTCGATATTTAATCCGGCGCCATGGCCCTCTGCAAGAGCAATTCCATAGTCTTCCACATTATAGCTGCTGCTTCCGCAGATTTTTGTAATGCGATGCATAGATCCTGCCAGAGTTGTGATCAGAGAACCCCAGTACATATCCGGGTATCCGCTTCCGCACAATGTACAGTTGTTGGCTTTGGCAAGTGCATCCAGTTCTTCTGTAATTTCTTTTGAAGAGTTCCACGGATAGAGTGCCTCTTCGCAGGTAGAAATCGCGTTGATTCCGTTTTGTGCACATACAGAAAATGCTTCTTTTAATTCGGCCATAGTGGAGCGGGTTGCGATAATGCATACATCTGGTTTTTCTTTGCTTAAAATTTCAGAAGCATCTTTAGCATCGCTGATCGTTATGCCAAGTTTTTCCATTCCAAGATGAGTGCCGATATCCGTACCGATCATTGCAGGATTCATGTCAAAGGCAGCCACCAGTTCTCCGCCTTTTTCTAAAACATATCGCATCAGATAGTGACTCATTTTTCCGCATCCGTATTGTGCGATTCTTATTTTCCTGTCCATAAAATCATATCCTTTCTTTGAAACATTATGTTCCATAGTATAGCCAGGAACTCTTTATCTTATGTTGATTGTAAGTCCTGTTGCCGGAATAAAGTCAATGTAAAATTGTAGTCTGCTGACAGGCAGAAAAAGGCTATTTCAGATGAGAAAACTGTACAAAATGATTGAAAATAGAAGTGGAATCGGCTAAAGTAACATTATACTAAGAATAAGGTTTGGGAGGACACAGAATGCAGATTAAAAATGCAGTTTCCATGATTCCCTATGGTCTGTTATCAGGAATTGTCGATGGACAGGAAGTGCGCATCACACAGCTGGGAGAAAACGGATTTGTATTTCGGATGGCAAATCAGGCTGAGAAAATCCATGAAATCTGGCTGCAGTTTTTTTCGCAAAATGGAGGGTGCTATAAGAAGCTTCTGATTCCTGCAGACCGGATGAAAAAAATGGAGGAGAGCCGATTTTTTACAGAATATACGGTATTGACAGAAGACAAAGACTATCAAAAATATGTGCGTCAATTACTTGCTGATTATTGGAAGTATATTTCTTTGAAAATGACAGGGGAAGACGGGGAAGTCGCGGCAGCATACACGGATTACCCTGTTCATCTGGATGAAGACTATGCAGAATCTCTGGAAGAGCAGAAAGAGGAGTGGTTTCAGGAGGCAGCAGAGAAAGCAAAAGGGCAGAAGCTGTGTGAAAATGTAGAGCTGGCTCTGGAGTTGGATACTCCGCAGTTATATGAAGCGTGGCTAAGGGAACCGATGGAAACATTTGCAGAAAAATACTGGAAAAAATGGGGCTTGCAGGAACATCCGATTGCGAAGAAACCGGTGGAACGTGTTTATATAGGCAATACGTTTTGTCCTCATTTATTTCCAGAGAATGACATATTACATGCCATGTTGGAAAAGGCAAAAATTGAAGGAATTTCAGTGACACTGACATTTTCGTGGATCAAAGAGAGTCAGATAGATTCAATCAGAGAATTGCTGAAATTTCTGGAACAGAGAAAAGAATATATGCCGAATGAGATTGCAGTAAATGACTGGGGCACCGCACATCTGATCCGTAAATGGAAACAGGAAACACAAAACTGTGTGAAACTGAATCTGGGTATTCTTTTGAACCGGTACAAAAAGGACAATCGGTCCCGTTATCTGAAAGAGGAAACAAAGTGCTTTCGGGAGACCAATTTAAACAGTGAATTTTATCAGCAATATTTAAAAGAGAACCAGATTGAGCGGTACGAACTGGAAGCCTGCGGACATGAAATCGTGATTCCAAAAGGAAAACATAGCCTGCATCTACCGTTTTTCAGACCAATACAGCACAGTTTTGTACACTGTATGCGAAGTGTGCATGTGGAGACCGTGGCAGACAGAAATCTGTAGAACAGTGCCCCGGATACTGCAGGGGATTGGTATTTTTATATCCCAGGCATCTGGAGATGTTTGGAAAGTATAACACACTGTTGGATATGACAGAACGAGTCTGGAAGAGATGGAGTATCTGAATCAATCTGTCAGACAAGGCATTGACCGGATTGTGGTAAACCTATTGTGAGAAGTGAGGCGTGAAGATGAAGATTACAGCAGGGCTTGGAAGTGTGGATGATTATCCAATGTATGTGGAGGCAGGGGCAGATGAATGTTTCTGCGGGTATGTTCCATTTGCGTGGGCAGAAAAATATGGAGTGCTAAATCCATTAAACAGACGAGAAGTGCGCGCTTATAATGTGCAGATCGGTTCTTATGAAGAGTTGAAGATTCTTGGAAATATGAGGAAATACTATCAGGTGCCGGTAGCCATCACGTTCAACTCATTATCTTATACACGAGCAGTATCCTGTTGTGGGGGAGATCATTGGACAATGCCATCAGGCAGGATTTGATACGATCATTGTGGCAGATCCGGCGCTGCTTTTGTATATCCGCAGTCAGAAGATCCCCTGTCGGATCCATTTGAGCGGAGAATTTGGAGAGATCAACAGCCAGATGGCAGATTTTCTGGAAGAAATGGAAATCTGCAGGGTGATCTTTCACCGCAAAAATACAGTAGAAGATATGAAATCCTGTATTTCCAATCTAAAAAAGAATATCGAGTACGAGGCGTTTGTCCTAAATGAACTGTGCCATTTCAGTGGAGGATTCTGCAATTCGCTGCACTGTGATGAACTGGGGCATCTCTGTCGGGTTCCATATCGCGTGGGGAAGTTGAACAAAAAGTGTAAGGGCGTTCTGGAACTGTCAAATCAAAAAGCAGATGAAGTGGAAAACGAGGATTTGGATGTGGAAAACTATCGTACAGGAGCAGGTGGATGTGGATTGTGTGCGCTGTACGACCTACAAAAAGCGGGAATTACATATTTGAAGATTGTGGGCAGAGGAAATTATACAGAATTCATGCAGCAGGATATCATCCGGTTGAAAAAAGCGCTTATGATTTTGGAAACAGCGGAAACGAAAAGAGAATTCCGGGATCGTATGAAACAGGAATTGTTCCCAGATGGGTGCAGTCAAAACTGCTACTATTGACAACAGTTTTGACTGGTATTCCAGAATCGTTTGATCTCATCAGGAGTTAAAGTCTCGATGAATCGCTTTTTAATGGTGATCAGTTCTTCCAGATCGTAGAGAATTCGATAGAGAACTGCACGGTTTTCAAACTCGGTTCTTGTCACTGGAAGCGGTTCTTTTTGCATGGAAGTCTGCATTTCGGTCAGTTTCTGCATCAGTTCCTGTGTATTATTGGATTCATGAAATTTTATACTGACATCTTCGATAAAATGAGAGATGGCATGCGCCTGAATCGGAACATCATGTAAAAGTCGGATATTCTGACAGAGTTTTTCAACTACCAGCTTCTGGTTTTTTCGCATTTCTACATATTTCACAAAATACTGTTCATCTGACAGTAATGTATTTCCCTGATTTTCGTGCGCCTCTTTTTCCAGTTTCTTTAAAATCAAATCCAGATCGGACAGATCAAAAAAGGTGCAGGCAAGTTGTTTGTCCATCACAATATCACGGGCGATCCGGTGGAATGTATTCCGGAATATCTGTTCCAGCTCGGATTGTGCACGTCGGATTTTTGCTGAATTTCCGGGCATGTAGAGATTCATCAGAATCCCACAGGAAGTTCCGGTCAGAAGCAAAAGCAGTTCGTTGACCAGGAGTGCGGGATGCACGGACTGGGCAGCATACAGGTGCAGTACCAAAACGGTGTTGGAAACCAGTGTATTTTGCAGAGAAAATAATTCACAGATACCGGCAAACAAAATCAGATAGACAAAAATGGATGGAATCTGGTATCCCATCAGATAAAATACAATTATAGCTACAGCCATGGACGGAAAGAAAGAAAAAATACGTCTGGCGACAAGAGAAAAGGTTTCCCTTCTTGTATTCTGCAGGCTTAAGATGGCAATAATACCGGCAGAAGTTGGTGTCTGCAGTTGGAATAGTACTGCAAGAAGACATCCGATGGACGCGGCTGCAGCAATTTTAAAAATATGCAGAAAATCAATTTGTTTTATATTCATATCGGTTCTCCCCAAGATCATAGTAAGGATATTCATTCTAGCATATACAGTTGCAAGAGTAAATAACCAGAACAAATGTTAACTTATAATAATAAAAGGTTGACAATAGAGCATCTCTTTCGTATACTGGAACAAGAGTGTAAAGAAGGAGAACAAAACACATGGAGACAAAAGCAAAATTTCTCACAACGAAACAAATGACGCTGATCGCATTGATGACAGCGCTGACCTGCATTCTGGGGCCGTTAAGTATTCCACTGCCGTTTAGTCCAGTGCCGATCTCATTTACAAACCTGGTGTTGTATTTCTCGGTTTTTGTACTGGGGACAAAATTCAGCACCATCAGTTATATCGTATACCTGTTGATCGGTCTGGTCGGACTTCCGGTATTTTCCGGTTTCAGCGGCGGTCCGGCAAAAGTGGCAGGGCCTACGGGCGGATATCTGGTCGGATTTGTGTTTTTGACAGTGATTGCCGGATTTTTTGTGGAGCATTTTAAAGGAAAACTGTCATTTGCCGTTCTTGGAATGGTACTTGGAACAAGCGTATGTTATCTTTTCGGTACAATCTGGCTTTCTATGCAGTTGAATATCGGATTTGTGGCAGGACTTGGTGTCGGAGTATTTCCGTATATTCCGGGAGATCTGGTAAAAATTGCAATTGTCTGCATTATAGGGCCGAAAATCAGACGTGCTGTTGTAAGATAAAGGGATAGAATCCGCACTTTCGGACAGAATAAACAAGACATGATTTGTAATGGAAAGTGGGGAAATGATATGGAAGAACAGACAGGAAAGCTTTTAAAAGAATGCAGCAGTGGCTGCAAGATGGCGATCAACAGCCTGAATCAGGTGCGGGATTTTGTGAAGGATGAAAAGCTTCATCAGCTGCTGGATGAATACGACAAGAAACATAAAGCACTGGAGGAAGATATCAGCAGACTGCTGGAAAAACATGGAGAACAAGAAAAGGATCCGCATCCTGCCGCAGCTGCATTTTCCAGGATTACAACGGATGTGAAGCTGATGCTCCACGATGACAGCTCTCAGATTGCGAAGCTTCTGATGGATGGCTGTAATATGGGAATCCAGTCCATCGGAAAATTTCTCAATGAGTATGAAGAGGCGTCTTCTGAGAGCCGTTCGCTTGCAAAGAAGCTGCTCCATATGGATGAACAGCTGATGAAAGAATTGAAACCATTCTTATAAAAACAGGATAAACAGTTAAAAAACTGACAGCAAAAGTTAACTCTCCATCCATTGGAGAGTTTTCTTTTCTTTGATACAATAAAAGCAGCAAAAGATCAGAGAAAAGAGAGGTGCAGATGGATGGAATTGAAAATTGGAAAACGAATTCAAGATCTTAGAAAACAAAAAGGACTGACGCAGGAACAGGTGGCAGCAGCACTCAATATTTCAGCGGCAGCAGTGTCCAAGTGGGAGACGGATACGACATATCCGGATATTACAATCCTAAATCCACTGGCAAGGCTTTTGGGCGTGAGCGTGGATGTTCTGCTGGACTTTCAGGAGCAGATGACGGAAGAAGAATGTATGAAGCGGATGGAGAAAGCGGATACACTGTTTTCGACAAGAAACTGGGAAGAAGGACAGCAGTACTGTGAAGAGCTTCTGAAAGAATTTCCGACAGACTTATTTCTGAAATTCCGGGTGGCTTCGACTTATATGCAGTATGCAGGTGCCAGCTTACAGGAAGAAATTTTGAAGCGGCAGATGGAACGAAGCATTACGTTGTTTGAAGAGAGCACAGCCAGCGAAAATGTAGAAATTTCAGAGGCAGCCTGGTATGTTCTGTCCGGATTATACTGTATGAATGAGGAATACGAAAAAGGGCTGGAAGCCGTAGAAAAACTGCCGCAGCCGGATTTTGATGCAAGAAGCATGAAGTCCAGTATCCTGTATCAGATGGGAAAACTGGAAGAATCAGAAAAACTGACACAGCGTTGTTTGTATGAAGAAATCCGCAATGCAGGTTTGTCTCTGGTCAGTCTGGCGAAAATTGCCGGAGAAGAAAGTGAGTATGAAAAGGCGTTTCGATTTCTGGATGCCGCACAGGAGCTGGAGACCTTATTTGAAGAAAGCCGTCTCGGAGGAGTCAATGTTATGGTATCCCAGATGAAACTTGGAATTCTGGTGAAGCAGGGGAAAAAAGACCAGGCACTTTCAGAACTGAAGCATCTGGTTATGGGGTATCTGAATATTGTACAAGGAAGAAAGACAGAGACTCCAATTTACTTTGACAAACTGGAATGGAATGAAAGTACTTCACCGAAACGGGGATATCTACTGGAAAATCTTCTGTGGCTGTTGGAGACAGAGGACGTATATGCAGAATTAAGAGCGGAAGATGTGTATCGGGAAATGGTAGAAAAAATTCAAAAGGAACTGGAAAAAAGCAGATAAAATTCGCCCCGCAAAAGTGGAAGAGAGCTTTTGCGGGCGACCTTGTTTCTTATTTAATCTCAGCTCTTGCAGCTGCATTCTTGTAGTATTTGAAATCTGTAAAGATTTCTTCTTTGTAAGGATTCTTTTTCTTCTTTCTTGCAGTTCTTATAATGTAAATAAATGCTACAATATTTACGATCAGTGCAAGGAGACTGACAATCGTCATCATGGTCGGATCTGCATTTGTGCTTCCGCCGGCAGTGATTCCGTTTAAAGTACCGTCAGCATACAGTTTTGGAATGGTTGCCCATGGGAATACCTGTGTTCCGTCAGAGAATGTCTCCTGGAACAGAGGGAATACCTGCGCGAACATACACCAGATACAAAGCGTGTTGGCACGGTTCATGATCCAGCCGCCTTTGTTCCAGAGCAGTGCTGCGATTGTCGGTGCAAGCAGAAGTGCAACGCCGCAGAACCAGGAATGTGTCGGCAGACAGTTGTAGGTATAGGCGAAATTCCATACATCATAGACCAGGATGTAAACCCAGATCATATCCGGCCAGATCATGTCTTTTTTGTCTTTGGATGTGTAGACAGCCCACCATCCGGTCATACACAAAATATTGATGATTCCGGCAATTCCGTTAAATACGTTGTGCCATCCTCCGTACAGCCATACATCTTCAGAGGACAGCCACCAGGAATACCATCCGTTGATGGCAGATTCGAAGTCGCTGGCAACTGCAATCAGGATGTTGATGGCAACGATGGCAAAGGGATAGGCTTTAAACCAGTGAGCTTTTCCGATTCCCCATTCGTATTTGATCATCATAAATCCGATACATCCGGCCAGTGCGGCATAGAGTTTGGCGTAATGGAACCAGCCGTTCATATATAGATATGTCTGGTTATTGAGTGCCCAGGAAGCTCCTGTTTTTGCCCCAACGGCAATTGCAATAAAATAAACAGTCAAAATAGCCGGGATGACAAAAAACATGAAAATACCGCCAGTTTTGGTTCGTCTGGCAACTTCATTTAACAGAATCAGTGCAGCGAGTACGCCAAGCATGGCGATCCACTGCGGCAGGGCATTTTCCCCATAAACGTGAAATAACATATTTTTTTCCTCTTTTCATTCCTTTTATTGTGCTTCGATTTCCTTGATATTACATTCATCTCCGCATACGAGATACGTGTTCGGGCTTTTACAATATGGGCACTGTCTGTCGAATTCCACTGTAGGATACGTCTGGCGGCAGTCCTCACAGTAGGTAGTGGCAGGAAGTATCTCAATTTTCAGTTCTGAATGTTCGATCAGCGGAAATTTTTTGCGGTAGTATTTCCAGCAGTCTGTCAGATAATCAGGGACGATTGTGCTCACTTCCCCGATTTCCAGAGTGACAGAGCCGATTTCGCTTAAATTGTTTTTCTTTGCAACATTTTGAAGCGTTTTTGTAATGTGAACAATAATTCCCAACTCATGCATAATGTGTTCCTTTATGATTTCTTTTTCAGTTTGATCTTAATGGCACGTTTGGCTGCATAAGGAAGGATTCCCTTTAGCTTGTCTTCTGCAGTACGCATCCGGCTTGCCTCAGGAAGATCCCGGCTTAAATGGATGGCATCAAACTCGCATTTTGTGGTACAGAGTCCGCAGCCGATGCATTTATTTTCATCCACGACAGAAGCTCCGCATCCGAGACAGCGGCCAGCTTCGATCTTGACTTGTTCTTCTGTGAGAGAAGAACGCAGATCGCGGAAGGTTTCTTTTGCGATTCCGGATTTTTTACCCGGTATCTGTCTTTTTGCCGTGTCAAATTCTTCGATGTCAAGGTTGTTTTTATCAAGCTCGACAAACTGACGGAGATCACGGCCAAGTGTCAGCGAGTGGCCTTTATGTACAAAGCGGTGGATAGATACGCAGCCCTGTTTTCCGGCAGCAATCGCATCAATGGCGAATTTCGGCCCGGTAAAGACATCACCGCCGACAAAAATATCCGGTTCTGCGGTCTGATAGGTGACAGGATCTGCCTGTGCAGTCTGATTTGGACGAAGCTCTACAGCGGTGTCTTTTAACAGATTACCCCAGAGGATCGTCTGCCCGATGGAGAGCAGTACATTTTCACATTCCACGGTGATACAGTCATTCTCATCATAGACCGGAGCAAATCTGTGATTTTCATCAAATACAGAGATACATTTTTTCAACACGATACCTGTTACAGCTCCGTTTTCAGTGAGGATTTCTTTTGGTCCCCATCCGCACTGAATCTGGATATCTTCTTCTTTTGCCTCTTCTACTTCATCACGGGCTGCCGGCATTTCTGCCTCGGATTCCAGACAGTACATGGAGACAAGCTCACTTCCGGTACGAAGCGCAGTTCTGGCTACATCGATGGCAACATTTCCGCCGCCGATGACAACAGTGCGTCCGCTTAGATGAATGGAATCTTCATGTAAGTTTGCTTCCCGAAGGAAGTCTACGCCGGTTGTCACACCTTTGGCATCTTCTCCAGGGATTCCCGTTTTTCGACCGCCCTGAGCGCCAATGGCAACATAGAATGCCTGATAGCCCTGTGCACGAAGCTGTGGGATGGTAATATCTGTTCCGACTTCTACGCCGCAGCAAAATTCGATTCCCATTTGTTTTAAAATGTCGATTTCTGCTTCGATCACAGATTTTTCCAGACGGAATGAAGGGATTCCGTTCATCAGCATACCGCCCGGGCGGGATTCTTTCTCAAAATCGTAACCGGATATCCTTTGGTGCGCAGATAATAAGCAGCAGACATTCCGGCAGGTCCTGCGCCGATGACTGCAATTTTCTGCGTGAACTGTTTTCCTTCGTGATTCTCACAAATTGGGACAAACCGGGTTTCTTCTTTTAATTCCTGTTCCGCGATAAAGCGTTTGATCTCATCAATGGCAACTGCCTGATCAATAGTTGCCCGGGTGCACGCATCTTCACAGCGGCGGTTACAGATCGCACCGCAGACTGCCGGGAATGGATTTTCTGTTTTGATCAGCTTCAGCGCATCCAGATAACGGCCTTCTGCAGCCATTTTGATGTAACCCTGTACCGGAAGATGAGCAGGACAGGCTGTTTTACATGGCGAAGTACCGGTGTCATAACAGTTGATTTTTGCATGATCCCGATAGTCCGGATCCCATTTGTCCGGTCCCCATTTTTCGGTATCGGAAGGAGCGCTTTCGGATAGCTGATCTCACCTTGCTTTGTACACAATTTCTGACCAAGCTTTGCAGCGCCTACCGGGCAGACTTCTACGCATTGTCCGCAGGCGACACATTTGCTGGCTTCTACGTGGGCGCGATACGCAGAGCGGGACATGTTCGGCGTGTTGAATAACTGTGAGGTACGCAGAGCATTGCAGACACCCGGCGCACAGTTGCAGATTGCAAAAATCTTGTCTTCTCCGTCAATGTTTGTGATCTGGTGGACAAATCCGTTTCGTTCGGCACGTTCCAGGATCTCCAGAACTTCTTCCTGAGATACATAGCGTCCCTTTCCGGTTTCCACCAGATAATCGGCATATCCCCGACACCGATGCACAGATCTCCTTCGATTTCGCCGCATCCTTCTCCGCGCACGCGTTGCTGACGGCGGCAGGAACAGGCGCCGACTGCATATTTATCCTGGTATTTTTTCAGCCAGTGGGAGATATGCTCCACACTTGCGGATTCCTGCTTTGCAGGAATTGCCTTTTCTACAGGAATGACATGCATTCCGATTCCGGAGCCTCCCGGCGGTACCATTGGTGTGACCTTTTCCAGAGGCAGTCTGGACATATTTTCAAAGAAATCTGCCAGAATCGGGTGTTCTTCCACCTGCTTGTCATTCATCATCATAAATTCTGCGCAGCCGGGAACAAACATCGGCAGGACATACTGCTTATGATGGTCGGCGTTCTCCCAGTTATATTCGATCATGCCGATCACGGACATTTCATCCAGCAACTTTTGCACACGTTCTGGATCTTTGCCGGATTTTCGGGCAATCTGTTCCAGTGTCATTGGTTTTCTGACCTTCATGGAAAGACAGACCTCTGCCATTTCATCAGTCAGAACTTCCGCGAGTCCCCAATACTCGGGATCCTCCACTGTGACTTTCACACCGACACGGTCAGTGATCATCTGTCCCAGCTTCAGGATCAGTTTACGTTCTTCTTTCATTCCTTTACTCCTTTTTCATTTGATTCATTCCAGGAACTGGTTTCTTCTTTCAGCCAGTCGATCCATTCGTCCATGCCCTCCCCGGTGCGGGCAGAGATCGGGATGATCTTCATATCCGGATTCAGCTTCAGTACCCGCTTTTTACATTCTTCCAGATCAAAGTCAAAGTAAGGAAGAACATCGATCTTGTTGATCAGAAGGCACTGGCATACCTGAAACATCAGTGGATATTTCAGTGGTTTATCGTCTCCTTCCGGAACACTTAAGATCATGGCATTTTTCACAGCGCCTGTGTCAAATTCTGCAGGACAGACCAGGTTGCCCACATTTTCCAAAATGGCAAGATCTACATCACTGGTATCCAGCTCCAAAAGCCCTTGCCTTGTCATATCTGCATCCAGATGACACATTCCCCCTGTGTGCAGCTGAATGACTTTGGCTCCGGTTTCGCTGATCGTATCTGCATCTACAGCGCTGTCAATGTCAGCTTCCATGACTCCGATGCGAAAATCATGTTTCATAGCATCTATTGTTTTAGTCAGAGTGGTGGTCTTCCCTGCTCCGGGAGACGACATCAGATTTAAAAGAAATGTTTTGTCTTTTTTTAATTCTGTCCGCACTTTATCTGCTTCCAGGTCATTGTCAGCGAAGACACGCTGTTTGATTTCATAAACTTTGTACATAATCCTCTCCAGTCCTTTAAATATTAAAAAAGTATAAATAAAGTGTAAAGCAGAACTAAAAGAAAGTCAAATGCTTTTTGGACACAATGTATAAGAATTAACTTTCTGAGAAAGAAAAATAAGACAAATACAACATGATATAGACGAAGTGTTGAGTAAAATAAAAAGAGCCAAAGCTCACGCAATCATTGCGTTTACTTTGGCTCTGATTTTATGAAAATTTGAAATTAAACTTCCGGACCAGCAGAAACTAATGCTTTTCCAGCTTCATTTCCTTCGTATTTTGCAAAGTTCTTCACAAATCTCTGTGCAAGATCTTTCGCTTTTGTTTCCCACTCAGCAGCGTCTGCATATGTGTCGCGTGGGTCAAGGATATTTGTATCTACACCTGGAAGTTCTGTTGGAACTTCGAAGTTGAAGAATGGGATCTTCTTAGTCGGTGCATTTGCGATATCTCCGTTGAGGATTGCATCGATGATACCACGAGTATCTTTGATAGAGATACGTTTTCCTGTTCCGTTCCATCCTGTGTTAACCAGGTAAGCTTTTGCCCCGTTTGCTTCCATTTTCTTAACAAGCTCTTCTGCATATTTTGTTGGGTGCAGCTCTAAGAATGCCTGTCCGAAGCAAGCAGAGAATGTTGGTGTAGGCTCTGTGATTCCGCGCTCTGTACCAGCAAGTTTTGCTGTAAATCCAGACAGGAAGTAGTATTCAGCCTGCTCTGGTGTCAGAACAGATACCGGAGGAAGTACTCCGAATGCATCTGCAGACAGGAAGATTACATTCTTAGCTGCCGGTGCAGAAGAAACCGGACGTACGATGTTCTCGATGTGGTTGATCGGGTAAGATACACGAGTATTTTCTGTAACACTCTTGTCATTAAAGTCGATCTTTCCTTCTGCATCCAGAGTTACGTTCTCAAGAAGAGCGTCACGTCTGATTGCATTGTAGATGTCCGGCTCAGATTCTTTGTCAAGGTTGATAACTTTTGCGTAGCATCCGCCTTCAAAGTTGAATACTCCGTTGTCATCCCATCCGTGCTCGTCATCACCGATCAGGAGACGTTTCGGATCTGTAGACAGTGTAGTTTTACCTGTTCCTGAAAGTCCGAAGAAGAGTGCTGTGTTCTCTCCGTTCATGTCTGTGTTTGCAGAACAGTGCATAGAAGCGATACCTTTCAGCGGCAGGTAGTAGTTCATCATAGAGAACATACCTTTTTTCATCTCTCCGCCGTACCATGTGTTTACGATAACCTGCTCGCGGCTTGTGATGTTGAACATAACAGCTGTCTCAGAGTTAAGTCCCAGCTCTTTGTAGTTTTCCACTTTTGCTTTAGAAGCGTTGTAAACAACGAAATCTGGTTCAAAGTCTTTTAATTCTTCTTCTGTAGGCTGGATGAACATGTTTGTAACAAAGTGAGCCTGCCAAGCAACCTCAACGATGAAACGGATTGCCATACGAGTGTCTTTGTTAGCTCCGCAGAATGCATCTACAACGAAAAGTCTCTTATTGGAGAGTTCTTTCAATGCGATGTCTTTTACTGTAGCCCATGCTTCTTCAGAAGCCGGGTGGTTGTCATTCTTATATTCATCAGAAGTCCACCATACAGTATCTTTAGAGTTCTCATCCATTACGATGAATTTGTCTTTAGGTGAACGTCCTGTATATACTCCAGTCATTACGTTTACTGCACCGAGTTCACTTTCCTGACCTTTTTCAAAACCTTCGAGTTCAGGTTTTGTTTCTTCTTCGAATAATACTTCGTAAGAAGGATTGTACACAATTTCTGTAGTTCCGGTAATGCCATACTTGCTTAAATCAATCTGT
>ENA-OQDE01000670-OQDE01000670.1-human-gut-metagenome-genome-assembly--contig:-NODE-670-length-18400-cov-4.307612_pt1 | contig 18400 bp, 30 predicted proteins | sample MGYA00242768_ERZ504595 | MGnify/ENA primary metagenome ERZ504595 (study PRJEB26092, sample SAMD00036307) | human gut metagenome | host: Homo sapiens | study: EMG produced TPA metagenomics assembly of...
AACAAAAGGAGGAATATATGATGTTTGATTGTGGTTTACAGAATATTTTCCGGCTGAAAAACGGACAGTCCCGTTCCATCAACTGGGAAAACCGGAACGGAGAAAAAGGAAAAGGCGGCATGGCATCCAGCGATCTTGGTCCGTCCAGAAAAGGTTCCCCGTGTATCCCGAAAATAGAAGCAGGAGAGACCGTAACACTTGGTGAGATCCAGGGAGAAGGCATCATTCAGCACATCTGGATCACCGTCACAGACCGTACCAGTGAACGTAACCGTTATGTTCTGCGGGATCTTGTTCTGCGCATGTACTGGGACGATGAAGAATTCCCATCCGTTGAATGCCCGCTTGGCGATTTCTTCTGCTGCGGCTTCGGTGTTTCCTACCAGGTAAACTCAGTCCCGATTGCTGTCAATCCGACCCGTGGTTTCAACAGCTATTTCCCGATGCCGTTCCGTAAAAACGCCCGTATTACCATTGAAAATCAGTGTGATGAGCCGATTCCGGCCTTCTTTTATCAGATCGACTATTGCCTGACAACGGTTCCGGAAGATGCTGCCTATTTCCATGCCCAGTGGCGTCGTCAGCGCATCACGGAAAAGGCAAAAGACTACGTTGTCCTCGACAACATCAAAGGGAAAGGCCAGTACGTTGGAACTTATCTTGCACTGACCAGCCTCGAACGCTACTGGTACGGAGAAGGTGAGATGAAATTCTACATCGATGGAGACAAGGATTATCCAACCATCTGCGGAACCGGAACAGAAGATTACTTCGGCGGTGCTTGGAGCTTTGCAACACAGCAAAATGGCCAAACTGTTGAAAATCAGTACTGCACTCCGTATCTTGGATATCCTTACTACTCTACCACGATACCTTCCTTCATAATGATTACCACAATGATGATCAGATGCCACAGCGCAGCTTCTACCGCTGGCACCTTCTTGATCCTATCCTTTTTGAGAAGGATCTTAAGGTAACCCTTCAGCAGATTGGCGTCAGTCATGGAGGTCTCTTTGAACGTCAGGATGATGTCGCTACCACAGCTTACTGGTACCAGACGCATCCTCATGTACCATTCGCGCCACTCATGTCCAGAAAAGAGCGCTGGCCAAGATGATTTTTGACGCTTTTCCTATTTTATATGTTTCATGACTTTACATATCGGCTACAAGAGTCCGTTCCGAACAAATCCGTTTCCAACGAATTTGTCCGGAAACGGGCTCTTTCTTTTTTATATGGTATTCAAAAAGCGATCTGGATTACAGAGGTTCGTCTTTTCACAAACCTTTCACATTTTCCGTCCATTCTTTAAGGTTCCTTTAAAGTTTCCTCATTATACTTAAAAATGTAAAAAACATTTCCGGAAGTAAATCAAACGAAAGGATCAATCGATTATGATGCAAAGCCAACAGATTCCCATGACCTTCCAACGGTATGAAACAAAATACATGCTTTCCCCGATCATGGCTCGCAAGCTTCGCAAGAGCCTTCCGGGTCATCTGCAGATGGATGAATACGGCCTTGATACCATCTGCAGCCTCTATTACGATACCCCGGATCACCAGCTCATCCGCCGTTCGCTGGAAAAACCCGTCTACAAAGAAAAACTGCGACTCCGCAGTTATGGTCCGGCCAAAGAGACCAGCCCCATATACGTAGAACTAAAGAAAAAATATGAAGGAATCGTCTACAAACGCCGCGAGCGCATGATATTATCAGAAGCGGTTCCCTATCTTGCAGGAAAATCAGAACCAGGCTTCGACAGCCAGATTCTCCACGAAATCACTTGGTTTCGCAACTACTACCGGGGGCTTGTTCCCGCTATGTACATCGCCTACGACCGCATCGCCTGCTTCGGCACGGAAGACAGGAACTTCGTGTTACCTTCGACACCAATATCCGATGGCGTACCGACAATCTGTGTCTTGACGGTCCAACGGAAGGAACCAGGCTTTTAGAACCAGGCTGGTATCTCATGGAGGTGAAAACACCAGGTGCTGTGCCCCTATGGTTCAGCAAAATTCTGGATGATCTTGCAATCTATCCGGCATCATTTTCTAAATACGGCTTTGCCTATCAAATCGAAAATCAGAAAGCATCAGAAGAAAAAGCTTTCATACCATTCACAGATATCCGGCAAACCGTATCAAAAACAGCATTCCGTTAGCTGAATCAGGTAAGTCCTCTGCGGCCATTGCGAAAAGCAAGAAGCAGTGGGTGGACTCACAGCTTGCGAAAAGCCTTTTTCAAACATAGTCTGCTTCACAAAAAAAGAAAATGTAACTATTCAGAGCCATGCAAAATAGAAGAAAAATCGCGAATCATGCTTGCATGAATGAGCGGTTTTTCTGGAACTTCATATGGCGAGAAGCAACATCGCGATGTAGCGTAAGCGGAATCGAGATGGGGCTCTGAATAGACAAGAAAATAAAAAATTCTGGGAGGAATTTGCTATGCTTAACACAATATTCAGTTCCGTTTTTACAGAAACAACCGCCGCCTTCACCTTTGGTCAGTTCTTTGCCTGCACAGCAGTGTCTCTGATTCAGGGACTGTTGATCGCTGCTGTTTACAGGTACAAAAGCGAATGCACCAAAGCCTTGCTGTCACGCTTGTTCTGATGCCTGTGATCGTACAGATGGTGATCATGCTCGTCAATGGAAATCTTGGAACCGGAGTCCCTTGATTATACCAGTGTTTTTGACGATATCTTTGCCAGGTATCTGACCCGTTGCGAGCTTGTACAGGCAAAAACCACGAATATGGGAAGTCTTTTCAAGCTGGAGTATCGCATCGTATTCCGCGAGGAAGGCGAAGAGAAAAACATGATTGACCAGCTCCGCTGCAGAAACGGAAACCTTGAAATCCTGTGCAGTCGTGCGCAGACCGGAAGGGAGGAATTATAATGAATCGAAACAGAAAGAAAAAAAACAGAAAAAAAGAGACCGGCGCAGTCGTCAGCCTGCTTCTTGCATCATCGCTGCCTTCGGCGGATGCGGCACAGCAGTGACATCTTCCAGCTCTGTAAATGCCGAATCTGCCCGTACAGAGTCAACCGGCGAAACATCTGCCGACAACGCGGATACCACATCAGAGAGCACAGATTCGGAAAATGCAATGGAAAGTGCTTCCGATATTAATTTTGATCTGGAACTGACCGAATCCACTATCGACACCGAATTCACAGACCGTGAGAAGAGCGGAAGCTACAAAGCGTCGGAAGCCGTAAAAATTACACTTAATAAGACGACAGCTACCGTCTCCGGCAGCGGAGTCAAAGCAGATGGCAGCACAATTACCATCACGGAAGAAGGCGTTTACATCGTAAGCGGAACACTTGAGGATGGCCAGATTATCGTAGACGCATCCGATTCCGACAAGGTTCAGATCGTACTCGATGGAGTCCATATCAACTGTAAGACGAATGCTGCCATCTACGTTGCGAAGCGGACAAAGTTTTCATCACGCTTGCTGAAAACAGCAGCAACACGCTTGGCGGTGGAAACGAGTACACTCAGATTGACGACAACACGGTAGACGGCGTTATCTTCTCCAAATCAAATCTTGTCTGCAACGGGACAGGAAGTCTGACCATCGAGGCAGACTACAAGCACGGGATTGTATCCAAAGATGACCTTGTGATTACCGGCGGAACCTACAAAATCGCCGCTGCGGACAACGGGATCACAGCCAAAGATCAGATTAAAATTCTGAACGGAAGCTTTGACATTGATGCTGCAAACAGTGCGGTCAAAGCGAAGAATACGGATGACGCAGAGCTTGGAAATATCTATATTGCTGGTGGGATTTTTACGATCGAGGCGGAACAGGATGGATTCCATGCAACCGGCAGCATCGTTGTCGATGATGGAACCATCACCGTAAACTCTGGTGACGACGGTTTCCATGCGGAGCTCGACACCGTCATCCATGGCGGAACGATCCTTGTTGAAAAAAGCAACGAAGGCCTGGAAGGAAAACGCGTCGTGGTCAATGGTGGTGACATTACCGTAAATGCCAGCGACGATGGCGCCAATGCGGCCGGTTCCGGTGACGATGACAGCAATGCCGCAAGCTCAAACAACGATAGCAGTGCTGCCGTAAACTCCGGTGATGATAGCAGCATATCCGGTGCGGCAGACGGAAAGGAACCTCCGCAAATGCCGCCTGATACAGAAAACGGCAGCGATATGCAGCCATCGCAGGACTTCGATCCGGAGAACGCTCCGTCTGGCGGAAATGCGCCGCAGAACTTCGATCCGGGGAATGCTCCGTCTGACGGCGATGCTCCACAGAAGATGCAGGGAGGCCCCGGCGGCGGAGGCAACTCTGAGCTTTACATTAAAATTACCGGCGGAACCCTGACTGTATCCGCCGATGGTGATGGTCTTGATTCCAACGGCGGTCTTCTCGTGACCGGCGGAACTACGATCGTGTACGGGCCGACCAGCGATGGTGACAGTGCCCTCGATTACGACGGAAGTGCAATTGTGACCGGCGGAACCTTAGCTGCTATCGGCAGTGCCGGCATGACGGAAAGCTTCGACGAAGCTTCCACCCAGCCCGTTATCACCTATTACTGTACGGAAACCCAGTCCGCTGACACTATCATCACACTGACAGACAGCGATGGAAGTGCCCTCTTCACGGTCACACCCGAAAAAGCCTACGCCAGCATCGTTTTGACCTGCCCAGAAATGAAACTGGACGCAACGTATACTCTGGCTGCCGGTACCGACAACGAAGAGATCACCCTCACGGACATCATCACCACCGCCGGAACCCGGTCTGTTAAAACGATGAGCGATTCCGAAGGTGGAAAAATGCCAAATAACAGCGACAACAAAGGAACTCCGCCTTCAAAACCAAGCGACACGGCTGAGTGAACCGTTATAGTTCATTCAGCACCGGAACATTTGCTGTTCCGGTGCGTAAGAAAGTGATTCTACCGTGACTGTCTTCCTACTTCCAATTTACCGTATTCTGTGCTAAAATAACCTCACAAGAAAAGAGGTAGAAAAATCATGTATGATAAACTGACCGAAAACGATATTAAAAAAATGCAGGAAGAAATCGACTACCGCAAACTGGTTGTCCGTCCAAAAGAACTCGAGGCTGTAAAAGAAGCCCGTGCCCAGGGCGATCTCAGCGAAAACTTTGAATACAAAGCTGCCAAACAGGACAAAAACCGCAACGAAAGCCGCATCCGCTATCTGGAAAAAATGATCAAAACCGCTCACGTTGTTTCAGATACCTCAAAGGACGACGAAGTCGGCATCAACAATACCGTCCAGGTTACATCGAAGAAGATGATGAGACAGAAACCTACAAACTTGTCACCACCGTTCGTGGTAATTCTCTCAAAGGATACGTCAGTATCGACTCGCCATTAGGAAAAGCCATTCTTGGTCATAAAGTCGGCGACCGCGTCACTGTAAAAGTAAGCGATGCCTATAGTTATGATCTCATCATCAAATCCATCGAAAACACTGCGGATACCGATGATGAACTCCGCAGCTATTAAAGGACAGAAAGAAAGGAAAATACCAGTCATGGAAAAAATTGCAAGCTTTACGATCGACCATATCAAACTTAAACCAGGCATTTACGTTTCAAGAAAAGACCACGTAGGTGACAGCATCATCACCACCTTCGACCTGAGAATGACCTCCCCAAACGATGAGCCCGTCATGAACACCGCTGAAGTCCACACCATCGAGCACCTCGGAGCCACCTTCCTCCGTAACCATGAGCAGTGGAAAGACAAAACCGTATACTTCGGTCCAATGGGCTGCCGCACCGGTTTCTACCTGCTGCTGGCAGGAGACTACACCTCCAGAGACATCGTCCCGCTCGTCACCGAAATGTATGAATTCATCCGCGATTTCAAAGGCGAAGTTCCGGGCGCATCCCCGAAAGATTGCGGAAACTATCTGGACATGAACCTCTCCATGGCCAACTACCTCGGCAAAAAATACCTGGATGAAGTCCTGTACGGAATCGACGACTCCCGTCTCATCTATCCAGAATAAACCATAAAAAATAACACAGGGGGAAAACAAAACATGAGAACCATGGAAAACGAAAATCTGCGCGTGCAGATCAGCGATCACGGCGCAGAACTTAGCAGCATCTACGATAAAGCGGCTGACCGTGAGGCAGTCTGGACCGGCGATCCGGCCTTCTGGAACCGCCACGCACCGGTCCTGTTCCCGTTCGTCGGAAAAGTAAACGGCGGCTTCTACACCCATAAAGGAGTCAAATACCCGATGGTCAGCACGGCTTCGCCCGCGACAACGAATTCGAGTGCATCGAAAACACCGAAAACAAAACCGTACACCGCCTGGTATCGACCGAAGAAACCCAAAAAGTCTACCCGTTCGATTTTGCCTTCACCGTAACCCAGGAACTCTCCGGCAGAACCCTGACCATAACCTGGAACGTAGAAAACACCGGTGATGATGACATGTACTTCTCCGTCGGCGGACATCCTGCATTCATGATTCCGGAACAGTATGACATCGTCTTCAACAAAGGCCTGGAAAACCACACCGAGACCGAACTCGAATACATCCTGATCGACCCGGAAACAGCAGGCGTCGATGCCGCACATCCGAGAAAACTGAAACTTCAGGACGGCAGAATCCCGTACACCAGAACCCTCTTCGACGAGGACGCCTGATCTTCGACAACACCCAAGTCGAGCGCGTCGGCGTAGAAGTGGATGGAAAACCGTATGTCACTCTCACCTGCAAAGGCTTCCCGAGCGTCGGCGTATGGTCCAAGCCAAAAGCAGATGCCCCGTTCGTGTGCCTCGAGCCATGGATCGGCCGCTGCGACAACGTCGGCTTTGACGGCGAATTAAAAGACAAATACGGCGAACAGTACCTGAAAGCCGGTGAAACCTTCCAGGCAGGCTACACCATCACCATCGGAGAATAAGGACCCGAAAAAAAGAAAAACCTCCGAAGTACAGCGAAAAGAACACGATTCCTGTACTTCGGGGGTTGAAATTTTACGGTTTCTTTACTATAATTAGCATCAAACCCAAAAAACGCATGTAGTTCATCATGCACAGAAGAAAAAACAGGAGGGAACGTTCTTGAAAAGAGAAACGGTTATCGTACTTGATTTTGGCGGTCAGTACAATCAGTTAATTGCAAGACGTGTACGTGAGTGCAACGTTTACTGTGAGATTTATTCTTACAAAACAGACATCGAAAAGATCAAAGAAATTCAGCCGAAAGGTATTATCTTCACCGGCGGCCCGAACAGCGCATATCTGCCGGATTCCCCGACTTATACAAAAGAAATTTTTGAACTTGGAATCCCGATCCTCGGCATCTGCTACGGATCACAGCTGATGATGCATCTGCTCGGCGGAAAAGTAGAAGTAGCACCGGTCAGAGAATATGGAAAAATTGAGGTAACTGTAGATACCAGTTCCGCACTGTTTGAGAACGTATCCGAAAAAACCATCTGCTGGATGAGCCACAACGACTACATCTCCAAAGCAGCTCCGGGATTCGAAATCATCGCCCATACGGATGACTGTCCGGTAGCAGCCGTTGCAAACGTAGAGAAAAACCTCTATGCAACCCAGTTTCATCCAGAAGTTCTGCACACCAAAGAAGGAAAGAAAATGCTTTCCAACTTTGTATACAATGTCTGCCGCTGCGCCGGCGATTGGCACATGGACTCCTTCGTAGAAGAATCCATCAAAGCTATCCGCGAAAAAGTAGGCGACGGAAAAGTCCTCTGCGCACTGTCCGGCGGAGTCGATTCCTCCGTAGCAGCTGTTATGCTTTCCAAAGCAGTCGGAAACCAGCTGACCTGCGTATTCGTAGATCACGGCCTGCTGCGTAAAAACGAGGGCGATGAAGTAGAAGCATCTTCGGACCGGACGGCCCATACGACCTGAATTTCATCCGCGTTAACGCACAGGAGCGTTTCTATGCAAAATTAAAAGGCGTAGAAGAGCCGGAGAGAAAACGTAAAATCATCGGCGAAGAGTTCATCCGCGTCTTCGAAGAAGAAGCAAAGAAAATTGGTGCTGTAGACTTCCTGGTACAGGGAACCATCTACCAGACGTTGTAGAGAGCGGCGTCGGCGGAGAATCCACCGTCATCAAATCCCATCATAACGTCGGAGGACTGCCGGACTACGTAGATTTCAAAGAAATCATCGAGCCGCTGCGCAACCTCTTCAAAGATGAAGTAAGAAAAGCCGGTTTGGAACTCGGCATCCCGGAATACCTCGTATTCCGTCAGCCATTCCCGGGCCGGGACTTGGCATCCGTATCATCGGCGAAGTAACCGCTGAGAAAGTCAAAATGGTACAGGACGCCGACGCGATCTGGCGCGAAGAAATCGACAAAGCCGGAATCGCCCACGAAATCGGCCAGTACTTCGCAGCCCTGACCAACATGCGCTCCGTCGGAGTCATGGGAGATGAAAGAACCTACGATTACGCCATCGCCCTCCGCGCCGTCACCACCACCGATTTCATGACCGCCGAAAGCGCCGAAATCCCGTGGGATGTCATCGGAAGAACAACCAGTCGAATCGTAAACGAAGTCAAACACATCAACCGCGTCATGTACGATTGCACCGGAAAACCACCGGCAACGATCGAGTTTGAATAAAAAAATGGAGCTCGGAAATCCAGTGTTTATGCGGGTTTCCGGGCTCTTGCTATGTGGTTTGAGTACAGATTGAGTACAAAATGTCAAAGTTGTATCATTTGGTGTATTTTCTGAACAACGTACTTGTAAAGAGGGTCATCATTATTGCACCTAATAATAATTCAATAGACATAGCAATTTGGCTTCCTGGTGAGAAAGGGCTTGCATTGCCTTGACCTACAGTAATCATGGTGAAAAAACTATAATATAAACTTTGAAAGAAATCTGAAAGAAGAGGAATACATGGTGTATTAAAAATTTGTTTAATATTATATTTTATTTCATCATTTCCAATTTCAGGTATAAAACCAGTAAACATATAAATGCAACTGAAAAAAATGATAATTAAAGCCATTGAAAAGAGTGCGTTATAGGGTTTCTCTCCATAACCAATTACCCATTCAGATAAATATCCAATAATTTTTGAAGGTTTTTTTCGATTACGAGTCTCTGCTTTTTTTCTTTGGTAATAAAAATTTGCATAGCTGTTGTCTTCTTCTCGAATATGATTTGAGGTCCATATTTGGTCCAATGCAAAATAGGTATCAGCAATCTTATTAGAATTTGAAAATTTAAGTTTTTTACGTTGCATCCACTTTTCAAGTGTAAAATTAGCTCTGTCATAATAAGAAAACGCAGTAACATGACATTGCGCATCAACATGGATGTTATCAATAGACCCCATGAATGATAAATCAAAAGCTTTGGAAGGAGAATAAATGCTTGTGTTATTAAAGGTGGTGCTTCCTGTAAATATGACCTTTTTAAAACTCATTCTGTGGAATATGCAATTAAAAAAAGTAACATCAGAAAATGTGGTTAAATCAATATTTCCAATGCTAAAAAGAGATTTTTAAAATTGCATTTTTCAAATGTACAATTGTAAAAATCACAAGAACTGAATCCTTGTTTTAGTTCAGATTCCCAAGGAAACTTTTTAGAGGTCATATTGGAAAATTTACAATTTCTGAAAGTACAATTATGGAAACATAGGTTGTCTATTTCAAATGAATCAAAGAAAAAGTTGTTAAATTCAATTCCTTCATAGTATGTATGTGGAGCGATATTAATTACTCTGGTAGGGGCGTTTTTTGAAAAAAACCTATTACTATCTCCTATTCGCTTATTTTGATTTTATCGGAAAAAAGTTGAAAATACTGGTAAGGTATTTTAACAAGTTTAAATAGCCGCTTATGGAAATGTTCATAATGTTCCGTTTGGATTTTGTAAGTTTGGTTGAAGCATATTTGTGTATATTCATTGTTGTTTTTAAAGGATTCAAAAAAATAATGTTTTGGTTCATCATGTTTATGCAAATATCGAAAACACAAGTAACATAGCCAAACATTCACAATATAAATGAACTCATAAGAATATATTCTAAATCCAAGAAATAGTCGTTTGAAAGAAAAGAGTTTTTTCATATTGAGTACCTTTCTTATGAATTGAGCCGAAGCCCACTACTGCGATAAAATCTACAATACTCATTGGCTTAGCCCTCCTTTCCAGTGTATTCCCGTAAGGGTTTCTATGTAATCAGAGGGTCACAGTCCCTCTGTTGAAGGACTAACCGCCTACCGTTGTATGGTAGCACCCATGCACTGATTATAACAGTCAGAGTGTATGGCTGCAACAGCAAATTAAAGTAAGTGCAACTATAATAATTGAATTATGTAGGATACTTGCCGATATTGAAAAAAATAACAGTGGAATAAACTTCAGATTGGGGAGTAAATGATATATGGAAATTTTAACTACTAGGGAATGGGCAACTGTGATCTGGGCATTTATTTTATTTGTGTATGCAATGGCACATAGACAGATTAGAGAGGCATTTTGGAATGTTGTAAAAATATTCTTTGGTAAGAAGTTAAGAATACTTTGGGGGATTATTTTCCTTTATGTTTTGGGTATAACTTTAATATTTTATCAGTTACCGTTTTGGGATAATGCTTTTATTAAAGATATTATAGTTTGGTTTGTCTTTTCAGGTTTGATATACTGCATGAATGCTGTTTCAAAAGAGGCAGATGAGGAATATATTAGAAAAGTTTTAAAAGATAATTTGAAATTGACGATTGTTTTGGAATTTATTATTAGCACATTTACTTTCAACATATGGGTTGAATTGGTAATTATTCCGATCACAACAATAATTGTAATTATGAATGTAATTGCAGAGCGCGAAGAGGAGTATGAGAAAGTACATAAGTTGCTAGATATGGTTCTTGCGGTGGCAGGATTTTGGATACTATACGAGACTATAAAGATTGGAATACATGAATATAAAGAACTGGATGCATCAAATACTTTTATTAGTTTTATGATTCCTATTGTGTATTTAATACTAATTATACCGTTAGAATACATACTTGAACTTTATTCAAAATATGAAGTGTTGTTTGTCAGGATGTCATTTAAGGAAGCAAAAGATAAAAAAATTCAAAGAAGACATCGTTGGCTTGTGATAAAAGTATGTAAACTTTCAGTGCATAAAGTGACGCTCTTTCAAAAGAAATATTGGTGCAAAATGTATAGTAGAATGTCTGTAGCAGAATTTGAGAATCTGATAAAAGAATTCAGGAGCGAATGCAATAATGAGAGATAATTTCTGTATTTCGGAATAAATTATTGGATTGATATATGAGTACATTTTGAGTACAATTTTTATGCCAGTTAAAATTATGCCTGCTAATATGGCGAATACAACAATGAAAAGTAGCGAAAACGCTATTGAAATTACAGAAATCAAACTCCTGTGAGACGAGTTCGAATAGAATAATAGAAATTTTATACAGATTGTTTTTATATGGTAGGTAATCTATAGATTATCTGCCATATATTTTTGTTTTTTAACAGTATAGATTTTTAATAATATACAAGAATAACAAGAAAACAAACAAGAATGCAAGAAAAAGGACTTGACTCTAAGATATTGCAGAGGTATTATTAGAGTAAATTAGGAGGGGCAAAGATATGACAATGAGTTCGACAATACAAGAAGTTGTATTAGAATTTTTATCAGACAAACAAGAACATAGTGTGCAGGACATTAAGCATTATCTTCGAGAACAAGATGTTCGTGATTATACAGAGGGGCAATTTGCAGGCTCTTTGAATACTTTAATGAGAAATGGATCAATAAAAAAAGTGGATAGAGGTATATATTCTATAAAATTAAGGAGTGAGGATATGAAAAAATGTTTTGTAGTATCACCAATAGGTGATGAAGGGAGCGAAATAAGAAAACGGGCGGATCAAATGTTTAAATATATAATCGCACCTGTATGTGAAGAAACTGGATTTGAACCTATAAGAGTGGACAAGTTAAATCAACCAGATTCAATAAACCAAACTATTATAGATTACTTATTACAATCAGAACTTGTGATTGCGGATATTACAGGACATAATCCGAACGCTTTTTATGAGATGGGTTACAGAGCTTCAACTGGAAAACCAATTATCCATTTGAAATGTAAAAATGAAAGGATTCCTTTTGACATAGCTGGAATCAGAGCATTTGATTATGACCTTAGTGACTTGGATTCAGTTGAAGAGATTAAATCCAGGTTAATCAAAACAATAGGGGCCCTATCGTTTGATACGAAATCAGATCAAAATAATGAAGACGATTCCGATACTAAGGAGATGAATGGAGATATATCTCAATTGATTCCAATTTTATATGAAATTCAGGACGATATATCCCAGTTAAAAAAGGAAATTCATAATAAGGATACAGAAACAATACAAGCAGTTATTAAGGCAGCAACGCCATCTGCGCCTATAGAGGATTCCAATACAGCAATAATGAAAGCAGTTCTTCCTGAGCTGTTAAGAAATCCCAATTCAATGAAAACATTGATAGAATTAAGTGAGCTGGGAAATAAAAAGAAGTAAGGGAGAATGGAAAACAATATATTGGCGTTTTTAAAGATGATATAAATAAAGGGGAATCATATGAAAAATATGAAAATAGATGCCAATGGAACTGAAATCAGAGTAATGGGAGATATTGTTAATGAAGACGCCTATATTTCGCTCACTGATATTGCAAAATATAAAAATCCAGACAATGCTTTTATTGTAGTGGCAAACTGGATGCGTAATCATTCTACAATTTCATTTTTGGGATTGTGGGAACAAATTCATAATCCCAATTTAAACCTATCGAATTCGATAGGTTTAAAGCAGAGTCAGGAGATAATGCATTTACACTGACACCGCAGCAGTGGATAAAAGCAACGGATGCAATCGGTATCATATCAAAATCAGGTCGATATGGTGGTACTTATGCACACACGGATATTGCGTTTGAGTTTGCTTCTTGGATTTCACCAGAATTTAAGCTGTATATTATCAAGGATTATCAGCGTTTAAAGAAAGATGAAGCAGACCGTTTAGCGATTGGCTGGGATGTAAAGAGAGAACTTTCAAAAATAAACTACCGAATTCATACGGATGCGGTGAAGGAGTTTTTGATTACACCGACGTTGTCCCAACAGGAAATGGCATATACATATGCTTCTGAAGCGGACATTTTAAATATGGCTTTGTTTGGAAAAACAGCATCCCAATGGAGAAGCGAAAAAGAAATAAAGGGGAAGAATTCCAATATCAGAGATTTTGCTTCTGCGGAAGAATTGGTTGTGCTTATCAATCTGGAGGATACAAACGCTGATCTGATAAGACGGGAAGTGCCTAAAATTGAGCGATTAAAAATATTACGGGAAAAGGCATACAGACAATTAGAACTTTTGAAGAAGAATCAAGATACGATTGAAGCATTGAAGAAAAATCTTATTGAAAATACAGAAACAAATAGTTGATTTTCTAAGCAAAGCTGCTTATAATCTGTATCGGAACATATTGCTATTATCCACAGTTACTTATGCTGTGTTATCAACAGCGATAACAAAATGATAACATTAGCTTATACAGGCAGGATAATATGGACAAATCAAAGAATTAAAAGAAAGGCAAATACGATAGCAAATAATCTCTAAACAAAATTGATTAGTAGTTGTCGAGTTTGAATAATCCACACAATTTGACAAAGCCAGTATTTATGCGAGTTTCGAGACTGTGAGAAAAAGTCTGTAAATAAGATTCTTCTATGATATGCAAAGGTGGTGAGCTTACAGTTTGAGCTTTTCACCCTTGTTTTATATATAACAGTTGTTGAATGGCATGTCAAGAGCAGGCGGTTTTCCGCCTGTCTTGATCGTCGGTTTACTCGTTATTCTGGAAGACGACCTTCGTACATAATACTCAGTTCGCCATATACCTGCGCCCAGTTTCGAATCGTACTGGTCCATTTTTTCGTAGCCTCAAAAGTGGCCAGGTACAGCGCTTTTAAAAGGGCCGTATCGCTTGGGAATACGCTTCTCTGCCGATTCAGCTTCCGATAGGTGGAATTCAGGGATTCAATCGCATTGGTGGTATAAATCATCGTTCTGACCGTCGTTGAAAACTTGAAAATTGGAGAGATGGCATCCCAGTTATCCTTCCAGCGTTTCATGGAATTCGGATATTTGGGAGACCATTTTTCAGTTACACGATCTAAGGCTGCCAGCGCTTTCTTTTCATCTGCGGCCTGATAAATGGTCTTCAGATCCGCTGCAAATGCTTTTCTGTCCTTGTCAGGGACATATTTCAGTGTATTTCTTACCTGGTGTACGATACAGCGCTGATACTCGGTTTTTGGAAAAGCAGCAGCGATTGCTTCTTTGATGCCGGTTAAACCATCTGCACAGATGATTAATACATCTTTGACACCCCGGTTTTTCAGTTCGTTCATAACGGAAAGCCAGTATTTTGCGCTTTCGTTGTCGCCAACGCTGATGGTCAGAACCTCTTTCTTTCCTTCCGTGTTGATTCCAAGAATCACGTAAGCTGCAAGCTTTCGGATCACACCATTATCTCTTACGGAATAGTGAATTGCGTCAATGTAGAGAATGGGATAGACTTCGTCCAACGGCCGGTTCTGCCAGTCTTCGATCTGTGGCAGGATCTTATCGGTTACATCAGAAATAAAACTCTCCGAGGTTTCAAAGCCATAAATATCTTCGATGGTTTCGGAAATCTGTCGGGTAGTCATTCCTTTGGCATACATAGAAATAATCTTCTGATCAATATCAGAAATATCTTTCTGACGTTTTTTCACCACCTGTGGTTCAAATGTTGATTTTCGGTCCTGCGGCACTTCGATTTCCATTGATCCATATCGGCTGTTGACCTGTTTGCGCTTATACCCATTGCGGTAATCATCATGATCCGAACGTTCTGATTTTTCATAGCCGAGATGATCGTCCATTTCCGCTTCCATCATTTCCTTAATGGTACCGCCTAAAAGATCCTTGAGCGCATCCTGGATGTCTTCAGCAGACTGGATATCATACTCTTCCAGGAGCTGATGGATGATGTTTCGTTTTCCTTCGGTCATTTGTACTCGATGTACCGGTTTCTTTTGTCTTGCCATAATAAAAGGTCCTCCTAATGATATTTATTGTATCATAGAAGAACCTTCCAAACATTATTTTACAGAAAAAGTTTCATACTCTCCGAGTTTCAAACAAATTTGCTTAGTATCTGGAAACAAAATGGCAACATTTTGTGGTTATTCGGCGAATAAAAATTTTATTTCATAACGTATATAAAGAAACCTTACTGATTTTCAGAAGTAAAAAACTGAATATCGGTAAGGTTTTTCTTTTCTCTTATTTTTCTTTTTTAGTCAATTCTTTTACGAGGTAATCACTTAGTTCCTGAGATGGTACCTTGGCACGTTTCTGGTAAGTATCCAGTTCCGGATACTTATATCTCCATTCATCATATTCTTCCTTGCTGATTTCACCGTTTTCCAATTTGTCAGCCTGTTCCATCCATGAACGAAGCATTTCATCAACAGATGAGCCGGGAGCAGATATGAAAGAGTCAAGGCAGATATGAGGCTGCCCATCTACATTTCTTACCTTCAGACCATACATATCTTCCAGTGCAAATAGTGTATGTATCAGACCTATGTGAGTATCAATATCTGGAACTGTTAAAGCATGAGTATTGACATCGAAGATCTGAGACATTTGTTTTACAAGATCGATTTTAGGAACTCTGGCTTCAGATTCATACTGAGCCATGCGGACATCTGAGGTTTTTCCTTTGAATCCCAGTTGCTCTCCGAGTTGCTTTTGTGTCATGCCTTTGCGGTTGCGAAAAAATTTGATACGTTGTCCGATTGCCATTTTTGTTTGCCTCCTTATAGTGGTCATTCGTGTTGCCATAATTAATTGTGAAGAAAATAAAACAATTCTGTTTAGGTTCAGTATAGCATGAGCAATTTTAGATAGCAAGAAGAACTTAAACAAAAAAATTTAATATTCTTATAAAACTGATTGACTTAAATTAAAATGTTTAGTATCATGCAAATGTAATGACTTAAACAAATTAAGTTAAGATAGAGAGGAGAGATGCGATGTGACAAACAGAACTTTTATGACCGTAGAAGAAGTTGCAGCGGAACTGGGAGTTTCCAAGTCTTATGCTTATAAGATTGTCAAACAGTTAAATGATGAATTACAGAAGCTGGGTTATCTTACGGTAGCTGGCAGAGTAAACACTAATTATTTCCGCAAAAAAGTATGTTACAGCGAAGTGTAAGAGAGAGGAGAATTTGTATGAATATTCATAAAGATAATGCCATTGGAAAGTGGCGAGTAGTCTATCGTTATACCGATTGGACAGGAGAAACGCACCAGTCATCAAAAAGAGGATTTCCTACAAAACGAGAAGCGCAGATGTGGGAACGAGAGCTATTGCTGAAGAAAGAAGCCAAACTGGATATGACTTTCGAAAGCTTTTATGAGATTTATGTGGAGGATATGCAAAATCGAATTCGTGATAATACCTGGGGAACGAAAACAAATATTGCCAGAACTAAAATTCTTCCTTATTTCGGAAAGCGTAAAATAGGAGAAATTGAGCCCAGGGACATTATTGCATGGCAGAATGAACTGCTTGCGATCCGTCAGCCAAATGGTAAACCGTATTCTGCTTCTTATCTGCAGAAAATTCACAGTCAGTTAAGTGCTATTTTCAACCATGCAGTTAATTTTTACCATCTTCCATCTAATCCAGCGCAGAAAGCAGGAAATATGGGAAAAGAGGAGCACCGGGAAATGTTGTTCTGGACAAAAGAAGAATATCTGAAATTTGCAGATGTCATGATGGACAAGCCTGTTTCCTATTATGCATTTGAAATACTTTACTGGTGTGGGCTTCGCATGGGTGAGTTATAGCACTTACACCAGCAGATTTCAATTTTGAAACGCATACACTACGGATTAACAAGTCCTATCAGAGACTGCACCGGGAAGATGTGATTACACCACCAAAGACGTTAAAAAGTAATCGAACCATTAAGATGCCGCAGTTTTTGTGTGATGAGATACAGGATTATCTGAAAATGCTGTATGAGCCGAAAGAGGACGAACGGATTTTCACAATTTCCAAATCTTATCTGCATCATGAAATGAACAGAGGATCAAAAGTGTCTGGGGTGAAGCGAATCCGTGTGCATGATTTGAGACATTCTCATGTATCGTTATTGATCAATATGGGATTTACGGTATTAGCAATTGCAGACCGAATGGGACATGAGAGCATTGATATCACTTACCGATATGCACATCTGTTTCCAAGTGAGCAGACACAGATGGCAGAACAGTTGGATATTGAAGGATGGAAAAATTAAATGGAGAAAAATCTGGACAGTAAAGGAAGATGGAGAAACAAAATCGTAGCATTCCGGGTATCCCCGGAAGAAGCAGAGCAAATTGATGCATGTGTCCGATTGTCAGGACTTAGCAAGCAGGACTATATCACAAAACGATTAACTGATCGGGAAATTGTGGTACAGGGAAATCCAAGAGTGTATAAAGCATTGCGAAATCAGATGGCAGAGATTTATGAAGAATTGAAACGTCTGGAAAAATGCAGTGAGGAAAACGAAGAGTTGCTGAGTACCCTGAGATTGGTCGCAGAGACATTGTATGGATTGAAAGGGGAAAATGAATGGCAGCAAAAGAAAAAATGACTGCTCCGATTGCATCTGTTGGCGTAGATGTGGAACAGCCATTACAAAATTTAAAAACCAACCAAAGTATAGCAGATTTGCCCGGTAAGGGCAATCTGCAAGCCACAAATAATGCGGAAAATACAGCAAAATCAGCAAATAAAAAGAATCCAGATGATCTGGAAACAGTTTCTATGATGGAATTATACGATACCGCATATCCACCAAAACTGCCAATTGTAGATGGACTTCTGTATAACGGAACTTACCTGTTTGTCGGTTCGCCGAAAATTGGAAAATCATTCTTTATGGCACAGATCGGTATCACATCAGTAAAGGACTTCCATTGTGGGGATTTACAGTTAGGCAGGGAACGGTTCTCTATCTGGCATTGGAAGATGATTATGCAAGATTGCAGAAGCGTTTATCAAGGATGTTTGGTATAGAAAGCAGTGAAAATTTCTACTTTGCCACACAGTCCAAAACTCTAAATGAAGGATTGGAAGAACAGCTTAACCAGTTCGTAAAAGAGCATACAGACGCAAGGCTGATTATCATTGATACCTTGCAGAAGGTAAGGGAACTTGGTGGAGATAAATTCAGCTATGCCAGTGACTATGAGATTGTAACCAAGCTGAAAG